>Ga0272444_10000340_pt1 | contig 51929 bp, 44 predicted proteins | sample SSMForm13_FD_201033 | JGI IMG/M metagenome (GOLD analysis project Ga0272444, IMG submission 201033) | Marine sediment archaeal communities from Little Sippewissett salt marsh, Falmouth, MA, United States - SSM-Form-13 | ecosystem: Environmental > Aquatic > Marine > Wetlands > Sediment ... | reverse complement strand
CATATATATAGGACCATTGAGAACCACGGTCTATTGGAATACCGGTAAGCTTTAATTCGCCAATTTCTATGGTGTCTTGAAATGGGGTCCTTTTTACAAAGCCCTGTTCTTCGTAGTAGTCGATGAGGGGGCCATAGATAGATTGAATGTCTTTTAACCGGTTGTCCAGCTTCTCGGGCAGGATGAGTTGGATCTGTTTGTCTGGATAGGCCTGCCACGTGCGAAAATCGAGGGTAACATGTTCTACAACACGAGAGCCTTCCACGTGGTCCGGATCCAGGTGAGTAAACAGCAAGTAATCAATCTGGTCTATCTGGGATCGGTTTAGCTGGGACGCTATCTCTGCGGGGGTATCGATAAGCAGGTTCTCGTCATGGATGAATGCCGATGGGCCCGTCCTTTCATAGGGCGCCCCTTTTCTCCTTGCCTCTTCACAGACAGGGCATCCACAAAGTGGCTTGGGGATGACCGTGCATCCCCCTGATCCAAGGATGGTCAACTCCATCTAACAACTCCACTGCCCAACTAGCTCGTGCCCATACACGGATGCCCATGAAGAAGGTGGGCACTGGCGTCAGTTTCCAATTCAGAAATGAGCAGTTTGTTTTGATGAGCAAGGCGGCACAAGGGTTTGCGGCGAGGTCCGCCTGAGGCGGATCGCAGCCGAGAACCCGCGGACAACGCCGCTCATCGAAAAAAGAGCCATTTATGGATGGACACTAGCTCCAGGGAAAGGGACTATTAGATACCGGGTGTAACTCCCCTTTGGCATAGCGCTCGAACCGAAAAGGTTTTAGTAAGCACTGCTCCTCGCCCAAGACTTCTTTGGCCACGAGTTGTCCCACTCCGATCATCTTGTAGCCATGATTGGAGTCAAGAATCATGTAGCAATTCTGTTTCATGGTGTCGAATATGGGAAAATTGTCAGGGGTGAAGGCACCGATGCCGCCGGAGGGTTCGTTTTTGAAATACTGGTACTGGTCCTCATACCTTTTCTGGCAGTGGGCAAGGGCCGACGTCCACTTATGGGCAAAGTCCGGCCCCACAATGAAATCAGGAGAATCAATACCATATGGGTCCACGGCAACCTTCTCCTTGTCCACAATGTAAGGTGTGGAACCGCCTTGAATCCCCTTGAAGTGAAAGTCCGGCTTGTAATAGATGCCCCACATCTCATCAGTAATCAGTGATCCGTCCTCGCTGGAATAAAGGGGTGCATCTGAATCCACATGGATCACCGGCGGCATTTTTCCCTCATTGTTCATGCCAAAATGCGGGGGCACGCCAAGGGTCCCCTCCTCTAGGCACCAGTACGTCCACATCTTGATCCCATTGTGCATTTCCCCGTCATCGCCTCTTACGGCAATCGTCTTGGGAAGGTCTAACATGTCCCAGAAGCCCTTTGCCCAAGGTCCCGCGCCTATGATCACCCAATCACATTCGATGTCACCTCTCTGGGTTTCAACTGCAGTGACGACACCGTTCTGATGCTTCAATCCTGTGACCTCTACGCCAGTGAGTATCCGAACGCCCTCCGCTTCAGCTTTGTCTGCAAGCCTGTATAGGGCTTTCGTGTTGTGTGCATAGCCGCCCTTTTTCTCATGGAGAACGGAGGTGATGTTTTTGGCCTGCCAGTCAAAAAAGACATTCTGCTGCATGTACTTCAGGCAGTCCTTTTCTCCTTCAATGAACACCGACTCATAACCGATGTCTTTTTCTCGTCTGTAAATCTCTGCCACATCGTTATACATGGACTCAGGGGATATCTGCATGTAGCCTACGGGATGATAACCGTACCCTTCGGCATCTCCTTCCCACAGACCCACACTATGGGCAATAAGTTCCTGCATGGCGGGCTGGTAGTAATTGTTTCGGATAACGCCGCAGGCGATTCCTGAGGCACCCGCCCCAATGGCTGTTTTGTCTATGACCAGAATGTCTTTGCCTGACCCAGCGGACTTCTTGTTCTTCAGTTCCCTGGCCAGGTGGTAGGCAGTACTCAAACCATGAATTCCAGCCCCGACAATGACATATTTGTAGCTTCTTGGAAATGACATACGTAGACTCTCCTCCTATTTGAACGGATCCCAGCGAATGGTCTGTTTTTCGTAAGATGGTGGGAAGAGTTGCAGAAATTCATCGTAATAATAAAGCTCTTTAAAAGAAGCAAAAGGCAGGCCGTAGGCTGCTTTAGGCCTCTGCTTTATCTCTTCGGGGTTGATCTTATCGGCCACGACCTCGTCCATCACATCATCCATTCCCGTACCCATGGCAAACCTGAGCTTTTCGCGATTGGCGATTCTTTCCGGCAGTACATCCCTGAAGGCCTCTCTTAAGATAAATTTTTCTGTCTGGTTCTCACCGTAAATCTTCCACGCCATCGGTATCTTCTGGCTGAAGGCGACGATTTTGGTATCCAAGAAAGGCGTCCGATAGACCACACCATTGGCGATCCATGCCCTATCAAGCCTCCTCAGAGCGGTATTGTAGGCAATGTCCACAAGCTTCTGAGCAAGCCGTTCTCTTTGCTCCTCACTTTTTACCTTGGGGTTTTTCAGGACCATGCGATAGCCACCAAACAACTCATCAGCTCCCTCCCCAACCAGAACCATATTACAGTATTGCTTCACCATTTTGGACACATAGTAGTTGGAAATAATCCCTGATATACAGTCCTCATCAAAACTCTCCAAATACCAGACTGCATCTGAAATGAAATCGACGATATCTGCATCCGAGATCATGCAAATATGGTGTTCCAAGCCCAGGTATTGTGCCATGTGTTTGGCGTTTTCCAGGTCTGGGCCGGGCTTTCTCTCCACCGCAGCAGTAAACAATTTAAGGTGAGGGTTAAACTCCTTGGCAATGGCAGCAATGATGGAACTATCCAGTCCTCCGCTTAAAGAGACGGCATCCGTCCCATCCATTCTCTGCCTCACGGCTTCTATGAGGAGCTCCCTCAACAGGGCAGCCGTTTCCTTCAAGTCACCGAGTTCCGGTACCTCAGCGGCAAAAGGTGCAAATTCCTTCATCCCCTTCTTGCTGCTGAATAAACAGCCTGGACCAAGCTCTTGGACATTGAATTGAACATGGTCAATCAGCCCTTTCATCTCTGAACTGAAACAGAATGCGCTGTTGTCAGACCCAAAGAAAAGCGGCCGGGCCCCCACGTGATCCCGTGCCAGGATAACTTCTTCGTCTTTTTCCACAATGGCACAGGAAAAGCTTCCATCTAAGCGTGAAAAACAGTTTCTCTCGTACTTCTCGTAGTATTCCTTGAAGAGTTCTATGTCGCTTTGACCATTAGGCCTATCGTTGTGGAGTTCCCCATCAAAGAGTATGTATGGAGATTCGTCGAGGGATGTACAATGCGTCATCTGGGGGGTCAGGTTGATTTCATTGGCACCCAATGCCCCCCTGTCATCTGTCAACGTTCGGAGGACAGAATTGTCTGGGCCTCTGTGACGCATGAGTTTCAACATTTTGCCGACTTGTTTGGTGCAATTTGCGTTTATTCTGCCGTGCTGTGATATAATGCCTGCTATACTTGCCATCTTGCATCCTCCCCGCAGCTACTGTATTCCGCCCAAAGACCCAAGCCATGGTAAAAAAGTGTGCTACACAGCAATGGTCACGTTGCCCGGCCCCTCTTGGTCGTGTTGGTGTTTCAGGTCTCCGTCCACGGTTCCCCGAACCCGCTCTCTTTCCTCTGCAAAGTCAAATCCTGTCCAGATCCCAATGGAGCCAAGAATAGAATCCTGCGGGTGAGACTCACGAAAGATCTTGTAGTAAAAAGCAGCCTCCCTGCTGTTAATGGTGGCCTGGGGGTTTTCAGCCTTGATCTTTTGAAATTCCTCCTCGCTCATCTCTTTTTCTGCCAACGCCTCCCCCAGGCTCTCACACCCCGCCCCCTGGGTGTACTGAACCTTATATCGCCATAGGATGTCGTCTGGGAGATAACCGGTGCCTTCAAAGGCTTTGCGTAAAATCCACTTTTCGATCTTGGCACCCTTGTGCTCCCGAATCTTGAGCTCAGGCGGGATTTTCATAGAGAGATCGATCATGTCCACATCCAGATAGGGGACCCTGAGTTCGAGGCTAAAGAGCATGCCCATACGATCGGCCCTCTGAAGGTTGATGTTGTGCAGGTTCCCAATGCAGCGTCTGGCCTCCATGTTCAGCTTATCAAAGGGGAAATGCTTCATGTAGTGATAGCCCGTATAAAGCTCGTCAGCCCCTTCACCGGTGAGGACCACGGTGACATAATCGGCAGCAAGCTTGCAGGTGAAGTAGCACGGGACGGCACAGCGAACCAGGGAAGGGTCATAGCTCTCCAGCTTTCTTATCACTTCTGGAAGGGCCTCGTAGTAGTCATTCTCAGTGAAGATCAATTCGTGATGTGTGGAGCCTATGTGCCCGGCAGCAATGCGGGCCGCCTTTATATCGTCGCTCACATCCCCATGATGGTCCTTCATCCCAACGACAAAGGTGTGAAGGTGGGGAATCTCTTCAGCTGCTATGGCTGCAACCAGGCTGCTGTCCAGCCCGCCACTGCAGAAGGAACCCACCGGCACTTCGGGATCGGCTAACAATCTCTTCTTTACAGCCCTGATGAAGGTTTTCCTAATCAGGTGGCTGGTCTCTTCAATATCCGTGAGGAGATGGTCCTGGATCTGGGGGATCTGGTAATACTCGACAAAGCCATCCTTCGGGGTGTAGTAGTGGGCTGCGGGGAACTCATGGACCTCGTCAACACCGGCCAGGGTCATGGCGCCCAGTTCTGAGCTGAAATACAGATTATCATTATAATAACCGTAATAGAGGGGCTTGATACCAATGGGGTCCCGTGCCAGCATGAAATCACCACCATTGAAAACCGCAAAGGCGAACATGCCGTCCAGCTCTCTGACGCATTCCGGCCCCTTCTCCTCATATAGATGAAGCACGACCTCGGTGTCTGATTGTGTCGTAAACCGGTGTTTAGGCGAAAGCTTGGCTCTGAGTCTTTGAAAATTGTAGATCTCGCCGTTGCAGACAACTCCTGAGCTTCCGCCTTTCACCAAAATAGGCTGATGCCCCTGGGCCACGTCCACTATAGACAGTCGGGTATGCCCCAAAACAGTCTTCCCGTGGCTGTGGAGGCCTCTGTCGTTAGGGCCACGATGGGGCAACGCATCGAGCATGCGATTGACAGTCTGAACGTCTCTTGTGCCAATACATCCTGCTAAACCACACATTTGTCCGTCCTTTCTTGGATTACATCCTAATCAACAAAAATCGTTCCCAGGTTGGCCGTGGTAAGGGAATCTTCCATGTACATGCCCAAACCGATACGTTTGATAGACTCCATGCCCCTTTCATCGTACGCAGGCATTTCTACCTCCGGGGCATCCTCAGGAGAGACCTCCTCGGCCATCGTGACCGCCTTTTCCAGTTTGGCGATGGAGAAATCGATGAGGTAGCGGAGAAAGGCAAAGGGATGGCGGATCATGTGAAACCCGTATTTCAGGCATAGGGCTTGGCCCATCCTGGCATCTGCATAGGCCCGCTCCGTGGGGTGTTCTTCGTGGGTGGTACCGGCACTCTGAAAGGAGGGCAGATCCAACATGAGATTCAGATGGGTCATAAGGATGTTCAAAAAATTGTGACTGACAAGGCCATAATTTGGATTGTATTCAATCCGAGGGTCCGCAATGGTCGGGAACCCTGCATGAATGCATGTTACCCCTGGATTGAGTAGCTGGGCTGCACAGATGCCGAAAAGGACCTCGGCATGGGTCATAGCCAGGACCCCGTTGTAGCAATAGGGTGCGCTAATGCCGCCCATGGGCATGGCGGAGATGAATACCGGTAGACCTGCTTTGACCACCTTGACAAAATGGCCTGAGAAGTTTTCATTGACCTCCAAGGGGGGGCGGGTGAGGCAAAACACAATCATGATATTCTTTCTCTGTTCATGGATCTCTTTGGCCCTGGCCAAGGCCCCATCGGAGGTCACGGCGAAATAGAGGGGCTTTGTACAATTTTCGGCCATGATGTTCATCTGTTCGACCTCGTCCTTAAGCTTTATCCCCCGGCCCATACCGGCCACCATTCTATGTTCCTCCGCTATCTGGGTAATTCGGATCAGATGCTCGGGTGTGGGGGCCAGCCCGCCCTTTCCGGCATCATCGTCATAGACATAGGGCGCCGTACCGCCGATGAAGAAGCTGTTCCTGGGCACAAAAAAGTCACTCACCCCTGGAGCCCGCTGGAGGCACTGCTCAACCAGACTGGAGGTCACAAACACGCGGTCTTCGTAGACCACAGCCAACCCGTCCGCCTCAAACTGCCGAAAGACCTCTTGGATTTCCGGCTGTTGGCAGCCGACACCAAGATTTTCCAATATCCATAGGGCGTCCTGGTGAACCTGCAAGAGCATTTCCACGGCACCTTCGCCCAGCAAGGACGTTGATTTCTCTACCTGTTGTTCGTTCACTAAACTCTCCTTGCAGAACCATATCACCGGCCACAGCCGCGTGCGCCCCCACCATGTGGTCAGCAAGTCCGTTGTGCAGTAACGTACAGGGGAGTGAAGGGGAGTGACTCTTCAGAATGGTTTTGCTAATATGATACGACGTCGAAATATTTGAGTTGAAACCATAGTCGAGGCTGTGCGCGATGTCAAGATTTTTATTTTATTCTAGAAATCCCCGTCTTCTGGGCGGTGTCACCGTTAGAGGCTGAGCCGAATAAATGATGTTAAAAGCATTCATTTTCTTTGACGGCCAAAGAAGATGGCTTCGTAAAAAGTCCTGTAATCGTCATGCCGGACTTGATCCGGCATCCAGAAGTTGTTGAAAAGACTGGATAGCGCCGGAGCTTCACTACGTGCCCGGCTTTCGCCGGAATGACAGAAAATGGTGTTGTTCGACTTTTTACGATTCCATCAAAGAAGACGGTTTCGTAAAAAGTCTGTTTTGCCCTCTCCGTTCAGGCAGTTTGGCCCTTCCTCCCCATGCAACCACTCCGATCAGCGGCATTGAATGGGATTTGAAAAACAGTATCAAACCCATCCAGGAACACCCAAGAAGGAAGTGGGCACTGGCGTCCCTTTCCATTTCAGTCCGCCGTAGGCGGATCGCACAAGCGATCCCGCAGACTTGTCAGCCTCCGGCTGATTGACGCCGAGATTGCGGAAAAGGGGGAGCTATCGTACTTCCAGGTCCTGGACATCCAACATGGTAGTAAGCATGTTAAGACCCGTCACAATGCGCTCTATATCCTCTTTGGGGAGTTTCTTGAGACCATCCATGATCTTCTGTTGAATAGGGGGTGGGGCGTTATTGGCTAGCCTGGTTCCAGCTTCTGTTAACTGAATGGTGATCACTCGGCGATCTCGAGAGGTCCTGACTCGCTCCACAAGGCCTTTTTGTTCCAAACGGTCAATGATCCCTGTGACAGTGCTGGACTTCACCATGATGAGCTTGGCGATATGGGACAGGGGCAAAGGCCCACTTTCATGAAGGGAGAGAAGGCAATTGAGTTGGGCTGCCGTTACCGAATACTTCTTGTTCAGCTCCTTGGTGTAAAGCTCTCTTGCCTGAATGAGCCGACGGATCTGGTAGATGATCTCTTTTACCGGATCTGGCGGGGCCTCAACCAGCACAGGTTCAGAGAGCCCTTCGAGATTGTTTGACATGGTGCTGTATGCTCTGTAAAAAAGGTTTAAACTGGAGTCTTCCGCCCACTTTGTATTTTGTATCACGAACAAAGGGGGGGGACAATATTATTTTCGAATGGCCCCTTGGAAGTGATGAGGGCTGTTGGTTCTGACACTCATGACAGAAGTCTATCAATTCGTGCTCAGCCATCCTGACATGGTGGCAAGGTGGGTTGTTGATCATGTGACCTTGAGCCTTGTTGCCATGGTCATAGGGGCCATGTTGGGCTGTACCCTGGGGGTCTTCATCGCAGGAAAAGGGAGGGAACGCCTGGCAGATGGCGTTCTCTACCTTGCGGAGATCATGATGACCGTTCCAAGTCTGGCCCTTTTTGGGCTCCTCATGCTGCTCCTTGGCTCCATGGGATTAAGTGCCATTGGCTTTCTGCCCGCTGTCATCACTCTGGTTGTCTATGGCCAGCTGCCCATCTTGCGCAACACCTTTACGGCCATCCGCCAGGTGGACCCGACGGTGATAGAAGCGGGCAGGGGGATGGGCATGACCGAAAGGCAGTTGCTCTTTAAGGTCAAGCTCCCCCTTGCACTTCCCGTCATCATGGCAGGGCTAAGGAATGCCATGGTCCTTATTATTGGCATTGCGGCCATCGCGGCGCTGATCGGGGCCGGGGGCCTCGGCGTGCCTATTTTTCGGGGATTGAGAAACGCTCGTATGGATCTCATCATCATTGGCGGGGTATCGGTTTCTGTGCTCGCTCTGTTGGTTGACGGTGTGCTTGCCCTGCTGGAGAGATGGATGACGCCCCGAGGGCTAAGGGTAGAATCAAAATGATCAGGTTGGAAAAGGTAACCAAGGTCTACCCTGATGGCACAGTGGCCGTCAGGGAGGTGAGCTTTGAAGTCGTAAAAGGGGAACTCTGCGTTCTGCTGGGCCCTTCCGGATGTGGGAAGACCACGACCATGAAGATGATCAATCGGCTGACCCCCATGACCGACGGCAGCATCTATATGGATGGCTTGGACAATTCGACGACGGATGAAAATGAGCTTCGCAGGAACATAGGCTACGCTATTCAGGACGTGGGACTCTTCCCTCACATGACGGTAGGAGAGAACATAGAGACCGTTCCTGCCCTAAAGGGCTGGACAAAGGCCGATCAGAGAAAGCGGGCAGAGGAACTCTTGGAGCTTCTGAGAATGGAACCTGATGAATTCATAAACAAGTACCCCCGTGAACTGTCTGGCGGCGAGCGCCAGCGGGTAGGCGTGGCCCGGGCATTGGGCGGAGATCCTCCCGTCCTGCTCATGGATGAGCCCTTTGGCGCCATCGACCCGATCACTCGGCTGGAGTTGCAAAACGAGTTCCTGAAGATACAGCAGGAGATAAAGAAGACCATCATCCTTGTGACCCACGACATTTATGAGGCCATCAAGATGGGAGACAAGGTAGCCCTGATGAAGGAAGGGCAACTTGTGCAATACGCCCCCCCTGCGGACCTGCTTTTCAGGCCCAAAGACTCCTTTGTGGCAAGTTTTGTCGGTGCTGATCGGGGCCTTAAAGGTTTGCAGCTCATCCGCACAAAGGAGGTCATGTGGAAGTCCCCGCCCACGGCAAATCCTGAGGAAAAGACAGATGTCGCCCAAGAACGGATGAAGCGACACGGCATCGCTTGGGTCGCCGTCATTGATCCTGACGGCAGATTCACGGGATGGGCCTTTGCTTCAGACACACAAGGAGCGGACAGGGTAAAAGAGATCACCAAGACCTCGACTGTTGCTGCCGGCAGAAACGCAGTGCTCAGCGAGGCCCTTTCTCTCATGTTGACCAGCGGATCAGATGTCCTGGCTGTCGTAGATCAGCACAACAGACTGGAGGGTGTTGTGACCTTTGAGACAATCCGGAATACCATGACAGAGGTTGTTCAAAAGGGCGTGTCTCAATGAGACGTCAGGTCATTCTATTTGCCCTTTTGACGCTTCTCTTGGGAGCCACCTTTTGGGTAACCAGCTTGGGCAAGGTGGGAATCTACAGCACCTTTACGTATGGTGATTTGCTCCACAGCGCATGGGCGCATTTCAAGATGGTATTCATAGCGGTCTTCATTGCCGCTGCCATGGGTGTGCCCCTTGGAATCCTGGTGACACGACCGGGTTTTTCACCATTTGCCCTTCCTGTGATTGGCGGGGCAAGCATTGGTCAGACCATACCCAGCTTGGCTGTCATTGCTGTGATGGCTCCACTTCTCGGTTTCGGCCTTCAGTCGGCCGTTGTGGCGTTGGTCATCTATGGACTGCTTCCCATCTTGCGTAATGCTTACACAAGTATCAGAACCATTGATCCTGCGATCATAGAAGCTGCCCAGGGGATGGGGCTCACCAGGATGCAAATCGCCCGGAAAATAGAACTCCCCCTGGCAAGACCGGTCATCATGGCAGGTATTAAAGTCTCCACCGTTATCACTGTAGGCACGGCGGAGCTGGCCGTTCTTGTGGGTGGGGAAGGTTTGGGAAAGATTACATTGACCGGGGTATTCGCCCAAGAGCCTCTTATTATCCTCCAGGGGGCCGCGCCTACGGCAGCCATGGCCATCACCCTGGGCCTAATTTTGGAGCTGGCGGAGCGGAGGATGACTCCCAGGGGTCTAAGACTTGAGCCTGAGAATACTTTAGGAGTGGTGAGACATGAAAGTAACACTTGAACGCATTCTTCGTACCCTTCTCTGGGTCTTAACGATTGCACTGATACCGGGCCCTGTACAGGCCGGGGCAATGGAGAAGAGAGTGACGGTGGGAAACAAGAATTTCACTGAGCAGTATATTATGGGCGAACTCATCAAGCAGCTGTTGGAAAACCGTGGCTTCAGGGTGGATCTGAGGTCTGACCTCACTTCCATGGCCCTTAGAGGGGGTATGGAATCGGGAGATATTGATCTTTGTGCTGACTACACGGGAACGGCCTGGATGGTTCACCTAAAGCGCGAGTACAAGCCGGGAACGGATAACAACCAGCTCTATCACCTTGTAAAGGAGAAAGAAAAGGGCAATCAGTTCATATGGCTTCATCCCACATGGAACAACAATACCTATGCCATGGCGTCGTGGCGTGAATTTGCCACGAAACACCAAGTAGCCACCCTGACCGATTTGGCAGGACTCTATACAAAGGGGGAAGGCGAGATAGAGACCTTTGTCAACTTCGAATTCTCCATCCGCCCCGACGGCCTCTCGGCCCTCGAGAAGTTTTACGGCTTTAAGGTAGCAAAAACGACCTTGAAGGCTGGAACACCTGGGGCTTCACTCATTGCATTAAGAGAACATAAGACAGACATAGCCATGGTCTTTGGCACTGACGCTTCTATCGCCAAACATGGCTGGCATGTATACGCAGACGACAAGTCTTTCTTTCCCCCATACGATTTGACGCCCTACGTCCGCAAGGATGTTCTGAACAAGTACCCGGAGATCGCGAATATCATCAATGGGCTGATCGCCACTTTTCCGGGAGGAGGAAAACCAGCCACTCCCGTGATCGTGGCCGAGTGTCAGGGCATCTGGCGGCAGCTAAATGCCACGGTAGATATCGAAAGGATGGAGCCGAAGGAGGTGGCCGAAAAGTACCTTATTGAACACGGCCTCATCAAGCGGTAAGGCTGGTAGGAACTGTCAGCGTGGCCGTCTCAGATCGAAAAAGGGAGGTCTTGCGCTTCAACCTGGGTTTTGTGTAACATGGAGGTGTCTATGTCGATGTCAGGATAGTCCCCACATACCTCAACGGCCGCCCCCAGTTTCGCTGTTGTTATTTCAAGGTGAAAATCTCTGAGTAGGGAAAAAACTGTCGATACGTCTCGCGGCGGGTTTCAAGACAGATGCAATAGTCCGTTGGAAGGTCATACTCGTGGGCAAAATGGTGAACGAGAACATAGAAGCATGCAGTAGAAAGGTAATGGCACCCGACCTGCTTGTGGAGTTCCGGACAAAACCTGCGAACGATAAGCCTTCTTGCGGGCCTATCCAGACACAATATGACATCGTAGGAGATCTGCTCATGACTGTGTCTGTCTTCAATAAAGTACTCGATACAATCCCTACCCTTGCAGTAAAAAAGATCGTATCGGCCCAACAGGATGAGTATATTCTCTTTCAGGAACTCTGATTTGGGGCAATTCATTTGGGGCCCCCCTTTGAAAAACCCTTTTTTGGTTTTCTCCGGCGCCTTTAGCGTCCTGAATTTCCCTGCTCCATCGCCCTAAAAGAAATATACCACAGTCCATGGGAATCTGACAATCCTTTTCCCCCTCTCCCCCGGCAGGGATCGGCCTCTCTCGATCTCCTCGTGGATCTGACCGCGACCTTCCTCGGTATGCAGTTTTTCTGTCAAGGCGTTGATGCCCGTGACCTGCACCCTTCTGAGGCGATAAAGGGTTCGTCCGGGCATCCTGAAATCAGGTTGAGGTAGTTGCTGAAAAGGATCTGGAACTGGAGACCCACCGCTGTTTGGTGCTTTGCAGCGGCTCTGAGCACGGCTGTTGGATCGATCCCCGGGGGCTGGGACAGCCATTCCTCGTCTGCTTCAAGCCAAAGGCGAACATCGGGAACCGTGGCAGACTGATTGTCAAACTGGAAGCCCAGGACATGGGGTCGCTCCTGGATGGAGATGGCCTCTATTTGACAGGCAGGGGAAGTGACGAGGACCTCAACTTCCTTGGGGACAGGCGGCAAAACCGCCTGGGAATGCCACTTGAAGAGCGGAAAAGACTGGGGCGAGTTCTTGAAGACAGGGTGTTTCCGGCCTTCCTTGGTAAGATGGCCATCGGTGAAGCCCACGCTCCTGCAGAAGTTGGGACCGACCCTGGCTCCCAGCACATGGGCCAGAAGTTGATGGCCCAGGCAGAATCCCATATACGCCACCCCTTCGTCTATGACACGGTGAACAGCTTCTTTCTCGGCCCTTAGAAAGGGATAGGCTTCTTCCTGATCCACATTGGGACTGCCTCCCAAGACGATGAGCCCGTCATAACCCCGCTCGTCAGGGATGGGTTCGCGCCAGACCTTCACCATGTGGAGATGGGCGCCGTGCTTTTTGGCGGCGCGGATCAGATGTCGTCCCGGTCCTTCCCAAGACATGTGTTGTAAGACAAGAAAATCCATGGACATGGGTCAAAGTCTCCCGCCAAGTAAGTAGCTTAGCATTGTTGTCCGCCTTTGGCCTTGTACAAGGCACAAGCTCTTATCGGTGTTGGGGTGCGGCCCCCAGAATTCTCTGATGAATCGACGGGGACTTAAAGGGGCCGCACCACCACCTCTCCCTAGACCGCGCAGTCCAAGGCCCACAGACCTAACAAGTTAGAACGCAAAGCTGGCCGTGACCCCTCCGTAGAAGAAGTCCTTTTCGTCTCCCTCAACGCTTAGGGCCTCCATTCGGTCTTCAGCATCGCTTGAAAGAGGAAAGACGTATGTAATGGAGGGGGTGACGGTGACATATTCTGTCACCGTGATGGGAAGGCTTGCGGAAATCGTGCCGTCATGGAGATTGTTGAACTCGTCTCCTGTTTCCATCCCATCGTCATCGTACTCCGGGTAATCACCTTCCTCGTCACCCGCGAGGTAGCTCACAGATCCGGCAAGCTCCAAAGAGATGTTGTCTTTCAGCTCAAAGGCATGAGAGATCCCCAAGAGGATGTACCAGCCTGGGTAGTGTGCAAACTCCCTATAGATTGTCAATGTGGGAGAGAGCACCGTATCCAACCCGAGGCTTAGGTATAGCTCCTGGGAATCGTCAATATCTTCCTCACCGTTCAGGCCATAGTAGATGTAGCCCAGCTCCGAGCTCAAAGACCCGAAGTCCTTTCCAGAGGCCAAGGTGAAGTCCGTCTCATTCCAGTTGTTCGTCCCGCCTCCTAGATTCTCGTGGGGATCCGTGTCCAGGTTTCCCCAAACGTTGGCGGAAAAACCTTTGTAGCCCACTGTCATAGAGGGCTGAATGACGATACTGTCGTTGCTCAACTCCAGGCCGCGCCAGATGTAGGCGCTCAGGACAGCAACAGATAGATCTGCAGAGGGGGTTTCTTCCTCAGCTGATGCCGGTAGAATAAAAGATGTTGCAAGTATCAGCGCTGCAACAACCGTTAGAGTGTTCCTTATCAGTCTGTTTTCCTTTATCATTCGCCTTTCTCTCCTTTCCATTTTTCCTATTTACATTTCTATTTAGATCAAATTCTTCGCAAACAACGCCATTGCTAGTCTGTAAGCCCCGTCCTTGTTCATTTCCCTTCAGGGAAATGAATGACAGCCATCCCGCAAAGTGACGGGACGGCTGTTTTATGGCAAAATTCATACGGCCGGCTCGCTTGCAGGCCGGATGGCTTCTGAAAGGACCTGTGCTTTCTCTGCCCCATGGCCTTGTGGCGCCGGAGGTGCCCATACTGGACTGCTGATCTGGAAATCAGGATAGGCACTGGCACGGTGTTCGCCGTAGTCAAGGCCTTCCACTTCTTCTTCTGCGGTTACGCGAAGGCCCATAGTCTTGTCAATCAATTTGAACATAATGATGCCGGTCCCAAAGGCCCACACAAAACAGGAGCCGATGCCCAAAAGTTGCACCCCGATGATTTTGGCAGAGGTCCCTCCGATGTTAAATATGCCCGCCGCAAAGGTCCCCCACGCACCACAGACACCATGCACGGAAATGGCCCCTACGGGGTCATCCACCTTGATGCGATCAAAGAAGAGCACCGAGAGCACCACGAGGACACCGGCAGCCGACCCTATGATGACGGCGCTCAACGGCGTGACTGTGGCACAGGGGCTCGTGATGGCTACCAGGCCCGCCAGGGCGCCGTTCAAGCTCATGCCGGCGTCCGGCTTCTGAAACTTCATCCACGCCGTAGTCATGGCTAAGATAGCCCCGGCGGCGGCAGCCAGGTTGGTGTTCACAAAGATCATGGCAATGTCTTTGTTGGCCGCCGTGGTGGATCCGGGATTAAAACCGAACCAACCCAACCACAGGATAAAGACGCCAAGGGCCGCCAGAGGCAGGTTGTGACCGGGGATTGGTTTGATTCTGCCGTCTTTGGTGTACTTGCCGATCCGGGGGCCAAGGACGATGGCACCTGCCAGGGCCACCCATCCGCCAACGGAATGGACCACCGTGGAACCGGCAAAATCGATGAACCCCAAGTTTTCGAGCCAGCCGTTGCCGTTGAATAGGCTGCCCCAGGCCCAGCTCCCAAAAACAGGATAGATGATGGCGCTCAGAAGAGCGCTGTATACCAAATACCCAACGAACTTGGTCCTTTCAGCCATGGCTCCTGAGACAATGGTGGCTGCCGTGGCGCAAAAGACCGCCTGGAACATCCAGAAGGCCAGCACCCATGGATCACCGCCCGGGGAAAAGTCACTCAAGAAAAACCCGGAAGTGCCAAACCACCCTGTGCCGGTGGCCCCGAACATAAGGCCAAAGCCGACGGCCCAGAAGGCGATGGAGCCCATGGAAAAATCCATGAGATTCTTCATCAAGATGTTGACGGCGTTCTTGGCCCTGGTAAAGCCCGCTTCCACCATGGCAAACCCGGCTTGCATGAAAAAGACCAGGGCAGCAGCAATAAGGGTCCACAGATAGTCCGCATGGGTCTGAACGGTGGCAATGGCCTCTGCGTTGCCGGCAATGGTCGGGGCTTCCTCTGCGCCCCAGGCCATCATGGGGATCGTGACCAACGCCCCTATGGTGAAGTAAATTAGGTTTTTCATCCTCGTCTTCATTGTCTTCTCTCCTTTCCAGTACTCTTAGAATGCGTTCGCCATTTCAGGTGACGGTTCCGGCCATTGCGGGAAGATCGATCAGATAGCGTCCTTTCCCTGCTCTCCCGTCCGGATGCGGCGCGCCGTTTCCAGAGGATATACGAATATCTTGCCGTCACCTATCTTGCCGGTCTTGGCATGGGTCAACGTGGCCTCAATGACCTTGTCCACCATGTCGGCTTGCACCACGATTTCCACCTTCACCTTGGGGACAAAATCAACTGAATATTCAGCCCCCCGGTAGATCTCTGAATGGCCCTTTTGTCGGCCGAACCCCTTCACTTCGCTCACCGTCATGCCCTGGATCCCCAGGGACGATAGGCCCTCTTTGAGTTCTTCCAACTTGAAGGGTTTGATGATGACCTCTACTTTCTTCATGATCAGTCTCCTTTCCTCATCGCTTCGGTTAGGAGGGGATATTATCAACAACTATGCCAAAGGAGGGATGGGACCCAGATTACGCCAAAATAGTGCATTGTTTCAGCTAGTTGTAATAACGAAGCCTTTCTTGCTTCCACAACGAGCAGGGTGCCGCAAGCAACATATTTGTCTTTTTAGAGGAATGACAAGACAAATATGTCATGGCAAAACATGGGTAGAACAGAAATATTGTATGGTGGCCTGCGGGCGGTTTTGGGAATCTGGACCGGTAGGCCAAGGAGGGGCGCTTACCGGGAGGGGAGGAAACAACAGGTGGTAAGCGATGGATATTTCAAGGTCACTTGCCCCTGTGCGTTCTCAAGGGCACTCTGGCTCCATGGGCTCATGAGGGGCTTGCTACTGCCCCGCCGTCTCCTGACCTCAAAACAGGCGTTTCAGGGCCTCTGTGATTGTCTGTCCGGTAAAGAAGCCTCGTACTTGGCACGGGTGAGGACATCCACGATCTGCCCCACATGGTCCCTGCCAAGGGTCTGGAGCACAAACTCCACCTCTGCCGACCGCAGAGAGAGATTGGTGAACGCACGCTGATGGCGGACTTCTATGATATTGGCATTGGTTTCACCGATAAGTTCGGTGACCTCGGCAAGGGCCCCTGGGACATCGGGAATCCCCACGCGAAGGCGCACGGCCCCTTCAATGTCGCTTGCAAAAGACTTTTTAGGAAACCGTCACAGTTGGGGGATGGGCGCGCCCGCCATAGATGTGAATCCCAGAGAAGACCTTAAAGGGGAAGACCGGGATCATAAGGGATGTTGGGTCCACCGAGCAGGGCCTCGGGGGAAGAGGCCCCTATTCGGTTGGGTTCCCATATGGCGCAATAGACCTTGGACTTATTTGAAGAGCCTTTTGCGTCCCAAGGCGGCCACGCCCACCAGACCGGTGCCGAAAAGGAGCATGGTGGCCGGTTCAGGGGTCGGTGTCCCAGGTGTCCCGGGTAATTTGAGGCTCCCCTGCCCATCGAGGCCGACGTTTTGCATTCTAACGAAGGGGCTATATGGATCTGTCATGTCCAAGATAGGCGTGTCGTTAAAGACCATGGTCAAGATGGCTTGGGTGTAATAGGGCAAAGCGGCCTCGCCTGACAGGACGTGAGGGTTGTAGAGGGCCCCCTTAACCCCCTTTTCTGTATTCGGAACATAATCCAGTTTCATGCCGTTCGTGTTGCCATCCACGGTGAGTTCCCAATCTCCCGTACTGGAGCCACTGCCGCCGATGGTTACCAGGTTGGAAGACATATTCGGGCCGCTGACACTGTAGGCGGTCAACGTCCAGGAGTCCAGACTCAAGGTGTCCGGGTCAAGGTCGAACCCAAAGGCCGTGATACCCGGGGCATTCACCCCCGTTCCGCTGTCAAGGGTGAGGGGTGACGTGTTGTCCAGGATGGCCGTTAGGGTGGTATCGGAAACGGAAATATCCATTGTGGCTGAACCCGTGCCACCTTTATCAGAGCCAGAGAACGTGAACGGCATGGCATAGGCGCTGGAACCCAAGGCACACAGCAGAATCATGGCAAATAACAGGACAGGCAACTTCTTCATTCTCAATTTCTCCCTCAAGTCTTGTTCGCCTCCAGTTTCCCCTTTTCACACACCTTCCCCGGGGAGAGCGGCTTAGCTGATTCTATAACCAGTGCAACATCAATGCCGAAAAAGCTACTGGGCGAATAATTCTCATTGTTGCTTAGATTACAATTAGTTAGAACCATTCCCCGGGATCTGGCGAACCTGGATATGTGTAAAAAAAAGGCAACATTGTGGAAAAGAATCTATACTAATAATGAAAAAGTTTACACACTATGGCCCTGAAGGTATGTAAAAAAGGTTAACCCCCCGATAGTCTGTTGCCCAAACCGAAATGTCTTAGAGCGGTTCATTGAGTCGATTTTTCCCAATACATCTTCGTGAATCCGCCGGAGGCGCACTGGAGCAAGCTTTAGGGGTATGAAAAATCGCCTCAGAACCAAGGGAAAAGACATTTGGGCAACAGCCCGCAGAGAGGTGACATCCTGGTCCATATGCAGGTGGGCAGGACCCGGACCCTTTGGGGTACCCTTACTGGACGGAAGGAACGGCCAACTTGACTGGGCAAATCCTACTCTGCCTGATCCGGCCCGGCGGAGAGTCTTCAGGACTTAGCAGGCAAGTCTACAGGGGAAAGCTTCACAGAAAGCCGGGAATGGCTATTTTAATGCGTGGCGGACAGTTACAATTTGTCTGGGCCCCAGTTTTCACTGGGGTGACGGCCTCCAACGAGTTCAATCTGGCGGATTCGCCCTAACTTGTTCATATGAAAGAATATTTATGAGTTTATAGCCCGAGGCTTCCAATGAATTGAAGCCCTTTGCAGGAAGCGTCATAAACCAGGTCTCTGCAAGACTCTCACAGATGGCTCAAAAAGCTCATATCACGGGGAACTGGGGATCATGTGAAGGCCCCTTATCAAGGCTCGCCCCAACTCATGCGTCACCAGTATCCCTTCCGCAGCCTATTCAAATGGACGCCCCCTAGGCAAACAACCCTGCCACGCAGCCTGTCATGAGGCAGGCGAGGGTGGCAGCGTACAGGGCGCGGAAGGCAACCTTGGCCAGGTCTTTTGCCCTCGCCGGTGCAAGGGCGGAAAAGCCGCCTACAAAAATCGCCAGGGATGCAATGTGGGCAAACCCGCAAAGGGCATACGAGACAATAGTAATGCTCCGAAGGTTCGTTAAAGCACCGTCCTGAATGAGTTGATTCAAGTGCTGGTAGGCCACCACCTCTGTAACGATGGTCCTTTCTCCGAGAAGCGTGGCCACCTGGCCCGCGTCCTGAACAGGCACCCCCATAACGATCACCAAAGGGTAATAAAGGCATTTCAGGATCACTTGCAGGGAAAGAGCCGTCCCGAAAACCGTGATCCCTATTATTCCGATGAGCCAGTTGCACATGGAAAGGAGCCCAAGAAAGGCCAACAACAGCGTCGTAATTCCCACACAGAGCTTCATGCCGTCGTTTGCCCCATTGATGATGGACTCTATCCAGGTTGTTGACCGCCTGTCCTTTTCTACAGTCACGCTTATTCCCAATGTCTTTGGTATTTCTGTTTCAGGGACCACTAGCTTTGACATGATGACGGCCGCAGGGGCGCTAATGACCGAAGCTGATATGAGGTGCCCTGCTATGGACGGGAACTCCATGTGCAAGAATCCCACGTACAGGGCAAGCACCGTAGAGGCAATGGTACCCATGCCTGCGGTGAGCACCGCGCAGAGCTCTGACCTGGTCATGTCCTGGATATAGGGTCGGATCGTGAGGGCCGACTCAACCCCTACAAACATGTTGCTCGAAGCGCATAAGGCCTCTGCCCCACTGATTCGCATGAAATAGGCAAAGACCCGGGCAAAGACCCTGATCAGGACCGGCACTACATTGAGATAATAGAAGAGTGAAACGAGTGACGAGAAGAATATGATGGACGGAAGGACCTGGAAGGCAAGGATAAAACCCACAGACGTCTCTCCCTTGGGCCCGGTCTCTCCAGGGCCCACTGCCAAGGGTCCAAACACAAAGTATATCCCCTCTTTGGCAAAGGAAATGACTCTGAGCACCGCATCATTTAACCAAGAGAAAATCACAACCCCGGCAGGAAGTCTGAAGACAATCAAGGCAAAGACCGACTGCAAAAGAAGACCGGCACAGATCAACCTGAAGTTGATATTTTTTCTGTCCCTTGCTGCCAGCCATGCCAGAAACATGAGGACAAAAAGTCCAAAAAGGCTGGTAAGTCTATGCAACGCCATGAGTGACTGCCTTCTGATACTAGTTGATGGAGACTCGATCCTTGATCCTAGACTTCAAACAAAGACCTTATATGAGCAATATTCAGGATATCACTCGGGCCTTCTGGTGACGACTGGGCGGGGCCAATTATCGTCTCCCAAGAAGGGAAATGAGTTTTTCCGCTCCCTCCTTGCTGAGGGTTCCTTTTTTCTTGGCAAGACCAACGGTATAGTGACCAAGCGTTCTGTACAGCGCAAATAATTCAGGGGCCCGTTTTCCCATGGCCTCCAGATGGGCCGCCACTGTGTCCACGTCCCCCCTGGCAATAGGCCCGGTCAGGGCCTCAGGGATGCCCTTTGCGCCGATATTACTCAGCGTCCCCCTGATGAGGGGTTGAAGGGCCTTAAAGGAGACTTCCGCCGGCACTCCCGCCACACGGTTCAACTCCAGGGCAAGATGCATGAGGGCTACTAGATAGTTTGAGGCTGCCACGGCGGCTGCATGATATAGGGTCTTGCCTTCCGGGGTTATTTCCATGAGCACACCGCCCAGGGCTTTTACAATCTGACGTACAACGGGCAGGGCCTCTTTATCGCCTTCAACCGCACAGAAAGACCCGGGCACCAGCCTTTCCGCCTGATCCACAGAGGCAAAGCTCTGAAGGGGATGAAGGGTTGCCACCACCGCCCCATAGGCTTTCACAGAGGAAAGAATTTGGGACGAAAGGGCACCGCTGCAATGAATCACCACTGCGCCTTTTTCAACCCCTTCATGTTCAGCAATGGCCTTGCAGGTTTCTTGGATCGCATCGTCAGGCGTTGTGATAAGGACCACTTGGCTCCCTTTACTGACAACCCAAGGAGAGTCAGAAAACTGCGCCGCACCTATTGCCTTGGCGGCCTTTGCCGCTGTCTCAAGGCTCCTTGTGGCGACCCCTGCAAGACGGTACCCTGCCCTGGCCAGCAGTTTTCCTATGGCAGTGCCTACAATTCCGCAACCGATAATGGCAACCGTTTCCTTCATCTTCCCTACAACAAGTAACGCTTCCCCTCCCGAAAATCGGAGCATTCACACCAGGGGCAAGAGGTGCCCAGGACTTCCAGATGGCCTTTATAGATGACTGAGGTAAAACTTCACCACATCGGCCTGCCCGGGATCAATGGCATCACCAGCACCCTCCATGTTCTCCAGCATGGTCCTGGAAATGTTCCGGGCCTCCTCTTGTCTTCCGGCATGAAGCAGTTTCTTAAAGAAGTAATCGTATATACCTGACTGAACCTTCACGTCACTCCTCCTGAAGCGCTCCACGGCATCCCCCCAAAGCCTATGATCACTCAAATAGCCGATGGCAACTTCCTCAAAGTCCCCTTCGTCGTATCTCTTGTGATAACACAGAGTCTCTGCAAAGACCTCTCTAACATATTCATGGACGTCAAAGGGGCTGGCGGGTGAACAAAAATAATAAGGCGACAAATACCCCTGAGATCTTTTTCCGTACAGATCCCCGGAGGGGTTGTTTCTTTCCACGTATTCACACAACGGCGTCCCCTGATAGATTCTACCGCCAAGCGTATATTCGTAGTCCCGCAGAGGACCCATAGGATACTCTTTCATTCTTGACAGGGTGTGATCCATGGTCTTGTAGTCTTCTCCGGGAAGCCCAAATATGAGCGAAACGGTGCAGTGAAGGCCGGCGCCTTCGCTGGCCTCTATAGCGCTTATGATGTCCTTTTCGCCATAAGATATATAGTTATTACCAAGCACGGCGTTTGAAAAGCTCTCGCAGGAAAAAATAACGGAAAAATTTGCTTCAGCAAGAAGAGCGGCAAACTGTGCATCAAAGGGTTTGGGTATCAACTGCGTGACAAAACGGAAGCGCTCATGAAGCCCCTCCCTTAAGATGGCCCCTACAAGGGCAGCTCCATGCCTTAAATCCGGGACATTGAACTCAGTATCTACAAAGAAAACCCGATCAGCAGCCTCCAAGGCCCCAGCCATGGTCTTGAGCTCGTTGATAACGCTGTCGATACGTCTGAAGACAAACCGCCTACCCTCAATCAAGGGTTCTACGCAGTAGCTGCATCTGTGGTAGCACCCCCGCTTCACCTGCACTGGGACACCAGTGGCCTGAAGTGCAAAATCGAACCCCTTTTCTCTATGCTCCAAGGCCGGATCTGTGTCAAAGCCGTACGGTTGGCGACGGTTCACCTTGTAGCCATCCTGGCGGCGGTAAACCATGTTGGGTATCTGTCTTATCTTGTCTTCATCAGGAAAGGCTTCTATGAACCGGCAGAAGGGCTCTTCCCCCTCTCCCACAATCCCGTAGTCGAGCCCCAGATAGGTCAGTATGGCAACAGGCGACATGGTGAAGGCACCTCCGCCCACCACCAGGGGGACGTGAGGAATCGTGTTTTTGATTTCCGAAACCACTTCCTTTATTTGGGGAAGAAAATAGAATGTCCGGTAATCGCGGCCCTCAAAGTCTCCATGTTCTTCACACGACATGCAGGTATCAAGGTTACGGATACCGATGCCAACAAAATCTGGCTCTGTGCGCCTAATAGCATCTCTGATGTTTCTCTTGTAATCTCTATCCGGCAGAAAAGGATGTGCCATCACTGCCCTGTGACCGCGTCTTCTCACATGCCTGGAAATGAGGTCCAGACCAACTGGATACACCTGGTTTAGCAAGTAGTACTTGTCAGCATACAGGAGCAATACGGTTTTGCTGTGGGCAGACATTGGCGCACCTGCTGTCAAGACTGCGTGAGGGATTGAGAGGGTATGAACGGGCTATGGTTTTGGCAAGTATGGGCTAAGATCCTCAACGTATTCTGTCAACACCTTGTATCCTGCCTTGGTCAAAGCTGAAACGGCCTTTTCTCCGTGAGCAGCAGCCACTCTCATGACCAGGTGATAGACGCCCGGTCTCCCTTTCTCAGGCCAAGTGAACAGGCTTCGGATGTTGACCTGTCGCTCCTTCAGGACTCTTGACACCTCGGCAACCATACCGATACGATCCTCCACCAAGACAGTAAAACGCTTGCTGTCCCCGTCAATGCCAATGGCCTCAAGGAGAACCTCCATGACGTCCGTGGTGGTGATGATCCCCACAAGGTTCTCGTTGTGCAGGACTGGAAGGGCGCTAATCCTATTTTCTTGCATGATATGGGCGGCACGTTCAATGGTGGTGTCCGGCGGGATGGTCACAATCTTTTTTACCATGATCATATCCACGGACAACTGCTTCAAGAGATAGTTCAGCTCATGAGCGCTCAGTGTTGTTGCCGGTGATGCCCAACTCTGCTTAAGGTCCCTGTCTGAAACAATGCCAACCAGTTTGTCTTTTTTGTCTACCACCAGAAGATGGGCAATCCGTTTGGCAGTGATAATATCCTTTGCTTTGACCAGAGACGTGTCAGGGGGCACTGTCACCAGGTCTGTACGCATGACCCTACCGACGTACATAGAGTTACCTCCTTAGGAAAAGATAGGGATCAAGCCTGAAATGAACGCCTTTCCGGGCTTGTGGGTAATGGGAACAAAATGGATGGATCATATATACGCAGAACGGTCAGTGTGTCAAGGCAGTAGCCTGCTTTCACTAGAGCGCGGCCCACGGAAAAAGGAAGACAGCATGCCGCAAAAAGGGGACCTGGAGGATCTGGGTGCCCATCGCATCAAGTGACGATCTCGACCACCTTCCTACTGGTTACAGTCCCATTATCGGCCCTATGGGCTTTGGCCGAAACCCTCAGGCGTTTTCTCGCAAATAGCTGAATACAGGTAGGGTAGAGCTCCCACTCGAGCTTAAGGCCCTTCTCCCGGACCGCCTCAAGCGTATCCTCAGGCTCGATTTCAAAGGCCTTCTGGCCGATGATGGCCCCTGTGTCTTCTCCGTAATCAACAAAATGAACCGTACACCCCCCTACCTTACAGCCGTATCTATAGGTGTCACCATAGCCGTCGGTGCCGGGAAAAGAGGGGAGGAGTGCAGGATGGATATTCATAATACGCGGCAGTGACGGATCAGTATTGACCCTGTCTATGAAATAGGGGGTGAGTACTCTCATGAAACCGGCCAAGACCAGAAGGTCGAAAGGGTGGGCTGCCATCTCTTTAAGTAAGGCAGCCTCTGCAACGGCCCTGACCCCAAAATACCTTGCCATTTTTTCTCTATCCGAAACGGCTGGCATAAGAAATTGCATAGCCAAGACGTTGTCCAGATCAAAATCGGGCGGAATCAGCTCATCAAGAGGTTGCCCCTTAGCCTGCTCGAAAATAGCCTTATAGTCCACTACAAAGGTAGCAATGCCATGCCCTCTCGCCCTGTCCAACCCTTGAGCCTCAGGGTTATCTGAACCTACGAACACCACCTGGCCGTCTATTTGTCTTGCCGCACAGGCCTCTACGATGGCCTGCAAATTGCTGCCTCCGCCTGATATCAATGCGCCGATGCGAATTTGCTTAGCCATGGGCCATCGATAGCAGGACGGCCGCTGTCGTGTCAACTGTTGCAAGCACCCTTGCCACTGATTGCCAGGTACCGGATGTCACATATAAAATCATGCAGGCTCGGGATTTCACTGTCAAGGGACCTCCCGGCTTTTTTGTCTTGACTTTGAACCCATTAAAATCTATGGTTTTTTTATGCAAAGCCAACGTCTTGCGCGTCTTCTCCGCATGATTGTTGAGGTCCGCACCCAACCGAAGAAGCCGCCTGAACGGATCGCCGAAGACCTTGGAGTCTCTATTCGACAGTTTTACTATGACAGAAATCAGCTGACCCAGATGGGGTTCCAGTTTTCCAGGGTAAAGGGGCGGTTCACGATACTTGGTGACCCCGTGGTCACTGTAGACAGGCTCCCTTTGAGCGAGATCTTGGCCCTCGTTTTGGCCACCCGTCATCTGTTTGCCACAAGAGACTTCTCTGTCGTGCGGCGGGCCTTGAAGGGTCTTCACACCATTGTTGACCACTTGCAGGAGTCGCACAGGGAACTCATAAGATCTCTCATAGAGGACGTAATCATTAGAGACGGCTTTGGCTGCAGGGGAGACATCCTGGAAGAAATGATGCGTGCCGTGGACGAAAAGAGGCGAATTCTGGTACACTTCCGCCATGGTGCCCCGGAAAGACAAATCGCCCTGGACCCCTTGAGCCTCTCTTTGAAACAATCTAAGCTTTTCGTGGAAGCCTATGCGGTTGAAAAGAAAAGGCGTACCCGCTTCCAGGTGGGCACCATAGACGGGATCGTGTTTACGCCTTTTTTCAGGCCAGAATACTCACACGGTCATTGAACGTTTTTGGTCTCCTGCAGCCTATTGCTTTTGGAGCTGCTTGTTGACGAAAGGGCCGTGTAAATCACATTTCCCGGAATTCCGAAAAAAAAGGAGGATCCATGAAAGAAGTTGTCATTGTGAGTGCGGCGAGAACAGCGGTGGGCGGATTTCAAGGTGCTTTGTCCGGTATTTCTGCAACGGACCTGGGGGCTTCTGCCATTACAGAAGCCATGAAGCGGGCAGGCGTCTCGGCCGAGGATGTAGATGAGGTGATCATGGGCAATGTGTTGCCCTGCGGCCTGGGCCAAAATCCGGCCAGGCAGGCCGTGCTCAAGGGAGGCTTTCCCTACGACCTCGAGGCGATCACTGTAAACAAGGTATGTGGTTCGGGCTTGAAGTCGGTGATGTTGGCTGCCCAAGCCATCATGACCAACGACGCCGACGTTATTGTGGCCGGAGGTATGGAAAGCATGAATCGAGCGCCATACTTCCTGGATAAGGCCCGAACAGGGTATCGCATGGGCCACGGCAAGCTCATTGACGGCATGGTCCATGACGGCCTCTGGGACCACATCAATGATTTTCACATGGGCCTGAGCGCAGAGCTTTGTGCCGACAAGTACGAGGTGACACGGAAAGACCAAGATGAATTTGCATTGAATTCCTACACCAAGGCTCTCAAAGCCCAAAACGAAGGGGCCTTTGAGCAGGAGATATTCCCCGTTGAGATCCCTCAACGTAAAGGCCCGGCTATCTCCTTCACCCGAGACGAAACGGTCCGTGACACCTCCATAGAGGCCCTGGCCAAGTTGGCCCCGGCCTTTAAGAAGGACGGCACGGTGACGGCAGGAAATGCCTCCAAAATCAGCGACGGCGCTGCAGCCGTTGTGGTGATGGCCAGGGAAAAGGCCCAAGCCATGAATCTGGAGCCCATAGCCAGGGTGGGCGTTCAATGCTCCGTCGGTATTGACCCGAAATATGTCCTCGTAGCACCTATCTACGCCATCCCCAAGCTCCTGAAAAAGGCCGAGCTTACCATTGATGACATCGACATCTTTGAGATCAACGAGGCCTTCTCGGCCTCCAGTGTGGCCATCAACAAGACCTTGGGACTCGATCCTGCCAAGGTCAATATCCGGGGCGGGGCAGTGGCACTCGGCCATCCCATTGGTGCAAGCGGTGCAAGGGTTCTGGTGACGCTGCTGTATGCGATGAAGGACAGGGGTGCAAAGCGGGGCGTGGCATCCTTGTGCCTGGGTGGCGGTGAGGCAGTTTGCCTGCTCGTAGAAAGAGATTAAAGGGGGTTCTCATGTCCTATAAAACCATTGAGGTAGACATATCTGGTGCCATCGCAACCCTTACGTTCAATCGCCCCAAGGTGTTAAATGCCCTGAACCTGGAGGTGATAGCAGAATTTGGCCAGGCCATTTCAGAATTGCCAAAGCCCCCTGAAGTGAAGGTTCTCCTCTTGACAGGATCCGGCAGGGCCTTTGTGGCCGGAGCAGATATCTCGGTGTTGGAGGGCCTTGATCCTCTTGGCGCAAAAGAATTCGCACGAAAAGGTCAGTCTCTTCTCTTGGCGCTGGAGGCCTTGGACATCCCGGTCATTGCTTGTGTCAACGGGTTTGCCTTGGGAGGGGGCTGTGAGATCGCCATGGCCTGTGATTTCGTATGTGCCTCAGAAGACGCGAAGCTTGGACAGCCTGAGATCAATCTTGGACTCATACCGGGCTTTGGCGGCACCCAGCGGCTCGCCAGGCTAGTGGGAAAGGCACGGGCAAAGGAACTCTGCATGACAGGCCGTGTCATCACGGCCCAAGAGGCCTTTGCCATGGGGTTGGTCACCAGGGTTTTTCCTACAGAGAGCCTCATGGAAGAGACCCTGAAGATAGCAACGGCCATCGCAGAAAAGGGCCCTGTGGCCCTCCGGGCCATCAAACATGTCATCGACAACGGATTTGACGTGGACCTGAAAAATGGGTGCGCACTGGAAGCAGATGCCTTTTCCATCTGTTTTGCCAGCCCCGATCAAAAGGAGGGAACCAGCGCTTTTCTGGAAAAGCGACCACCAAAGTTTACAGGAAAATTGGCATGAAAACATCCGGTGTTGACTCTTGTCCGGTGTTGACTGTCCGTCTGCCTGTTTTCTTGAGCCTATATTTGACAGGGCGAAGCTTTCTTGCCCCTTGGTGAGCCTTGGAGTGCCATTGTTTTGGAGTGCCATTGTTTGAGAAAGGTGGGAACAGGGGAGGCCGTGCGTCGCTGAACGGACAACGGCAAAGAGTGGAGTCTTGGTGCTTGGATGAGGAGGTTGCATGCACTTTGAGCTAACGGAAGAACAAAAGATGATACAGGACATGTGCCGGCGTTTTGCAGAAAAGGAGATCAAGCCGGTGGCCGCCCAGCTGGACGAAACAAAGGAACATCCTTCGGAGTTGTGCCAAAAGATGGGAGATTTGGGCCTCATGGGGATCACCATACCAGAGGAGTACGGCGGAGCGGCCATGGACTGTATCTCCTATATTTTGGCTGTCATCGAGATTTCCAAGGCATGCGCTTCCACCGGAGTGATCATGTCCGTGAACAACTCCTTGTATTGTTTTCCCATCAACACCTTTGGCAGCCATGAGCAAAAGGTCAAATACGTCACCCCTGTAGCAAGTGGCATGGCCATCGGCTGCTACGGCCTCACCGAAGCCGGGGCAGGATCGGACCCTGCCTCCATGCGCACCACTGCAAAACTGGATGAAGATCAGTGGGTCATCAACGGCGAGAAGAGATTTATCACCAGCGGCAACGTGGCAGATTATTGTGTTCTGGCAGCGGTCACAGACAGAGAAAAAGGGTACAAGGGGATTAGTTCTTTCATCATCGATCTGAAAGATACGCCAGGCTTTTCAGTGGGCCGTGTGGAAGAAAAGATGGGGATCAAGGCCTCGGGCACCGCAGAGCTCGTGTTTGACGATTGCCGTATTCCAAAAGAGAACCTCCTGGGTGAAGTGGGATCAGGCCTGAGGCAAATGCTGACAACCCTCGACGCCGGTCGCCTGGGTATCGGGGCCCAGGCCGTGGGTATCGGCCGGGCGGTGCTGGAAGAAGCCCTGGAATATGCCATGGCACGCGAGCAATTTGGCAAACCGATCTCCAAGTTTCAGGCAATACAATGGAAGCTCGCGGACATGGCCACAAGGCTTGACGCAGCCGAACTCCTCCTTTTCAGGGCCGCTTGGCTCCAGGATCAAGGGAAACCCTTTGAGAAGGAGTCTGCCATGGCGAAAATGTATGCCTCAGACATTGCCATGAAAGCCGCCGTGGAAGGCGTTCAAATCCTCGGGGGATACGGCTACTGCAAGGAATTTGCCATGGAGCGCCACATGCGCGATGCCAAGATATGCCAAATATATGAAGGGACCAATGAGATCATGAGGCTGGTCATCGCCCGCAATCTCCTGAAACAGAAAGAGGGAAATTGAAGCTCTCCGCCAGGTCAACATCCTCCTAGCCCCTGGTTTTCACTGGGGTGACGACTTGTTGCGAGTATACGTGTTGAACAGGGAATAGGATGTCGAAGTGAATACCTCTTGATTCTGCGGTTCCTTGTTCTGAGTTCCATACTTCATGGAAACACCCGCTGTGTCAGGTGTGTATTGAAACGACCACCATGAAATGCACCAAACATTATTTTGACCAAGGCCATGGGCATCGAACTCTGAGAGGCACGCAATGGGTATATTGTTTAAAGACGATGAGGTTGCCAAAATAGCATCAGAGAAAAATGCCTGGCAAAAGCATTTCCAAGAGAAACTTGCTACCGGTCCTTCGGACAAAAGGGACGCCACCACTGTGTCTGGTAGAAAGATTCGGGAGCTCTATGCTCCCCCAGACCTAGAGAGCTTCGACTATGGGGCCAAGCTGGGTTTTCCAGGTCAATATCCCTATACCCGAGGGGTTCAGGCCTCCATGTATCGAGGAAGGCTCTGGACCATGAGGATGTTTGCGGGTCTTGGAAGCTCAGAGGAAACCAATAAGCGATTTCACTACCTGGTCGATCATGGACAGACTGGGCTGTCCACGGCCTTTGACATGCCGACCCTCATGGGCTATGACACCGAGGACCCTAGGTCGCGGGGCGAATGTGGAAGGTGTGGTGTGGCCATCGACACCTTGAAAGACATGGAAATTCTCTTTGATGGGCTCCCAGTAGACCAACTTACCACCTCCATGACGATTAACCCCCCGGCCCCGGTCCTCTGGGCCATGTACATTGCCATGGCAGAAAACAGGGGAGTGCCCCGGGCAAAACTGGGCGGCACCATTCAAAATGACATGCTCAAAGAGTTTATCGCCCAGAAGACCTTCATGTGCCCACCCGAACCGTCCATGCGTCTCATCATAGACACCATAGAGTTTGGAACCCAGGAAGTTCCCAAATGGAATACCATTAGCATCAGCGGCTATCACATCCGCGAGGCAGGTTCTACTGCCGTCCAGGAGCTCGCCTTCACCCTGGCAGACGGAATCGCTTATGTGGAAGCTGCCTTAGAGCGCGGTCTTGACGTGGATGCCTTTGCCCCCCGCCTTTCTTTCTTTTTCAATGCCCATATTGACTTTTTTGAAGAGATCGCCAAATACCGGGCCGCCCGCAGGATGTGGGCAGGGATCATGAAGAAACGATTTGGGGCAACATCAGAGCGTTCCCTGTGGCTGCGCTTTCACACACAAACAGCAGGGTGCAGTCTGACGGCTGCCCAACCTTTCAACAATGTGGTGCGCACCGCGGTGGAAGCCCTGGCCGCGGTGCTGGGCGGCACTCAGTCTCTTCATACCAACTCTTTTGACGAGGTCCTTGCTATTCCTACAGAAGAGGCGGCGACGATTGCCCTGCGCACGCAGCAAATCCTGGCCCAGGAGACCGGCGTCGTAAATACCATCGATCCTTTAGGCGGGTCTTACTTTGTCGAGGCCCTCACGGAGGAGATGGAGCAGGCCGCCTATGCATACATCAACAAGATTGACGACATGGGCGGCATGCTGAAAGCCATCGAAAGAAACTACCCTCAGATGGAAATCGCCGATGCGGCCTACACATTTCAACGGGATCTCGATAAGAAGAAGACGATCATGGTGGGTGTAAATAAGTATAAGGAGGAAGAGGACATTCCGGTGGACATCTACCACGTTGATGAGGCCTTGGAAGAGCGTCAGATTGCTCGGACCCACGAAGTGAAAAACAGCCGGGACCAGAGAAGAGCTGAGGCATCTTTAGAACGCCTGGCAGATGCCTGCAGCGGCAGTGAAAATGTGATGCCCTCGCTCATTGAGGCCGCATCGGCCTATTGCACCCTGCAAGAGATGTGTGATGTGTTTAGAAAGGCCTTCGGCGTGTACCGGGATCCGGGAACGTTTTGAAGGAAGCGAATGATTGACGGTTTCGTAAAAAGTCTTTTGCGAACGACATTGAGTCCGCCGCGGCGGAGGAGAAGAGCACCTGGGATCTTCGGCGTTAAGAAATGTCCCGACAAGTCGGGATTTGAGGGCGTTAGCCCGAGTTTTAGCATTTTAGCTGAACGTCTCAAGTGCGCCCATCTCTTTTCAAGCCCACAGGCGCAAATGGTCACGGAGTAAGCAAAGTCGACTTGTTACAAATCCATCATGATTGACGCCACAGAGAATTGGCGACAAGCTTTTTAAAAGGCGATTCATGCCTCGGGCGGAGTGCAAGGCTTAAGACGCGGGGCATAAGGGTGGCTGCCTTGAGCCCTATGCCCTGGGCCGTTTCTTTATCCGATCTTATGACACGCAAAATTAGAATTCTTGTGGCAAAGCCCGGGCTGGATGGCCATGATAGAGGGGCCCGCATCATTGCCAGGGCCTTTCGCGATGCAGGCTTTGAGGTCATTTATGGCGGCCTCCATCAGAGTCCCGAGCAAATCGTGAGTGCCGCCATCCAGGAAGACGTAGACCTCATCGGCCTGAGCAGCCTGGCCGGTGCCCACCTGTACCTCTTTCACAAGGTCATGGACCTACTAAAGGCCCAGGGCGCAGATGATATTACGGTTATCGGAGGCGGCATTGTCCCCGAAAAAGACGTAGAAAAACTCAGGGCCATGGGCGTAAGAGAAGTCTTTCCTCCCGGCAGCTCCTTGGAGGACATCGTGGACTGGGTTGAAAAAAACGTGACGCCCCGTTAGGAAAGACGTGATGTCATGACCCAGACAAGGCATTTTGGTGGACCAAGCCACCTTGAGTCCTGCTTGATGAAATCGTAAAAAGTCGTCACCCCGGTAAAAACCGGGGCCAGAATCATGGTAACTATTTTAAATTACTGGATTTAGGCTGGAGTTTACCCCGTACTTGACACGGGACCGGAATGACAAAAAGAGGGGTTTTTCGATTTTTTACGAGTCTGTCTTACTTATAGGTAACCACAAAATCGGTATACGGGTCATTCTTTGTCAACGATGTTGGTATGGACAGGTCTATGAGTCTGCCTCCCGAAATCTCCATGGCCTTTTCCATCCAGCCCTTTATCCGTAATTCAATAACCTCGTCCATCTCCCTAAAATCTGTAACCCTTAGTGTACACCTCCCCCTGGACATCTCTATGACTTCCATGGCAGAAGGCCTGTAGTACGTTGGCAGAATGTTCTTTGCTCGTCTTATAAGAAACTCAGGGGATCTCACTCTGACAAACAACTTGTATATGCCCTTCAGGGCATACTCCGCGCTAAACCTGCCCACTTCCAAAGCCCCTTCAAAGTCACCACCATAAAAGAGTTCGCAGAGAATTAAGGTGGGGTCCACTAGCAGGGTCTTGAGTGGATACCATCTAAAAGAAAGGATGCCTTCGCCAAACTCCAGCCGGGCCTGTCTCGGCAACGAACGCATCCACTTGTCAAGAGACTCCCTTCCAAATCTGGTTAGTATAAATCTAGGGAGGACTTCTAAGGCAGTGCCTTTTGCTTCCATGGCCTATCCGTCATTTGTGGTGACCCGGTCAGAATCCATTCAGGACAGCAGGGAAATGGCTCAAATCTGCGACACGGGCCCCTAGCTCAATTCCCCTATCCTCAAAAGATGGCATGGATGACAAGAATAACGAGGCGCAATAAGCATTCTGTCTAGTTTCCATCCATAAATGGCCCTTTTCTCCGCCTGAGGCGGATCAATCTGCGGAATCGCTTGTGCGATCCGCCGCGGCGGACCTCCGCGCAATCCCTTGATTTTCTTGATATTGCGAATCCGCCTATGGCGGACTGAATTGGAAACCGACGCCAGTGCCCACCTGCTTTTTGGGCGTTCGTGGATGGGCACTATCTAAACAAAATATAGCTAACAATAGCGCTTTCTGTCAAATAGAAAGAGACGATCCCTGCCGGTCCTTGTGGGTCATGGGGTGGTATATAGGGTTGTGAAAGATGTTGAGTCCTGGTAGTAGAGAGAAAAAAGACGCACACTTCTGAGGTGTTAATTGGCCATGCCTTTCCCCAGTGCCAAGATGCGATACGAAATCATTGTCAACCCGGCCTCCGGCAAAACGACCATCGATCAAAAGCATCATACCCTAGCCGAGGCTGCCGCCATCCTGGATGCGAAAATACACGGACTGGACACCCCTACAGCGGACGATCTGAGTCAGTGTGCCAGGCAGCTTGCCGGCCGTTGTGATGTGCTTGTCATTGCCGGTGGGGACGGCACCTTTTCCGACATCATCAACGCTATTGACACATGCCAAACACCCGTCGCCTTCCTCCCCCTGGGCTCTGGCAATGCCATGGGTTACGCCCTCAAATACAAGGGGGACCTGGCTGACATGGCCCTGGGCATCAGAAACGGCCGCGTACATGAATACGATCTCATCAACAGCGACAATAAAAGGCGGGCTTTCATGGCATCTCTGGGAATTGACGGTGCGGTCATCCGGCTCCGGGACCGATACCGCGCCCGTGGCGCCACTGGCTTCAAGACCTACTTGAGGGCCGGGCTTAACGCCTACTTCAGGCAATACAGGAGGACTTCTGCAAAGATGAACTTGGATGGCAATGCCTTCACGGTGGCAAACCTCCTGAGCTTGATGGTGATGAAGGAGCCCTATTACGGCTTTGGAATGTGTCTTGTCCCCCAAGCCGCATTCAACGACCGGCAACTACATATCCTTTGCGTCAATACAGGCCTATTGGGGTCGGTGATAGCAGCAGGGACTGCATTCACCATTGGTAATCGGACAGGGGAGTATCGCAGCGGCCGACAATTGACTGTGCAATTGGAACGACCACTGGTTCTTCAAGTTGATGGAAACCAAGGATGGACGGCAGACAACTTTAGTTTTACTGTCCTGCCCAAGGCACTGAAGATCAAGTGCTAGAAACCTGTCGGGAAACTCTCTTCACCCTTTAGCTTTTCAGGTTTTCTCAAAGACCTGTTTCGGACAGGACCTTCCTCAATTCCTCAAACTGCCCTTCGAGTTTTCCCACAAAGGACTGGGCCTTGCCTATGTCACGGTCTTTTGCGGCTATTTCCATTTCATGGGCTGCACCTGTCAATGCATTAGCCCCGATATTGGCTGATGCGCCTTTGATGGCATGGGCGCAGTGCTCTACCAGCAAGGGATCATTATCCTCTATTGCCTGCCGCAACTTGTGCAACTTTGAAGGGGTGTCTTCAAGAAATATCCCTAGAAGCTCATGGCACAGGGTCTTGTCCCGCTCAAATCTCTCTAACAGGGCGGCCCAGTCAAAAACTTCGCCGCCGCCTGATGGTGTTGTGTCAGATCCTTTTTCCTCCACCCCTTCTGAACCTGAAGCCTGTCTCTCAATGGCCTGAAAAAGTTCCTCTGGTTTGATGGGCTTTGACACATAACCATCCATGCCGGCTTTCAGGCACTGGTCACGATCGCCCTTCATGGCATGAGCAGTGAGGGCTATAATCGGAATCCGAGTCCCGCGTTCCGATTCCCCCTTACGAATGGCCTTTGTTGCCTCCAATCCATCCATCTCGGGCATCTGCACATCCATGAGCACAATATCAAAAATATCCCTATCCAGGGCATGGACGGCCTCTTTGCCATTTTCTACCAGTATCACGGTGTGGCCCCGCTTTTCAAGTATCCGGGAGACCACCAGCTGGTTGACCGCATTGTCCTCAGCCACAAGGATCTTAAGGGCCCTGCTGCCCACTTCTGTGGCATGGGCACCCTGCATCTCTCTGAGCCTGTGGCGGGTGATAAGAGGCGATTTTTTCTCATCCCGTTGCTCATAAGCCAGCACGGTCATGATGGTATCCAAAAGATCCGACTGCTTGATCGGCTTTGTCAGGTAGGCAGAAATGCCCAATTCCCTGCATCTGGCAGCATCGCCCCGATGGCCGGCAGAGGTCACCATCATGATAACAACCCCGACAAGCCCGGGGCGTTTCTTCATTTCCTGGGCCAGGGCAAACCCATCCATTCCCGGCATCACAGCATCCACAAGCACCAGGCCAAAGGGCAAACCCAGCACCTTGGCCTGCTCCATAGTAGCCAGGGCAGTCCTTGCGTTATTGACTCCTGTAGGCTTCATGCCCCAATTGGCGAGTATTTCTTCTAGAATCCTGCGATTGGTGGCATTGTCATCCACCACCAACACGCGGAGCCCCCTTACGTCAAGAGACTCGAAGGTAGGCGGTTCCACGGACGGCTTTTTGGGAAGGTTGAAATAGGCGCTAAAGTGCAATGAAGTCCCCTTGCCCACCTTGCTTTCCACCTGGATTGCTCCTCCCATGATCTCAACCAGATGTTTTGTGATGGTAAGCCCCAAACCGGTGCCTCCGTATTTTCGCGTGGTGGTACCATCGGCCTGGGCAAAGGGTTGAAAGATCATTTGTTGCTTGTCCCGAGGGATGCCAATACCTGTGTCAGATACAGTAAAACGGAGGCAAATCTTGTTCTCTTTTTCGTCCCCTCTCTCCACATGCACCACCACCTCGCCGCGCTCAGTGAACTTGATGGCGTTTCCCACCAGGTTCATCAAGATCTGGCGCAGACGCCCGGGGTCGCCAACCAAGGTCTCAGGCACGTCGGGCACGACACGACACGCCAGCTCTAGTCCCTTCTCATCGGCACGCACGGCAAGGGTCTTTAACGTGTCTCCCACATTGTCTGCCAGGTTGAAGTCCACCAGGTCAAGGTCCAGCTTTCCTGACTCGATCTTTGAGAGATCAAGGATGTCGTTGATTAGAGTCAGAAGGGCATCACTGGAGGCCTTGACCGTTTGAAGGTATTCCCCCTGCTCAGTAGTAAGGCCCGTGTCAAGGGCAAGATCGGTCATACCGATGATGGCGTTCATGGGGGTTCGGATCTCATGGCTCATGTTCGCCAAAAACTCGCTCTTGGCTACGTTGGCAGCTTCTGCATCTTCCTTGGCCTTTCTCAGTGCCTCCTCTGCTTCCTTACGCTCAGTGACGTCACGAACCACACCCACCACCCCTTTCATTTCCCCGGTGGTGGTCCTGAGGGGGAGAAAAACCTCTGAAGTAAAGCCGGTGGTTCCGTCCCTGAGACAATAAGGGATGTTCTCCCGTTCAACCGTTTTACCTCCCATGGCCTCTCTCATCATCTTGTCTGTCCCTTCTTCGGCCAAGTGCGGAAAGATCTCCCAGGCCACCTTGCCGTTGTCGACCACCTCCTGGCGGGACGTCTTGGATATTCGTTCCATGGATCGGTTCCAGTAGGTATAATAAAAGTTTGGATCCAGCACTAGTATCCCATCGCTCATGGATTCGATGATGCTAGTGAGCAAGACCTCATTCTCCTGCAGGGCATCCTCCGCCTTCTTGCGCTCGGTGATGTTGATCCCCATTCCCACAAGATACGTTGAATCACCTATCCTCGTCCGCATCCCTGTGAAGTAGTACGGGGTTTTCCTGCCATCGGACGATATAAGGTCCGCTTCTACTGCCGTCTTGCCCTTGTCGAAAGCCTCTTGAATGGCCTTGCCAATGACCTCTCTGTCCTGTCCGCCAAAGAAATCAAGAGGAACCATGCTTGATATTTCTTTGGCTGAATAACCGGAGACTTTCTCCAAATTCTCGTTCCACCTCAGGTACCGCCCTTCTTCGTTAAAGAGATAGAAGATACCGGGAAGACTACTTATGGCTGATTCAGAAAAGTTCTTCTCCTTGAGTGCAGCCTCCTGCGCTGCTTTGCGTTCGCTAATCTCTTTGGACACGTTTTCGATCATCTTGTTGGTTATTTCTTTAAGGGATTCCAGAAGCTCTACCTCTGTCACCCCAGATACCCTTGCAGTGAGGTCCCCTACTGAAACCCTGTGCAAGGTGTCAAAGTGCTCCGCAAGACCGATGGCAAAGTCATGAGACATGCCCACAATCTCTCCCAGGTTTTCGGCAGTGAGGTTGACCATGTGTTTTAGTTTGGCAATCAATTCGAGTTTGGAATCCTCTGAAATCCTTACTTCAGGGTCTCCTGAGGCGATCCTTTTTAAGGCCTCCATGACCTCGGACAGACCCATGGCCAACTCCATGCTGGTGTTTTCCAGCTCCCTGTCTCTATCCTCAACCATCCTTCGAAACCCTGTGTATTGTCCATGAACAACCCTCAGTGTTTCTTCCAAAGAATCATTATTCATGTTGGCCTTAAAGGGTTCACAGTCAAGACACATCTCTATTTTTTCCAAGAACTTTCCCTGGATTTCATTTCGGCAAAGGGTATTTGAAACAAGCCAACACCTCAGCTCCCTTGATTTATAGACAGGACATTCCTTTTCGCCACATTCAAAAAACTCCCAGCATTTCAATCGGCCAGCCATGTATCGAAATCTCCCTTATACGATCCTCGTATCTTTGCCGCAGCCATCTCCACTGCTCCTTGGCCCCGTCCAGACCACATCATCCATGAAGAAAGCAGAAAGCGTGCCAATGGGCATGAAAGTCTAACTTGCTGTAATCATATGTGATTAAAAAGGGCTGGCTTAAACGGTGTGGGCAAATCCGACTCGGGATAGGGCGAAGTGTCAAATCTTTGACATTGCAGATGTTGTCAAAAATCCCCTTACTCTTGGACCAATATCTATCTCTCTATCACTACTCTGCCCTCAGGGCCTCAATGGGATCCAGGTTGGCTGCCCTGAAAGCGGGAAAGACGCCAGCGGAAAGACCGATCAAGGCCGCCAAGATCTCGGCCAAGATCACATAAAGCCACGGCGTATGGGTAGGAAGGGCCGGCACCAAAGCCCCCAGCAGCCAGGCCCCAGCCGTACCCAGGAGGAGCCCGGCCAAGCCACCTATGCTTGCCAAGACCACGGCCTCTCCCATGAACAGGGCAAGGATCTGTCTTCGGTCAGCACCGATGGCCCGCAGCAGGCCGATCTCTCCGATCCGCTCATTCACGGCAATGGTCATAATCGTTAGAATCCCTACTCCGCCCACCACCAGGGAGATGCCGCCCAGCGCGCCCACGGCCAGGGTCAGGATGTTCAATACCGATCCCAGAACATCCAACATCTGCTCCTGGGTGGTAACAGTGAAATCCTCGGTGCCATGCCGGCCAATCAGGCGTTCCTTTACTCTCTTTACGACCTCTTCCGCCGTGGTCCCTTCAGCGTAAAGGATGTCTATTTCCATGAGGCTCTCCCGGTTGAACATGGCCAGAGCCCTGGCTGTAGGGATATAGACGGCATCGTCCAGGTCAAAACCCAACATCTGTCCCTTGGACTCCATGACGCCAATAACCCGGTACCGCTCTCCCCCGATGCGTATGCGATTGCCAAGCGGGTTGCCCCCGGCAAGGACTTCATCCCGGACCTTGCTGCCCACCACGGCAAATGCGCGAGCGGCCCGGGGATCGTCATCAGGCAAAAAGCGCCCCACGGAAACGTTCATCTGCCAAACAGAAGGGACTTTGGATCCGACCCCGAAGACATAGGCCCTTCGGCTTCGCTTGCCGTATTCCACAGGGGCATTTCCCTGCACAAAGGGAACGACTCCCAGAACCTTTGGAATGGACTTCAGGGTTAGGGCGTCGTCCAGACTCAGCGGGCGCACATTGCTGATGAGGGCTCCGGACATACCGGTCGTGGTCGCCTTACCAGGGGTCACGGCAACGAGGTTGGTGCCGAACTGGGTGAACTCGGACAACACAAACCTGTGTACGCCTTCGCCAATGGAAGTCAGAAGGACCACAGAGGCGACGCCCACGGCGATACCCAGGGCCGTCAGGAAGCTTCGCATCCTGTGGGCAAAAACACCGCTTAAGGCCAGCTTCATGGCATCGTGAAAGCGCATGGGAAAATACGCTACCTCCTAGACAAGGCCTGCACCGGATCAAGCTTTGCGGCCCGTCGGGCCGGAAGGACTCCGAAGATGAGACCGGTGAATAGGGAAACACCAGTGGCCGCTCCAAGGGCCCAAAACGGAACGGGCACCGGAAAGTTCGGAAAGACCCTTGCCGCAGCCCAGACGCCACCCAGGGCTAGCAGCAGGCCAACGGCTGCTCCCACCAGGGCAAGGATAGCGGCTTCGGCTAGAAACAAGCTGAGAATCTGATTCTCCTGACCGCCAACGGCCTTCAAGAGACCAATCTCCGTGGTGCGCTGAGAAACGGCAATGAGCATGACATTCATGATCAGGATCCCGGCCACGCCAAGGCTGATAGCGGCGATACCGCCCACCCCAAGCGTCAAGGCCTTAAAGATCTTGTCAAAGGTTGCGAGCACGGCATCCTGCGTGATCACCGTAATGTCGTCTTCCCCTTCATGGCGGGCGCGGACAATGTCCTGAACGGCCGTTTTCGCCCTGGCTATGGCATCGCGGCCCTTGGCCTCTGCGAGAACTCGAAAAAGGGCAGAGGTGTTAAAGAGGGACTGGGCAGAGACTACCGGAACGATAACCACATCTCCCATGTCCAGTCCCAACGACTGCCCTTTTTGCGCCAGCACGCCAACGACCCTGAACCGCCGATCCCCGATGCGGATCCACTCTCCCAAGGCAGACTGATTCCCGAAGAGCTCTCGCTTGAGCTTATATCCCAGAACAGACTCAGCAGAGCCCTGGCTTGGATCGCCAGCAGAGATAAACCTGCCCAAGGCCATGGACAGGTGACGGATATCAAACAACTCCGCTGTGGAGCCGAGGACGGTAACCTCCCGGTCCCTCTGCCGCCACGACACAGGCGCAGAGCCCACTGTTATGGGTGCCACAGCGCGGATATTGGCACTCCGCTTCAAGGCCAGGGCATCTTCCAGCGTCAAGTCCCTGGGTGTTTGTCCCAGCAGCGGCGGGGGTCCGCCAGTTGTTTCCGATCGGCCCGGCAAGACCACCAAGAGGTTGGTACCCAGAGAGGCGAATTCATTGATCACATATTGTCGAGCCCCTTCTCCCAAGGCGGTGAGAAGGACCACTGAGGCAACCCCAATAGCCATGGCGAGGATCATCAAGGCAGTTCGGGCCGGGTAGCCGGAAACGGCCTTGACACTGAACCGAAAGACGTCTTCACTCTTCATAGATTTGTGGCAACTCCCGTATCCTCTGAGATCTGCCCATCGACCATCTGTATCCTGCGAGCGGCGCGCCTGCCCAAATCGGGATCGTGGGTCACCATGATGATAGCTATCCCTTTCTCGTTGAGATCTTCTAGGATCTGAACAACTTCGTGGCCGGAGGCACGATCCAGGTTTCCGGTGGGCTCGTCGGCAAGAATAATGTGGGGTTCCATGACCGTGGCCCGTGCGATGGCCACGCGCTGCCGCTGGCCCCCAGACAATTGATCCGGACGATGCCTGGCCCGTTCGCTCAGCCCCAGGGCCTTTAAGGCCCCCTGTACGCGGGTCTTTCTTTCCTCAGGGTCCATGCCGGCCAGCATGAGCGGCAGTTCGACGTTTTCTGCGGCAGTAAGGCGGGGGACAAGGTGGAAGAATTGAAAAATGAAACCGATCTTGTGACTCCGGACTTCTGCCTGCTCCTGATCACTTAGCTCCGTGGTGTCTACGTCGTCTAACTGATAGCTCCCTTTGTCTGGCCTATCGAGGAGACCAATGATGTTGAGTAGCGTTGATTTGCCGGAGCCAGATGGCCCCATGATGGCAATGTGTTCCCCGGCAGCCACGGACAGATTCACATGGCTGAGGGCGTGCACGGCCTCGTCTCCGACCTGGAATACGCGCTCGATGCCAGCCAAATGAATCATCAGTCCTCGCTGGCCAGAACGGCGCGGGCCCCTTTCTCTACACCGGCCCGGTCCACATTGACCACGACCAATTCTCCGGCGGACAGCCCCGAGGCAACTTCTGTGAAGTCCCAGTTGGAAATACCGGCGTCAAAGGTCCGTTCGTCGATCATTTCTGTCCCTGGAGAATAGACGTAGACCCGTTTTCCGTCCAGCACTGCCTCTGTGGGGACTCTCAGGGCCTCTTGCTGTACATCCAGTATGATTTCTACGTCTGCACTGTAACCTGCCAGTAATCGGTTCACGTCTTCTGGCCGGGTGAACTCTACCTCCACATCCACTGTGCGCGCTTGCTTTTCACGATCCAAGACATAGGGCGCGATCCTCCGGACCTTGCCAGCAAAGTGGTGGTCACCGAAGGCGTCCAGACTGATCCGAGCCTCTAACCCGGAAACGATATCCGGGGCGTCCACCTCATCTATGGGGGCTTCAACGTAGAAGCACGAATCGTCAACAAGGTCCACCGCCGGTGGGGTGGGAATACCGGGCGGAGAGGGCGTGACATACTCGTTTAGTTCGCCGTTGATCTCGGCCACAACGCCTGCAAAGGGCGCCACCAGGAGGGTCCGCTCCAGTTCGGCTCTGGCCACGTCTACCCGGGCTTCACTCATGAGGGTAGACGCCTTTGCCGACTCACATTCTGCCGCAAGGGCCTTGGCATCCGTGACGGCCCGGTCTTCCCGTTCCTCTGAGATAGAATCCTCTTGTCTGAGTCTGACAAGTCGACGGGCTTCCCGTTGTGCATTTTCAGCCTTTAGACAGGTAGCGCGAGCGCGGGCCTTGGATGTTTCAGCCTCCTTTTCAGCCAGTTTCAATTGGGCGACAAGGTCTTCATTCCATAGCTCCAGGAGCAGGTGTCCCGCCTTGACGCGGTCTCCTTCATGAATGGGCAGCTTTGCGATTTGACCGCCTGCGCTCGGCGAGAGCTTGGCACGCCTGCAGGCTTTGACCGTTCCCGCGCGGGTGTTGGACACCGTCCTTTCCACAGTGCCCTGCTCAACGGCTTTGACTATTACCTCAACTGGTTTGGGCCCCGTGGAATGCCATATGGCAATTCCCAAAGCAGCAATAAGAACAAACACAATGATCCAACGGATTCGGATGCGACGGGTCATGGATCCTCGCGAAAAGTGTCAGACGTCGTTTTTTGGGGCTGCAAGCCCTGGTTAAAAAGGCTCCCCCATGGGGGCCGGTCGTCAGGATTAGGCACTATTAAAAAAACACTGTCTCTGTGTCAAGACATATGAATAGAGAGGAAAGAAAGAGGGTTTTGAGCACAAGGCAGACATCGAGTTGACAGGCCATTTCTGGAAGTGGCTTTCATCATTCTGCGGTCACTTGTTCCAAGTTCGAGATTCTAGGGTTTTAGATCCTCGGACCAACACCAAGAAATGCCCTCGCTGTCAAGTGGGTGTACCAACCTTGAAACAACTCCTGCGATCTCAACTGCCGTCAACCAGGCCTCCCAGGCTGCCCAGAATGGACCCTTCACCTTTACGGCTACCGCTGGCGGAAGGAGCATGCTGCAAGATGCGGTCTGCCATCCTGGAAAATGGGAGACTTTGCAGCAAGACCGTCCCTGTACCACTTAAGGTGGCAAGAAAGAGTCCTTCTCCACCGAAAAACATGGACTTGAGGCTTCCTGCCCTTTCGATGTCGTAATGAATCTCCGATGTGAAAGCCGCAAGGCAACCCGTGTCAACGCGAATGACCTCATTTTTCAGTTTCTTCGTTGACACCGTACCCCCTACATGGACAAAGGCCATACCATCGCCTCGAAGACGCTGGAGTATGAATCCTTCCCCGCCAAAGAAGCCGGCGCCCAGACGTTTCGTAAAGGCGATGCTCACCTCCGTGCCAAAGGCGGCACAAAGAAAAGCATCTTTCTGACAAATGAGCTCCCCCTTAACCTTGGACATGTCAATGGGGATGATCTTTCCGGGATAGGGCGCAGCGAAGGCTGCAGACTTCCTGCCGCTTCCCCTATTTGTAAAATGGGTCAGGAAAATCGATTCCCCGGTGAGGACCCGCTTACCCACATTGAGAAGCTTGCCGAAAACCCCTTCATCCGGTCTGGACCCGTCACCCATCTTTGCTTCAAACGTGATGCCGTCGTCCATATAGTTCATGGCTCCAGCTTCGGCAATCACTGTTTCGCCGGGATCAAGTTCTACCTCAACGACCTGCATATCATCGCCGATGATCTTATAGTCCACTTCATGACATCTCATGATCTCTTCCTTCCTGTTCTGTATCGTCCAGCTCATCCCTTGAGCACTCTGACGATCGCTTTCATGGCCTCTAGCTCGTGGGATCCATTGTCCAAAGCACGCTTCTCCTCTTTTAATCTGGTCAGCGAAGGAGATCCTTATTCGCGTTCACGCACGGGACCGTCTTGGCCTTGAAGCCCTCGGTCCAATAAAATGGAGGCCTTGCACCATAGCTGTTTCTTCCGACTCCGTCGTGCCAACAACCTGGGATCTGCCCTGTGTTTGTCTGTATGTCAGTCATTTCTGAGTTTAGATTCGTGATCGTCATCAGATCGCTTCCATGGTAGAGGGGGGCTTTGAAGTAATGTTGTAAGTGACGCTGACGATGCCGGGCACATGTCGAATGATCTCGCTGGCAAGCGTCTCGAGGATTTCAAATGAAAGCTTCGTGGGTGTTGCAGTGCGGGCATCCACGCTTTCCCAGCAACGCACCTCAATCTGCTGACCGAAATCGCGATTCCCGTCGCGCATGCCGGTCACACGGTCTTCATGAAGGATCGCCATATACTGAAATGCTCCGGTGTCCTTAAGCAACCGCTCCACTTCCACGGTTGCCTTGCGCACAGTATCAATGCGCTCCGGGGTTACCTCGCCAATCACCCGTGCCGAAAGCGCCGGCCCAGGGAAGGGCATGCGCTCGAAGAGCTCTGCTGGAAGTCCTAGAGCCTTGCCAATCTTTCTGACGCCGTCCTTGCGAAGCTGTATAAGGGGCTCTACAATGCGGTAGCCGAAAGACGCTTCTGGGTCGATACCCAGTTGCTCGAAGACGTTATGCTGCCTCTTTATCCCTGCAACAGTCTCGTCCACATCGGTGAGGATTGTCCCCTGGAGAAGGTACCTCGCCCCGCTCTCTTTAACGATGCGTCCAAACACGTTGCGGTAAAAGGCCTGAGTAATGGCCTCGCGCTTCACCTCAGGGTCCGTGATTCCCTTGAGGGAAGAGAAAAACTCTTTGTGCGCATCCACCACCTGGACCGTGACGCCGATTTTTTGGAAAAGGCCCACAACCTGTTCGGCCTCTCCCTGGCGCATGAGACCGTTTTCGATGAAAACAACCTGCAGGCGCTCTCTCAGGGCCCGATGTCCGAGCATCGTGACCGTAGACGAGTCGACGCCTCCAGACAACGCATTGATGGCCAGGCCGTCCCCAACGACGTCCTGAATCTCTTTGACCTTTTCATTGATGAATTGCTCGCAGTCAATCTCCTGGGCAGTGATCTCTTTAGTCATAAACCAAACTCCTTTTTATCCAAAAAGTCCTTTTTCTCACCCCATCATCTTGCCAATCATCAGGCAGAACCCCTATCCCGACCCTTCGGTGGAGTAATAGCTGAAAAGAGGAAGACGGCCCCTTGGTTTTTACAGTAAGTTATCAGGCAGATGTTCATCGGCACACCCCCCGGGCGCCTGTGATGTCCGTTATTGTAATTTCCCTTTCATAGCCTTTTTCATCCCCCTATGTAAAGGCCTGGCCGACATTCTGATTATTTTAATGGGATCAAACTTATTCCTTCTTCTCCCGATTAGTCGATGCAAAGGGTTTGAGATTCAAGGGGCCGAGTACTGGGAACAAAAACTGCTGCACGCCTCAGTTGCGACGATAGGCCCTATCTTTCTTTTTCTCGAAATCCTCTTTGTTCCGCAAAGGTCGAACTCTCGTTGAAAGGACCTTCGTAGACTTTTAACTCTTTATAATTCTTGCACATTTAACTTAATCCCCCAATCCTTTGACCCCTTTCCGCAGATTATGATCCTGCCAACTCTTCTGGAGATGATCCAAGTTTTTCAGTAGTTGTGAAGACAGTGTCAAGCCCATCCGATTATGAGCCACACAAAGAATCAGAAGAGATAGTAGAACCCAAACGTCAGGCCTGTACTTTTGGCCGAGTCAAAACGACGATCGCTCTCCTTGATATCGGCAGAAGAACGAATGGCATAAACGACCTTGGGGACGGCATAGAAGTCATGACAAATTCGAATGTAGCTTTGAACCTGAAAATGGTAGCTCTCATAGGGACTCAAGACATCTGACGATGTGTGGAATCGGGCCTCTAGGCCAGCCTGCAATCCCACGTTCTCGTTGAGTTTCTTTTCAGCGCCGAACAACAACTCATGGCTATCCCTCCCACCATGATTCCTCGCCACAAAGGTATAACGAGCAAACGGCCGAAGGCCTTCTGAAAGGGTGGTGCTTGCTGCCAGGGAAGGATAGATGTCAGTAGTCCCGGTTCCGTCCTCATCTTCCGGTGCAGAGTCCAACTTCACATCAAGACCTGCTACAAGGGTGAAAGGCTTGTCCGTTTCATCAAATATCAGATACTTTCCCGTTAGAGCGATGTCCCCGAAGCCCTCGGCACTAGCACGTGTAGTCGTCATTGGAACACTGGGGTACTGAATCTTGAGTCTTTCGGAGAATAGATAAGAGGTCCTGGCTCCCACCTCAAATCCATGGCCAAGACCCACGTTGAAAGCGTATCCAGAGCCCACCCTGTCGATGCGTCTATCGGCGTTTAAGGCGTCACTTGAAGAAGAGAGCTCATCGGAAAAATGAGAATAAGAAAAACTGACACCAATCTCCATGTCTCTTTTTTCAAGGACATCGGTCACAAAAAGTTTCTCTTCCGCACGAGAAATCTGTGGCACCATGATGAAGGTGATTGCCATGGCCGCAATGATTTGTCTCATCCACCCTCTCTCCATTATATAGTGTCCCACGAGCGCCCTAGAAAAAAATGGGCACTGGCGCCCGTCTCCAATTCAGAAATGAGCAGTTTTCCTGATGAGCAAGGCTGCGCCTGAAATCCTTCTTCCTAAAATTCCACGCTGATCCAAAGGCCGTAGGTTGTGGTATTGTTCTTCGGCTCAATAAAAGGAAAGACAGTGTATTGTTGTCCATCAGACCCTCCGGGGAGTGCAAAGAGCTCTACATCTGACTCGTCCATATCCCAATACGTGATGTACGGTTCAAGAGACAGCGCCATACTCTTCGTCAATTCCCTCCTAAAACAAAGGGAAAACCTGGTGCCATATCCCGAATCATAGTGAAATGACGGCATCCCGGAGATGTCGGAGTCCACTTTGCCGTCCAGGAAAAGGTCATATTCCAGGTTCATCCCCCAGATCCACCCGTCTGAAAGCGGGCTGTAGGTTCTTATGCCAATAGGGGAATACCAGTATGCCACCTCCCTTTTGTAGCCACCAACCCCTCCACGGTCCTCTTTCCAATAACGATAGCCCATGCCAAGAAAGGGGGTTATCAGGTGTTTTCCTCTAAAGGAAAGATCATATCCGAGCAAACCACGGCATTCCACCGTGTTTGAGTCTGCGTCTTTTTTCGCAGGTTCCCGTTCAGCCTCTCCCCCAGAAAATAACCTTGTGGTCCCACCAGTGTAATTAAGATCGCCTGCACTGAAATGGACACTGGCACTGATCATGATGTCATGATGATAGGTGTAATCTCCAGCCACTCCGTACATCCAGCCATCCCATTCCGGCCCCCCACCTTCAGCACCTTCAGCATTCTCCTCATTGTCAAAATGGGACACGCCCATTCCAATGGCAAATGTATGCCTAGGAACCATATACCCACCGTCTCCCGCAGAGGCAATTTCCCCTAGAAACAAAAGGCAAAGGCACGTCAACATCCAACTGGTCAAGAACCCAGTCCTTCTCCCTATCCCTCTCTCCACCATCGTACCCCTTTCTAGGAAAGTTCTCGGCCCTATACGAAGCCACAAGATTCTCAGCCTACGCAGGCGACAAGTCGTTTGGTTGGTCACCTTGGCCAAATAATCTCCGCCAATATGTCGTGGGATGTATCGGTTCAGTGTCATCATTGAACGGGCTGTTGCCCAAACCGAAATTCCTTTGATCTGTTCATTGAGCCGATATTGCCTCCAAGCACTCTTCTTTTCTCTCTTCATAAAACGAAAGGTGCCCTTCTTCTTGATATACTGCTGCCCGAAAATTGTCTTCTAAGTCCCTCAAGAAGGTTTCAACAGCTCCCATCAATGCTAATTCATCTTCTCCATCCCCTAACATGAAATCAAAGCTCATCATCTTGCTATCTACATATCTTGACAGCCTGGATCGCTGTGAACACGCAAGCTTTCCGCCAGGCGCATCTTTATACAGGTGGGCAGTCTGCCAAACAAGATCATAAACCGCCTTCCTAACATGTTCTCTTATCTCTGTGTCTGACACGTTTATTCACCTCCCCTGCCCCGCCCCTGTTCACCGGCCCTTTCGCTGTCATAATTTTAAAATAAGGGCAGCCGTCCCTTTAAGCTACGTTCGCCTGGTAACGGTCTTGAAACAAATGTCCGGCACGAGCATATTTGGGAGTGCAACACAATACACGCCTTCCCATGGTTGATGCAAGATACACAGCCTCAAGTCCCATGTCAACGGGCTGTTGCCCAAATCGCTTTTCCCTTATTCTCAACCGTCTTCTGACAAACCTGGGGGTTATTCCAGTCCGCCTCCGGCAAATTCGCCAAGAGCTATCAGCCAAAAACGCCTCAATGAACAGATCAAAGGAATCCCCGTTTCGGCAACTGCCCCAGGACCTCACACCATTTGTTTCTGGGTCCCCCTGGACTGTTAAGACTTGTTATGGTAGGAAATATTGGGGATGCGAAAAAAAGGTTGCCACACGAAGGCATCGGTCTTTGTCTGCCTCTCTGCCAGGACGCCATAAATAGCCCATCCTTAACGGTGATGATCTCTTAAAAAGTCTTTTGTGAGCGACATGGAGTCCGCCGAGGCGGAGGGAATAAACACTGAAGATATCAGCGTCAAGAATGTCCCGACAAGTCGGGATTTGATCCGCCGCAGCGGAGAGTTTTAGTCCCCACAAGTCGGGAAACATCTGAAGTGCGCCCATCTCTTTTCAAGCCCACAGGCGCAAATGCTCACGGAGCCAAGAGAGCGGACTTTTTTCGAAACTGTCAACGGTAACGATCTATTGGTTCCATAGGTTAAGAATCTCATTGACTTCTCTTTCGGAAGTCACTAACAGTCACGCTCTTTCAGGCAAAAGACTATGGGCTCGCCATTGCAGTGTAATGATGACGGAGGTAAAGGTTCATGATAAGGATAATCCCAGGGCTCGTCTTTGCGATGTTACTCATCTCCACAACGTCCTATGGAGCAGAGAAACTCCTGATAACCGATGTCCTTTCAAAGAGGGAAGCGGAAGCTGAAGCGAGTTTTACTTATGCCCGCGGATCCCTACACTTCTACTCTCCTCCCCCAATTTCGGCCACTGCAAAGAGCACGCTCAACCTGTCATTGTTAGAATGTTCGCTCGGCCTGGGACTGGGTCACGGATTTCAGGTGGAGGCTTCTATCCCCTATGCATTGTCTGTGAGGAGCGGGGCCAGATACTATGTCTTCCCTCCTGAAAGCGTCCGTACCAGGAGAGAGGGTTTCGGCGACATCGCCTTGGGTGCTAAGTATGAGGTGTTTAGTGAAAAGGAGAAGCCGTTCTCCCTTGTGGCGGGGATGGGCATTAAGTTCGACACAGCATCAGAAAAGGACTGGGGGACAGGGACCACCGACATAAGCCCCTTTGTGGCTGCTAGCACCACCCTTGGCCGTGCCATTCGCCCTTATGCCGCATACCAGCTGACTGTCCGAAATCACGGCGAGAGAGACACTCATGTGCTCGGCCTTGGCGTTGAAAAGGAACTGAATGACACAGTGGGGTTAATGCCCTTTTTAGAAGCCTCCTTTCACAACTCTACTGACACTCTCAGTAGCTACGAAACTTACGTTTTTGGGGTCCAAAGCTATGTCCGCATTTATCGGGATTTCTATGCAATTCCGGGGATAGGCTTTGAAATAGACACTCCTGTTCGGCGCAAGGACATTGAGCTGCGTTTTGACTCAAGCGAAGGAATACAGATAGGGTTGTCGCTTTATCGTCTTTTCTGAGATTGTTGTTTGACGAAACAGTGACAGAATTTGGCGCTGGTTTAGAGACTAACAAAGAATAAGGCGCTGGCACAAGCGCCTGACAAGGGATGGCACAATGAGAGGGAATGGAGACCACGTGAAGACCCTTTTGAGTAGTTGCTTGTTGGCAGGGCTCTCTTTTCTATTCTTATCTTCACTAGCTTTTGCAGGGGATACTGGGTCGATAGCTCCAACGCACGCCTTTCAAATCGGCCTTGGAGCCGCCTATTTTGATTATGCCGAGGATAGCGTGAATGTAGCAATAGACGGCCTCATGTACGGAATGGTTGGAAGCTATACCTACCATAACAAGACAATGATTCATGTGAATCTTGAATACAGCAGGGGGGACCTCACCTATGATGGCGCCTATGTAGAGTATAGGGACTTCTCTGAGAGCGTTACTCCCGACAGGACAGACGCGGTGGACTGGAAGGTGGAATGTCGGTGGTTGATCGGTTATGATGTCGTCATCAGCAATAACCATGTAGTAACTCCCTTTGCAGGTATTGGTTACCGTTATTTGAATGATCATCTGGAGGGCTCTGTTTACGATGAACTCGTGGTTGAAAGCTCTGAAAGAGAGATATCCTACTGGTATTCTCCCATTGGTTTTATGACCTGTAGCCCCTTGTCGGATAACTGGACCTGGGGGGTGAGCCTGGAATATGACCTCTTCTGGGGCGGCAAAGTTGAAGGCCGCTATGCCTTTCCCTTGCCTGAGCTTGACCAGGATTCAGGATTTGGTCTAAGGTTTTCCCTCCGGTTCAGCAGGAAACTTGCCGACAATTATGCCATCTGCCTTGAGCCGTACATAAGATATTGGGATATCGATCAATCAGAGACTGGATTCTATGCGCTGCCGGAATCCTATGGAGACCCTTCTCCTGTATTTGGATATTTTGAACCAGAAAACGATACTACCTGTTATGGCCTTCAAATAAGTCTGGAATTCTAAAAACCCGGTAAACCGCGGCGGTCATCTCTGTCTCCTGGTCTGCCCCCGAACAAACGAAATGGTCTGGCAAAGAATCGTCATCCCGGTGTAAACCAGAGGCCATGGCGGTTTTCAGCAGATTTGATTAACTGGATTTCGTCGCCCCCTTCGGATCTTGTTTTGGGCTTGGCCCAAAAGACAGGAAATAGCCATCTCAAACTTTTTGCCAAATCGTTAACAGCAACCATGACTAAACGGAAAATCATTGTGGTCGGCGGCGGAGCCGCCGGACTGATGGCGGCGGGGCAAGCCGCCGAACAAGGAGCCAATGCGCTTCTGCTGGAAAAGATGAAACGCCCTGGACGCAAGCTCTGTATTACAGGCAAGGGCCGCTGCAATATCACAAATATTGCGACAACAGCGGATTTCGTTTCCCACTTCGGAAGGACTGGCAATTTTCTTCGCCAGGCTTTCTCTCGATTTTTCAATACCGACCTCATTGATTTCCTCCAAGCCCTGGGGCTGGAACTGGTGACAGAAAGGGGCGGACGGGTTTTTCCTGCCAGTAGCAAGGCGTCGGACGTTCTGGAAGTTCTCCTTAAATGGCTTCACCAGTGTCGCGTGCAGATCAAACCCTCTTCTGTTGTTGACAAGCTCTTGATGCGCAGCGGAAGGGTGACCGGCGTCATGTCCCGCGGTAGAAAGTTTTCATGTGATGCCGTCATTCTCACCACGGGGGGGGCCTCCTATCCGGCGACTGGATCAACGGGAGACGGCTACCGCCTTGGAGAATCGGCAGGTCACCAGGTGGTGCCTATACGCCCTGCACTCGTGCCCATGGAAACCTCCGGGGATGTAGCCGGTAAAATGGCAGGCCTCCAACTCCGCAACGTCAAGGTCCGGATGCTCATAAACGGCAAAAAACGCAAGGAAGGATTCGGAGAGGTCGCCTTCACCGAATTCGGAGTGACGGGTCCTGTCATTCTCACCATGAGCGGTGAAGCCGTAGATGCCATGCGAGGGGGCCACCACATTGTCTTTTCTATAGATCTCAAACCAGCACTCGACGAGAAAAAACTCGACACACGACTCCTTCGCGATTTTGCATCCCGGAGCAAGGAGCCCTTCAATAGTCTTCTGCGGGGGCTCCTGCCCCACGAAATGGTACCGGTCTGTCTTGATCTCACGGGGATCTCTCCTGAACGCACGGCCGCCAATATCTCTGCAAAGGAGCGGCGGCGCCTACGAAAATGGCTCAAGGACTTCCGACTGGAAGTGACCAGGCCCCGCCCTTTGAGCGAGGCCATTGTCACGGCTGGAGGCATAGACACACAAGAGGTCGACCCCAGGACCATGGAATCCCGTCAAACAGAGGGGCTTTTCATGGCAGGAGAGATTCTTGATATCCAAGCCGACACAGGGGGATACAATCTTCAGGCCGCGTTTTCAACGGGCTGGCTTGCCGGGCGTTCTGCCGCTGCGGAGAAATAGGCGGATAATGATTCTATCTCAAGTTTCCCATCCCTCGTTTCCACTAATAGTAAGTGTGTCAAGAATTGATGGCTTCGTAAAAAGTCCTTGAATCGTCATGCCGGACTCGATCCGGCATCCAGAACTTGTTGAAAAGACTGGATAGCGCTGAAGCTTCACTACGTGCCCGGCTTTCGCCGGAATGACAGAAAGAGGTGTCTTGGGACTTTTTACGAATCCATGAAAAAAAACGAATAAGGAGACACAACATGCCGGATTTTCCAAAATATCTTGAACGGTTGCAGTCAGGGGACAGGTCCATGAATCCATTCCTAGACTTCATGGGAATGGTTTTGGAGCAGCTGGACGATGGTTATGCCCGGTTCAGAATGCCTGTTCGAGACGAGTTTCTTCAGGGTGCCGGAGTGGTCCAAGGTGGACTGATGGTGGCCATGGCAAGTGAGACGATTGCCCATGCCGTCATGACGCTCCTGAAACCTGGAGAAGGAATTGCCACCATAGAACTGAAGAACAATTTTCTCGCCACGGCCAAGGAAGGAAATCTCATAGCTGAAGGCAGGGTTTTCAAAAAGGGCGGCACCGTCATCATCGGAGACGCCATGGTATCGTCTGAATCGGGCAAGCCCTTATCTCGGGCCTCATCAAGCATTCTGTTGCTAAAGAGATAAGGCCTTGCCCGCCCCGCTCTGGTGTCGTGAGAAATACGTCACATAAGTCAAAGGGCGCATTTTGGATTGTTTGGTCCCTAAGTCATAGGGCTCAAGGGGCCAAGGATTGAACCCTCCCCGCGGCAAGCCGCGGGGAAGCTTCACCGTAAGGATGACAACTCGTTAGATATACGCTCGCTAACCCCGCAGCCCGCGCCGCGTTAGCACTGCCAACAGACAGAACCTACGGGGAATGCGCTCGCTTATGCGGTTCAAGTAAAATAGTGAATATCTTCATCTGGTTTCAAATTCAACGCAAGCGCTTTGCCAACCTGCGTCCCTGCTCTAGGAAGGCTTGTTCCTTCTGGTGGTCACCCAATGCCTCGTAGCAGCTTGCGATATGATAACTGGTCTCTTCTGAGTCTTGACATTTCAGCAGACATTCCAGGGCCTGGTCATAGCCTCTCAAATTCATATAG
>Ga0272444_10000339_pt1 | contig 51960 bp, 51 predicted proteins | sample SSMForm13_FD_201033 | JGI IMG/M metagenome (GOLD analysis project Ga0272444, IMG submission 201033) | Marine sediment archaeal communities from Little Sippewissett salt marsh, Falmouth, MA, United States - SSM-Form-13 | ecosystem: Environmental > Aquatic > Marine > Wetlands > Sediment ... | reverse complement strand
AAAATCTTGAAAACCTTCCGGGTTTCCTGCGATTTTGCGTCTTGGATACAGCCGTTTCCTGATCGACCTGAAAGCAGAATTTTATGAGTCCGTACCCTAAGGGCGTTGGGCAGAGCAGACTGGAACCGGGAACGAAACATTGCCTTGACCCAAGCTGGGGGTATTCGGAGGTATCGAGTGCGACGTACAGGTTCGCGCGCGGAAAGCGGAATGTCTGAGAAGATGAACAAACATGATTAACAGTTTGCAAATCCGGCCTGCAGGCGGCGTTGGCGCTTTTCATCAATCATCTGAATTGGCCAGAAACGCATATTTCCCAAAGGTGGAAAATATTATCGTTTACATTTCCTTAAGTTAATATTTTCGCGATGTATCGTTTAGGTTCCGGTTAACCTAATAATGTTTCACCCGGCGAAATTTATTCAGTTTTTACAAAAAAAGCCTACATTCACCTCCGTAAAACGGCCTATCCGAATGCGGAAAAACAATTGTTAAGGGTCCAGGCAATCCGATGTTGGCACGAAATCAGGATGTCGACTTCATCCAGGAGATCGAGAAGGCGGAAATCGGTCCGCTGAGCATTTTGCGCATGCAGCGGGACGAGGCGATCGATCTGATCCGAACCGCTGTCCTGTCGCGCCGGCGCATGGATATCGGCATCTGCAATGCCCACACCATCCTGTCGGCCATCGATGATCCCGCCTATGCGCAAACCCTCCGTTCGCTGACGCTTTTCAATGACGGTCTGGGCACGGAACTCGCCAGCAGGATGCTGCACGGCAAAGGCTTTCCGGACAATCTCAACGGCACGGACCTCGTTCCCGCGATCCTGCGGGAAATCGGTATCCCGCTGCGCATTTATCTCCTTGGCGCGGCCGAGGCACAGGTTCAGGCCGCCAGGGCGCATATAGCCGAAACCTATCCGCACCATACCGTCGTCGGTGTTCGCAACGGCTATTTCGCTCCCGCCGATGAGCCGGCGATCTGCGACGCGATAAACGCCGCAAGCCCGGACCTGCTCCTTGTGGGCATGGGCAATCCGCTGCAGGAACGGTTCATTGCGCAATACGGGGACCGTGCGGGTGCCACCGTCGCGATCGGCGTCGGCGCCCTGTTCGACTTCATGTCCGGCACCGTCATCCGTGCACCAAAACCGATCCAGAACATCGGTCTGGAGTGGCTGTTCCGCCTGCTTCAGGAACCGCGCCGGCTTTCCAGACGTTATCTGATCGGCATTCCCAGGTTCTTCCTCAAGATCCACGGACTGAAACGGTCCGCCGGGGCTTCGTCCGGATCTAGATGACAGTCTTTGCGGCGAAGCGCAGGACGTCTTCGATATCGCTGCGGGTCTGCGCGCCGGAGGGCGCGGGCCGGTCGATCATGATCACCGGCAATCCGAGACGCTTTGCCGCCTCGATCTTGCCGCGGGACCGTCTGCCGCCGCTGTTCTTCGAAACAACATGGGTGATCCGGTGCCTGCGCAGGAGATCCTCCTCCGCTTCCGCGGATTGCGCGGGCCGTCCCAGTTCCAGGTGCCAACTGCGGGGAAGCGGAACATCCGGCGGCTCGATCATCCGTGCAAGGGCATAAAGATCCGTGCGATGGCCAAAGGCCGCGATCTCCTTGCGGCCGATGGCGAGGAAGGCGCGCGCGTCAGCCGGGAGCCGTTCGGCTGCCTCGCCGAGGCTGGAAACGCGCTGCCATCTGTCACCGGCCTGCGGTTCCCATTGCGGCCGTTCGAACCGGATCAGAGGCACGGCCGTGTCGTTCGTGGCCTCCACGGCGTTCCGGCTGATCCTGTCCGCGAAAGGGTGGGTGGCGTCGATGACGAGCGTCACCCGCTCCTGCTTCAGGTACGCGGCGAGACCTTCCGCACCGCCGAAGCCGCCGGTTCTCGCCGGGATGCCTGGGTCGGGAATATCGGAAACCGCGCCGGCAAAGGACGCCGTCAGCCTGACCGGGGGAAAGCGCTCCGAGAGGGCGTGCGCGAGCGCTCGGGCCTCGGGCGTGCCGGCAAGGATCAGGATATGGTGTCTGTCAGTCATCCCGGCCGGTTTCCCCGGTGACGTGACCGTTCCGGTCGACGATCAGCACGTCCACCTCCACCGGCGCGCCGCGCAGGATCTCAAGAACGGCGGCCCTGGTCCTTTGCGCCAATGGCGTGCTGAGATCCAGACCCTGCTCAAGGGACAGGTCCAGCACCTCCTTGGCCGTATTTGCTTTGAGCGCGGCGTCGCACAGGGGCGGCGATGCGCCTTGCTCCGCCAGGAGATCCGCCAGGAAGGCGAAATCGACCCGGCTGCGGGCCGAGTGCAGGTCGAGCGCCCCCTGGGCGAGCTTGGTGAACTTGGCGAAGCCGCCGGCCAGCGTCAGCCGGGCAACGGGATGGGCCCGCAGGTATTTCAGGAGGCCGCCGGCAAAGTCGCCCATGTCGAGATAGGCGGCCTCATCCAGATCATAACGGGCGCGGACCGCCGCCTCCGAAGTCGAGCCGGTCGCTCCGACCACATGGGTCAGCCCGGTTGCCCGGGCGACATCGATGCCCCGGTGAATCGAGGCGATCCAGGCGGCGCAGGAAAACGGCCTGACGATGCCGGTGGTGCCGAGGACCGACAGCCCGCCGACGATGCCGAGCCTGCCGTTGAGGGTCTTCTTCGCCAGGTCCTCGCCGTCCTCGATGGAAATTTCGATCTCCACGTCACCGGCAAGGCCGGTCTGTGCCGAGACTTCGGCGATCGCCCGGCGCATCATCTCCCGCGGTACCGGGTTGATCGCCGGTTCGCCGGGCGGGATCGGCAGGCCGGGCCGGGTGACGGTGCCGACCCCTTCACCTGCCTTGAACACGATACCGCTTCCCGCCGGCATCGGCCGCACGGTGGCGCTGACCACGGCGCCATGGGTGACGTCCGGATCGTCGCCCGCATCCTTGATGATCGAGGCTGTGGCGGAACCTGTCTTGAGGGCATGGCGGGCGAGCGCGAACGAGGTGGTCCCGCCCCTGGGGAGAGTAATTTCCACAGGGTCTGGAAAATCGCCCGCGGCAAGGGCTGTGAAGGCCGCCTTCGCAGCGCCCGTGGCACAGGCTCCCGTTGTCCAGCCGCGTCTGAGGTGTTGAGGATCGGCTCCGCTCATGGCTGCCTTTATAGCGTGAATTCCGGCTGTGACACCGGTCATTTAAGCCCCGTGTCGCATGTGCGCGCATTCAGGTTGCCATAGCGCTTGGCGTTCCGGAAAAGGCCGGATAGAACGGGATCATGTCAACGGATAGAGAAATCGCGGACCTGCCGGGAAAACTGCCGGTTTTCGAACCGGGCTGGGTCTGGCTGGCCGGCGCGGGCCCCGGCGATCCGGGCCTTCTGACCCTGCACGCCCTGAACGGGCTCAGGCAGGCAGATGTGATCGTCTATGACGCGCTGGTTGATGAGAGCATCCTGTCCTGGGCAAGGCCCGGGGCCCGCCTGGAATATGCCGGCAAGCGCGGTGGCAAGCCGAGCCCGAAGCAGCGCGACATCACCCTGAAACTGATCGACTACGCGAAGGCGGGCCGGAAGGTGCTGCGTCTGAAGGGCGGCGATCCCTTCGTCTTCGGCCGCGGCGGCGAGGAAGCGCTCGGCCTTGTCGGCGCCGGTATCCCGTTCCGGATCGTTCCCGGCATTACCGCCGGCATCGGCGGTCTGGCCTATGCCGGCATTCCGGCGACCCACCGGGACACGAACCAGGCCGTGACCTTCCTGACCGGCCATGACCAGACCGGACTGACGCCGGATGCCATCAACTGGGAGGGGATTGCAGCGGGGTCTCCGGTGATCGTCATGTACATGGCGATGAAGCATCTGGAAACCATAGCCGGCAAACTGATCGCCGGTGGACGGTCTGTGGACGAGCCTGTGGGCATCGTGTGCAATGCGTCCCTTTCGGGCCAACAGGTTCTGGAAACGACACTCGGGCGCTGTGCCGCGGATGCGGCGGCCGCCAATCTGGAGCCGCCGGCGGTCGTCTGCGTCGGCGAGGTGGTCCGCCTGCGCGCCGGGCTCGACTGGATGGGGGCGCTCTCCGGCCGCCTGCTGGACGCCGACCCGCTCGGGCTGTCGAAGGCCCGCACATCCGATGCCGGCTGATGGCCGGCACTCTTGAAAAAGGCCTCCTGATCGCCGCGCCCCAGTCGGGTGCAGGCAAGACGACCGTGACCCTGGCCCTGCTCCGGGCACTGAAGAACGCCGGAGGGAAAATCGTCTCCGCCAAGTCGGGGCCGGATTATATCGATCCGAAATTCCACGAGGCGGCAAGCGGCCGGACCTGCATCAATCTCGATGCCTGGGCAATGACGCCGGAAACGGTCCGCGCGCTCGGCGCCATGCACGCCGAAGCGGCCGATCTCCTGATCGTGGAAGGCGCCATGGGGCTCTTCGACGGGGCCGCCAACGGCAGGGGCTCGGCGGCGGATCTCGCAGCCTGCCTCGGCGTGCCGGTCGTCCTCGTGGTCGATTGCGCCCGGCAGGCCCAGTCGGTCGCGGCCCTGGTCAACGGCTTCCGGACATTCCGGGACGACGTGACCATTGCCGGGGTGATCCTCAACAAGGTGGGCAGCCCGCGCCACGAGAAGATGTTGCGCGATGCCCTGGCCCCGCTCGCCATCTCCGTGCTCGGGGCCTTGCCGAGGATGGAGGACCTGGTGCTGCCGGAACGCCATCTGGGTCTGGTGCAGGCGGAAGAGCACGGAGACCTCGAGACCTTTCTGGACAAGGCGGCGGGTCTTTGCGCACAGCGGATTGACCTGGGCGCTTTGACCGGTCTGGCGACCCCGCTCGCACCGCGTGGCGAGCCCGCCGCGCTCCTGCCGCCGCTCGGCCAGCGGATCGCGGTCGCCCGGGATGTCGCCTTCGCCTTTTCCTATCCGCATATCCTGGACGGCTGGCGCCGTGCAGGTGCCGAACTTTGTTTCTTTTCGCCGCTCGTAGACGAGGCGCCGGACCCGTCCGCCGATGCCGTCTTCCTGCCGGGCGGCTATCCGGAACTGCACGCGGGAGCCCTTGCCGCGGCCGGCAGGTTCCGCGAGGCCATGGAGCAAGCGGCCGGACGGGGAACCCTGATCTACGGCGAGTGCGGCGGTTACATGGCGCTGGGCGAAGGGCTGGTTGATGCCCAAGGCGCACGCCATGAAATGCTCGGCCTCCTGCCGCTCGAGACGAGCTTTGCGGACAGAAAGCGCCACCTCGGCTACCGGGTGCTGACACCGAAATCGGCCCTGCCCTGGCCGTGCGGACTGATGGCCCACGAGTTTCACTACGCGACGACCTTGCGCGAGGGGGACGCGGAGCGTCTGTTTGCCGCCGCCGACGCGGAAGCAACCGCGGTTGCCGACATGGGGCTGCGCGCCGGGAGCATCATGGGGTCCTTTGCCCATGTGATCGGTATGCGCTGAACCGGTTCCGTCGCTGGGCCAAAGACAAGACGGTTTACTTGTCCTGCCGGTTTCGGGATGATCCGTCAGGGCGAATGCGGGCACTAACCATGAACGACGACGCTGACCTGGAAGAGCCGCCGGCGATCGCCGCGCTTCATCATCTGACCGGACCTTCGCGCGGACGGACGTCCTGGCTCAGCCTCGCCCAGCATGACGTGGTCGTGAGACCGGACGGCGATATCCGCATCGTCGGCGAGCCGGACGGCGGGCCGGTGCCGGCCTGCCGGGCCCGGTTTCGGAGGACCGGCGGCACCTATCTCGTTGAGCCCAGCGGCGACGGCGCAATCTGGGTCAATCGCACGCAGGTCGGGGAGAAACAGCTCTCCCATCGCGACATGATCGAATTCGGCGAGGACGGGCCGCTGTCGCGGTTCGAAATCATCGATGAGACGCATCCCCTCCACCGCCCGATCCCGGATATTTTCGAGGACGCCCTGGCCTATTTCCGCGTCAGCCGCCGGCCGCTCCTCCGCCGCGCGATGACCGCCCTTGCGCAGCTGGCCGGCGAACTGGCCTTGCGCACGACCGTCCTGTTCCGGATCACGATCGTGATCGCGGTCCTGGCGATCGCCGCCATCGCCTGGCAGCAGAGCCGCCTGATCCGCGATCTGGAGGAAACCGTGGCCGCCGGCCACAAGCGCCTCGACGCGGTGGCGGCGGCACTTGCCGTGGCCCGGGAAGAGGCGCTCGGGCCGGAAGACCTGTCCCTGTTGCGCCAGGACGTCGGACGCCAGTTCACCGCGCAGGTCAAGCGGCTGGAGGAACTGGAGCAGCGCTGGCAGGCGGGCGCCCAAATCGTCGCCCGGTCGTCCTCTTCGGTGGTGTTCCTGCAATGCGCCTTCGGCCTGCGCGACGGCAATACCGGGCGGATGTTGCGCACGATGGTCGGCGCCGACGGGAAACCCCTGCGCGGGCCGGCGGGCAATCCGCTGCTGTCGCTGGAGGGCGAAGGGCCGGTCGCGGAACGCCAGATCGTCGGCACCGGCTTTTTCATCGCCGGATCCGGTGAGATCGCGACCAACCGGCATGTGGCCTTTCCCTGGGAAAAGGATGCGGCCGCGAAAGCCGCGGCGATCATGGGGCTGGAACCGGTGATGCTGAAATTCATCGCCTATATCCCCGGCAGCCCGGAGCCGGTGGCGGTTGAGCCGGAAACGGTCAGCGCCAGCTCGGATCTTGCCGTCTTGACGGTCAAGGGCGCGGTGCCTGCCGTCCCGGGGCTCGAGATCGCGCCGACCCCGCCGGCTGTCGGCGAGGACATCCTCGTCATGGGCTATCCCGCCGGCCTGCGCTCCATGCTGGCCCAGTCGGGGGTCGCGTTCATCAAATCGCTGCAGGAAAGCGAGGAGGTCGGCTTCTGGCAGATATCGGCCCAGCTGGCGAAAGCGGGATATATCCGGCCGCTTGCCAGCCGCGGCATCGTTGCCCAGATGACCCCGTCCGCCCTGGTCTTCGATGCGGAAACGACCCATGGCGGCAGCGGCGGCCCGGTCCTCGACCGGAACGGACGGGTCGTTGCCATCCAGTCGGCCATCCTGCCCGAATACGGCGGCTCCAACCTGGCGGTTCCCGTGTCGGAACTGCGGAAACTGCTGAAGGGCGAACCGGTGAATTGAGCCCCTGCGGGTCCGAGTTTCTATGCGGCTTCCAGAATGCAGAGCTGGCAGAAGATGCCTTCATTGCCGTGATAGGGACTGTGCCTGATCTCGCGGATCCTGATCAGGCCTCCGGCCTCCAGGTCGCCGATGTAGGTCCTGAAGCCGTCCGCTTCCCAGGCGGAATCGCGCACGGTGAGCACGATCGGCGCGCCGGGTTTCGCGATGCGGATCAGTTCGTCGAGCCCGGTGGGGCCCACGTGGCCGTTGGTGAAGACGCCGGCACTGACGATGCCGTCGTAGCTATTGTCGGGAAAATCGAGTTTCCCCGTCAGGTCGCCGGTGATGAGCTTGCGGTAGGCGTTTGTCGCGGCCGCCTCGTCGAGCATGCCCCGGGTCAGGTCGATGCCGTCGATCTGCAGACTGCGGTTGCGCTTTTTCAGTTCGACCGCGACCAGTCCGGTGCCGCAGCCGGCATCCAGAATTTCCGCGCCGTCGGATACAAGGGCTGCAAGCGCCTCGGCGGTGATGACGTGTCCGACATAGCCGATCGTGGCAATCATGTCGGTGTCATAGGTATCCGCCCAGTCGCCGTAGAACTCCGTGATCCTGTTCTTGTCTCCGCCAAGCGAAATGGCGCGAAGCAGCAGCGGGTTTTCCGGCGACATGAAAAAACGACCTTTGAGTTTGTTTTCCAAAACCTAGTCGGACTATGCTGTTGAATGCAAATTCGCGGGCATGGTTCGGCAGCGGGGGCAAATGCGATTGGCGGGATTTCCGGGGCGTCTCCTTTATTGCTTTGTTTTCTGGCCGGTGTTCGCAATGCCTGCGAGCGCTCAATCCGATGGTCCGAAAGCCGCGGCGTCAATGCCGCACACATCGGACTGGCAGGTATTCGGGAGCCCGGCTGCGGGGAAAACAGGAACGGTCTCCCTGTATGCGCAGGGACATGCGAGACTGCTTGAAAAATATTCGGACAAGACCGAGCGTCTGCCGTCACCCGCGGTCCTGACTTTGTACTGCGCCGCATCAAGTCCCGCCTTGTCGGTGTCGATCATGCCTCCGGTAGAGGCAATCCTGGACAAGCAGCTGGATCACACGGCCACCTACAAGCTGGATGACGGCAGTTTCCGGAACCTCTCGCTCGTGTCACCGGCCACGGTTCGTATCCACCTGGCAAACCGGCTCAATCTTCCGGAAGGTCTTCCGCTGCCTTTCAAGGTGATGTTCCCGAACCATGGCACCACCCTGGCCGTCGATCTCCTGAACAGCAAAAAGCTGGTCGTCCGAATGCGGACGATGACCGGGGATATTCTGGAAATGGATTTTCCGACGCAAGGCCTGCTGCCGGTGGCAAAGGAGAGCCGCCGGCTCTGTTCGTGGTAGGGCATTCGGCCCCTCAAGCCCGGTCTCAGCCCTTCGCCTTCCTCTTCGGCCTCAGCACATGCACGTGATCGGCATCGTAGAGCGCCGAATCCCGGAAATCCTGCGCCGGCTTGAGCGCGTGGCCGACGAAGATCAGCGCGGTTCGGGTGATCTTCGACTTGCGCACCTTGTCCGCGATGGTCGAGAGCGTGCCGTGAATGAAGGCCTGGTCCGGCCAACCCACCCGATAGGCGACGATCACCGGGCAGTCCGCACCGTAAAGCGGCGCCAGCTTGCGCTCGATCTCGCGCAGGTTGCGGATCGACAGGTGAATGGCAAGGGTGGCCCCGCTTTTGCCGAGCGTTTCCAGGTCCTCGTTGTTGGGCATGGCCGAGGATTTCATCGACGTGCGGGTGACAATGATCGTCTGCGCCACTTCGGGAATGGTGAGCTCGGTCTTGAGCGCGGCCGCCGCCGCGGCGAAGGCCGGCACGCCCGGAACGACCTCATAAGGGATGTCGAGCGCATCCAGCCGGCGCATCTGTTCCGCGGTCGCGCCATAGATCGACGGATCGCCGGAATGGACACGGGCAACGTCGGCCCCCTTGCCGTGGGCGTCGGCGATTTCGGCGATGATGTCGTCAAGCGTCATCGGCGCGGTATCGACCACCCTTGCATCGTCCGGTGCGGCGGCGACGATTTCCTCCGGGACCAGCGAGCCGGCATAGAGGCAGACCGGGCACGCCTGGATCAGCTTCAGCCCGCGCACGGTGATCAGGTCCGGGTCGCCGGGGCCCGCGCCGATGAAATAGACCGTCATGCCGTTTCTCCTGCTTTTTCTTGGCGAGCGTTTTCTTTGGGCGCATCGATCCGCTTGGCGTAGCCGCGCGGGGTATAGACGAACGGCCTGCCGTCGCCGCGCATGACCGCCCGGCTGTTGGAGGAGCCGACCAGCACCGTGGTCAGCATGTCGACCTCGTCGACCGTCAGCGCCCCGAGGGTGGTGACCCGGACCTCTTCCTCCGGGCGTCCGAGATTGACCCCGAGCACCACCGGCGTGTCGGCGGGGCGGTGCGTCAGCAGGATTTCCCGCGCGGCGGCAAGCTGCGACCGGCGGCGTTTGGAAACCGGATTGTAGAAGGCGACGACGAAGTCGCCCTCGGCCGCCGCCTTCAGCCGCTTTTCGATCGCCTCCCAGGGGGTGAGCAGATCGGACAGGGAAATGGCGCAGAAGTCATGCCCCAGAGGCGCACCGATGCGGGCGGAAGCCGCCTGCAGAGCGGAAATGCCCGGCGCGTTGACAAGGCTGACACGCCTGGCGGCATCGGAAACGCCGCCATGGTCCGCGTCCCGGTCGAGCAGTTCATAGACCAGCGCGCCCATGGCGTAGATACCGGCATCGCCCGAGGAAACCAGCGCCACGTTGCGGCCTTCGCCGGCCCGTTCCAGGGCAAAGCGCACCCGGTCTTCCTCCTTGCCGAGCGGGAAATCGTGCCGCGTCTTGCCCTTGATGTGGGGCGCGACGATGTCGAGGTAGAGCGAGTAGCCGATGACCTCTTCCGCTTCCGCCAGCAGGCGCGTCGCCTCCGGCGTGCGCCAGGCGTCCTGCCCCGGTCCGATGCCGATGACGGATAGATGTCCGCGCCCGCGGCCGACCTTATCCGGGTCGACCGGTTGCGGTGCCCGGGCGATGGCAACGGTCGCATTGGCGGTCTTCCGTTTCGCCACAACCAGCGCGCCGTCCGTGCCGGCCCCGGCCAGGGCAGCACCTTCGGAAACGCCGTGACAGCCGACTTCTGCAAAGACGACGTCGGACGGGTTTTTCAGCCGGGGTGTTTCCTGTTCCAGCCGGTCGGCGGCAAAGACCCGGAACGGCACGCCGAGGTGCTCGGCGAGCGCGGCCATTGCCGGCTCGTCCGCCTTGAGATCGAGACTGGCGACGCAGGCGACGCTGCCCGGCGCGATGTTCGCTTCTGCAAGCGCGGTTTCGACAAGGCCGATCAGTTCCTTTGGGTCACAGCCCCTGGCGCAGCCCACGCCGACCACATGGGTCTGCGGGTGGAACACCAGCCGCGTCGGCGACCCCGGCTCCGGCTTCTCGCTCACGGCAAGGGTGATTGCCGCGGTGTCGCTTGTCGAAAGCGCGGACTTCTCCAGCCATCCGGCCTTGCCCTCGAGGCGCACGGGGGCGCCGGAGAGAAGCTCCGCCATCACCGGCTTGGCGTCTTCCGGGTTGGCGATCCGCCAGCCTTTCGGCGGGGCGTCGAGCGCGATCCCGAGCGCGGTGTCGCCCGCGGTCGTGACCGCCGCATGGCCGTCAAGAAAACCGGCGATCCGGCGTGCCAGATCGTTGGCGCCATGATGCCCGCCGAGCAACGGAACGATGCTGTTGCCGTCTTCTGAAACCGCAAGCACGGGCGGCTCGCCGCGCTTGTCGGAGATGAGCGGTGCGAGAGCGCGGATCAGGATGCCGCTGGCGCACACACCGATGATCGGATGGCCCGCGGAGAAAAGCATGCGGATATGGGCGACGGTTTCGCTGAACAGCGTATCCGCCTCGCGGATCCGGCCGGCCAGCCCGTGGATCGCGGACCCGGGAAGGCCGGCCTCGATGCGCCTTGCCGTTGCGAGACCGGCGGAATTCAGGACGAGAACGATGGGGGAAGCGTCCACGCTTCGTCTCCCTTGTAGATGAGGATCATGGAAAAATAGGGCGCCTTGTCGCCGGTGAAGTCCGCAAGCGGCAGCACCTTCTGTTCGTCAAGGCTGGCGCGCTCCACGTAACCGGCCTGTGCGGTCAGGCCGAGGTCGTCGAGCAGCGCCCGCAGGCGGCCGACATGCCGGCCGACCTTCATGATGGCGATCGACTGGGCGCTGTCGATCCGGGTGCGGATGTCGTCGTCGGGCAGGGTGCCCGGGATCACGGTCAGCACGTCGGTGCGGCTGGTCAGCGGACGCCTGAGCGCCGCCGCGCAGGCGGTCAGCGAGGTCACGCCCGGCACGATCACCGTCGGGTAGCGTTCCGACAGCCGTTCGAACACATACATGTAGGAACCGTAGAAGAACGGGTCTCCCTCGCACAGGGTGACCACGTCGGTACCGGTGTCGAGCACGTCGGCGATGTCTCGCGCCGCCCGGTCGTAGATCTCCCTGGCCGGAAACCGGCTTTCGCGCATCGGGATCACGACCGGGATCTCGCGCACGCCGTCCGGAAAATAGCCGGCGGCGATGGCGCGGGCGAAGCTCGGGCCCGTGTCCGGCGCCGGATAGGAAATCACCTTTGCCGTCGAGATCAGCCGGTGGGCCTTCAGCGTCAGAAGCTCCGGATCGCCGGGACCGAGACCGACCCCGTAGAGGGTTCCTGCCATGGTGTTAATGCGCTCCCTTGATCAGGTGCCACTGGGTGACCGGCATCAGCGGCCGCCAGCCCGTAAGCCCGCCGACGGCGCCGGCCCGTTCCACGGAAATCCGGGTGAGCCCGCCGCCGAGCCGCTGATGGGCGTCAAGCAGCACCGCTTCACTCTCCAGCGTCACCGCATTGGCGACCAGCCGCCCGCCGGGCCTGAGCGCGTCGTGACAGGCATCGACGATGCCCTCCGCCGTCAGGCCGCCGCCGATGAAGATCGCATTCGGGGCGGGCAGGCCGCTCAGGCCGTCGGGCGCGGTCGCTTCCCGGATCTCGAGACTTGGCACGCCGAGGGCAAGGGCGTTTTCCGATGCCAGTCCGCGCCGGTCCGCATTCGGCTCCAGGCCGATCGCGCGGGCGCCCCGGGCAGAGCGCATCCATTCGATCGCAATGGACCCGCAGCCGAGGCCGATGTCCCACAGGAGCGCGTCCGGATGGGGCATCAGGTGGGCGAGCGTGACCGCACGGACCTCGCGCTTGGTCATCTTGCCGTCATGGACGAAGGCCTCGTCGGCCAGGCCCGGAACGCGCGGCCGGAAGGCAACGCCCGGATCGGCGGCGATCTCCAGCGCGAGCGTGTTGAAGTCCGCAACCGTCTCGCGCCAGTCACCGGCGCTGCCGGAGACGATGCGTTCCTTGTCTCCGCCCATGTGCTCCAGCACGGTCATGCGCGACCGGCCGTAGCCGCTGCCGGCAAGAATCTCCGCGACGGTTTTGGGCGTTTCGCCGTTGCTGGTCAGCGCGATGATCTGCGCACCCGGATAAAGAAAGCCGTTCAGGGTTTCGACGGGTCGGCCGTGCAGGGAAATCGCCTCCACATCCTGCAACGCCCAGCCGAGGCGGGCGGCGGCAAGCTGGAACGCCGACGGTGCGGGCAGGACGCGGATCTCTTCCGGAGAGAATTTGCGGACAAGCGTCGAACCGATGCCGTACCACTGCGGATCGCCGGTGGCGAGCACGGCGACGGGCCGGCCGTGAAGCGCGATCAGCTCGTCAAAGACGGCGGAAAACGGGCTCGGCCAGGTTTTTTGTTTGCCGGCAAAGGAAGGTGTCAGTTTGAAATGCCGCGCGCTGCCGTAGACGACTTCCGCGTCCTCCAGTGCCTGCCGCGCGGCCTCGGGAAGAAAGCCGTCCTCGCCGATGCCGATCAGGGTGAGCCAGGGCGCACTCATGTGTCTTTCCACCGGTAGGGGCGCCGCGGCTTCGGCGGGTCCAGTTCCTTGGGCGTGCGTTCGTTGACGGCGCCGTGGGAGAGCATACCGCGCGAACGGGCCGGCTTGGCGTCGTCCCTGTCTTCCGGGGCCGGATTGCCGCCATGGGACAGAAACCCGTAGGAGCGCAGCTGCGGTTTCCTGGAAGCGGATTTCAGCCCGGGCTTCTTGCCGTCGTCAGCCACCGGCGGTCTCCTCCGGCAGGCCGGCGGCAAGCGCGTTGACGGCGGCAGCCGCCATGGCCGAGCCGCCGCGCCGGCCGTTCAGCGCGACATAGGAGAGGCCGAACGGGTTTTCGGCGAGCGCCTGCTTGGATTCCGCCGCACCCACGAAACCGACCGGGAAACCGAGGATGACGGCCGGTTTCGGTCCGCCTGCGGCAATCGTCTCCAAGAGTTGGAACAGCGCCGTCGGCGCGTTGCCGATGGCAACGACGGAACCTTCGACCCGGTCCCGCCACAGTTCCACCGCCGCCGCCGACCGCGTCGTGCCGAGGTCCCTGGCAAGGGCGGGAACACGCGCGTCGTTCAGGGTGCAAAGCACGTCGTTTCCCGCCGGCAGGCGCGAGCGGATGATGCCATTGGCGACCATTTCCACGTCGGTGAAGATTGGTGCTCCCTGCGCCAGCGCGTCCCGGCCCGCCCGGACGGCATCGTCTGAGCACATCAGGTCTGTCACGATATCCGTCATGCCGCAGGCATGGATCAGCCGGATCGCGACCGGTTCCATGTCTTCAGGGACAAGGTCGAGGGATGCCTCCGCACGCACGGTCGCGAACGACTGCCGGTAGATCGCCGAAGGGTCGCGCTCGTAGTCATAGAGCAGACCGGAAGGTGCCGTTTCGCTCACCCCTTTCGTTCCATCGACTTCGGCCCGAGCGGATGGTCCGCATGGGGGTAGGGGTGATGATGATGGCCATGATCGTGACCGTGGTCATCAGGGTGGTCATGGGAATGCCCATGGTCATGTCCGTGATGATGGTGGTGATCATGGTCGTGATGATCGTGGTGGTGATGGGCGGCGGCCCGCACCTGTTCCTCGCAGGCGCCGGTGCAGAATTCCTCGCACAGCTGGCATTCGGCTTCCGCGCCCAGGCCTTCCACGTGATGGTGGTGGCTTTCCTGCGCCAGGCCGATCTCGGCCTCGAAGCCGAGCACCTGTTCGCGGTACTTGCACATCTGGCAGTTCATCACGTTGGCGCCCTGCAGGATTTCCTGCACCCGGTCGGCCATTGTGTCGATCACTTGCGGGTGGTCGTTCAGGTAGCCGGCCTTGATGAACTCGATCTCCGGATGCTTCGCCGCGACTTCGTCCGCCGTGGAATAGATCCGCTGCACCAGAACGCCGGTGAACAGGAAATACGGGAAGACGACGATGCGCTTGTAACCGAGCTTCGCGGCATGTTCGAGGCCCGGTCCGGTCAGCGGAAAGGTCACGCCCGAATAAGACGTCTCCGCCCAGCCGAAGCCCATGCCTTCCCACAGGAGCCGGGTGATCTTGGTGACGTTGGAATTGGCATCCGGATCGGAGGCGCCGCGGCCGACCACCATCAAGAGCGTGTCATGCATCGCCACATTGCCGCCGGCCGCCTCAAGCGCTTCGCGGATGCGGTCGCCGGCCGCGCGCACCATGCGTGTGTCGACGGCGAGTTCCCGCCCGTAGGTGATCTTCATCTCCGGATGCTGCGCCTGATAGGTGTTGAGCACGGAGGGAATGTCGTTCTTGGCGTGACCGGCGGCAAACAGCATGCCCGGCACGGCGAGCACATGGGTGCAGCCTTCCGCACGCAGCCGGTCCAGACCGTCCTTGATCACCGGATTGGCGAATTCCAGGTAGCCGTATTCCACCGGCCAGTCGGGAAAGCGCTGTTTCAGCGCCGCAGCCAGCTTCGCGAACTGCCCGACGGCGCCCTTGTTACGGCTGCCGTGGCCGCAGATCATCAGTCCGAGTTTTTCGGTCATTGTGCGGCCTCTGCCTCGCCGTCGGTGCCCGCATCGGCTTCAGGCTCTTTGGAGTCCTGCTTTTTCCCGCGGTCCTTGAGCGCAACGATCCCGGCGACAAGGGCCGCCCCGGCCAGCGCGGCGACACCCGCCCAATGGGAATGGCCGGCAAGCTCGCCGAGATGGCCGGCATGGGCATGGGCGATCGAGGGCAACAGCGGCAGGGCCGCTGCGGACAGGGCTCCGGCAATCTTCAACATTTAAAAAAGTCTCCCTCGTCTTGGTCTCAGCGGGCGTCCGGCGAGGGAAGGAAAGCGGGCGCCAGATACAAAGCATTCCGGTCCGACGGACCGGGCAGGGTACCAACGTCGACAGCTCCGGACTGGGCCCCCGATATGGGTCGACCGTCACCGGAATCGCTTCCAGTCCCTCCGGGGGACGCCGTCCAGTGGCGGCCAAGCTAGTGGAGGGCGGTGTCCGGATCAAGCGTCAATCCGACAGGAAAAAGTATGAGAGCGTCCCCGCCCGCCGGTGTGCGGTGCGACCAGGCTGCGGCACCATGGGGCTTGCGCCGCGCCGGCCGGGCGGATGGAATGGGTCAACCGATTTGAACGCCCGAAGGAAACGCCCCAAAGGAGCCGCCCATGTCCACCGTCAAGCTTGTCTCCGATGAAGAAGCGACCGGCCTCGTCGCGGAGGTTTTTGCCGATATCCGCAAGACCCGGAAAACCGACTTCATCAACAATTTCTGGCGGGCGCTTGCCGTGGACGGGCAACTCCTGAAGGCGACCTGGGAAGAGGTCCGGGGCGTCATGGCCGTCCCCGGGGAGCTCGATCCCCTGACCCAGGAGATGATCTATATCGCGGTATCCGTCGCCAACGCCTGTTCCTATTGCGTGCACTCCCATACGGCGAGCGCGCGGGCCAAGGGCATGACCGACGCCCAGTACGCGGAACTTCTGAAAATCGTGTCCCTGGCGGCAAAGACCAACCATCTGGTTACCGCCATGCAGGTCCCGGTGGACCCGGCCTTCGGCCTGGCGGCGTCAAAAGATTGACAACCTTTCCGTGTTGGAAAGGAATACTGGTAGAATATAACCATCTCAGGACGCTGCGGCAGTTTTCCGCCGGAACTTGCAAGAAGGAACATCCATGCTGAACCACCTGGTCTTTACCGTGATTGCGCAGGATCGCCCGGGTCTCGTCGAGCGCCTGGCGGATGCCATCGAGAAGGCGGGCGGAAACTGGGTGGAAAGCTCGATGGCCCGTCTCGGCGGCGAGTTTGCCGGGATCGTCAGCGTCGAGATCCAGGACGACGCGATCGACAATCTGCACGCCCATTTCGACAGCCTGCTGACCGACGGGATCGCGATCACCCTGCGTTCGGATGTGCACAGCAGCGAGGAACCCGCCGGCAAGGCCGCCCATCTCGACCTGGTTTCCCAGGATCACCCCGGTATCCTGCGCAAGATCACCCATGTCCTGACGCGTCACGGCGTCAGCATCGAGCATCTGGAAACCGCCGTCGTCGCAGGCTCCATGTCCGGCGAGCGGCTGTTCAAGGCAACCGCGGACCTCAGGCTCCCCGACGGCATGGAACCGACGGACCTGAGCGAAGCGCTCCAGGCCACCGCCGCCGACATGATGGCGGATCTCAATCTGGTGGAATAGGGCAGCGCCCATGCCGCTTGCACCAAGTTACCTCTCCCATGGGGAGAGGTCGGAGCAAAGCTCCGGGTGAGGGGATTGAGACTGTCCGTATCCTTGAGAGTTTCGTTCCCCTCACCCCAACCCTCTGCCCATGGGAGAGGGCGCTGGGTTTTGCCTTGGGCAGTTGCCCTGCCTTCAAGGTGGAAAGGAGGGGGTTCTCTCAGCCGGTCTTCACCGTCAGCGGCCGGCCGGCGAAGGACGAACCGCCATAGGCCTTGACGTAGCCCTTCTCGACCAGGAACTCCGCGTAGTGGAAGTCGTGGATGGTGTCGATGTCGACCACCTTGACGTCGTCCGGCACGCGGAAGCCGCGGGATCCGGGGCCGATCAGATAGGCGTTCAGCTCGTTTATGTGATCGGCATTGACGATCATCGCCCAGGCGGTGAACTCGAAGCAGGCCGGGTAGTCCTGGCGGCGGTAGTACTGGTTCGGATCGTAGTCGATATAGGACGTGATCTCGCCGTCGTCCGACAGGTTGGCGCACAGGAAGGGATGGGTGTCCGGCGTCTTGAAGCCGACCACGCTGCCGCAGTCCTGAGCTTCGTTGTAAACCGAGATGATGTCCGACAGCTGCTTTGCGGTGCGGAACGGATAGGTCGGGTAGAGCACCATGACCGCGTCCACGTCCTCGCCCATTGTCCTGAGCGCCTCGATGAAATCGGCGATGACCGCCTGCATGGTCGACACGTGGCAGGCAAGCGTTTCCGGCCGAAAGTAAGTCCGCGCGCCGAAAGACGCGCCGATATTCAGGTACTGCTGGCTGTCGCTGTTCAGGTAGGTCGCCGAGATGTCCGGGCAGTCGAGGGCCGGCAGGATGCTGTGCGCGGCCAGCGGAATGCCGTTCAGCATCTGGATGTTCTTGTCCGGCAAGCCCTGGCTTCCCGACCGGGCCGGGATCATCGCGACAATATTCTTCTTCATCAGAGGCTCAGCACTTCGTCCAGTTTTCCGGCATCCAGCATCGATCGAACCTCTACAAACAGATCGTCCGGCATGTCGCTGTAGTTCAGGGGGCGGCCGTCGCTGTTGGCGATCATCTTGTTCGCGTCGTTCAGTTCCAGCACGTATTTGCGGTAGTTCTCGTCCGGCACCGGCTGCTTCGTCTTCGCGTCGAAGGTCAGGCCGAACACCTCGCCGAGCGAGGCCATCACCTTCGGCGCCTGGAACATTTCCGTGCCCGGATAGGCGGTGGCGGTAAACAGCGCCTTGTTGATGGAGGCGAGCGCCTTTGTGTGCTCCTCCGATCCCGGCGTCAGGCCCTTCGAGATCTCCTCCTCCTGCCAGCGGATGAAGGCGATGCTGGTCTGGAGATCGGGCAGGGTTTCCCCCGGATAGCCCATGATCCAGGTGCAGTTGCCGTGAATGCCCGATGCATAGGTGTTGCGGATACCCTCCACCATGGTCAGCGGGAATTCGTAGCCGTTGATCCTGGTGATGCCGTTGGAGAGCATGAAACCGCCCTTGCCCATGGCGTCGAGCGTGCGGGCGGAGGCGGATTCCGCGCCGAAGCCGATATAGACGCAGCCGGCGCGCGCCATTTCGTCGACCCGGCGCACGTCGGCCTTTTTGTAACCGCCCTTACGGTCCGGACGGAGATCGGCCGCCTCGTCCAGCCGGCCGTGGGTGCCCCACTGCAGCCGGCCGTCACGGGCATAGGGTTCCAGGATGTCGGCAAGCTCGGTGATCCGCTTCGGGCTCACCATGAAATTGTCGTCCAGAAGGGCGATGAACTCCACGCCGTAGCAGTCCCGGTAGTGCAGGAACTCGTCGGCGATGTTCTGTGCGCTGCGCACGCCGTAATTCCGCTCGCCCTGACCGCCGCGGAAGCAGAACTTGCAGGCGAACGGGCAGCCGCGGCTGGAAATGGTGGAAATGCTGCGCGGCATGTCGAAGCTGGTCGCCGAGCTGTTTTTGGCCGAACCGCCCCACACCGGCGTGTTCAGGTAGGTCTCCAGCACCGGGAGGCCGTCGACGTCTTCCTTGAGAAGATCATAGGCCGGCCAGGGCAGGGCATCCAGGTCCGCCGTGCGGTAGCCCTGATAGAAGAAGCGCGGCCGGCCGTTCTTCGTATCGTGGAAATAGGGCGACAGGCGACCGGACTTGTGGGCGCGGTCGAAACCGAGATCGCGGATGGTCCTGGCATCGAGCGCCATCTTCAGGATGACGTCGTCGCCCTCGCTGTGGGACACCGCATCGAGTTCCGGAATCCAGTCGAAGAGGGTGGTCCGGAACTGGGTCGCAAGGCCGCCGCCGCTGACCAGCATGGCGTCCGGATCGAGGTCCCTGATGATCTTCGCCACCTCCGTCTGCCAAGACAGGGTGGTGATCAGTCCGGACAGGCCGATCACGTGCTGGGCGCCGATCTTGTCCAGGGTGCGCGCGATAAGGGCGCGTGCCTCGGCAAACGTCAGCGCGCGGCCGAACTCCAGTCCGCGCCGGGCCGCTTCCGCGTCCTGGATGCGGTAGATGTTGAGATCGACGATATTCGGTTCCGCGCCGTATTCGCGCAGGCGTCCGGCCAGCAGCGCCGGGCCGACCGGCGGATTGTTAGGCCGGGCCTGCTCGCGAATGGGCATGTTGATCAACAGCACCTTCACGCCCTTGAGCGCGTCGCGGCCGAGCGTATCGAGAAAAGTTGTTGGAGCGACAAAATTCATCACTGCCTCGCCGAGAAGTTCCGGGCGAACAGGTGGTCCGGATAGTTCCGGTCGAATGCGGCAACCCTATCTGCGTTCAATCTCTGTTCACCGCCGAACTCGTCGTATGGTCGGGTTATTCCAACTCATACCGGGACAGTCGTTAACCAATCGATAATATCTTGCAGATTGCGAGCGGCGGTAGCCGTCAACGGAAAAACCGGGAAATCATCCACGGCTAATCGCGTCCCTGGCGGCCCGAATGCGGAATTCCGATCCGCCGTCCTGCGTACCGGCCGTCCCTGCGGAAGACATTTCTTGTCAGTCCTGCGGCGATCTCCTTTCATGGGACGCAAAGGGCAACAGGGAGGAAACCGTCATGCCGGAGTTCAAGACACTACGTATCGACCAGGACCCGGGCGAGCCGCGCATTGCCCGCCTGCTCCTGAACCGGCCGGAGCGGCTCAATGCGATCACGGATGACACGCCGCGCGAGATCCGCGCCGCGGTCGAATGGGCGCAGGAAAATGACGAGGTTCACGTGATCGTCGTCGAAGGCGCCGGCAAGGGATTTTGCGGAGGCTATGACCTTGTCGCCTATGCCGAGAACGACGCCGAACATCCGTGCCAGCAGGAAAGCCAGCCCTGGGATCCCATGGTCGACTACGCCTTTATGAAGCGCAACACGGAAGACTTCATGAGCCTGTGGCGCTGCACCAAGCCGACGATTGCCAAGGTTCACGGCGCCGCGGTTGCCGGCGGCAGCGACATTGCGCTGTGCTGCGACCTTCTGGTCATGGCCGACGATGCCCGCATCGGCTACATGCCGACACGGGTGTGGGGCTGTCCGACCACGGCGATGTGGACCTACCGCCTCGGCCCGGCCCGCGCCAAGCAGCTGATGTTCACCGGCGATGTGATCACCGGCAGGACGGCCGGCGAGTGGGGTCTGGCCAACGTGGTCGTGCCGGCTGCCGAGCTCGACGCGGCGGCGCAGAAGCTTGCCGCGCGCATTGCCGGCGTGCCGCGCGGCCACTTGGCCATGCACAAGCTGGTGGTGAACCAGGTCATGCTCACCATGGGGCTTGAGCAGTCCCAGACCATGGCGACCGTCTTTGACGGTATCACCCGTCACAATCCGGAAGGGCTCTGGTTCCGCCGTTATGCCCAGACCGCAGGGTTCAAACCCGCGGTCGAGTGGCGCGACAGCGGCCGTCCGATTCCCGAAGGCGACGAGGCGCGCGCGCTGATCCGCGAGATGGAGGCCAGGGGAACGGGCTCAGACTGACCCCGTCTCCCGATGACCTGTCAGCGCCGGTCCGGACGTAAGTCAGGCATGAACGAAGCCGGCGGGAGGTCCCCTCCGCTGCCAGCGACTCGAAAACATGTCGAACGCCGGTATCGATCGATGATGGGATAGCCGCCGAAGATATAAAGGAGCTGTCCCGCACTCAGACGCGCGGCATCGGCAGCGCAATCGGTCTCAGAACTTGAACAGAACGCCGCCGAACACGGCCTGGCCGTTCTCGTAACTGGCGGTTCTGTCGTCATACCGGTAGGTGCGCCAGGTCCCCCAGAGCTTGATGTTCTGGTCGTCGAAGTTCTGAACGAGAGCCAGGCCGATCGAGTTGCTGGTCGACGCGGCGGTCGCAATATCGTCGCCGGCATAGACATCGACCGAGGCCGCGGTCGATCCGACAGCGAAGAACCTGTGCTCGTAGCCGAGTTTGGCGTAGCCGTAATACCCCATGCCGCCGTCGTTCTGGCCGCCGGTGGCCAGCGTCAGGCTGACGCCGCTCTGCTTGTGCAGGCCGGATACGGATGCGGAGAAGATGTTGGTATTGGAGCGGGTGTTGCGCGCAATGGCCGCCGCGGCACCGATCGAGAAGGCTTCCGTTTCGCCATTATAGACAGCGGCGAGGTCGTAAAGCGGATTGTTCCGTTCCGCGAGCAGGTCGTGGCCCCAGGAGGTCCGCAGGCTGAAGCCGTTGAACGAGGGCGTATCGTATCGCACGCGAGTCTTGCGGCCCAGGCCGTCGAAATCCGAAAAGGCCGAGCCGACGGTGCGTGTCGACAGGCCTGCGCCGGAAAAGCGGAAGAAATAACCAGCCGCGGAGTCGGCGACGCTGGCATAGGCGATCACGGACGTGCCCGACTTGTCCACTTCCGCGGTCCCGTCGCTCGCCATGCTGCCCTGCCCGACGTAGAACCTGCCGTACATGTCGTTGGACAGGATGATTTCGGCCTTGCGGATGTTCGTCTTCGGGAAATTCCAGTTCGGTGTCTTGTTCAGTTGGCTGACCGTATTGGAGGCCGGGGGCTGGTATTCGGCCTCGAAGATGGATTCAAGGTTCCATTCGCCGAAGGACGAGAAAAGCTGAAGCCGCGCGCGCGTACTGGAATTGTCGTTGTCGACGAAGGTGGTGTTCGTGGCCGCGCCGTCGTCGTAGTTCAGTACGCCCATGTTGAGCTGGCCGGACAATCTGATCTTCGTGCCGTTCGAATAGACATATTCGATCGGCTTCAGCCCTTCCGCAACGGCTGACTGGGCAAGCAGCACATTGGCGAGCGCCGTCAGCGCAATGGCATAGGCATGGCGTTTGCGGTCCAATGAAAGGGCCTCCCGTCGCTCACCCGCGGTCATTTTGAGGCAGTCTACCTTCTGCGTCCGCGATCCAGAACCTGCGAAATGTAAGGCACTGTTAATAATCTCCCGGCCGGCAAAACCGTCCCGTTGAATGGAGCCCCGGGGGTAGCCGGTGTGAACTGTTTCCGGGAAAGGTTGCCGGCCAGCGCGCCGGAACAACCGCGCTCCCGCACCAACTTCACCGCCTCAAGCTTATATTCGCGGCTGAACTTCCTTCGTTGCATTCCTTCGTTCCAGCTTCATTGGAAACACCTTAACTCGGTGTCCACGAAACCGGCAGCAGCTCAGTTAACGGAATTTGTATTTAGGGTTTTTCTTAGGGGTATCGGATCAATTTCAAAAAATACAAATAGAAACAATAACTTAAAAAAGAAAATGGCGGACAGAGAGGGATTCGAACCCTCGATAGAGTTGCCCCTATACACGCGTTCCAGGCGTGCGCCTTCAACCACTCGGCCACCTGTCCGTATTCGCTGCGAAAAACCCCGCTTGCGAGTTGCGCAATATACTCAGGCATTGCGGGAGTGCAAGCGACTGTGAAAGTTTTTTTGCGCTCCGGTGCATAAGCGCCGCGGACGGGCCGAATTTTCCTCCCGCGGCGCTTGATGAAATAAGGTGTGTCCCGGTTGCGGAGCGCGTTCAAAGGTCGCCCGAAAACGCTGTATGCGGATCTTCGCTGTTGTTTTTCATGGGGTTCTTTGTCAATGTATCCATAGCGCGGGGAGGTTCGCGTTCCCGGTCGTCATCGACCGGATGGCCATGAGATGGCTCTGATTATCATTTTGAATGACTATAAATTTTTGATCCTTGAGACGAAGGCCCGAAGTGTTTGCGTTGTTGAGATTACTGTTCCGGCTCGGCGGTTACGTCATGCTGCCTTGCGCGTTGGTCGCGATCATCGCCGATGCCAGCAAGAGCATTGCCAGTTCGGAACTGGTGCTGCTGCCGCTCGGCCAGCTGTGGTTCGATCAGTCGCCGGAAACCCTGAACATGGCGCAGGCGGCCATCCAGCGCCATGTCAGTCCGTTCCTTTGGGATCCCGTTATCCAGACGCTGCTGACCTGGCCGATCTGGGGCGTGCTGGGTCCGCTTGGGCTGATCTTCCTGTGGCTTGGAACCCGCGGCAGCAAGCGCAGTGCCGTTCTGGCCTGACCGGAACGGAAGCAACGCTCCGCCGATCTCAAACTTGTCTTGCAAATTCGGCTCTCTGCGCCATCTTTCGGGAAGGGAACTGTGCCCGCCTTGGCAGGCCGGGGCGCAGCAATGCTTCGGGAGTGGAAATCCTCATGTCCTTCATGACCATGCTGACCAAGAAATTTTCATTGCCGACGGCCGAGGAAGCGCTGCCGGGACGGCAAGACGCCATACGTCCGGCCGAGCCGCATTTCGTCAACGGCCGGTCCCTGGCGGGACCCTATCCGGAGGGCATGCGGACGGTTCTGTTCGGCATGGGCTGCTTCTGGGGCGCGGAACGCCTCTTCTGGCAGTTGCCGGGGGTGTGGGTGACCGCGGTCGGCTATGCCGGCGGGCACACGCCCAACCCCACGTACAATGAGACCTGCACCGGCCGGACCGGGCATACCGAAGCCGTGCTGGTCGTCTATGACCCCGAAAAGATCTCCCTGCAGGACCTGTTCAAGGTCTTCTGGGAACACCACGATCCGACCCAGGGCATGCGCCAGGGCAACGATACCGGCACGCAATACAGGTCGGCGATCTATCTGGCCGGTGCCGAAGAGGTGGCTGCGGCGGAGGCCTCGAAACAGGCCTATCAGGAGGCTCTGCGCACCGCCGGTATCAAGGCGACGATCACCACCGAGATCCGCCGGCTGGATCAGTTTTACTTTGCGGAAGAGTATCACCAGCAGTATCTGGCGAAAAACCCGGGCGGCTATTGCGGCATCCGGGGGACGGGGGTCGCCTGTACCGCACCGCTGTGAGGGGATCATCGCAGCTCGAAAACCCCGGGGGCAAACGGCCGCCCCGGGCGGACTTCCGCCGTCGCCTGCTTGCCGGCTTGCGGCAAGCAGCAGGCGCAGCCGGTTTGTTTCGTATTTGTTGAAGCGATATCCGCGATCAACTTCTACGTGTTTCCCATTATATTTTTGCCGCGCTGCGATATCACCGAGGGTAAGGGCGGAATTTTAATCGGACCGCCTCCAAATTTCAGTAATTGTTAAATTACTTACCTCATAAACGGTCCGACGCTTGGTGCGTTTCGGGACCGGATATGTCAGCGAAAATATCCAGACGCTTTGTCGCGACCTACTTCTCCGCCGCTTGCCTGCTCATGGTATTTGCAGGCCTGCAGCCCGGCGGCGAGGGAAAGATCGCCGTCTTCGCGAGCCCCTGGAGTGACACGGCTCCGGAGATCGTGGCAGAGGCCGGCGGACGGATCATTTCAACGGATTCGTCCGGCTGGATCGCGGTCACCGAAGCGGACTCGGACGGCATTGTCGGACGCCTGTATGCGTCCGGTGCCGTCTTTGTTGCCTCGTCAGTTGTCGCGCGAGCCTGTGCGGGCTTCGTGAATGTCTATGCGGAGAGAAATTCATGAGTGAGCAAACTCAGGCTGCCACCAGCCTTGATGCCATGCGCGAAACCTATTCGCGCTACGTTATCTATTTCGTCTGGGCGAATGTGCTGCTTGTCATCGCTTCCGCCTGGTGGGTCGGGACCGTATCGGTCGTGACCGTTTCCGGCGCCGCGCTCCTGTTCGGAGCGGCCGCGACGGGAACCTGGATCAAATTCGGAACACGGACCGAAACCCGGATTGCAACGGCAGTCTCGCTGGCCGCGCTGGTCGCCCTGTTCGTGGCGTCGCTTGCCAGCGACGATCCGATCACGTCGTTCCAGATCGACGGGCACATGTATTTCTTCGCCGTGCTGGCCATTCTCGCCGGCTGGGTCGACTGGCGGGCGCTTGTTGCCTACGCCGGCGTCGTGGCGGTGCATCACCTCGTGTTCAATTTCGCGCTTCCCTGGGCGGTGTTCCCGGGAGGTTCCAACTTCCTGCGGGTCGTTTTCCATGCGGTGATCGTCGTTGCCGAAGTGGCAGCCCTGTGGTGGATCGTCGACCGGCTGTCCCGCGCCTTCGAAGCGGCGGACATGGCGCGCAACGAGGCCGAGGCATCGCAGGTCCAGGCGTCCGCGATGCAGCAGGCCGAAAACGAGCGCATGGCGGAAGAGCGCGAACACCAGGCACGTATCGGCGAACGCATCGCCGCCTTCCGCCAGGAAATCGCCGGCAAGCTGCAAAGCGTCACGCAACAGGTCCGGGCGATGCGCTCCGCGTCGCAGGATCTTGGTTCCGTCGCCGAAGATACCTCCGACCGGGCCGCAACCGCCGCCCAGGCCTCCGACACGGCGTCCTCCAACGTGCAGATGGTCGCCTCCGCGGCGGAGGAACTGTCCTCCTCCATCGCTGAAATCTCGCGCCAGGTCGAACAGACGACCGGGATTGTGGCAAAGGCCACACAGGGTGCCCAGACCAGCAACCAGAAGGTTGCCGGCCTTGCCGAGGCCGCCAACCGGATCGGCGAGGTCGTCACCCTGATCCAGGCGATTGCCGAGCAGACCAACCTGCTGGCACTGAACGCCACCATCGAGGCGGCCCGTGCGGGCGAAGCCGGCAAGGGCTTCGCGGTGGTCGCCGCGGAGGTCAAGGAACTGGCCACCCAGACGTCCAAGGCGACCGAGGAAATCGGGGCCCAGATCTCCGCGATCCAGGGCGAAACCAAGGATGCCGTGGAAGCGATCGGCGCGATCGCGGCCACCATGGACGAGGTCAACAACTACACCTCGGCGATCGCAGCCGCGGTCGAGCAGCAGGGCGCGGCGACCGACGAGATTTCGCGCAATGTCGCGGAAGCCGCCAACGGCACCGGCCTTGTCGCAACCAACATCAGCGGCTTGAGCGAAGCGGCCGAACGGACCACCGGGTCCGCCACATCGGTCGCCAACTCGGCGGAGGAACTGGAGCGCCAGGCAGAGGAAATGCAGGCCTCCATCGACGGCTTCCTGAAGGATGTCGCCGCCGCCTGATCAAGGATCACGTCAGACGAAGAAAAGCCGGCCCGCGTGGCCGGCTTTTTGTTTGTTCTGCACATAACGGGACGCCATGCCTTGACGCCGCGGTTCACCTCGATGTTTCGAGAATGATGCCTGATCAGTTCGTTCAGCCAGAGTCAATTCCGGTTTTTTCCGTCCGGCTATATCCTTGAAACGCAGACCGAAATACGCGCGGGCGGCTTTTAGCTAAAATCCGACGGTTTGTGTTTGCCTCGCTGTTTCCTTTTCTTCGTAGGCTTGTCCGATCCGATCGCCGAACCTTCGTTCCCGCCATGCGGTTTGCGGGGGGCTTGAGGAGGAGACGCCGAGCCATGACCAGGATGCATCCTTGCCGGCAGGCAAAACGCCTGTCCGTTCTCACCGCCGTCTTTTTTGCGGCCGGCGCGCTGATGCCCGTGAGCTCCGCTTCGAATGTGGTCGGCTCCGGCGAGGCGCAGGCCGTCGGCTTCATGCAGGCCCTGGTCAAGAGCACGCTGGTCATCGCCTCTGCCGGCGGCGGCAAGACGGTCGAACGTGACGGCGCGTCGGCGGACGATGATGTTGCGCCGGTGCCGGCCGCGACGGAGAAACCGCCCGTCAAACACCTCGAGCCGGAGTTTCCGCGGGCCGACGGCAAGGGGCTTTAACCGCCTGCACCGCTCCGCCATATCCGCATCTGCCGGACATCGAGCGGCGCAACCGAAAAAGGCGCCCCGCCGGGACGGCGGGACGCCTTTTTGTTTGGGGAAGCCGGAGAATTAGCCGCGCAGGGTGCCGCCGGTCGCCTTTTCCACGGCCGCGATGATCTTCTTCGCCACCGCGTCGATCTCTTCGTCCGTCAGCGTCTTCTGGGTCGGTTGCAGGGTGACGTCGATGGCGAGCGACTTCTGGTTCTCGGCGATGCCCTTGCCCTCATAGACGTCGAACAGGGTCACGTCGGCAATCAGCGCCTTCTCCGCGCCCCTGGCCGCCTTCAGCAGCGCTTCGGCGGGGGTCGACTTGTCGACGACGAAGGCGAAGTCGCGGCGCACCGGCATCAGGTCGGAGACGTCGAGCGCGCCCTTGGACCGGGTCGCCTTGGCCTTGGGCTGGGGCAGGTTGTCGAGATAGATCTCGAAGCCGGCGATCGGACCCTCGATATCGAGCAGTCCGAGCATCCGGGGATGGATCTCGCCGAACACGGCGAGCGTGTTCTTCGGGCCGAGCTTGAGCGCGCCGGAGCGGCCGGGATGGAAATAGTCCGGCGCGTCCGTATAGACCTGCAGCTTGTCGACCGGCGCGCCGATGGCCGCCAGCACCGCCGCCGCGTCCGCCTTCGCGTCGAACACGCCGACGGCCGGCGAGGAACCGGACCAGTGCCGGCCGGCGCCGGAAAGAACCGCCGTGCCGCGGCGCACGCCGGCGGCGACCATGCTCTGGCCCTCGGGCGTGTCGTCGGCGAAGATCTGGCCGACCTCGAACAGCGCCACGTCCGGATAACCCCGGTCCGCATTGCGCTGGGCGGCGGTCAGGAGGCCCGGCAGCAGGCTCGGGCGCATGTCGGACATTTCCGCGGAGATCGGATTGGCAAGCGCCAGTTCCGGGCCGCCGCCGCCGAAGGCTTCCGCCTCCGCCTTTGAGATGAAGGACCAGGTGACGGCCTCGTTGAGGCCGCGCGCGGCAAGGGCCCGGCGGGCCCGGTTGCGCCGGATCTGTCCCGGGGTCAGAACCTTGGCGGCAACGCTCCCGATCCGCGGCAGCGGTGTTGACGGCACCCGGTCGAGACCGACGATGCGCACCACTTCCTCCGCCAGGTCGGCCTTGCCCTCGATGTCGGGACGCCAGCTCGGCGCGGCCACCTTGACCGTGTCCCCGGAACCGGAGATCCAGAAGCCGAGCGCCTTCAGGGTGACGTTGATTTCCGCGTTGGACACGTCGAGGCCGGTGAGGCGCTTCACTTCCGAATAGGGGAAGTCGACGATATGCGTGTCGTCGGGAACCTTGCCGGCGACGACGACGTCCGACGGTTCGCCGCCGCACAGGTCCAGGACGAGTTTCGTCGCCGTTTCCAGGCCCGGCAGCATGTAGTCCGGATCGACGCCGCGTTCGAACCGGTAGCGGGCGTCGGTATTGACGCCGAGCTTGCGGCCGGTCGCGGCAATGCCGTCCTCGTCCCACAGGGCGGATTCGATCAGGACATCGGTCGTGTCTTCCGTGCAGCCCGACACCTCGCCGCCGAGAATGCCGCCGAGGCTTTCCAGGCCATTGTCGTCGGCAATCACGCAGACGGTTTCATCGACCTCGTAGGTCTTGCCGTTGAGGCCCTCGATGGTCTCGCCCTTCACGCCGCGGCGCACGACCAGGTCGCCCTTTACCTTGGCCGCGTCGAAGACGTGCAGCGGACGGCCCTGGTCGAAGGTCATGTAATTGGTGATGTCGACCAGCGTGTTGATCGGGCGCAGGCCGATGGCGATCAGCCGTTCCTGCATCCACTTCGGCGACGGGCCGTTCTTCAGGCCCTTCACCAACCTCAGGCCGAAGGCCTTGCACAGCGCCCTGGTATCGCCGAAGTCGAGTTTCACGTCGGTCGGGCAGGGGAATTTGCCGCGGACCTGGTCGTGGGAGCGTTCCTTCAGGGTGCCGAGGCCGGCGGCGGCCAGATCGCGCGCGATGCCGTAGACGCCGGTGCAGTCCGGGCGGTTCGGCGTCAGGCCGATCTCGATCACCGGATCGTCCAGCCCGGCATATTGGGCGTAGCTCACGCCGACCGGAGCGTCTTCCGGCAGGTCGATGATGCCGGTGTGCTCGTCGGACAATTCAAGCTCGCGCTCTGAGCACATCATGCCGAAGCTTTCCACGTCCCGGATCTTGCCGACGGACAGCGTCACGTCGATGCCCGGCACGTAGTCGCCGGGGCGGGCGAGCACGCCGACAAGGCCGGCGCGGGCATTGGGCGCGCCGCAGACGATCTGCAGCGGTTCGTTGCCGTCGCCGGCGTCCACTTTCAGAACCCGCAGGCGGTCCGCATTGGGATGCTGGGTCGCTTCGATGACCTTTGCGATCGTGAACGGCTTCAGCCGGTCGGCGGGGTTGGTGACCTCCTCGACCTCCAGGCCGATCATGGTCAGCCGCTCGACGATTTCGTCGAGACCGGCGTCGGTGTCGAGGTGCTCCTTGAGCCAGGACAGGGTGAATTTCATCGGGTCACTCTTCGTATTCGTCTTGGCGCTTCCACGCCTGAATGTGTCTGTTGCGCCTACTGGCCCTGGAAACGGTCGAGCTCCGGCAGGGGCGTTGCATCGGCGTAGTTGTCGGCAAAGCGGCGTCCGACCGCCGTCAGGTCCCGGGTCCACTCGCGCACGATCTCCGGCGTCAGCGTCTGCCCGGTCGAAATCACCTGGGCCGCTTCCGCCTCGATCCGGTCGCGCAGGATGCCGAGTTCGACCTGGGCCGCGTATTCCGCCCGGTACTTGCCGAGCCAGCCGAGCGCCATGACCACGATCACCACGAGCAGGGCCGCCGAACTGGTCAGCGTGGCCCATCGGGCGGTTCCGGCAAGCTTCTTGTCTGCCGCCACCAGCACCATGGAACAGATCGTCAGGAACGCGACGATGTAGATCGACGACAGGAAGCTGTCGTATTTTTCCGCCGCCGATGCCTCATGGGACGCGCGCAGCCGGGTGATCCGGTCGCGCAGGTAGAGCAACGCATCCGCCTGGGTGCCCAGCTTCTCCCGGAAATAGGTGTCGCAGAACCGCAGGCGGCCGCGCTCCTGGCTTTTCTCCGCGCAGGCTTCCACGAAGGAGGTCGGCGTGGCGACCCGGCTCGAACGGTCCTCCGTCTTCTGGGCGCTTGCCGGAAGTACGGCGGCCAGGGTCAGGAAAACCACCGCGATTGCACGAATGAAATGGGTCATGTCGCTCTGCCTTTTTGCAGGTAGGCCGTCGATTAGCTGGAAAGGCCGCCGGCGAGGGTCGGCATGTCGAGTGGGCGGAAACCGTAGTGCTGGATCCAGCGCACGTCGGCGTCGAAGAAGGCGCGCAGGTCCGGCATGCCGTATTTCAGCATGGCGATCCGGTCGATGCCCAGCCCCCAGGCGAAGCCCTGGTACTCATCCGGGTCCAGTCCGCAATTGCGGATGACGTTCGGATGCACCATGCCGCAGCCGAGGATCTCCATCCAGTCGTCGCCTTCGCCGAACTTGACCTCCGCTCCCGACCGGTCGCACTGGATGTCGACCTCCATGGACGGTTCGGTGAAGGGGAAGAAGGACGGGCGGAACCGCATCTTGATGGTGTCGACCTCGAAGAAGGCCTTGCAGAATTCCTCCAGGATCCACTTCAGGTGGCCGAGGTGGCTTCCCTTGTCGATCACGAGGCCCTCGACCTGGTGGAACATCGGCGTGTGGGTCTGGTCGCTGTCGCAGCGGTAGGTGCGGCCCGGGATGATCACCCGGATCGGCGGTTCCTGGGTGCGCATGGTGCGGATCTGCACAGGCGAGGTGTGGGTGCGCAAGAGGAGGCGGTTGCCGTCTTCCTTCTCGTTGAAGAAGAAGGTGTCGTGCATGTCGCGCGCCGGATGGCCTTCGGGGAAGTTGAGCGCGGTGAAGTTGAGTTCGTCGGTCTCGACATCCGGGCCTTCGGCGATGGCAAAGCCCATGTCGGCGAAGATGGCCGAGAGCTCGTCGATCACCTGGCTGACCGGGTGGATGCGTCCCGATTCGACCGGCGAGGGCCGAAGCGGCAGGGTGACGTCGACGCGTTCGCCGGCAAGGCGGGCTTCCAGCGCGGCTTCGGCCAGCACCGCCTTACGGGCGGCGATGGCGTCGGCCACGCGATCCTTCAGGCCGTTCAGCGCCGGACCCATGGTCTTGCGCTCTTCCGGGCTCATCTTGCCGAGCGTTTTCATCTGCTCGGAAATGCTGCCCTTCTTGCCAAGGGCCGCGACACGGATGTCTTCAAGGCCAGCCTCGGTTGCCGCCGCGTCGATGGCGGCGAGAATTTCGGTTTCAAGGGTGTTCAGGTCGGACATGAGTGCTCGATCTATCGTGCTGCGCGGACGCGCGATTTTCGGTCGAAAGTGAATTCGACGGGTCTTTTAGCAGAATTGCCGGAGGATGCCACGGTCGGCATGCAGTTTCTATAAACGGGAAACCGCGGCCGGTCCGGGCAATAAGTATGCGTTAGCGGCTAAATCGCCCGCAGGCGGGACCGTGGCCGGCAGCGAGGCGCATCATGGACGGACACCGGACGGCTGTTTTGCCGCGCAGCATCATGCCGGTCATGTGGTTCGAGCAACGGGTCATTCGGTGCCTCGGTCGGGCGCGGTAAACGGGGCGCGCCGGCAGGAAGGTAGCCGAATTCCGGTGCCCTGCACAAGACCTGTCGCGGAAGCCCCGCGCCCCGCAAACCGTCAGCTTCCGATCGACCGGGCAAGTTCGTCCTTGATCCACGAGCCGAAGGCCTCCATCGGCCGGGTCTTCGCCCGGGTCCGGCCCGAAAGCAGCCAGTAGAAGAAACCGGTCTGGTAACGCCCGGGAAACGGGGCGACCACCTGGCCGACCTGCAGCGCGTGATGGGCCAGCGTTTCCCAGGCCAGAAACAGGCCCTGGCCGGCAATCGCCGCATCCAGGCAGAGCGCCCCGTCGGAAAATACCGGCCCGTCGCCGAGCAGGCGCTCGTCCAGGCCGTTCGGTTCAAGCCAGGTCCGCCAGGAGAACATCTGTCCCCGGTCGCGGATGATCGGGACACGGGCAATGTCGGCCGGATCCTTGAGCGTTTCCGCCACGGCCGGGCTGCAGACGGGGAAGATCTTCTGGGCGAGCAGCTTTTCCGCGTGCAGCCCGGGGTAGGGGCCCTTGCCGACGCGAATGCACAGGTCCACGTCGCTGAAGTTGGGATCGACCAGATCGACGGTCGCCTCCACGCGGACGCGGATATCCGGGTGGGCCCTGGCGAAGTCCTTCAGATGCCAGACGAGCCACTTGCCGGCAAAGACCGGCGCAACCGACACGGTCAGGCCGTCGTCGCGCCGCCGCTCCGTCATGGCGACCGCCGCGGAGAGTGCGGACATGCCGACGGTGAGCTGGCGCAGGACGGCCTCTCCCGGCCCGGTCGGGTGCAGGCCGCGGCCGCGCCGTTCGAACAGGGCGAAGCCGAGCTGCTGCTCGGTTTTCTGGACCTGCTGGCTCACGGCGCCAAGGGTGACGCCGAGTTCCTCCGCTGCCGCCTTGAGCGACCCGAGCCTGCCGACCGCCTCGACCGCCCGCAGGCCCGCCAGATGGATCCTGTTCAGATTTTTCATATAGAATAACTAAACTTAAAATCAGAGAAAATCGATAGTATAGGGGAGTTGTGGAGACTATTTATTTAGTTATGTTAAATCTCGATCTCATCCTCAAAAAACTACCTTTGACCTGGCTTTATCGCCGGCAGAGACGGGTGCCCGACGCGGAGCAATGGCGGCGGGATCCTCTGTCGCACCCCGCCCTCAGCCGGATGACGCCACACGAACTGGCGGACTTGCCGTTCAACCGGTTCTGACGAAACAGGCTCCGCCGGGAATGCCTGACCGCTGACAGGCGTTCCGCCGCTGCCGTCTTAGGCCTTCCTGACGAATTCCGTCAGGATCACGATCCGCTGGTCGTTGACCCGGCCTTCGATCTGCTCCGGATTGTCGGCAACAAGGGCGATGTTGCGCACCGCCGTGCCGCGCTTGGCGGTAAAGCCGGCGCCCTTGACCTTGAGGTCCTTGATCAGTGTCACCGTGTCGCCGGCGGCCAGCACCGCGCCGTGGGTGTCCTTGTGGACGACGGCGCTGTCGTCGCCGGTTGCCTCCGCAGAACCGTCCTTCGCCCAGGCGAGCGTCTCCTCGTCCAGATAGAGCATGTCCAGCAGGTCCCGCGCCCAGGTCTCCGAGGACAGTCGGTTCAGCATCCGCCACGCGGTCACCTGCACGGCCGGCACCTGGCTCCAGGCGCTTTCGTTCAGGCAATGCCAGTGGTTGGCGTCAAGCTCCGCCGTACCTTCGATCTGGCCGGCGCAGGTTGCACAGACAAGGATCGCCTTGTCCGCGCTGCCGTCGCTGTCAGGCCCGACCGGCAGGACAGCCAGTCCTTCAGTCGAACCGCAAAGCTCGCATGCGTTGTCCGCGCGCTCGCGCAATTGGGTGTGGGTCATCGTGACGGCTCCGGTTGCCTGACTGTCTTGCGAGCGATCGCGCTCCTGCCCTTAGAAACCGAGTTTGAGCCGACCGTTTTGTCCGTTCGACGCTTCGCTTGCCCTCACGGGCGTTCGCAACTCGCAAAGGTCCACCGGACCTTTGCGCCGGGCAGAGCCCGACCGTTGCTCACTCATCCATCTTGAGGGCCTGGATGAAGGCTTCCTGCGGGATTTCCACCTTGCCGAACTGGCGCATCTTCTTCTTGCCCGCCTTCTGCTTTTCCAGAAGCTTGCGCTTGCGGGTGGCGTCGCCGCCGTAGCACTTGGCGGTCACGTCCTTGCGCAGGGCCGAGATGGTTTCGCGGGCGATCACCCGGCCACCGATGGCCGCCTGGATCGGGATCTTGAACATGTGCCGCGGGATCAGTTCCTTCAGCTTCTCGCACATGGCCCGGCCGCGCCGGTCCGCCTGGGAGCGGTGCACGAGCACGGACAGCGCGTCCACCGGCTCCTCGTTGACCAGGATCGACATCTTCACCAGATCGCCGGCCCGGTAGTCGGACAGCTGATAGTCGAAGGAGGCGTAGCCCTTGGAGATCGATTTCAGCCGGTCGTAGAAGTCGAACACGACCTCGTTGAGCGGCAGGTCGTAGGCGACCATGGCGCGCGAGCCCACATAGGACAGGTCCACCTGGAGGCCGCGCCGCTCCTGGCACAGCTTGAGGATGCCGCCGAGATAGTCGTCCGGCGTCATGATCGTCGCCCGGATCCACGGCTCGCGGATTTCGGAGATCTTGACCAGGTCCGGCATGTCCGCCGGATTGTGCAGCTCCACTTCCGAACCGTCGGTCAGGGTCATCTGGTAGACCACCGACGGCGCGGTCGCGATCAGGTCCAGGTCGAATTCGCGGGACAGGCGCTCCTGGATGATTTCCAGGTGCAGCAGGCCGAGGAAGCCGCAGCGGAAGCCGAAACCCAATGCAGCCGAGGTCTCCATCTCGAAGGAGAAGCTGGCGTCGTTGAGCCTGAGCTTGCCCATGGCGGAGCGCAGGTCCTCGAAGTCGTTGGCATCGACCGGGAACAGGCCGCAGAACACCACCGGCTGGGCCGGCTTGAAGCCGGGCAGGGCTTCCGCGCAGGGTTTCTTTTCCAGGGTAATGGTGTCGCCGACGCGGGTGTCGGCGACTTCCTTGATCGAGCCCGTGATCACGCCGATCTCGCCGGCCTTGAGTTCGTCGACCTGCAGGAACTTGGGCGTCATCACGCCGACACGGTCGACGTCATAGGCGGCCCCCGTGCCCATCATCTTGATTTTCTGGCCCTTCTTCAGCGAACCGTCGATGACCCGCACCAGCACCATCACGCCGAGATAGGTGTCGTACCAGCTGTCGACCAGCATCGCCTTCAGGGTCGCATCCGGATCGCCCTGCGGCGCCGGCAGCCTGGCGACGATCGCTTCCAGAACGGTGTCCACGCCGAGGCCGGTCTTTGCCGAAATCATGCAGGCCTCGGAGGCGTCGATGCCGATCACGTCCTCGATCTGCTCCTTGATCCGGTCCGGCTCGGCCGCGGGCAGGTCGATCTTGTTGAGGACGGTGACGATCTCGTGGTCGTTGTCGATCGCCTGGTAGACGTTGGCGAGCGTCTGCGCCTCCACCCCCTGGCTGGCATCCACCACAAGCAGCGAGCCTTCGCAGGCCGCAAGCGAACGGGAGACCTCGTAGGCGAAGTCGACGTGGCCCGGGGTGTCGATCAGGTTCAGCGTATACTGGGTGCCGTCCTTGGCATTGTAGATCAGCCGGACGGTCTGTGCCTTGATCGTGATGCCGCGTTCGCGCTCGATATCCATCGAATCGAGCACCTGTTCGGTCATCTCCCGGTCGGTCAGCGTGCCGGTCATCTGGATCAGGCGGTCGGCGAGCGTCGACTTGCCATGGTCGATATGGGCAACGATCGAGAAATTGCGGATGTTGGAAAGCGTCTGGGTCGTCATGGCGCTCGTTTATCACCGAGTAGACTGTTCGCAAAGGGATTTGGTGGGGCCGCAGCGCCTGTATCAGGGGGTTTTTCGCATTTTGAGGCCGCCGGTCGCGCCCGAAGCGGTCAAAATGCCCCTTCAAGGGTCCTCCAGGGACCGGAAAGCCCCCGTTCCCGCACCATTCCAGGTCCTGAGCCTGGTCGCGTAACGGCGATGTCCTTCGCGAATTCCATCAGGCAGACCTGCTGCATCGCTTTCGTGTTGTGGACTGCGAGCGCAATGTCCCGGAAATCAAGGGGAAAGACAACGAACGGATCGCCATCTGTCGGGATGGCAGAACGATGAGATAATTTCTTTTTCGTTTTCAAAGGTTAGGGTAAGAATATCCAATTTCGAAGAGCCTCTCATGCACATAAGACCCGCCACATCCGCCGACCTGCCGGCCCTGCTCGACATCCACAACGACGCGGTCAGGACGCTGAAGGCGATCTGGACCGACAAGCCGGACACCCTTGACGACAGACGCGCCTGGTTCGAGGCACGCAGGGAGGCCGGCCTGCCGGTGATCGTCGCGGAAACGGACGACGGCACGGTCGCCGGCTATGGGTCCTACGGTCCGTTCCGGCCAAAGGAAGGCTACCGGCTGACCCTGGAGCATTCGGTCTACGTGGCGCCGGACGTGCGGGGCAGGGGCATCGGCAAGGCGCTGCTGGTCCGGCTGATCGAACTGGCGCGGGCGGACGGCTGTCACGTGCTCGTCGGCGCGATCGACGGCGAGAACACCGGCTCCATCGCCCTGCACCGCCAGCTCGGCTTCGACGTCACAGGCCGCCTACCGCAGGTGGGCATGAAGTTCGGCCAGTGGCTCGATCTGGTCCTGATGACTTTGGTGCTCGACGACCGGCCCGTTCCGCCGGGAAGTTGAACCGTCCTCGGCTTCTGCTCGCCGTCAGTTCGCCGTCAGCACGCTGTCGCAGGCCCTGGGCAGGGCGGCAAGGGCCATCGGCCTTTTCTTGACGACCTTCTTGTTCGGGTCCTTCGGCTTTTTCGGAACCCAGGGCTCGTCGGACAGCCACCATGTCAGTTCCTTGCCGCAGCCGTCGCCGGGCGGCGGCGGATTCTGGTTCTTGCAGCCGCGGCTGTCGGCGGGACAGGTCATTCGGACATGGAAGTGGTAATGGTGCCCCCACCAGGGCCGCACTGTGCGCAGCCACGACCGGTCCTTGCCTTTCTCGAAATCGCACAGGGCCTTCTTGATCGCCGGACTGACGAAGATCCGCGCGACCCGCCTGTCGCTGGCGGCCCGCTTGATCAGGCGCGCGCGCGCGTCGGTCCATTTCCTGGGATCCACGGTCCTGTCGGCGCCCTTGACGTCGAGCGGCCCCTTGAGCATCGATACCGCGGAAATCTCTTCCCGCTCCTGCCTGGACAGGCGGCGGTCCGGCATTTCTGTCAGCCAGATATCGGCATCGAGGCCGATCTGATGGCTGGCATGGCCGGAGGTCATCGGCCCGCCGCGCGGCTGGGCGATATCGCCGACCAGCAGGCCGCGCCAGCCGAGCCCGGGCGCATCGCCGGCGAGATCCTCCAGAAAGTCGATCAGGTCCGGATGCCCCCAGTTCCGGTTGCGCGACAGGCGCATCACCTGCCAGGTGCGGCCGTCGACCGGCAATGCCTCCGCGCCGGCAAGGCAGCCCTTGGCATAGGAGCCGATGGACCGCGCCTTCAGCGGCGCAGGACCCTTCATGGCGCCGAAGTAGAACTTCGCCGGCTGGTCCGCGCGCAGAACCAGTTTGCCCGAGCGGTCGTAGGGCGTGGCCTCGCCCTCTCCCGAAAGGGCCGCCTTCGGCCTCGGCACGGGGACGGCCGCCATCTGCAGAAGACCGGTGTCCGCATCGGGTTTGGGAGCCGGCAGCGGCGGGGACGACACGGCGGTTGCCGGCGTTCCGGCGAGAAGGGACATTAAGACCAGGCCGAACCCGGCCCCGGCGGCCACGCGAAGGAGCGCCGGCAGCGGCTTTTCGCGCGCATGCGGCCTGGAGCCTGTCGGTCTGAAAGTCGTCATGTCGGGTCTGCCCCGCGTGATTCGGTCTGGGAACGCACGTCCGCCTAAGCTTCACTCATGCCGCGTTTACAATCTGTTTATCATCCGCAGCCGGTGCCTTCGCCTCGATCAGCAGGTCTGCCAGTTCGTCCAGAAGCAGGGTCTGGTCGCGGATGATCCGGTCCGCGGCGCCGTTGAGCGTGATCATGTTGCCGGGCCGGGCATTGCCCATGTGCTCCGCATCGGCCGGCACGGGGCCGTCCAGCCGGATGAACCGCGCCTTGCCCAGTTCGCCGAACAGCCACTCGGCCTGATAGGCCGTCGTCGCCGACTGGCCGTGGGCGGCGATCGCCTGGAGCGGTGCGCCCTTCGAGGCGGAAAACCAGCCGGGCGCGCCCCAGGCGGCGGCTTCCGCATAGGGGAAGGCGTGATCCGGCGCATGGCCCGTGCCAAGCGAGAGGATCACGATATCCTCCGCCTCCCAGCCGAGCTTGCGCGCCTCGATGTAGGCGGCAATCGACGGATCGTTCAGGAAGACGCCGCCGTCGATCAGCGCTTCCTCGCGCTTGCTGGTGAGGTTCTCCACCCGGGCCGGTTCGAAGAAGCAGGGCACGGCGGTCGCGGCCCGCACGGACTGCCAGATGTAATAGTCGTCGGGTGCCGCACCGTTGTGTTGCGGCGTGTTGGATATGAACACCGGCCTGCGGTTCTCGATGTCGTAGGCGGTCAGGACGAGATGGGTCATCGCGCTTGCGATCGACGTCCAGCCGAAGCGCTCCTTCAGCAGCCGTTCCAGCGGCCGGGCATCGAGTTTCTCGTCATGGAAGGTGAAAGGGCTGGCGATGAACCTGGCCAGCCGATAGCGCAGGCTCGGCGTGAAGATGTCGCGCGCTTCCGTTTCGAAAAGGGTCCTGAGGTCGGCGATCGTGGCCACGGCCTCGCCCTTGCGCCCGCCCGGTTTCGGGGCCGACAGGCCGGCCGCGATCAGGCCGCCGGTCGAGGTGCCGCAAATCAGGTCGAAACAGGCATGCATGGGCAGAAGGACGCCCCTGTGCGCCATCCGGCTTTCGATGGATTCCAGGATGCGCAGGGGGATCAGGCCGCGGATGCCGCCGCCGTCGATGGAAAGTATGAAATGCTTCTTGCGGGCCAATTCCGTTCCCCCTCTACTTTTGAAAACAGACCGGGCGTTCTTCGTGGCCGGGACAAACCGCCTGCCGGAATGCCATCAGCTTTGCGCTCAATTGCGACAAGGACATGGCAGGCTGTTGTCAGGCCGGCCCTGCGGCGGCCCTTTCCTGCACCGGCATGGCGGCGGAGCCGCGGGCAGGGTCCGCGCACGCAGCCTCCGGGAACAGCGGCCGTTCGGTGGAGCCATCGGCCCTGATTTCCAGCAGCATGTTGGCACTGAGCGGCTTCCAGCGGGCGCACTGGCCCTCCAGCGGTTCGGAGGCAACCGCCCGCCCGCCGTGGTCAAGGCTGTCGGAGCGGTAGAGGGAGGGGGCCTGGCCGTCATTGGAATAGCGGAAGGCGAAGATGCGCGTTCCTTCGGAAAAGACGCAGGTGAGCCGCACCGGTTTTTCCGTCGCCCGGTGCATGTCCACCAGGTCCAGCACCTGGGTGATCGACGTCCTGAGCGCCTGAAGCGGATCCTCTTCAAGGCCGTTGGTCAGGAGCAGGTGGAAGAACAGTTCGGAATCGGTCGTTCCGCGCCGGGCGCCGTAATAGGGGTCGGGGATCAGGAGTTCCATGTCCCGGCGGATCAGCGGAAAGTCGCCGATGCCGCCGTTGTGCATGAACGACCAGGAGCCGTAGGTGAACGGATGGCAGTTGTCGCGCGAGGTCGCGCCGGTGGTTGCCGCGCGGACATGGGCGAGGAACAGGGGCGAGCGCACGAGGCGGCAGATGCTGCGCAGGTTCGTGTCCGCCCAGGCCGGCAGGACGTCCTTGAACAGGCCCGGTTCGGGCAGGTGGCCGTACCAGGCGATGCCGAAGCCGTCGCCGTTGACGCGCAGTTTCGCCTCCTGCGCATCCTGGCTTTGCACAAGCAGCGAATGCCTGGGTTTGGCGATGATGTTTTCCAGGGGAATTTCAGTTCCGAGATAGGCGGCGAGCCGGCACATGTTCCATGACCCCATGCGTGCCCTCCGGGGCACCCCGCTCTCATAGGCGCATGGCGGGCTTCCGGGAAGGCCGAAGGCGGCGGAAGGGCCGGTCAGGCCCTGGTCCACAGTCTTCCTGCCGGTATATTGACGCCGAATTGGTTTAAATTATGCCAAGGCCGGTCGAACACTGTGTTCCTTTTGTGTCATGCACACGGGGCGGCTTGGCCCGGCCTGAAGCATTCACTAAGATCCGCTGCAAGTTCCATCCAACCTATAGGTTTCTCCATGAATATCGATCTTCTGCGCCGCCTTTGCGAAACCCCCGGCGTTCCCGGCCACGAACACCGGATCCGCGAGCTGATCCTGTCCGAGATCAAGGGGCTGTTCGATGAGGTGACGGTCGATCCCATGGGCTCGCTCCTGTGCCGGCGGGACGCGCGCAAGGCGCCGAAGAAGGGCGAGCAGCCGAAGAAGGTCATGCTTCTGTGCCACATGGACGAGATCGGCTTCCTGGTCTCCCACATCACCGACAAGGGTTTCGTTCACGTCCAGCCCGTCGGCGGCTTCGATGCGCGCAACCTGTTCTCCCGCCGGGTGCTGGTGTCAACCGATGACGGCGACTTCAAGGGCGTGATGAACCCGGGCGGCAAGCCGATCCACATTTCCTCGCCGGAAGAGCGCAAGAAGGTGCCCGAGCCTCATGAATTCGTCATCGACCTGGGGCTTGGCGAAAAGACGAAGGAAAAGGTCCGGATCGGCGACATGGTGACCATGGACGAGCCGCTGATCGAGATCGGCGACAAGATCGTCTCCAAGGCGCTGGACAACCGCATCGCCTGCTGGCTCGGCATCGAGGCGATCCGCGCGCTGGGCAAGGCCAGGCACGCCTGCGAGATCCATGTTGCCTTCACCTGCCAGGAGGAGGTCGGCCTGCGCGGCGCGCGCACCGCGAGCTTTGCCGTCAAGCCGGACATCGGCCTCGGCATCGACACGACCCTTGCCTGCGACACGCCGGGCGTGCCCGAGCCGGACCGCACCACGGTTCAGGGCGAAGGCTTCGGGCTGCACGTGAAGGATTCAAGCTTCATTGCCGACCGGGACCTGGTCAAGGAAATCGAGGCGATCGCGGAGACGGAAAAAATCCCGTTCCAGCGCACCATGCTGCGCGCCGGCGGCCAGGACGGGGCGGCCGCCCAGCAGGCCGCGGCCGGCGCCAAGGCGGTCGGCATCGTGGTCGGCACCCGCTACATCCACACCGTCACCGAGATGATCCACCGCGACGACCTGAAGGCCGCCCGCGACATCATCGCGGCCTATCTGAAAAAGGCGTGAGCGGCAGGCCGTCGCCTATTCGAGATAGGATTTCGTCAACGTGACCGCGGACCCCTGAACGGTGTATTCGCGCACCTCGCATGCGCGGACCCCGCAGAAGAAATGGTTGGTGAACTCCCACTGGCACGAATATCCGCCCAGCCGCACGACGACAACGCCGGGACCCTTCAGCGAAAACGCCGCGTCTGAATAGGTCGCCGGCGACCCGGCCTTGCATTCTTTCTGCACCTCGGCGGTGATCATCGCCTTCAGGCCGTCATAGGCGCTGTCATTGATATCCTGCGCCCGCGCCGCGGTGAGGGTGACGGGTGATGCGAGAACAACCGTTGCGAAACTAAAGGCTGCAAATGTCTTTTTGGGTATCATGATCGGGTGTCCTGTTCCGGGATCAAAACACACGGCAGGATAGCGCAGAGACGCGACGATTGCCTGTCGCCGTGCCTCCAGGCGATCCCCCCGATCAGATCACCCGGTCAGGGTCTTGTCCCTGACCGGATTGCCGAACGCCCGCCGGCATCGCCGGGGCAGGTTCACTGCAGCGTCGGACTGGTCGAGACCGATAAGACATCCATTTCGTGATGGAAGGGCATGTAGTCGCGGTAGTGGCCGAACTTGAACTTCAATACGTTCTTGTCCTCATCGGCGATCTCGTAGCCGATATCTCCGGTGACCTTCACGACCTCGACGCCGTCCTGGCGAACGATGATCTCGCCCTTTCCGTTCCGGGCCGGTTTCACGAAATACTGCATGGTGGTCCACTTGCCGGTCGGACTGGAAAGCGCGGGGCGGTCTTCATTGTAATCCGCATGGAGGTTTGCCTTGCATTCCGCGCCGGTCTTGCTGGAACGACACCTGCTTTCCGGAACCGGTCCATCGCTCCACCGGGCCTGGGTGGATTGCTGGTGAACCGGAACGGGAGCAGAGGCAATCACGCAGCGGCACGCTTCGTCCTGGACGGTGACATGCAGGACGCCGTCGTCATAGCGTTGCGCAAGGAACGGGTTCTGATCGGTGTATTTGTCTTTGGGGAAGGCGGAGGAGTTCGTCTTCCACTGCGCCGTGACCCAGCGGACGGAATTGCATTGATCCTCGACGGAAACCGGCATTCGGAATCGCATCGTGTACCAGAGCGGCTGTCGGGTCGCGTGCGCATTCCGGTCTTTCATCAACCGGAGTTCCTGCCTCTGGATGCAATAGGCCGGCTTGTTTTCATCGCCGTCCACTCTCTCTTCACCGATGGCGTCCGCGCGCGCCTGAACCTCGGGCGTGCAATAGATTTTCGTATTGGCGGGCGGGGTGCAGGGCAAATGGGTGGAGCCGGTCGGTCGTGCCGATTCCGCGAAAATCGGCGCGCCCAGCGTCATGATGCCGCTGCTTGCGGCCTTCCTCAGCAACGGGATCATGCTGGGCCCAAGGGGCTCAGGCAATTCGCGTTCCTCTTCCTCGGCCTCTGGCCCTGAACCGGTTGGGCCGTCTGAGGTCAGGCCGAAGCTCTCAAGTTCAAGTCGGGCGCGCGCGCATTCTTTTTTGTATTTGCATTCGTTTCCGCTGAGGGAAGCTTCGTCTGCCATGATCCTCAGGAAGTGCGAGCCGTTTGAATTCGTGACCGCGGGAAATTGCAGAGGCGAAATCTCGGTGTTGATCTGGCAGGGACACCACACGTCCCTGTCCAGTTCGGGGGAACTGAAGACGGACTCGAAAACCGGGTCCCCTTCGGCTGAGGACGGTGCGACGAGATAAAGAGGCAAACCGGCAGTCAGGATCAGACCGGCCAGTAACGCGGCGGATCGAACGTGTCTTGAAATGCTCATGAGCGTCACGCTCCAAAAAAGAATACAAAAAACTTTAAAGAGCAAAAATTAAACTACGCGCTATGGTTGCCTGTCAATGTTGCGGATTGGCGCCCGGCCGATCCGTGCAATCTCTCCGATCAGCTCATCCAGCGCAGGGTCTTCGCCTTCACCGGGTTGTCAAAGTCCCGCTTCTCCTTCTGGGAGCGGGTCCATTCCTCCTTGAGCTGCATCCACCAGCGGCCTTGCGTGTCCGCATCGTTGATCAGCATCAGCCTGGGATTGTACTCCAGTCCCTCGCGCTGCTGGATGACGACCCGCCGGTCCTGGCCGAGGAACACGTTCATCAGGTGGCGGACGAGCGGTTTCAGCGGCTTGACCCAGCCCATGGTGGTCCAGAAAATCTGCCGCACCTCGGTTTCGTCTTCCGTCACCGGGGTGATCGTGGTCAGTCCGACCACGGAATGCTTGTCGCCCTTGATGTGTTCGATCCTGAGGCCCGGCAGCCGGTAGCGGATTTCGGTCGTGACATTGTCGCCGAGCAGTTTCCGGTAGGCGATGTTCTGCGGCGGAATCCTGTGGCGCACCATTGCCCAGCCGAGATCCGCCGGCTCGAACTGCTTTTCCTTCGGCCGGAGCTTCGTGCCATTCTTCTTGAACCACCAGGAGGTGTGCACGAAGGCCGCGTGGGTCGGGTCCATCAGGCCGAGGGCGGCATGGTCGACCGAACAGATGAACGGCTGCATGATGGCGACGTTCGGCGCGTCTTCGACGCCGAAATCGGGCATCATGGGCGGTGCCGGCTGGCGGCCGTCCTCCGGTTTCTCGCCGTTTTCGGAGAAATAGATCCAGATCAGGCCCTGCTGTTCGACGACCGGGTAGGCGCCGCAGGTGATCTTGGAATAGTCGATGGTCTGGTATTCGTGGGTGGAGGGAATGTCGACGCAGACGCCGTCCGTGTCGAACTTCCAGCCGTGATAGCAGCACTGCACGTGCTCGCCGTCGAACCAGCCGTGGCGGAGCGGAATGCCCCGGTGCGGGCAGATGTCGCGCAGGGCGAAGACCTTGCCGTCGTTCGCCCGGCCGAAGAGAACCAGTTCCCCCATCAGCTTCTTGCCGATCATCTTGCCCGGCTTGATCTCCGATCCGGGGCAGGCGACGTACCACAGGCCACGCAGAAGTTCTGCCTTCAGATTGTTCACGGAAACACGTCCCCTAGCTGATCAAAACCAAACGGAAATCCGTCCCGGATGTACAGGAGGCGGTTGGGGGGCTCAAGGGGTAGGAATGCGTAGAATGCCGAACGGTTCAGGCGAGGCCCTGGATCAGGTTGCCGACCTGGTCGCCTGTGCCGGCATAGAGCGAGCTGACCGAGGCATTCTGGTAGCTGGCGGTGATGTTGCCGAAGTCGGCCTCGATGGTGGTGGCGCTTGCCGAGCGGACCGACAGGCCGGTGGCGCTGTCGTAGGACTGGCGCTCGAAGGAGACGTATTGCGCCGACAGCGTGTTGCCGTCGATTTCCGCCTCGATGGTCGTGGTGGTGATGGTCGCGCTTTCGTAGGCGATGGACGCGGACGTGCCGCCGTCCTCCTGACCGAGGGCGGATTTGATCTTTCCGGCCGTTTCCCGGTAGTCGTCGGCGGTCGCAAGCGCGGTTTTCTGCGCGTCCTCTTCCGTTTCGCCCTTGCCCTTTTCGACCGCCTGCTGCAGGGCCGCGATCACGACCGCGTCTTCTTCCGCCTTCTTGGCGGCGGATTCCAGCAGGCCGACGGAAGGCGCTTTGCCGGTTTCTTTTGCCGACGGGTCCAGGGGAGACCTCGAGCCGCCGGAGGAAAAGGAGGCGTTCAGGATGCTGGTGCTTTGCGTCGTCGTCTCGATGGAAAGCTGCATGGCTTGATCCTGGCCGCAGGTACAAGGGCGCGGCATTCCGACCGCGCTACGAACGGCTACAATGCGGTCAGCCGGGTTAACAGGATGTTAACTCAGACCTTTCAACCGGCCGGGAATGCCGCTTTCAGGAACCGCCCGCCGAGAACCATGCCCCGCTCGTCGATGGAATGACCCAGCCCCTCCAGCAGGTGGCTTTCGACACTTGTGCCCTTGTTTAAAAGCGCGTCCCGCGAGGCCGGCAGATGATGGGGCGGCACGACATCGTCCTCGCTTCCGTGGACAATGAGCACCGGCGTTTCGGTCCGGATGTCGTCCAGACGGTCCGGACCCGCCAGCAGGCCGGAGTAGGCCAGGATGGCGGCCGGCGGAACCTTGCGGCGCAGGCCGGTGTGAAGCGCCATCATTGCGCCCTGGCTGAAGCCGACGAGAGCGAGGGCGGAAGCATCCACCTGCCAGCGGCCGAGTTCCTCATCCAGATAGGCCTCCAGCGCCGGCCGGCCGGCCTCCACGCCCAGCCGGTATTCGCGCATGTCCCGCTCGGAAAGGGCGAACCACTGCCGTCCGCCGAAGGCTTCGAACGGCAACGGTTCCGGCGCATCCGGTGCGGCGAAGGCCGCGTCCGGCAGGGCCTCCGCCCAGGCCCGGCCCAGATCGATCAGGTCGGAACCGTCGGCGCCGTAGCCGTGCAGGAAGACGACAAGCTGGGCGGCCTGTCCGCCGGTCGCGGGCGAAAGACGCGGTCCGTTCAGGGTCGGCATCGGTGCCGTCCTATCCCTGCTCGGCGATCTTCGACGCCATCACGCCGATGGTCTTCTGGTAGACCGTCGCCTTGTTCCATTTCTTCAGGACATTGTAATTGGCGGTGCCCGGGCCCCACCCCTGGCCTCTGCGCCAGCCATGGGCCTTCAGATAGTTGGCGGTCGACGCCAGGGCGTCGGCGGAGGAGCGGATCAGGTCGCGGCGGCCGTTGCGGTCGAAATCGACGGCGTATTTCAAGTAGTTGGAAGCCAGGAACTGGGTCTGGCCGATCTCGCCCGCCCACGCGCCGCGCATTTCCTCCGGGCGCATGTCGCCGCGCTGCACGATCATGATCGCGGCGACCAGTTCTTCGGTGAAGAACCGGGAGCGGCGGCAGTCGTAGGCGAGCGTTGCGAGCGACCGCAACACCGACATGTTGCCGCTGAAGCCGCCGTAGTTCGTCTCCAGGCCCCAGATCGAAAGCAGGACCGGCGCCGGCACGCCGTAGCGCTTTTCGATCCGCCGGAAGATGCCGTCGTAGCGTTGCCGCAATTGCCGGCCGCGCTTGATCATCGCGTTGTTCACCCGCTTCCGGTAAAACTGTTCGAAGGAAAGCTTGAAGGAACGCTGGGACCGGTCCAGCTTGATGACCTTGGGATTGTAGGATACGCCGCTCAGCGCCCGTTCCACGACGCGTGGCTTCAGGCCGTATCCCGGCGCCTCCGCCTTGAACTGCGCAAGCCATGCGGGGAACCCGGAAGCGCCGTTGCCGCAGCCGGCCGCCAGGGCGGGTGTCGCACTGATAAAGACGGCCGCAAGGCCCGCTGCAAGAACGCGTTTCAAGTTCATCCGCAATCCTCCGTACCGTCGGCGAATCTCATGCCCAAGCGGGGAAAGATTAACAGAATCGGACGTAGAGGAAACTGCAAGAGTGCCGGGGGCTGATCCCCGCCTATTCGGCAGCCACCAGTTCCGGTGTCGTCCAGGAGCCGGATTCGATCTCCTCGATCTGGCGGTCGATCTGCTCGATGACGAACAGCGAGAACGGGCCGAGATGGACAAAGAGCGCCATCATCTCCAGCACCGGTTTGATCGCCCGGAAGTTGGTCAGGGCCGTGCCGATCAGGGTCCGCCAGAACGGCCACCGGTAGCTCTTGTTGACGAAGGTCATCGACCAGATCAGCCGGCCGAAGAGTTTCAGGTCATGGAAGAAGCCGGCACTGACGACCGTTCCGTTGGCGCCGTCGAGCTTGAGCATGCCGGCGACCTTTCGCACCCGGCCGAAATAGGCGTCCGGCGCATAGACACGGGCGATGATCTCCCGGAAATCGCGCAGGATCTCCTGCCGCGGCCGCTTGGTCTGGAAGTTCAGTCCAGCCGTGCACTGGTCGCCGTGGGCCGTGTCCGGATCGTCGGTGCCGAAGTCGGCATGCAGCCGGCCTTCCCGGGCAAGCCGCCGGGTCAGCTGTGTGGTCGGAAGCGCGTAGAGCAACCCGGTCATGGCGACAGGGATAGCGGCGTCCTCGATCAGGCCTGAAATTTCGTCCGCGACCCGGTCGCTTTCCTCATCGAAGCCGACAATGAAACCGGCCAGCACCCAGATGCCGGCGTCGTAGATCTGGTGCACGCTCTTGGCGATATCGCGCCTTGTGTTCTGCTTCTTGCGCGTGGCCACCAGCACGTCCGGGTCCGGGCTCTCGATGCCGATGAAGACGGAGAAGAAGCTCGCCTCCTGCATCAGGCGCAGAAGCTCCGGGTCGTCGGCAAGATTGAGCGAGGCCTCGGTGGAGAATTCGAACGGATAGTTGCGCGCCTTCTGCCACTTGATCAGATGGGGCAGGAACGCCTTGACCGCCTTCTTGTTGCCGATCAGGTTGTCGTCGACGAAATCGACATGGCCCCGGTAGCCGAGTTCGTAGAGCCGGTCCAGTTCGGCGAGCATCTGGTCGGCGTTCTTGGTGCGGGGCTTGCGGCCGTAAAGCTCGATGATATCGCAGAATTCGCAGGTGAACGGGCACCCGCGGGAGAACTGAACGCTGACCTGGACATAGTTTTCGAAGTTGAGCAGGTCGAAGCGCGGTGCCGGTGTGGCGGTGACATCGGCCTTGAACTTTTCCGCGGTGAAGGTGCCGGACCGGACGCCGTCCTCCCAGGCCCTGAGGAAGTCGCCGATCACGCCTTCGGCCTCGCCGATGATGCGGAAATCGGCCGCTGCATATAGTTCGGGGCTGGTCGTCGGATCCGGTCCGCCGACGGCGACGGGAATGCCCCTGGCGCGGCAGGCGCGGACGATCTGGAGCGTGTCTCCCTGCTGGGGCAGCATGCCGCCGGTCAGGACGATATCCGCCCAGTTCAGATCTGCGTCCGCCAGTTCCGCCGTATTGCGGTCGATGAGCCGGATCTCCCAGGTCTGCGGAAGCATGGCCGCGACCGTGATGAGCCCGAGCGGCGGGGCCGGATATTTCGCGCCGACCAGTTCGCATGTCTTGCCGTAGTTCCAGAAGGATCCCGCCATGAAGCGCGGATGGATCAGGAGGGCCCGGCATGTTCGTTCGCTCATGCGTGTCTTTCATCCTGCACTGGTTCGGCGGGATCGGCGCTAGGCCGCCCGCCCCACTCTATTGGAATTTGCGGGGAACGAAAGGGTGACCTTCTGCAAAAATCAAAAAAGGGCGGAAAACCGCCCTTTCACTCCGGTCTGTTCGACCTGCTCTAAAGGACCTTCAGATCCTCGGCCATTGCCTTGCCGCGGCGCCACTCGAGATCGAAGACCACGAGCTGGCCTTCTTCGAGCGTTTCAATGCCGGACCGGCGCAATGCGGTGATGTCGACGAGAATGTCCTCGCCGTCCTGGGGTTCGATGGAGCCGATTCCACGGCCGGTGTCGAACCATTTTACGTTGCCGTGCAACATGGTTACTTACTTTCCAAATCTTTTTATGCGTCGTCGTAATCGAGGCGTCTTACCCCGTTAACACAACGTCTTCATGACAGTTTGTTTGAAGGTATGGGACGCGTGTCAAGAAAAGCGTCCTGAACAATTGCTTGCCTGATCTGCAGACTACCGTAGGGATAGTTAATAAAATGTCAGGCAAGAATGACGGCGCGCGCTGGAAAAGGGATTTCCCGGCGCCGACCCTTGAAAACATAGGTGGGAAGCCGCCCCGGAAATTCAAGAGGCGGCGGATTTAAATGTGTCAGCGGTCCAGTTCGCCCCTGATCACATAGCGCAGGACGCTCACCACTTGTTCCGACGTCTCGGTCACCGCAAGCGCTGCCCCGTCAACCTCCTTGAGCGGGTGCGTCAGGGACGGGTCGTGCATCACGATCAGGGACTTTCCGAGCGCGGCCGCATAGCCTGCATCGAAGGCCGCGTTCCACTGCTTGTACTTGTCGCCGAACCGGACAACCACGATATCCGCCTTCTCGATCAGCGTCCGGGTTCGGATCGCATTCACCTTGGCGCCCTTGTGGTCGTACCAGAACTTGTTGTCCTCATGGCCGAGGATGAAGGCGCCGCAATCGTCACTGGCCTCGTGATCCGTGACCGGTGCGGAAAACGTGACCGGCAGGCCGAGCTTCTCCGCGCCTTCTACGATCCGTTCGCGCCAGTCCGTGTGGATTTCCCCGGACAGATATACCGACCATTGCGTCATTGAAGTCTCCCTGGGTTTTCGTGTTTCCGCTGTTGCGGAACGGATTTGCGGGCAAGCTCGCGCAAGTGGGACGTATCTGTCAACCGGGTGGGGTGCGGGGTGAGGATAAGCACTTTTAACGGGGGGGACTTGTGATAGGTATTGGCCCGGCCCCATGTCCGGGGTTCATGTTTGTCCGAAAAGAGGAAGTGACCATGCCCGCATTGCTGATTGGCGACGAAGCGCCGGATTTTGAAGTCGAGACCACCGATGGGCCGATCCGGTTTCATGACGTGATCGACGGCTCCTGGGCCGTCCTGTTCTCCCATCCGAAGGATTTCACCCCGGTCTGCACCACCGAACTCGGCATGACCGCCAAGCTGAAGGATGACTTCGCGGCGCGCGGCGTGAAGGTCTTCGGCGTGTCCGTGGACCCGATCGAGGATCACCACGCCTGGATCGGCGACATCAAGGACACCCAGGGCGTCGCGCTGAACTTCCCGCTGATCGCCGACCCCGACCGGCAGGTAGCCACCGCCTACGGCATGATCCATCCGAACGCCAACGACACGCTGACCGTCCGCTCCCTGTTCGTCATCGGACCGGACAAGAAGATCAAGCTGAAGATCGAGTATCCGGCCTCGACCGGCCGCAATTTCGACGAGGTTCTCCGGGTGATCGATTCCCTGCAGCTCACCGCAAGACACCAGGTGGCGACGCCGGCGAACTGGAAGTCGGGCGAGGACGTGATCATCGTCCCGGCCGTCAGCGACGAGGAAGCCAAGGCCAAGTTCCCCGGCGGCTGGAAAACCCTGAAACCGTATCTGCGGATCGTGCCCGCGCCGAAGTAAGACGCAAAAAAACGCCCGCGGAAATCCGCGGGCGTTTTTGGTCCCGGTTTCCGATCAGGCGGCCCGGACCTGTTTCAGGAAGTCATGCATGGCATCCCGAAGCTTCGTCGAACGGCCCTGGAGCTGTTCGACCGCATCGCGCATTTCGCCGCTCAGTCCGCCGGTCTCCGTCGCCGAGGCGCTGACCTGGGAAATGGACCTGGAAACGCTTTGCGTTCCGTCGGCGGCCTCCGTAACGCTGCCTGCGATTTCGCTGGTCGCGACGTTCTGCTGCTCGGTGGCCTCAGCCATGCTGGCCGTCTTCTCCGCAATCGAGCGAACCATTTGGGCGACGCTTTCGGTCGCCGAAATCGAATCGTCGGCGGCACCGCGCATTTCGGAGATGCTGCGGTCGATTTCTTCCGTCGCCTTCGACGTCTGTTCGGCAAGCGCCTTCACCTCGGAGGCGACCACGGCGAAGCCCTTGCCGGCGTCACCCGCGCGCGCCGCCTCGATGGTGGCGTTCAGGGCGAGCAGGTTGGTCTGTTCGGCGATGTCGGTGATCAGGCTGGTGACGTCGCCGATCTTGGCGACCACCTGCTGCAGGGTCGCGACCGCCTGGTTGGAACGTTCGACTTCCGCGGAGGCGTCGTCGGCAAGCTTGGACGACGAGCGGACCTGCTCGTAGATCTCGCGGATCGACGCGGAGAGTTCCTCCGTCGCCCCGGCCACGGTGTTGACGTTGCTCGTTGCCTGTTCGGCGGCGGCGGAAACGGACAGGGCCTGTTCGGTAGTGCCGTTCGCGATTTCCGACAGGGTGCCGGCCCTGGAATTGAGGCCGGCGAGGGCGGTGATCATCTCTTCGCTGATCGCGAGAACGGTTTCCTCGAACTCGCTGGCGACCCGTTCCATCTCGGCGCGCTTTTCAAGTTCGGCGTTTTCACGCTGCCGTGCCGCGTCTTCCTCCAGCTCCCTGTTCTTCATCAGGTTCATGCGGAATATGCCGAGGGCGGACCCCATGGTGCCGATTTCGTCCTTGCGGTCACCGAAGTCGATCTGCTGATCCGTATCGCCCTTGGCGAGCGCGTGGACGATCTCGCTGAGCCGCGCCAGCGGGCGGGACACGAGCGAGTGATTGAGGAGGCCGATGACAACCGCGAGGACGGTCAGCAAAAGGGCGCTGCCGATGGCGAACAGCTGGACCTGCTGCAACTGGGAATCCTGATCGGCCAGCATGTCCTGCCGTTTGTCGTCCAGTTCGGAAAGCAGGGCGCGGTTCGCATTCTCGATGGCGTCCAGGAGGCTTTGCCTGTCCTTGGTCAGTTCGAGTGCCCGGGCCATGTCGACCGTGCTCGGATCGCGCATGAAATTGATCTGCTTGTCGATGAAATTCGTCCGCCATGCCTTCCAGGCCGCGTCGATGGCGGCCAGCTTCTGCTGCATCGACGCGGGAGCGTTGGCGTCGAACTCCGTCTTCATCTTGCCGTACAGGGTTTCGATTTTCGTGGTGAGGTCCTCAGCCCGGGTCAAAAGGGCACGGTCGCCGGTTGTCAGGAACGTCTTGTAGGCGAGTGCCTGGTTCAGGGTGAACAACTCCAGTTCCAGGGCATTTTTGGTGGACTGGCCGATGGCAGTCGTCACCTGAACCGAGTTCGCGACCGAAGCCGCCTTGTAGTAGGAGAAACCGCCGGCGATGGCGCCGATCAGCGCGAGACAGAAGAAGGCTGCGGCACTTTTCTTGGATACGGACAAATTCGCAAACATCTGATCCCTCCCGCTTAGCTGCCGAAGCCGGCACGGCGTTGCAGTTCGGTGAGATTGACTTCGACCGTTGCCGCGCCGATGGCCTTGTCGGTTTCGGGGTCCGCAATGGTCATGTTGATCTGGGCCCGCCAGATTTTCCGGTCTTCGTCCCATTCGGGTTCATCAACAAAGACGGCGTCTTTCGCGACCTGAAAGGTCTTCTGGAACTTGGCTTCGTCGCCCTGCCAGTAGTCACCGGTGATCGCACTCTGGCCGACATTGAGGCCGTTTGCGTCCATGACGAAGATCTCGGTGTAGAGGCCCAGGTTCTGGGCCTGTATCCTCAGAAGATAGACGGACAGCGGTGCGGCCAGGGTGGCCGAAATGAGCGGCTTGTCGTCCGCTTCGCGCTCGGCGCGCCATTGCTGGTCCAGTGCATCGATCTGCGCCTGGGTCAGGGAGCCGCGCACTTCGTTCTGCGCATTGATCGAAAGTCCGACGATCGGATTGGCCAGCCAGCCTTTGACTTTGGAAACAAAGTCCTGGGTCACGAGGGCGTTGGTGTCCGGCGGGGTCGGCTCAGCGGAATTTGCTGCGGTGAATGTCAGGGGAAGCAGGCACAGCCCAATCAGCCATTTTTTCGAAATCATTTTCATCTCCTTCCGATTGAAGGAGAATTGGCCAGTAAAAATTAAAATAGGATCAATATGTG
>Ga0272444_10000338_pt1 | contig 52025 bp, 43 predicted proteins | sample SSMForm13_FD_201033 | JGI IMG/M metagenome (GOLD analysis project Ga0272444, IMG submission 201033) | Marine sediment archaeal communities from Little Sippewissett salt marsh, Falmouth, MA, United States - SSM-Form-13 | ecosystem: Environmental > Aquatic > Marine > Wetlands > Sediment ... | reverse complement strand
GGATGACGCAGACCGAACCGCTGGGAATTCTCGCCGGCGCGGGCCGGGTGCCGATGATCGCCGCGCGGATTGCACGCCGCAACGGGCGATCGGTAGTGGCCGTTCAACTGGCCGAAACGGAGCAGGACAAGTTGTCTTCGCTGGCCGATCACTGTCTCACCGAAAGCCTGGGACAGGTCGGTGCGATTCTCGATTTTTACCGAAAACATGATGTGCGCGAGGTTTTGTTTATCGGTAAGGTGCCCAAACAATTACATTTTGCCGAAATTCAATTCGACGAAGTTGCCTTGTCGATGTTGGCGCGATTGCCGGGTCGTACCGACAGTTCGATTTTCGGTGTCATTGCCAACGAGATGACCAGTCGCGGGATGATCATTGCTTCTCAGATAGAAGTGCTGTCCGATTTGCTGGCGCCGAATGGACATCTGGCCGGACCGCCGCCGAGTCAGGAAATGTTGAACGACATTCAACTCGGTTTACAGGCAGCCAACCGGTTGACCGACCTGGATATCGGGCAGACGGTCGTAGTGGCGCGTGGCGCGGTGGTTGCCGTCGAAGCCTTTGAACATACCGATGCGACGATCCAACGGGCCGGTAAACTGGCCGGGACCGACCTGGTGGCGGTTAAGGTGGCACGACCACAGCAAGATCCGCGTTTCGATGTGCCGACGGTCGGCGCGATCATGCTGGCGACCCTGCGCCGGGCCGGTGGTGTCTGCTTGGCGGTTGAGGCAGGTAAAACCTTGATGATTGAACCCAAGCGCATGCAAAGCTATGCTCAACGCTACAAAATCACGCTGATGGGAATTTCTCGCGATTTTTCAGGAGGTAACGCCTAAATGCCTCGGTGGATGCTGTTGTTGCTGATTGGTTGTTTGCTGGTAATGCCGATGTCGGTTGCGCTGGCCGAAGAGGATGATTCCGACGACCAGGAACAAGATGAAGACAACGATGATGCAGCGCGAAAAAAGAAAATTGAGGAACTGGAAAAGCGAATTGCCGAATTGGAAGAACAGGTCAATCGCGAATCGGCAGTCGTGCCGGCAATGCCCTGGGAACCGGATCGGGATGGCGTCACGCTCGACAACGGTTGGCATTTTTCATTTCACGGCGAATTCCGTTCGCGCGCGCTGGTCGAAGCCAACACAATCAATGGCTACACCAACTTCGCCGGCGAACGGGTATACGCTTACAATCCGAAATCGACCTTGAGCAACGACTACGGCTGGTGGGATCAACGCCTGCAGTTCCGAACGATTTTCAACTTCGGTAGTTACGCCGACCTGATCGCCAAGATGCAACTCGGCGACATCGTCTGGGGCAGCCAAGCGCCGGTAATGGGCGGCAGCGGCGACGCCAAATTTGATCAGGCGACGCTCTTTTTCCGCGAGTTGTATACGCGAATCGATATCTACCCGATTCCGCTTTATCTCGTTTTCGGGCGCATGCCGGTCGAGTTGGGCAACCGGTTGATCATGGGCAACGAGCACGACGGCGCCTACACCTATTTTCACCATCGTTTCTTTGACATCGGTTTTGGCGCGGTGCGGCAGTACGAAGGTGAAAATTATGAAATGCGGATGAAATGGAACGACGATGAAGATACCTTTTTCGCCTGGACCGACGTTCGGCCGCACCCGTCGCAGAAGTTATCGCTTTTCGGTTGGTTGAGTGATTTCAAAGTGACGCAATATCCCAACCGGCCGGCTCCGAACAGCCCGCTGTACTTGCTGCCTGCTTTTACGCAGGAGGCGTACACCAACCAGGAAAGCCAGATGTGGAACGTCGGCGCGAACTATGTCGGCGATTTTGGCCCGGTGACGGTCAACGCCGAGTTCGATAAGCAGTTCGGAACCCTGCTGGCCAACGAAGATGTGCAGGGCGCGGAAGACATGGACTGGGAAGGATGGGCCGCCTTGTTGAAAACCGACTGGCGGATCACCAATGTCGACACCTTGGCGCTGACGATGGGCTACGGTTCGGGCGACGATCCCGAAACGTTGGAATACGAAGGCTTCTTCGCGCCGGACAACGACTTCGGAATCAACGAAGAAGATATGTACGAATACATCCGCCGCGGCTACTTCTCGGTTTACGAACACCTCGCGCCCGGCGCAGGCGTGCCGGGACGGTTGCGTGACAACCTCGGCACCGGCGGTATTGAAAACACGATGTTCGCCAATCTCGGCCTCGACCTCGGTTTCCATGACGCTCATCATTACTACCTGAGTTGGGGTTACATCCGCGCCGCTGAACCCAATCCGGATACCGACGATGCCGAAATCGGCTGGGAGATGGACGCGCGAGTCGATTACATCTTTTCGCCCAATGTCATTTTCGCCATCTATGGCGGCCACTTGTTTATGACCGGCGAGTACTTCCGCGAAGACGCTCACGACGCCGCGCAGGTCTATTTCGAGTGGAAACTCCAGTGGTGAGATGCTTGCGACGCTGGCCGATCTCGATCGTTCTCTCTTCTGCGCGATAAACGCCGGTTGGTCGCACCCCGCTCTCGATCAATTTTTTGGACTGGCGACTTACCTGGGCGACAGTGCCGTGCTGGCGGTGATCGGCGTGTTGGCTTTGTACGCATTCGATCGTAAGAATTTTCCGAAAAATTTTCTGATTCTCGCCGTAATTCTGTTGCTCGGCGGGCAGTTTATCCAATTGTTGAAATCGCTGTTTGGCCGACCGCGTCCCCTGAAAGATCCGGTGCTCGGCGCGATGATGGCCGAAGGTGTAAGTACGCAAGTGATCGGCTGGCTCGACAAACTGACCGTGCCGTTGTCGGCCGTCGGCGAGCGCATGCACGTGATCGGCCCGCATTGGAAGTACCGCGCTTTTCCAAGTGGTCATACGTATGCCGTGTTTGCCTTCGCCACAGCCATCGTCATGGTTTACCGGAAGCGCGTCTGGTGGCTGCTCTATTTGCCGGCAGCGTTGGTCGGTCTCAGCCGCGTTTACATCGGCGTACATTTTCCCGGCGATGTTGTGGCAGGGGCGGTGGTCGGTGTCGCTTGGGCTTGGGGCGCGATATTGGCGACGCGCAAGTACACCGGCATGGGGTATCGTCGCCCGGAAGGCATCGTTGTTTCATCCTCGCCGCCGGATCAACCGTTGATTATGATCGTCGCCGGTGAAGCCAGCGCCGACACCTACGCCGCCAACCTGATCCGTGCCGTGCAAAGACAGGTTCCCGGTGCGCGCTTTATCGGCATCGGCGGAGAAAATGCCGAAGCCACCGGCATGGAGATGTTGGGCGACGCGGCGGATATCTCGATCGTCGGCTTCACCGGTGTGGTGGTCGGGTTAGGCAAGATCCGTCGCCTATACCTGGCCGCGTTGAAAGCAATGGAACAACGCAAGCCCGACGTACTGGTTTGCATCGATCTGCCTGATTTCAACCTCGCTCTGGCCAATCAGGCGAAAGCGCGCGGCGTGGCGGTTTTGTATTACATCAGCCCGCAAATCTGGGCCTGGCGCACCGGCCGAGTCCGCACCATCGCCGACCGCATCGACCACATCATTGTCGCTTTGCCTTTTGAACGTGATTTTTACCAGCAGCATGACGTCTCGGTTTCGTTTGCCGGCCATCCGATTCTGGAAACGATCCAACCGCGTTACGAAAACCGCGAGCAGGCTCGGCAGGCATTTGGTTTGGATGTGGATAAACAGGTGGTTGTTGTTGCGCCGGGAAGCCGTAGCAACGAAACCAAGTATCTTACCCATACACTGGCCGCGGGCGCGAAGCTGGCGGCAGAGCGCAGTGACAATCTGCAATTTGTGGTTCCGCTGGCTCCGACGGTCGATGTGGAGACGGTAAAAGGAATCTTTCAAAGCCACGGCGTCGAACCCGTATACACGCGCGGCGACTTTTTCGATTTGCTGGCCTGTGCCGACGCGGGCGTCATTACTAGCGGTACCGCCACCTTGGAAGCCGCGTTGGCCGGACTGCCTCACATCATCGCCTACCGCGGGCATGCGTTGAACGTTGCTATCGCCAGAAGGTTGGTTAAACTGGACAAAATCGGTCTGCCGAATATCATCTTGGGAAGGGTGGCTTTTCCGGAGTTGATCCAGCATGATTGCAACCCGGAGTCGGTGGCCGATTGGATTGATAAAATGGTGACCGTACCGGAACGGCAGACATTGCTTGGCGCCTGCCATGAAGTGCGTGAGCGCTTGAGTGGCGGCGATGTCAGCGGTCACGTCGCCGAACAGGTGTTGCGCTTAGTGAAACAGCGAAAGGAACAAGCAAGCTGATGGCGGACAAAGTCAAATTTTGGCGCGGCGAAGGCTGGGAACAATTCAAGCGCCTGATGTCCTATTTCCGCCCCTACCTATTCTGGGTGATTCTGTCGCTGTTTTTCGCCCTGGTGGTATCCGCAGCCGGCGGCGCCACAGCTTATCTGGTCAAGCCGATCATGGACGAAATTTTCACCCAGTCCGACAAAGAACAAGCGATGTTCTACCTGCGGTTGTTGCCGATCGCCGTGATTATTCTTTTTGTGATCAAAGGTTCCTTCCGCTTTTTTCAAAACTACATTTTGCGCATCGTCGGTCAGCGCGTCATCCGTCAGATTCGCGAGCGGCTATACGGCCACTACCAGGATCTGTCGGTGGATTACTACACCGACACCAACACCGGCGTGATGATGAGCCGCATCACCAACGATGTTAATGTGCTGGAAAAAGCTGTACCCAGCCTGACGATGCTGTTTCGCGAGCCGATTTATCTGATCGGTCTGGCAGCCAATGCCTTTTACATGTGGTGGCAGATGGCGTTGATCATCCTGGTCATCTTTCCTATTACTGCGTTGCCGATGGCGCGTTTCGGCAAGAAGGTGCGCAAATATACCCGACGCGGTCAGGAAGGTATGGGCGAGCTGACCACCATTTTGAAAGAAAACTTTTCCGGCATCCGGGTGATTAAAGCTTTCAATATGGAAAAATACGAAGCCGATCGTTTTCAAGACGAGAACGAACGCGTGTACAAGGCAAACGTCAAACGCGTGAAGTACGACGAGTTGTCCAGCCCGATGGTGGAAGTGGTGGCGAGCCTCGCCGGCGCGCTGGTTATTCTTTACGGCGGCAGCCAGGTGATTCAGGGCACGATCTCGACCGGTGATTTTTTCAGTTTTATGGCTTCACTGGGTTTGATGTACGAGCCCTTGAAGAAGGTCAACAAGATGAACATCGCGTTCCAGAGCGCTTTGGCGGCGGGTACTCGCGTGTTTGATGTACTTGATACACAGGCTACTGTCGTCGATGCCGACGATGCCGTCGAGCTACCGCCATTGCAGGAAAAGATCAAATTCGATGGCATTCATTTTCGCTACGAGTTGACCGGCGAGAAAGTATTGGAAGGAATCGACTTCGAAGCACGGCGCGGGCAAACCATTGCCTTCGTCGGCTCGAGCGGTTCGGGCAAGACAACGTTGGTCAATTTGATTCCGCGATTTTACGACCCGACCGAAGGGCGTGTTTTATTCGATCAACATGACATTCGCAATGTCACCATGAAAAGTTTGCGCCGGCATATCGCCATGGTTACTCAGGAAACGTTTTTGTTTTCCGATACCGTGCGTAACAACATCGCCTACGGGCAGCACGATGCGGCGTTGGAACCGATTATGGAAGCGGCCAAACGCGCCAATGCGCATGATTTCATTATGGCTATGCCCAAACAATACGAAACGCCGATCGGCGAATTGGGGATGAAGCTTTCCGGCGGACAGCGGCAGCGGTTGGCGATTGCCCGCGCGCTGTTCAAGAATGCGCCGATTTTGATCTTGGACGAAGCCACCAGCAGCCTCGATACCGAAGCGGAACGCGAAGTGCAGGAAGCGTTGGAAAACTTGATGACCGGTCGCACGACATTCGTTATTGCCCACCGTTTATCGACCATTCGACGAGCCAATCGCATTTTGGTGCTTTCCGACGGGCATATCGTCGAAGACGGCGATCACGACGAATTGTTGGCCAAGGGCGGTGAGTACGCGCGCTTGTACAACATGCAATTTCAGGATGAAACCTAAGCCGTGCGCCGCCTGTTGCCGACGCTGATCATCGTTCTTCTTTTGTTTTCCGGTATCCGCCTGATCGTGGGTGTCAACGCCGGCATCATTCCCGACGAAGCCTATTACTGGTCATGGTCGTTGCAACCGGATTGGTGCTATTGGGATCAACCGGGTGGCATCGCCTGGACACACGCTTTGTGGGATGCGGTCTTTGGTGATTCGCGATTGTCTTTGCGCGGACTGGCCGTGGCTTGCGCGCTGTTGGTGTCGTTGTTGGCGTATGGTTTGTTCCGCAAAGTGCTGGGCGAGTTGACTGCTTTTTGGGGCGTTGTGCTTTTGCAGTTAACACCGTTGTTTGCCGCCGGTTCGGTGTTGATTCTGCACGATTCGGTGCTGCTGGTTTTTTCCCTGGCAGCTTGGTGGGCGCTGGCTGTGGCTTTGCTTGACGACCGCCCGCAATTCTGGGGGCTTGTCGGTTTGGCAATAGCGGCGGCGGTGTATGCCAAATTCAGCGCCGTTATTCTCGGCGGCGGGTTTTTACTGGTCGCGTTGTTGCACCCGACCGGTCGCCGGCATTTGCGCACGCCGTGGCCGTATCTCGGTGGGTTGCTGGCGGCCGTGTTATTGGCACCGGTAGTGCTATGGAACATCAAGCATGATTGGATCGCTTATCATGCGGTATCCAAGTTGTTGTTCCATCCGGACATCGTGGGCTGGCGCCGGGTAGGTTCGATGTTGGAGTACATCCTGGGCCAGTTGGGAGTGGTCACACCGGTACTGGCAGTGATGGGATTGATCGCTGCGTGGGTGGCTGTAGCCAAACGTTCTACCGAAGAAGGCGAGCGTCGAATATTGTTGATTGTGCCGGCGCTGCTGATTCTATTTTATTTTTTACTGAATTCTTTCAGCGCCAAGATTCAAGCGAACTGGCCTGCATTGGCCTGGGTTGTGCTGACGCCATTGGCCGTCGATTACGCCATTGCACGCGTACGTGTGGGGGCATTGATCTGGCGAAAGGTTTTGGGTATTGGCATCGGTCTGGCATTGGCGGTGACGCTGTTGATGCACACACAGGTTTTTGTGCCGCTGTTGCCGTTGAAACCGGACATCACTGACCAGTTCTACGGTTGGGAAGAGGTCGCCGAGCGGGTAGAGGATTTACGGCAGCAATATCCGCAGGCCCGTTTGATGACGCGACGTTATCAAATCGCCGGCGAGCTGGTTTATCATCTGCACGATCACCCAGCCGTCATCACCGCCGACTACGCGCATCGTGGCAGCCAATTCACGTTGTGGCAGGATTACAGCGAACTGATCGGTCAGGACGCGTTGTATATTGACTCCCAGTCGTTCCCGGGAAAGCTACGACGTCATTTCACCGCGGTGAAAGAATTGGCGCCGTGCGTGCGGGAACGACAGGGACAACCGGTTGAAGTGCTGCACATTTACCTGGCGAACAATTTTCATTGGCAGGGACCGGAGCAGGCTTACATTTCCGATCCGATAATCCATCACCTTAAGCGCCTTGAGCGGCGAAAAAACAGGGAAGCGAAGTAGATGCTGTTTCTCGCTGTTTATGTTGTTTTGGGTGTCGTTTTATCGCCGCTGGCGATGCTGGTCGTATTGGTCGGTGGCGTGTTCAAACGCGACTGGTGGGACGATGCTCGTGCGCGCTTCGGTCGGCCGCCAACGTTGAACGATCAGCGGCCGATTGTCATCTGGTGTGCGTCGGTGGGCGAGGTCAATACAGCACGGGAATTAATTAAAGGATTACTCAAACTCGACAAGGCGCCGGTCGTCATTGCCACCTACACACCGACGGGTCTGCAGCGCGCGCACGCATTGTTCGGCGAACGGGCTACGGTTACGCTGGCACCGTTGGATATGCTGCCATTTTCCCGCCGGTGGGTCGAGCGATTGCGACCGTGCTTGTTGGTGTTGTTCGAAACCGAGTTGTGGCCGTTGACCTTACGCATTGCCCACGACAATGAAGCCAAGTTGGCCGTTATTAATGCACGGGTGTCCGACCGCACGTTTCCGCGTTATCGCTTGTTCCGCTTTGTTTTTCGTCCAACGTTGCGACGAATGTCTTTGGTGGCGACACAAAATGAATTGTTCAAAGATCGGTTGATCAAGCTTGGCGCACGCCCGCAAAAAACTATCGTTACCGGCAGTATGAAGTTTACAGTGCCTGAACCTGTCGCGCCGGATAATGATGTCGCTGCAATTTACCGTTCGTTCTGCGACGATCACCAAATTGTTATCGGCGGTTCGACACACTCGGGCGAAGAAAAAATCATGGCTGAGGCTTTGACCACGCTTCAAAAAAAGGAAAGCAACCTTCGCATGATTATTGCGCCGCGCCACGTCAAGCGAGCAGCCGAAGCGGTTAGGGATCTGGCAGGATTCAAGGTAGTGCTGCGTTCGCAGACGACGCCGGAGGAAGCAGGCAAGGCGGATGTGTTGCTTATTGATGTGTTGGGCGAACTGACCTGGGCATACGGCTTGGCCGACGTGGCTTTTGTCGGCGGGTCATTCGTCAAAGTCGGCGGGCACAATGTCGTCGAACCAGCGGCTTTTGGCGTACCGGTGCTGGTCGGTCCGCATACACCCAATTTCCGTCAGGAAGTTGAAATGCTGCAGCAGGGCGACGGATTGCAGGTAATCGCGGACAGCGAAAAACTGTTCCAAACCTTGCAAATTTTGTTGAACGATGACGAGTATCGCAAGGCGATGGGGCAGGCCGGTCGTCGCGTTGTTGAAACACATCAGGGTGCTACCGAAAAAACCTTGCAGGCTTTGCGCGAACTGTTGGCGTGACAAAACAAGCGGCTAATTCCGAAGTGGGAGTAGAAGTTTTACTTTTCGATTTGTTGGACGGCCAGTTGCGCAGCTTTGGCAATTTCCGGCTTGCCGTTACGGATGAATTTGCCGGCTAGTTCCTTAGCCTGCGTCCCACCGATATCGGCCAACGCTCGCAACGTGGTAATGACGACTTTATCGTTGACCTTTGCGGCGAATAGGCCTCCCAAACGGCCGGGTCGGATGATTTTCTTGAAAAGCGGTATAGCCCGTTCTGCACCGATTTTACCCAGGGCGGTGATTAACTCGAGAGCCATTGCTTCATCTTTTTCGTGCAAATTGGGTTCGAGTTTTTCGAGCATGAAGTCAAGAGCGGCATCGCATTTGGTTTTGCCGAAGTGGTTAATCAACAGGCGCTGGTTGGCTTCTTCCAGATTCGACAATTCTCCAGCCAATACCTCGTCGGCGGCAGGATCATTCAGTTTGATCAGCATGCTCATGCTGACATTGCGGACTTGCGGATGTTCATGATTCAGCAGGCGAGCGACCATCGGCACCGCTTCGTTGTCTTTCATGTCGCCAGCCAAAATGACCAGGTTGCGTAGGAAGTACCAAGGCTGGTCAGGTTTGCCCAGATGCTCGCGAACCAAGGATTTGGAAGCATCTTCCGAACGGGTCAGTGCCGACATCGCTTTTTTGCGAACGCGCATTTCCTCGCTGGTTTCAAGGATCTTAAACATCATCGGGATGACGCGACTTTCATCGAGGGTCGAAAGAATTTTGTAGGCGATCTCCGATTGTTTTTCGTCACCCGAAGTAAATTTATCGATCAGGTACTCAAAGATTTTTTCGTGCTCGACGATTTTCGTTTCGCTCATTTCCAGGAATTTGCTTTTTACCTCGTCGGTTTCAATGTTTTTAAGATTGGTGACGTTTTTGAGAATCTGAATGGCGAATTGCAAATTGCCCGCTTCGATCAATCGGCCGAGATCGCTGATTAAAACGGCAAGGAAACTGGCGTAGACACGTTGTTCTTGTTCTTGGCGAAAAGCCTTGAGGATCAGTGTGTAGAGGTGTCCATGGAAGCTGACGTTGCCAAGGTCGAGCAAACCCTGGCTGATCCGCACGACTGCGCTCGCCACTTTAATTCTCGTTTCGTCTTTCTCGGAACTCATGTTGGCGAAGACTTTTTCCAGGATTTTCTTGGCGACGTCCGGCCGCTTCATGTCGAGTAAGCGAATGATCAAATCGGGCAAATAAGCTTGTACTTTTTCATCCAAGAAGAAAGTCGGATCTTTGGTGATCAAACGACGCACTTTGAGAATCAGCAGCTTTTCAGGATCGGCTGCTTCTTTTTTAATGGCGCGCGCCAGCCCGACGGCGCGTTTGGTCCGTTCCACCAGTTCCGGGGCATGTCCGTGCGACTGCAACTCCTGCAGCAGGCGCATCAGAATTTTTTCCGACTCTTCGATTTGCTCCAGGTCGAACTCAAAATCGGCCGGGCTCAAGCCTTCTATAATGCGATGGTACTTGCGCAGGAAAAGGTCGATCACCGCCGATTTTTTCTTGACCGACATGGCCGCCAGTATCTGGCCTTTCAGGTCGACCTTTTTTTCCAACTCTTCGGCAAACCGGGTTGAAAGAATCCGAGCCAGCGTAAACGATTTGAAGTTCGTGACGATCTTTAAAAAGTCGTTGAGCAACTTGGCGCGGATCTGGGGTTGTTTGAAAGAATAGATGACGCGGCTGATACCTTCAAAGGTGCTGGTCAGCTTCGATACGCGTTCATCGCGCGTAACTTCCTCGTCTTCACCGGTGGGTACGGCTTCATCATACGCGCTGACCATGTGCAGCAGTTCGGGACTGATCGTTTGGGCGATGCCGTCGGTGATGCCGGGTTTACGCTGGAAAGGCTGGGCCTCGCCGATATCGGTTTCCAGGTTTTCCGCATCTTGGCTCCAACGATCCAGCGATGCGGCAATGATCGGTCCCAATTTATCGATGTCAACTTCTTTGGCGTCTTTAATGTTGTCGAAATCAATTTGCTTTTTTAATTCATTGACCTTTTCTTTGGAAATATTCAGGTCGTTAATCGGCAGGTTGCTGATCAGGTACTGAATGAACACACCTTCTTTAAAGGTTTCTTCATTCAGCGAACCGTCCTGGATCTGTGCCAACTTTTCCAATTCGGTGATATCGGCAACGGTTTGACCTTTGGTCAGGGCGACGAACACCTTTTCATCGATGGTGATGTTTTCGACGCCTTTTTCACGGACGTACTCGGTCAGGCTCTCCATCTCCACATTGCGCAACTCTTCCGGCCGTTGTCCGAGAATTTCAACGAATGTTTGAACTTCTTCGGCGCTTAGTTCTTTTTTAAAGGTCAGGCTTTTAATGTTTCTCTCGGCCATGTTTTGAATGAATTTCGCAACATAACCGCGCTGTTGGATTTTATCGGGCAGCATCTCGTTGTTGATTAAAAGCTGGCGTTCGTTTTCGGAAATCGTGAAGGTGGCCATCTCGGCAAAGATGGCTGCGAACTGGGTCATGGCCCGTTCCATCGCCATCTTGACGATACTGGAACCCGGTGGATACCGCTTGATGTTAACGATGGTTCCACCCATGGACTGGACGACGTCAAGAATATTGTTGCGCTGGCTGTCAGTCAGGTGGTTTTCGGTCATATAGAATACCCATCACAAAATTGAATTGGCCGGCGCTAAGTGTACGAACGCGGATAATTCTTGTCAACGAGGTATTGGACGATTACTCAGCATAACTTCATACTTACGATAGGCGGTCATGACCTTTCTCACATAGCGATTGGTTTCCTGATAGGGGATTTCAGCGATGAAGATTTCCTGCGGTTCGTCCTTTTTTTTGCGCAGCCATTTACCAACGGCCTTCGGGCCGGCGTTGTAGGCGGCGATGGCATAGGCCGGATCTTCACCCAGTTGATCAAGCAGGTGCCGCAGATACCAGCAGCCATAACGGATATTGGTCTCCGGATCATACAGGCTGTCTTCATGGTACGTTTCGCCCAGAGCGGTTGCGATCTGCTCGCCGGTTTGGGGCAGAATCTGCATCAATCCAATGGCAAAAGCGGGTGAGACCACCTCGGGCTGATATGCCGATTCATTCAGAATCACCGCAAAGACAAAAGCCGGCGGCAATCGGTATTCGGTCGCGTATTGCAGTACGTATTCTTCATAACCCAGGGGCATGCGAAGGGGGTAATAAGTCGTCAGCAACGGCTGGCGACTCTTTCTCAAATAAGAATAGAGATTGGCTTTCGAGGCGATGCGGCCGGCGCGATGATAAGCTCGCGAATTCAACGCCAATTGGGCCAGTTCGTATCCGTGGCGTGGCGTAATTTTTTTCGGAACTTCAAAGCGGGCAATTTCCAGTCCGGCGGTGCGCCACAGATCGGCATCGGCTAGATCGATAACGCGGTCCAAACCGGCCAGCTCCGGATATTGCCGCCACCAACCGGAATTGATTGTAGTGATGTCAAAGCCGTTGGGGGTGGCATGATCCATGCCGTCGGCTATGCCCTTGGTCTTGCGCTTGTATTTTTTCAATAGCTCGGCACTTCGCCAGCCGTGGTAGCTGACAGGGTGACTGCGGTTGAGTGCAGACAATATTGCCAGGCCTTCGTTCTTTTTCCCCGTTTCCAGCAGGATGCGCGCTCTCCAGTAGCGATAGCGTTCGGGGTCGCGCAAGCGCCTGAGTTTGTCAAGTTTGTCGAAGTAGGTCAGGGCGGCTTTGTTTTTGCCGGCACGGTAGGCCGACCAGGCAGCCAACCAATAAATCAATTCGCGATCTCCGCCTTGTCGTTGTGCGCGCTGGTTGAAGTAGGCATAGGCTTTCCCGTATTGCTCATCTTCAATATTAAGCAGATTCAGTTGATACAGCGCCGTCAGGCGATATCCGCCGGCGTTGGGAACCTTCAACAATTGTCCGTAGTGTTTGCGCGCTTTGTCGGCGACGCCGAGGCGGGTGTAAAGGCGGCCGAGGAAGTAATGGTGGTCGGCGAGTTTTTCCGGCATTAACGGCAGCAGTATTTCGTAATAGGCCGCCGCCATTTCGTTGTTGTGCGTGGTGTATAACGAGTGCGCCGCTTTTTCGATCAGGTCGATCATCTCGCTCGATTTTTTCCCCAATTGGCTTTTCAACCGGATCGCCAGATCCAAGGCCGGACCGGCCTGTTGGTAAGCTTCGGCTTTGTAGTATTGCAAGCCGACAGCCGCCGCGTGCTCGGCGCGTGCCGCCGTACGCCCCGCCAATTTAACGCGGTGATACCCTTCGAGGGCACGGATGGAATACCGATTGGGGGTTTGCAGTATCGTATTAAAAAGTTTGGCTGCTTCTTGCTTGCGTTGTAATTTTTCCAACAATTCGGCGGTCATGATGCGGTGAAAATCACGGCTTGCCGAACCGGTCACACGGTTAATTGCCTGCTGGTGTACGGCCAGGGCATCGGCGAAGTTACCGGCATCCTGGTAGGCCGTGGCCATGCGGGAGTAGGCCTTGAAACGGATCGGACTGGATGAGTGCTCGGTGATGATACGCTGCAACGATGCAATCGCCGCCGGATAATTTTTCGCTGCCATGTGCATGCGGGCGGCTTCATCCAAAACCGCATCGGCCAGTACCGATCGCACTTCAGCGGCTTGCAGGAAAAAGCGCGCTGCTTCGTCGTAGATTTTTTGTTTCTCGTAATTTCTTGCCAGCAAGCACCATTCTTTGAATTGTTGCCTGGCGGGTAATTGGCGGATGCCTGCTTCCCGCTCGGATAGGGTCGGACTTTGTGCGGCATGGGTGTGCGCGGGCAGAAGACAGCCGATTGCCACGGCAAAACCGAGCAACAGAGCGGCTGACAAAAATAAAAAGATGTACGGAAAAGGGCGATGTTCGCGTCTTGATCGGCGATGTTTCATGCCGGAAATAAATATCATAGGTAAGTGTAGCAGTGCAATGGACGCACGTGATTATCGGGAGAAAATTTACAATGGAATACGACGATGCTTAGCGAAGTTAACGACCACTACACGTGCCTTGCGCAAGTTGCTTAGACGAAAGTGCTTCTTTCGCGTTGCTTCGAAGTCGTCTTTGGGGACGATCTCGTTGCGGTATTCACGCTCGATAATGTCAATGTTGGTCAATATCTTTTTCAATTGCGCCGAGGTGGCAAATTTGCGCAAACTGGTGACGGTTAAATTCAAATAACCATCCGCGATCGCTTTGGCCATCTCTTTCGGGCTTCCGCCGACTCCCACAGGACTCTCCTTGGTGTAATTTTTCATCACTCTACAAAACTTTTCTATGGACCGCAAACCGATGCGTTTACAGGAACTATTTATTCTGCGATCGTGATTCCTTAGTTGCACCGAAAGGCGATCTTCCGTATATTGGCACCATTCGAGGAAACAAGACCTTCGCAGCGGACAATCGGCCGTTGACAGGCGTTTTTCCGGGGTGCCTTAGGTTGAGAATTACCGGCGGAAATCTGCGAGGTCGGCGGTTGCCGGCCAAGGCGTCCGAGAAGTTACGGCCGATGCTCGATCAAATCCGTGAAACGATCTTTAATGTTCTGGGAAAAAAGACGGACGGCAGCGTCGTGCTCGACGCTTTTGCCGGCACCGGCGTTCTGGGCTTGGAATGCCTTTCGCGCGAAGCCCGATATGCAGTGTTTGTGGAAGTTCACCGGCCGACGGCGCAACGGCTGCATGACGTTTTACGCGACTGGCAACTTGCCGAGCAAAGTAAAGTCGTGGTCGGCGATTTTCTCCGGCGCGGAAAAGCGGTGCTGGCGCACGGCCCGTTCGATTTGATATTTATCGATCCGCCATACAACCATGGTTTGGTGAATCCTGCGTTAGCTGCGGTTAAACGATTCGGTTTGCTGGCAGACGAAGGCGTGGCGATCGCGCGTTATGTGAAATCGGAGCAAGTGGTCGTTCCGGAGGGAATGACTCAGATTGATGAACGAAAATTCGGCGATGCGAAAGTGATCTTGATAACCGAGGACAACGACGAGAGGGTGAATCATGAGTAAGTTGGCGGTGTATCCGGGTAGTTTCGATCCGATTACCAACGGACACGTCGATCTGATTAAACGGGCACGTTGTGTTTTTGATGAGTTGATCATTGCGATTCCGGTGAATCCCCGGAAGAAGACTTTATTCACGCCGGAAGAGCGAATTGAACAGATCAAAGAGGCGTTGGAATTACCCCACATTCACGTCGAAGCTTTTTCCGATTTGTTGGTTCACTACTTGAAGCGGGTCGGTGCCCAGGTGATCATCCGCGGTCTGCGTGCGATCAGTGATTTCGATTACGAATTCCAGATTGCGTTGACCAATCGCAATTTGTTGCCGGGCGTTGAAACGTTTTTTCTCATGGCCAGCGAGCCGTACATCTATTTGTCGTCAAGCATGGTGAAGGAGATTATTTATTTCGGCGGCGACATCTCCGGCATGGTGCCGCCGAATGTGCAAAAAGCTCTGGAAGAAAAGATGAGCGTTATCCGCCGGGAGCACCTCTAACAATTTTGACAAGGAGCAGCCTATGAAGTTGGCCGATCGCGTCAGCCGACTGCAACCGTCAATCACTCTGGCCATTACCGCCAAAGCCAACGCCATGAAAGCCGAAGGGCTCGATGTCGTTGCGTTTGGCGCCGGCGAACCGGATTTCAACACCCCTCCCCATATTCAGGAAGCGGCGTGCGAAGCCATGCGTGACGGCATGACCCGTTACACGCCCGCAGCCGGTACTCCCGCTTTGCGAAAAGCGGTGGCCGATTCTTATCAGAAACTTTATGGGCTTTCTTACGGACCGAAAAACGTAATCATTTCCTGCGGCGGCAAACATGCGCTGTACAACATCTTTCAAGTTCTACTCAACCCCGGTGACCAGGTGTTGATTCCCGCGCCTTATTGGGTGAGCTATCCGGAGATGGTCCGGCTGGCTCAGGGTGAACCGGTGATCGTGCCCACGACGGAAGAAACCGGTTTCCGTGTTACAGTCGAGCAATTGCGCGAACACGTCAACGATCACACGAAAATTCTCGTGCTCAACAGTCCATCCAATCCGACCGGCGCGGCATATCACCGCAGCGATCTGGAAGCGATCGCCACGTTTGCGTTGGAAAAGAAATTGTTGGTCATTTCGGATGAAATCTACGAGCACATTGTTTACGACGGTTATCAATTTCACTGCTTTCCCACGCTGGATAAAGAATTGATGGATCACGTGATCGTCGTCAGCGGCGCGTCAAAAACATATGCGATGACCGGTTGGCGCATCGGTTGGTCGGTCGGGCCGGAAAAAATTATGGAGATGATCGGCCGGCTGCAAAGTCAGTCAACCAGTAATCCCACCAGCTTCGCTCAGGCGGGAGCATTGGCCGCGGTGGAAGGACCGCAAGATTGCATCGGGATGATGCTGGAGGCATTCGCTGCGCGCCGTCGATATATCGTTGATCGGCTGCAAGCGATTGACGGCGTTGAGTGCCATGTACCCGAGGGAGCGTTTTATGTGTTCCCGCGAGTTGATGCGTTTTACCGGAAAGATGGCCCGGTTCACGATTCGCTTTCGTTTTGCGATTACCTGCTGGAAAAAGTGAGGGTGGCGGCGGTCCCGGGCATCGGCTTTGGGCAGGATGCCAACATCCGGTTAAGCTACGCCACCTCTATGGAACAGATTGAAGAAGGTTTGAACAGGATTGAACAAGCAATAGCTGAGCTAAACGCCTAGCTGCAAATACGTAAATTCCTATTCTCAACTTGTTGACATTGCTTCGTTTGCTTTGCTAGGCTGCAACTGAGTGAACCATCATTCAGTACAGGGAGAGCATACATGGCCAAGGCAAGCCCCTTGCGGACTTTGCTGTTCGTCTGTTTGGTTCTAAGTGTCGGCCTGGCGATTAACGTCACGGTTGCGCAAGACCAAACGCCTCCACCCAAACCCACTACCAGCGATTGCCTCGGATGTCACGACGGCACACTGGATGAAATGGGTCCCGACGAACGTGTTGAGATGGTCGAAGCCGTTCCCGCCGATTGGAAGCTGAAGGGCAGAAAAGCCAATGCCAAGCGGGCCGGTGTTTCGTTAAAAATCGATTTGACCAAAATGAAAAAATCGGTACATGGCGACGACTGTTCTATGTGCCATACCGATATTAATGAAATTCCGCACCTGGCTAAGCTGCAACCGGTGAATTGTGCTCTTTGCCATGAAGAATACGATGCGCTGTATCGTGAAGGCGCTCACTTCCAAGCCTTGCAAAACGGCAGTGAGTTGGCGCCGGCGTGCGCCGATTGCCATGGTGCGCATTACATGCTGCCGATGTCCGATACAAACAATCCGCTCAATCGAAACAACCTTGCCGCCAGTTGCGGCCAGTGCCACACCAGTGAAGTGATACCCGGCCGATCAATGACCGGCGCTTATGATCAATGGCAGGAAAGTGTGCATGCGCAGGTTACTGACGGAAGAGTCAATGCGACCTGCTCCGACTGCCACGACAGCCATGGAGGTCGTTACGCCACCGGTTCAACAGCCAAGCCTAATATTTCGCGGACGTGCGGTAAGTGCCACCAGAAGATCAAAGAAGATTACCACATCGGTGTTCATGGACAGGCTTTGGCCAGGGGCAACCTGTCGAGCCCGACCTGCACCGATTGCCATGGCGTGCATGGTATCTATCACGTTGGTGACAGGCGTTCGGACGTTTACGGGTTCTGTTCGGTCGAAGGTTGTTGTGCGCAGTGTCACCAGGCTGAGCGAATCAACAGTCGATTCGGTATTCGGTCCACCATCGAAAGTTACAGCGATAGTTTTCACGGTCTGGCTTTGAAAAAGGGCGATATGCGCGCGGCCAGTTGCGCCAGTTGCCATGGCGCCCACGATATTCTTAACAGCAGTGATCCACGCAGCAGCATTTCTAAAGACAATCTGACGAAAACCTGCGGTAAGTGTCACCCGGGGATCGGCGATCAGGTAACGAAAGGCAAAGTTCACCCCGAACTCAGCAGCACTGCCGAAACCACTGGCGAAAAAGTTCAATTTTGGGTGAAGTGGATTTACCTCGGACTAATTCCGGCCGTGCTTGGTTTCATGTTCCTGCATAATTTGCTGGATTGGATAAAGAAGATTCGTGAACACCTGGCCCGCCGCCGTTTGGAAGGGAAGTATCTGCGTCTGACCAAGAACGAACGTATTCAGCACATTGTGTTGATGAGCAGTTTCACCTTGCTGGTCATTACCGGTTTTGCGCTGACGTTCAGTTGGAAAATCCCGGGACTTTCCGGCGAGGCCAACGAAACGTTGCGCGCCGTGCTGCACCGCATCGCCGGCATCGCGATGGGTCTGTGGATGGTTTATCACTTCTACTGGGTGATTGCGACCAAACGTGGACGCGGCTATGTGATGGCGATGATTCCGAAACTCAAGGATGCTTACGATTTGTTGCAGGCCCTTGGTTACAACCTGGGCCTGGTCAAGGAACGCCCGAAGTTCGACCGCTTCAGCTACATCGAAAAAGCCGAGTACCTGGCCATGATCTGGGGCGGTTTTGTGATGGTGCTTTCCGGCTTGATCTTGTGGTTCGAGGAACCGGTGTTGCGGTTCTTGCCGTTGTGGGCGATCGATGTAGCCCACATTGTTCATTACATGGAAGCCATTCTCGCCACACTGGCGATTATCATCTGGCACTTCTATTCGGTTTTATTCAATCCCGATGTCGCACCGATGGCTACTCACTGGCTGACCGGTACGCTGACGGAAGAGGAAATGAAGCACGAACATGCCCTCGAGCTTGAACGAATCAAGCGCGGAGAGGGTCAAAGCGAGTAGAAGCGGTCAATCCGCAGGCTCTTTTAAAGAGACTGGATCTAAATATGATTTTTCACTTGCCATACACCCCGCTGAGGTTGTATTTTGTATGCAAACTTGAATATACAAGTTATGGGTGTATCTAAAGGAGGTGAGCGAATGAGCAAACACCTGACGAAAATTTTGGTCATCGTAATGATTCTGGCTTTTGCCGGAGCCGTTTTCGCGGTTGGTGATGTTCTGACTTTGAAAAGCGCCACCAAAGGCGACGTGAAATTCACGCACAAAAAGCACACGGAATACGCCAACGGTAATTGCACTGAATGTCACCACAAGACTCCGGCCGGCGGCACGCCGAAGGCTTGTACGTCTTGCCACGATGCGACCGGCGCCCAGGGTGGCGGTGTCAACACCAAGGCTGCCTTCCACAAGCAGTGTGCGGGTTGCCACAAGAAGATGAACAAAGGCCCGAAACTGGCCAAGTGCAACGAGTGCCACGGCAACTGATTCCAGTAGCCATTTTTCAACAATATGAGGACCGGGGGCTTTAAGCCTCCGGTTCTTTTTTTAAACATAAATTTGTATCAGATTTTTGACACTCGTGAAAAAACTACGTATGATTGAGCGACTTTAGCGTTTCAGGATAGGTCGTGATGATATCGTCCGACGAATTGTTTTCCGATCAGGCAGCCCAGGATCCGTTGTTTTATGAACGGGCTTATTGGCACCGTAACTTACTCGTTGCGGGCGTTGATGAAGCCGGGCGCGGTTGTCTGGCCGGGCCGGTTGTCGCAGCCGCGGTGATTTTACCGTCGGATGTTGATTTACCCGGGGTGACTGACTCGAAAGTGCTTAGTGACGAACAACGCCGGCGATTACTGCCGGAAATTCTGACGCAGGCTATGGCGGTCGGCGTAGGCGTCCGTTCGGCAAAACGTATCGATGCAACCGATATTCTTAAGCAAACGAAACAGGCGATGCTCAGCGGAATTGCCCGTCTGGCGAAAACACCCGATGTGTTGCTCATCGATGGCAATCAGAAGATTCCCACGATTATCGAGCAGCGACCGTTGGTCAAAGGCGACAGCTTGAGTCTTTCGATCGCCGCCGCTTCCATTGTTGCCAAGGTAACGCGCGACGACATCATGCTTCGGTTGCATCGACGTTATCGTTGTTATGGGTGGGACGAGAACAAGGGGTACGGTACCCCGGCGCACCTTGACGCCTTGCGCAAGTTCGGCCCGTGCGCTTTGCATCGCCACAGTTTTCGCGGCGTATACCGGGAGAATTCATGAACGCCCCGGCGGCAAGCTTGCTGGGTGACGCCGGTGAACGGCTGGCGGCCAAGCACATCAAACGCAACGGCGGCCGCGTTGTCGCCCGCAATTGGCGATGCAAAATGGGCGAAGTAGACCTGGTCGCTTTGGACGACGGAGTGCTGGCTTTCGTTGAAGTGAAAAGCAAATCCACAACAGATCGAGGCGAACCGTCCGAGGCGGTTCATTATGGCAAACGACGAAAGTTGGAAGTTCTGGCGCGTCAATATTGTTGCGACAAACGCGTTGACGATACGCCGGTTCGTTTCGATATCGTGGAAATCGTTTGGAGCAAACCGCCGCAGATCAACTGGATACGCGGTGCCTGGTTGGAAGGGGAGTAGCGTGTGCCTCAACCGGTGACGATCCGCTATAGCATTCTGACCAAGATGTTGCTGATCACCTTGTTGCCGGCGACGGTGCTGATTTTCAGCATCAGTTACTTTTTTCACTATCAAGCGCGTGCCAGTTTGGAAGACGAAATGGGGCGTCGGTTGGTGGGGATCGCCCGAAGTGCCGCACTGCAGGTTGATGCAAATTTGGTCCAGCGGTTTCAACCGGGCGATGAAAATGGGCGTCCCTATCAGGCGATGGCCGCGCAATTGAGCAGGTTGGCGGAAGCCAACGACGTTGACCGCATTTATGTCGTCAACCTCGATCAATCGATTTTGTTCGATACTGAGCCGGGAAGCCGGATCGGGCAGCAGATGTATCGTCTGGCCGGCGACCGAAGCGAGATGAAGATGATCAGCCAAAAGCAGGCGGTGGCGTCCACGATGTTCAAAGCTGCGGACGGCCGTTTGTACAAGGCCGGCTATGCGCCGCTGGTGGTCGGCGATGAGGTGGTTGGTTTAATTGGCGTTGATGCCGGCGTTGCTTTTTTCGATCGTCTGCACGAGACACGGGGCAAGGTCTTTTATATCTCCATGTTCGGTCTTTTGTTGTTTGCCGTGGTCGGTGTGATGTTTGCCCGGCGTTTGGTCAAGCCGATCACCAGCTTGGCGACATCGGCCCGTCGCATCGGCGAAGGCGATTTTGAAACCCCCATCCAAAAGCAAAGTCGCGATGAAATGGGATTGCTGGCCGGAACCATGAACCAGATGCGCCTGCGTATTATCGAGCGCGATCGCTACCTGCAGATGCTTCAGCGCGGCATCGCCCATGAAGTGCGTAATCCACTGGGCGGCATGGAACTCTACTGCGATATTCTCGCCGACGAATTGAACGACCGGTCCGATAGCTTGGAACATGTGAACAAGATCCGGCGGGAGGTTAAAGGGCTGGATGCCGTGGTCAATGAGTTTTTGGATTTCACGCGCGAAACCTTGCCCGATGTGCGCCCGGTTAATGTGCATGAATTTTTCACCGAGTTCATGATGGTGTATGCCGGCATGTGCGAAGCGCAGAATATTACGCTGAGGCAGTCGATTCCCGACGATATCGGTCGCGTACTATTCGATCCCGATTTAATCCGTCGCGCATTGCACAACTTGCTTTTGAATGCCATTCAAGCCATGTCGGAAGGCGGCGAACTGACTTTGCGCGTGTTCGGTGACGGTGAAGATTTGCAGGTGGAGATCAAGGATACGGGCGGGGGCATTCCCGAAGAAATCAAGGATACGATTTTCTCGCCTTTTGTGACGAACAAAGATAGCGGCACCGGCTTGGGTTTACCTTTCGCGTTGAAGATCGTGGAAGGTCACGGCGGCACCATCGACATTGCCAGCCAACCGGGGGTGGGCACTACCGTAATCGTGTCCTTGCCGCAGGCAATAATGGAGGAACTGCAATGAGTCAGATTCTGGTTATCGACGACAACCAGACGATGCGCGAAGGGATGGCGGTTATCATTTCCAAGATGGGGCATAAAGTCTTCGCCGCCGCCAACGGCCCCGAAGGTTTGCAGGTGGCCGAAATGGAACCGCTGGACCTGGTGCTGACCGATCTGAAAATGGAAGGCATGGACGGCATCGCCGTACTGGATGAGGTCAAGCAGCGCAATCCACAAACGGTGGTAATGCTGATCACCGCATACGGAACGATTGAAACTGCGGTCGAAGCCATGCAAAAAGGTGCGTTCGATTTCATCACCAAGCCTTTCAGTCAAGAGGAACTTCGCTTCCGCGTGGAAAAAGCGCTCGATCATCACAAACTGTCCAAAGAAAAAGTGCGCCTCGAACATGAAAACGCTTACCTGCGCGAAGCCGAGGCCGGCGGCCCTGCGTTTGAAGAGATGATCGGTCAATCGCCGGTGATCGAGAAGATCAAGGAAACAGTGGAAAAGGTAGCAGGCGGCGATTCAACTGTTTTCATTCACGGCGAGAGTGGCACCGGCAAAGAATTGATTGCCCGCGCTATCCACGAAGCCAGCCCACGCCATGAGAATCCTTTTATCAAACTAAACTGCTCAGCTTTGGCGGAAGGTGTGCTGGAGAGCGAATTGTTTGGGCACGAAAAGGGATCGTTCACCGGTGCGCACAAAAGACGGATCGGCCGTTTCGAACTGGCCGATAAAGGCACGCTGTTTCTCGATGAAATCGGTGACATCAGCCCGATGATTCAGTTGCGGCTTTTGCGCGTTTTGCAGGAGCGGGAATTCGAACGCGTCGGCGGCACCGAAACAATCAAAGTCGACGTGCGTGTGGTCTGTGCCACGAACAAAGACCTGATGGAAGAGATTAAAAAAGGCAATTTTCGTGAAGATCTCTATTATCGTCTACATATCATTCCCATTGAAGTACCGCCGTTGCGCGATCGTTCGGACGATATTCCGGTTCTGGTGGAACACTTTTTGAAGAAGTTAGTGGAACGGACGCGGAAGAACGTCACGTCGGTCAGTGAAAAGGCGATGAAGATGCTGATGAGTTACCAATGGCCCGGCAATATTCGCGAGCTGGAAAACGTCATCGAGCAGTCGATGGTGCTGTGCGAAGGTGAGGCTATTAACGAGGACGATCTGCCAAGTTTCATTGGGGGTGACGGTGGCGCCGGGTCCATTCAAGCGCAATTGGGCAGCAAGCCGCTGCCGGAAATGTTGGACGACATCGAACGTGAGTTGATCAAAGAGGCTTACGCCAAAGCCAACGGCGTAAAAACGGAAACCGCCAAGCTGTTGGGAATAAAAACCAGCGCTTTATACTACAAACTGGAGAAGTACGGGATCATTTAATTTGAGAAGAACCGGTTCGCCAGCTTACATCATCAGCATTTCGGCAATGCTGCTGTTCTGCATTGTTGTCGTGGGGATTTTGCCCGGCCTGGCTCGAGCCGGGTACCGCGATCCGGCAACCGTGCTGAGTTTGCGCCGGCAATACACTCAATTGTTGCAGGAACGCAAAGCTTTGGAGTTCAGTCAAAACCAGTTGTTGAAGGAGCAAGCGGAACTGGCCGACGAAATCGAGCGACTGAAAGCTTCGGATCCGGGTATTTTTGTTCGCATGCGGCTGGAACGATTGCTGGCCCGCAACCTGGAAGTATCCCAGCAATTGGAAAGCATTGCGCGAAACCTTGCGCAGAATGAGACGGCTCGCCAGGAAAAACGACAACAGCTTTACAACGCCTACACAGCGGAGATGGAAAAAGTCGTCAAATTGATGCGACACACGTCCAACAAGAAAGCGGCAGCCGACCTAGCTCGCCAGTTCTATGAACTGCAACGACGTCGGGAAATGTGGCGCAGTCCAACCATTGCCAAAACCGATTACAGCATGTTTGTGGTGGAAATCGACTCGTTGGATGGCCCGGACGAAATCATTGCCAAGGCGGAAATCTTAGAAGATCTGGTTAATAAAATCCGAGCGGCTATCAAACGCATTGATGGACGCATTAAACGGTTGCAGCGGGAATTACGCTTGAACACTGAAATGCAGGACATGGTTCACGAGATGAACCTGTTTCAGGAAGGAACCCGCTTCCAGGTGCCGGGATCGCAACCTGAAGCGGCTCCGGAAGAACCAGATGTGCGCGAGGAAATTGAAGTGCATCGCTCGCCGCTGGGTGAGGAATCCGGCGATTTGCCGGGCACGGATCGGGTAGCCCTTTCGATCAAACGTGAAATCAGCAAACTGGAGCAAGAGCGTTCCTATCTTGTTCAGTTGGCGGCAAAACTGTCGGCCAAGGCCGTCGAATTTCGTAAAAAAGCGTCGCAGATACGCCGGTAGGAGAAAGCGGATAAGGAAAAAGTTGAACGCACTACGCGTTTATAAGGTGGGATAGGGAAGATGAGAAGAAAAATTCCATTGATTTTCTTGGCGCTGATGCTGCTATTTGGGCTGGCGCCGGGAGTAGACTGGGTCGACCGGGCCGCGGCCGAAGTGAATTTGTCGCATCGCGCCGCGTTGTCGTTGGAAGTCGACGACAACGTTTACAAGGCCAACAAAGACCTGACCATGGATTATTTGGGCCGTTTGTTTTATGACTTCGGCCTGAACTGGGTGCCGTCCACTCATCATCTACTGCATACGGATTACCAGCTTGGCGGTAAAATGTATGCCGACGAAAACACTGAAGATACAATCATTAACCAACTGTTGCTTGGCTACACCAATTACTCCATTCCCACCACATATCTAGGCTTGCAGGGTTCCGGCAAATTGCGAAACGTGCGTGACGCCGAAGAAGACTACTTTAAATTCATTGGCGAAGCGTTTGTCGGTAAACGATTCTTCAATACATTCAATGCGGAAATCCGTGCTTCGTATATTCAATTCGATTTCCGTTCATTTGACTACTACGACTACTGGACCCAAGCTTACGGCACGCAACTGCGCTACGATTACCAACGCTCTTTTTCGCTGGGTTCAGGGTATCGATTTGAGCGCAAAGTCTATCCTTTCAACGCGTTGACCAATGTCGGTCCGGAAAGCGGTAATATTTTATTGATGGAAGGGGACGAACGTCGCGTCGATAATCTCCATGAAATCAATGTGTTCGGCCGTTATCAGTCGTTTCTTTTCGAAAAAGTGCCGTTTTTAATCAATATCGCCTATGTTATGCAAATCAATGACTCCAACAGTTACGGTGACAGCTATTATAATCATCGTTTCCTGTTTGGTTGGTCGCAGGATTTGATGACTGACACGAACTTGCACTTGTTGGGGATCTTTCAGGTGCGCGATTCCAGCGAAAAGGTTTTGATTCCGCACAGTTACTCAATCGAAGAGGATGACGAAAATTACAACCAGGTCCAGGTGCGTCTGACTCATGGACTTACGGACTACCTGCGCGTCCAGGCCAGTTATTCTCGTTACTGGAGCCATTACGATTACGAGGATTTGAATTTCATTAAAAACCTGTATGCCATCGGTCTGGCGGTGTCGTTTTGAGGTGGGAAATGTTTCAAAAAGTTGAGACTAATATCGAATACTTGACGCGAGATAGCCGAAAATGGGTCGAAAAAGGGTTTATTTGCATGGTTTTTTCTGGCATAAAAATTGCCAGTAGTTATTCCGGACGACCTGTGTGTCGTGGAGGATCGAAGAAGACTTTGCGGAACGTAATACCGATTTTAGCTCTGTTGTTGATCTCGCTGGCCGTTTTCGGTTGCGGCGATGAGGGAGTGGTCGATGCGGTCTTTACCGAGGATGACCCGCAACCGCCCGATGAACTGCAGGGCAGTGCCTACCTGGAAAACATGTCCGAGCACAGTGCGATCCGCATTGAAATGAAAGAAATCGACCTCAGCTTGATCACCGATGCCGAGGGAAATTACTCTCTGCCCAACGAAATGGCCGAAGGAGAATGGACCTTACGCGCTTCTTATCCTTATTTCACCGCGGCCGAACAGTCTTTCACCATCATCAACGGCATGCCTGAATCCGATTTGGAGCCCATGGAATTGGCGCAGGAAGTTGTTTTCAACGTCGTGCCCGACAAACCGTTTTATACCTATGGCGAAACGGTGATCATCACCTTGAACGTACACAACGTTGTTGACTATCCGGTTACGCTTTCTTCGCAGACCAGCCCAATGACCGCTTTTGCCGTCAGGCACGAGGGCGCAACCGTTGTCGGTGGTCTGTTCCCCGGGCAGGGCAGCGAACCGCAGAGCGTGACGATCGAACCGGGCGAGTTCGTGACTTTCGTCATGAACTGGACGATCGACAATCCGGATCTAGATCCCGGTGAATATGAAATCTATTCAATCGTTGCCAATTCTGATTCCCATCCGGATTACTTTTCTTTCGATTCCGAATTGGCGGACGAATTGAACAAGTCGCTTTTCGCCAAGCTGGTTCCGGCGACCATTTCCATTTCAGCCAACTAATCGTTTTTTATTTTTCTCAATGAGATCCTTACAGTGGTCAATGACCGACTACTTTAAAAAGAAAGGCCGGCTCAATGGCCGGCCATTCCGTTGTTTGCGATGATGGGTGTTTATTGCGTCAGAACTTCAATGACAACCCGGTTGTTTTTCTGACGACCCGAACGCGTGCGGTTGGAGGCTACCGGTTCGGCATCGCCCATGCCGATTGCCCGCAGGCGTGATTCCTCAATCCCGCGTTGAACCAAATAGTTTTTAATGGCATCGGCGCGCTTTTGGGTCAGGCGCCGGTTGTTCCGGTTCTGCACTGAATCGGTATAGACTTTGATGGCGATTTTCGCATCCTTCCACTTTTTCAGATTTTCGACCAGATTTTCCATTACCGGAATGCTGTCCATATTCAAATCGGATCGATAAACGCGGAAGCTAATCGGCAACGTATTGATCGGTTGCAGTGGTGGATCATCGGGGCAACCGTCTTGGTCGAGGTAGCCGTTGGCCGTCTCTTCCTCGTTGGGGCATTGGTCGTCGACATCGAGGACGCCGTCGTTGTCGTTGTCGGGATCGGGGCAACCGTCATTGTCTTGGAAGCCGTCATTGTCTTCAAGTTGGCCAGGGCATTGGTCGTCCGCATCGAGGACGCCGTCGTTGTCGTTGTCGGGATCGGGGCAGCCGTCTTCGTCTTCAAAGCCGTCGACGTCTTCAGCCTGCTCGGGGCATTGGTCCTGGTCACGGAAAATGCCGTCGCCGTCCTGGTCTGGCGGAATCGGTGTATAACCGGTCGGTTTCAGACGCCAGATATCCCAGTTGCCGTTACGGTCGGAGTGGAAATAAATGTAGCCGTCGGTGGCCCACATCGGCCCGCCCTCGAAACCATCATGAGTGGTCAGCGGCGACAGGCCGGTGCCGTCGGGTTTAATCAGCCAGAGGTTCCAGTTCTTGTTCTCATCGGAGACGAAAACAATGTAACGACCGTCCGGTGACCAGGCGGGTTCGATATCCACCGAATCGCGAGTGGTCAGGCGGGTCAGATCGGAACCGTCTGGGCGAATCGTGTAAATTTCGTAATTGCCGGCCGAATTGTTGGCGAACACGATGCGCGATCCGTCTGGACTCCACTTGGGTTGCAAACCCTGCGTGTTCAGGTCGAGCAGGTTGGAACCGTCGGCATTGATGATGTAGATGTTCGGCATTTTCCGTTTGTATGATTTCCAGAAGTAGCCGTTTTTGCGGATTTTAATTTTCTTCCCGTCGTCGGTGGCGTTGAAAACGACACGGACATTGTCGTAATGGCAGTCGGCGGAGAAGGCGACTTTGGGGATGTTCGTGACTTTTGCCAGTGTCCCGCCGCCGATACTCTTTTTCCAAACAGCCTGTTTATCAACACGCCGGTAGGAATCGAAAATGATCGATTGTCCGTCGGCCATCCAGGCAGGGAACGAGTCGTCGGCTTCATCCGTATCCAGGCGGAATGTCTGCCCGGAGGTCGCGTTTTTGACGAAAATGTCAAAATTGCGCCCGGCATTCGCCGATTTTTGATAACTCATGTAGGCAACCATTTTCCCGTTTGGCGCAACATCCGGGTACAAATCGACTTCTTTGTCATTGGTTACCTGCGCCAGATCGACGTAGGCGCCTCCTTGAGCCCTCGGTGATGTACTGGTCATCAAGGCCAGGGCTAAGGCCAAAACAAACGTTGTTATCAGTATATAGCGATACCGCATGGCTCAATCCCTCCGTGCTGTTGGGCTGACAATGATTCAAAAAATGTTTTATTAGCGTGTATAAACCTCTTATCTCTCACCTTGAGTCTTGTCAAGCTTAACCTAGCAAAGATTCGATGGATTTTATCCCATGCCTTGAAAGCGATGATGAATATGATTCTAGTGGATTAGTTGCCGGTCATGCTGAATTCCCGAAAAGTAGATTTTGGATCGGTAACTGATGATTTTATCTTCTTGCCTTGACCCGGTGTCATTTGATAGTGTAGCAATCCGTTTCCAAGCAAGGAAATTGCATTGAGAGGAGCCGTTGCATGGCTTACCGAAATCGACAATCGATTCTGGTTTTCGCTTTAGCGTTGTTTCTGACTGTCGCTGTCGCGGTGGCCGGGAGTATGGTCGGCAAATTGTACGTTAAAACGACCGAGGTATTACTGACCCAACGCTCGGGCTTGGTTTGCCAGACCGAAGGGAACAATTACTGCGAACGTACCTATCGTTGCCCCGCTGGTTCGGTTGCGCATGCCTTGATTTACAATTTGAAGGAACATCAAGGGCAGAAACGCTTGGCCGGCATCAGTCTGGTTTGTTCTGATCCGAATGCCTTTTCCGAACCTAATTACGCCGGCGCGGCCGGTGATGCGTTTGCCGGACAGGTGATCAACGATTACTGCCCGGTCGGTTATCTGCTGGCCGGTGCGGAGTTTTATACCGATGATCGTACGAGTTTAACCGGCGCTAAGCGTGTTTGTCGTCGTTATCAACCACGCGACGAACGGGCCGGCCCAAATCTTTACGGCGAGGGCTTCGATCGCATGATCAACGTCTGCCCGGCCGATCATTGGGTAACCGGTTTGAAAATCAGTTACGAACGCACTACCGACGAGGCGGGTAAAGTCGATTCGACGCTGATCAACGCCCGGTTCTATTGCAGCGAAGTCCGCCATCACCTGGTGGAACCGGACGAAGAGGAAACACCTGCCGGTCGTTAGTCCATTGATTGTCCTTTTAAAACTGGCGGCGATCCTGACGGGTCGCCGTTTTCTGTTAATCGCCAATGGCCACCGTTCCATGAACCGGTGGTGCGAATGATGTTATTGCGGTTTGACGATTTTGTTGTGCCGCATGTTGCGGACCGATGAAGCTTGATGCATAGTCTATCTGCATTGAAACACCTGTGATTACCGCATTGCTCGGTTGAAGCAAGATAGGGGCGCAATGACACCGCATCTGTATATTGTCGGCAACCTTGGCGTCGCCGTTGCCGTGAACTTGCTGCTTGGCTTAATCGCCTGGAAGGCCAAGAGCATCACCCGTGGCGGTTTGGCAGCGACGTTGATCATGGGCATTCCTGTTTTTCTTGCTTTTGATTGGCCGGGGTATTTGCTGTTGGTGTTAAGCTTTTTTGTCGGCGATCTGATTACTCGTTTTGCCGTGCAGCAGATGATAAAAAAGAACAAAGCCGTGGATGAGAAAAAAACCGGAGCCCGCGGTTTCGGCGCCTTGTTCTTAATCGGCATGTTGCCTCTTTTCTTTTCAATCATCTTTATCTTGTCGATGGAACCCAAAACCCGGTTTTTGTGCCTGGTCGCTTTTCTTGCCGCTTTGACTACATCTTTGGGCGATACCGTCAGTACGGAAATGGGGCAGGTATTCGGCAAGCGAACCTACAAACTGATTACGCTTAAACGCGTTTCCGCCGGCACGCGCGGCGCCGTCAGTATGGAGGGGAGTGTGGCCGGGTTGACCGCGATTGTTGTTTTCGCTGTCACATCGTTGTCGGTGCTGCAATATGGTCGGGGCGGGTATGAACACTACGAACTTGGATTGCGCGGATTGCTGGTTATCATTTTTGCATCATTGATTGCCAATTACGTGGAAAGCACGTTGGGTGGGATCTTTTCGCAGTTTTCCAAAAAGCCCAGTAAACAATTACTCAATTTCACCGGTAGCTTGATCGGTGCTTTGTTGGCCGTCTTTTTCACCAACCTGCCGGAGGGATGATGAGCAACGGGCAACAATACGTTCGCGTTGTTGAAACGTCCGAGGTAACCGACGAACGCCTGGAAGAAATCATCAACCGGATGCTGGACGAAGGCTGGTTGTTGGACGCGATTCAATTTGCCATGCGCGATCACAGCCGTCGGCCATCGATGGCGTTTTTAATTTTTTGCAGCAGGGAAGGCGCTGAAAAAATGGGGACTATTGCTCCAAAATCTTTCTCAGAGCAATAGCCAGTTCATCCACCTTAAATGGCTTTTTAAAAAAGTCGGTTGCGCCGTAAGTCATGGCCATTTCTTTTTCCCGGTTCACTTGCAGGGTGGCGTAAGCGGTAACAACGATCACCGGCACCGCCAACGTACGCTCGTCGCTTTTCAACTCGCGCAAGACGTCCAGACCATGCATTTCCGGCAACATGATATCCAGCAAGATGGCATCCGGCGGATTTTTCCGCAAAGCCGCCAGCGCCGTCTGGCCGTCGGTGTGCCATTCGACTTCGAAGCCGCGACGACTTAAACCTTTTTGAATGTAAAAGGCATGATCGGGATTGTCTTCAATCAACACGACCCGCGGTTGTTCTTCCGCCATGGTTAATCTCCTTCATCCGGATTCGGCAAGGAAATCCTTTCACTGTCGATGTCGCCATTGTCCAGCGGCAATTGCAGGGTGAACGTACTGCCGGCACCTTCGGTACTTTGTACCATGATGTTACCGCCGAGTAAGCGGGCTAGTCCCTGGGCAATAGTCAGGCCCAGGCCTGTGCCCTCGCGCGCGTTTTGCAACGGACCTTTGACTCGATGAAATTGCTCGAATATTTTCGTCAAATTTTGCGGGGCAATACCAATGCCGGTGTCAGTGACGACAAACAAGGCATGAGCCCTGTCGCGTTTGACGGTGAATTGCACATTTCCGGACGGCGTAAATTTAATGGCGTTGTTCAACAAATTGATCAGGATGCGGAAAAGTTTTTCACGGTCACAACGAAAATGCTGAAAGTCGCCGGCGATTTCCTTTTGCAGTTGAATGGCTTTGACATCGGCCAGATCTTTTACGTTGTCGATGACCTCGTCGATGAATTCGGGGATGCTGATCGTTTCGAAATAAACGGCAACTTTATCCGAGATCAATCGGCTGTAATCGAGCAGATCGTTGACGATGTCCAGCAACCGTTGGGCATTGATACCTATGCGTTCGGCCATGCGCTGCAGTTCTTCGGGCGATTCGGCATCGGCCAACAATTCGGTTAAACCGAGTATGGAATGAAGCGGTGTTTTTAATTCGTGACTGGTGTTGGCAATGAAATTGGTTTTCAAGCGATTGGCCGCCAACAGTTCGCGGTTTTTCATCACGATTTTTCGAGCCTGGTCTTCCAGCCGGTCGAATAAGCGGGCATTGTGTAAAGCGGAAGTAATTAAATTAGCAGCCAGGTCGAACAATTTATCGTCGTCACGCTCGAAGGGAAGATTGCCGATGCGAAAAATCCCGATCAATCCGCGCAACGCGCCGACACGGGTGATTAGGTGATGTTTGACGCCGCCATTCAGTATCCGTTGTGCGCCGGGATCGAACTCGACGCGCACCGTGGTCGCCGGCAGGGAAGTGACCTGCGGTTGGCGCGACAACAAGGTGCGGATTTGCGAGGTGACCAGTTCATTTTGTCGTTGATCCCAATCGTAGGGGATAAACAACCGAAGATTGTTTTCTTGGGTGTCCCAGATGGCCATAGCATCGAAAGGCAACAAGGCAACCAACAAATTCGGAATTGTGTCGAGCAGCGCCGAAGGACTTTCCACGACCGAAATGCGTCGGCCGAAATGGTCGATACGCGACATGGCAACCTGCAAGTGATCGCGTTCACGTTGCACCGCCAGGAATTTGCTGGAACCGTGATACAGCACGTTCAGGTTGAGTTCGTCCAGAGGTGAAGGCGTAACAATAAAAGCACCGGTGTTAAATAGTTGCTCGCGTTTCTCACGTGGAGCATCGACATTGTAAATGACCAACGCCACGCGCCGAATCCATATCGGTACGGTTTTCAGTTGTGTGTATTGTTCGTAAGAGATGATTACGCTCAGAATATCAAGCGCAGTGGAAGCTTCGGGCAACTCGGTTACGGTGACGATCGGCACGCCTTCGGCGGATTGAAGTACACGTTCCAATTTGTGTTCGTCCGGTGCGACGATCATTAAACGACCATGTTGTATCATGTCCCGCATGCTAGATCTGACGGACGATGCGAGTCAAGCGAAAGCCTGCTCAAAGCTTGTTGACAGGTTCTTAAGGCCGTGGCAGTTTAGCGCAACATTAATATCGGGCACGCCAGGCCCCCATAGCTCAGGCGGATAGAGCTCCGGATTCCTAATCCGGGTGTCGCAGGTTCGAGTCCTGCTGGGGGCGCATTTTTCTTTTCTAGTTTTCAACACTTCGGTACGATAGGCCCTAAAAAACGCCTAAAAACGTGAAAAAAATAAAAAATTTATTTTCCCTTGACTTTGTACGATCTAACTATGCACAATGAAAGCGTAAACACGTGCCATGGGAATAATAGAGGGGGTTTGTAATGAACAAATCCGATCTTGTTGAAGTCCTGTCGAAGAAGGCAGGGATTACCATGAAAAGGGCTTCGGACGTTGTGGACACGATTTTCGACACCATGACCGATGAACTGGTCAAAGGTAATCGTATTGAAATCCGTGGCTTAGGAAGTTTCACCAACAAGACGTACACTGCGTACACCGGGCGCAATCCGAAGACCAAGGCTCTGATTCATGTTCCGCCTAAGCGGTTACCGTACTTCAAGGTGGGCAAGGAACTGCGCCAGCGTGTCAACAGCGCCGGAACCGAGTTGCAGGAGTCTTAAGCCCTGAAAAATTCAAGCCTTGACCAGCCGGGCAAACTGGTTGGCCCAAGTCATCTCGCTTATCTTCAAGCAGGAATGAAGGATGTGTAAATGAAAATACACGAATATCAGGCTAAGGATCTTTTTACCGCCTACGGGATAGCCATCCCTCCATCGAAATTGGTTGTCAATCCGTTGCAAGCTTATGAAGCCTCTGCGGAATTAGGTGGTGATCTGCTAATTGTCAAAGCACAGATTCATGCCGGGGGACGTGGTAAGGCCGGCGGTGTAAAACCGGCTAAAAGCGCGGAAGAGGCGGCGCGTCTGGCGGAAGAGATGTTCGGCAAAGTTTTGGTGACGCACCAGACCGGCCCGGCAGGCAAACAAGTCAAGAAAGTACTTCTCAGCCAAGGTATTGACATCCAAAAAGAATATTATCTGGCGATTTTGATTGATCGTAATACCAAACGCCCGGCGATCATGGCCAGCACCGAGGGAGGCGTCGATATCGAACAGGTTGCGGCCGAGCAACCGGAAAAAATCATCATCGTCAATACGCATCACGGTGCTGAACTGTCACCGTTCACGGCGCGTGAAATTGCCTTTGGATTGGGTTTTTCCGGCAAGCAGGTCGGCAAATGCGTCAAGCTGATTCAAAACTTGTATCGCCTGTTCGTCGAGAAGGATTGTTCGTTGATCGAAATCAATCCGTTGGCGTTGACGGGGGATGGCGATTTGGTGCCGGTCGATGCAAAGGTTACTTTCGACGACAACGGTTTGTATCGGCATTCGGATATTCGCAAACTGCGCGATTACGACGAAGAAGAACCGTTGGAAACCATGGCGCGTCATTACGGCGTCGATTACGTCAAGCTGGACGGCCGCATTGGTTGTATGGTCAACGGTGCCGGATTGGCGATGGCGACGATGGACCTGATAAAACTCTATGGCGGTGAGCCGGCCAATTTCCTGGACATCAAAGGCGGCGCGAACAAACAGAATGTCGTCAATGCTTTTAAACTGTTGACTGCCGATCCGGCGGTGGAAGCTGTTTTGATTAATATCTTCGGCGGCATCGTGCGTTGCGATATGGTCGCCGCCGGTATTCTGGAAGCGATGAAGGAAGTGGACGTCAAAGCGCCGATTGTCGTGCGCATCGAAGGTACAAACGCCGAAGAGGGACGCAAGTTGCTGCTTGATTCATCGCACGATTTCGTCGTGGCTGAGAACCTAGATGACGCCGCACAAAAAGTTGTCGCTGCACTGCCGGGAGGTGACGCATGAGTATTCTGGTCGACCGGAACACCAAGGTTGTGGTGCAGGGTATCACCGGTAAAGAAGGGCAATTTCACACCCGCCAATGCATTGAGTACGGCACCCGGGTCGTAGCCGGCGTGACGCCCGGCAAAGGTGGTCAGAAGATGGACGATGTGCCCGTATTCAATACCGTTGCCGAAGCGGTCGATGCTACCGGCGCCAACACGTCAATGATTTTCGTGCCGCCCGTGTTCGCTCCCGACGCTGTCCTTGAAGCAGCGGCGGCCGGTTTGCAATTGGCGGTGGTGATTACCGACGGTATTCCCGCCATGGAAATGGTGCGGGTGTTGGCGCAGATCGCCGACAGCGAATTGCGGGTGATCGGACCCAATTGCCCGGGGGCGATTTCGCCGGGACAGGCCAAAGTCGGCATTATGCCGGGACATATTCATCAACCGGGACGGGTTGGTGTGATCAGTCGCAGCGGGACGTTGACCTACGAAGTTGTTGCGCAGTTGACCGCCGCCGGTATCGGCCAGTCGACTTGTATCGGCATCGGCGGCGACATGCTGATCGGCACCGACTTCATCGATTGTCTTGCACTGTTCGAACAGGACGACGAGACGGACGCGGTGATGATGATCGGCGAAATCGGTGGCGAAGCGGAGGAACGCGCGGCGCAATTTATTAAGCAGAACATGCAAAAACCGGTAGCAGCCTTTATCGCCGGTTTGTCAGCACCGCCGGGAAAAAGGATGGGGCATGCAGGCGCGATCATTTCCGGAGGCAAAGGCACGGCTAAGGCAAAGCTGGAAGCATTAAAAGCCGCAAACGTCGCAGTGGTGGAGAACCCGGCGAAAATTGGCCAAACGATGTTCAATGTGTTACAAAAGTAAAGCGAACGGAAGAAAGGATCGAGTCGTTGCGTAAGACAGCTTTACTTATCGTTTTCCTTTTGGCTTTTTCTGTCGGACAAGCATGGGCTGACGGGTGGGATACGCCTTTCAAAGAGCGCATTATCGATGCTGCTCTACGTTTGTCGCCGGATGGGTTGAAAAAGAAGCTCGCCAGTGGACCTGAATCCATTACTTATGCCGTCAGCAAAGCAGATGTACTGAATAAAAACGGTCGTCGCGATCCCAACGAGCACTTTGCCGCAGTGGTGAAGATGATCAACGACCCAAGCGTCAACGAATCCCGTTTGTTGGCCGAGTTGAGTTCGCTGGCCTTTTACGCCATCGATCGCACGGCACCACGTACGTCACGCGCATTTTTTATGCAAGTCAATCAAAGCCCGGGTATCGCTCGCGCCCGGTTGGATGCTTATCACCAAATTAATGACTACGCGCAATTTATCGATGCGGTCCGCTGGGTGGTCGGTCCGCGTACGAAAGACATCGAGAAAAAAGTCAGTGAAGGCGTTGCCGGTCGGGAAACGGAAGTCGGCAACGACCTGGCCATTCTGTTCAACGTCTACGCCAATATCGCAGTCGATGTCTGGTGCTCGGTGGCCGTGCAGGCCGGCCTTGATCTCGGGCAGGGACGCGAGGCCGGTTTTCTCGTTGAGCCTCAACGAACCGGTTTTAATATCGACTTGTACAGGCCGGCGGAAAACGTCGATTTGAGTATTGATTTGCGTAAATTGGTGACTTATGCCGAAGGTAAAAATCTGATCAATGCCATCAATCTCGGCGATTCGAGCGACGCAAGAAACTCCGGGGCTGACGATGACGATGAACTGATTATTGAAGATGGCGTTACCATATCCGGCACCGATGCGCAAAACACGGCCAATCAATTAGCCAGTTCGGATATGCATGTCGATGGCTGCGGCGTCGACCGCATGCGCGGTTTGGATGAAGAGGCGATCAGAGCGTTGCAGAATATGGGCATCGATGTGAACAGCAATCGGCGCCCGTTTCATGAAACACGCGGCGGTGTGAAGCCCGGCGAGATCCTACACGTCGGTGATTTTAATTTTCGTATGGACAACATTTCCACGGTGGAAGTCGGTTCGCGTTCGCAAAAACGGGTGTTTATGCAACTCAGCGATTCCGCTTTGGGTACCGGCGGCGGCGGCGGATTTCTCAACCAGAAAGTCGTCGGTGCGGTCATCCAGGCCAACGTCGGCGCATTTAAAACCTGCTTTGAACGCCGGTTACGCCAAATACCCGATTTATCCGGCCGTGTTTTCGTTGAATTCATCATCGGTTTGGACGGTGCGGTTTCTCAAGTCAGCGTTTTGGAAAACACAACGCGCGATGCCGTATTTGCGCAGTGTTTAACCCGCCAGGTGCAACGATTGCGCTTTCCTCCACCGGAAGGCGGAGAGGTCACGTTCGTCTTCCCCTTCATTTTCGAACAAGCGTTAAGTTTTTAATCTGATTCGACAGTGCCGTAGTCTAGATTGATTACGGATGAGCAGCCAGAAAATTGAATAATTCCTGATCCAGTCGTTCCAGGCAAATATTCGGATTTTTATCGCCGTTTTTATAGGATAACACGAAAGCGAGATAGCCATCGTGCGTTAGGTAAATGCCATTTAGGAATGGGTCTGACGATTGTTGCGTGTGCTGATCTAAAAACGATTGCATGAGTTTGGGGTGAGGAAAATAGGAAATCATCGTCACATCGGCAGGTGTATTCTCCTGCAACCACTTACGAAAATCATTAAGAGCGATGCGTTTTTTTACGGATTTTGTTGGTTCGTGCGGCTCGAGGACGTCAAAGAACGGATAGCCGAACGTATTGAAGTTGGCGATTTGCTTGTCGGTTGCTTGTGCTTCAAACAAACTGACGCGGCCATCGCGATCAAGGTCTAACTCTTCGTATAGCTTTTGCTTTTCAATTTGTTGCTGAACGGCAACGATCCGTTTGGCTTGTTGATCATGAATGACGCTGAAAACCAAGAAAGCAACGCTGATAATAAGCGCCAGTAAAACGAAAACATCTTCTCCTCGCTCGAACTTCTTTTTGTGCAAATCGCAAAGATAGCGCTGTTTGATCGGTAACAGATTGAATCGTTTACGCGCTACGTAACGAGCAGGAGCTTTGCAAACATCACACTTAGCCATAACATCCCCATGTGTTTGTATGGATAACCCAATTTATCAATTTAAGAAGTGTTCTTCAAGCAAGTTCTTAGGAAAACAAGGGTATTTACCAACGATGCAGCCGCTCGAACAACTTGACATCAGCAGCACTCAACCACTACAATGCACTGCGTTATCATAAGTTTTTTAGAGGTAATGAAAATGACTGATTTCACTCCGCAAGAACAGACATTAAACGCCGCTGACAAGACCCCGATTTTTCTGCGTCATTGGCCTGTTTCAGATCCCAAAGCCGTGCTGATTGTATGCCATGGATTGGGAGAATACGGCGGTCGTTACGGCAATGTCGTTGAACGCTTGGTTCCGGCCGGATATGCGATTTTCGCACATGATCACCGCGGTCATGGACGAAGCGGCGGACGGCGTGGTCACGTGGATCGTTTCGATCAATTTCTGGACGATGCCTATATGGTCGTAATGTTGGCGCAGGAGACCTATCCGGACAAAAAAGTGTATATGCTCGGTCATTCGATGGGTGGCCTGATTGCCTTGGCTTATGCTTTGCGCCACGGCGATACGCTGGACGGCGTTGTTTCTTCCAGCGCGGCACTCGAGCTGGCGGTCAAGGTTCTGGTTGTCAAAGAAGCTTTAGGCACAGTGATGGCATCGATCTGGCCGACCTTGGCGCTGAGTAACGGTTTGGATCCGAAAGATCTTTCCCACGATGAGTCCGTGGTCAAAGCCTATATCGATGATCCGCTGGTGCATGATCGGGTGACGGCTCGTTTTTACCAGGAATTTACCGGCGCGATGAGCCGAACGATCAATGGCGCCGGTGCTCTGCAATTGCCGTTGCTGATGTGGCATGGCAAGGCTGACGCCATCGTTGCTTGGGAAGGGACGAAAAAGGTGTACGACCGGGCTGCCGGCTCCGATAAGAAGTTGGAATTGTTCGACGGCTTGTTCCATGAAGTGCTTAACGAAATCGGCAAGGAACAAGCGCTCGATTTACTGCACCAATGGCTTGATCAACACGTCGAGCAATAAACGGAGGTGAACGTGCGTCATCTGGGAGCATTGCTGAGCAAGCAAGCAGCGAAATACCCGGAAAAGACCTTTCTGATGTTTGAGAACGAGTCGATGACCTACGGTTCGTTTGAAGCAACGTGCAACGCGATGGCCAACGGCTTGATCGCCGCCGGCTGTAAGAAAGGTGAGCACGTCGCGATATTGCTGCCGAACATTCCCGAATGGCTGATCACGTTTTTCGCCGTAGTTAAATGCGGAGCTGTCGCCGTTCCGGTGAACAGTTTGCTGAAAGCCGAGGAACTGCGTTTTATTCTCGACAACTCGCAGACGCGAAGGTTAATTACCATTCCGCAGTTCGTCGACCAAATCCGCGAAATCAAAGCTGACCTGGAGTATCTCAACGATATCTACGTTGTCTCCAACGAAGCGCCTCGCGGAATGAAGCTGTTTAATGAATTGCTTCACGAAAACGAAGATACGCCGTTGCTTGAAATTGGCGAGAACGATCCGGCTTGCATTATCTATACATCGGGTATGACCGGTCACCCGAAGGGCGCGGTGCTTTCGCACAAAAACCACCTGACCAATGCGGAGCAATTGGCCGAGGCGTTGGAGATGACGCCGAAGGACCGCATCATGAACATTCTGCCGATGTTTCATGTCAACGCGCTGCTGGTCACGTTTTTGGCGCCGCTGTTCGCCGGCGGTTCGATGGTGTTGATGCGCGGCTTTTCGCCACGGCAGTTTTTACCCGCCCTCGATCGTTTCAAGCCGACCGCCTTTGCCGGCGTGCCGACGGTTTACGCGATTCTCAACGAACTTCCCGACGCTGATAAGTACGACCTGTCATCCTTGCGCTTTTGCATTTGCGGCGCTGCACCGATGAAAGTCGATGTCTTCGAACGGTTTGAGAAAAAGTATAACGCTAAAATCATCGAGGGCTACGGATTATCCGAAGCCACTTGTGCTTGCAGCGTCAATCCGATTAAGGGCAAACGTAAAATCGGCTCCATCGGTCTGCCGCTTAAAGGCGTTGAGATGAAAATCGTCGATGACGATGGCAAGGATGTGGAAACCGGTCAGGAAGGTGAGGTCGTTGTCAAAGGCGACATCACCATGCTTGGCTACCTTAACGACGAAGAAGCGACGAAGGATACTTATCGCGACAGTTGGTTGTATACCGGCGACATTGGGTACGTCGATGAAGACGGGTATTTTTTCATCCGTGGCCGGAAAAAAGATATGATTATTCGCGGCGGCGAAAACATTTACCCGCGTGAGGTCGAGGAAGTGTTGACCCAGCACGCGGATGTCCAGGAAGTTGCGGTTGTCGGCAAAACCGATCCCATCTGGGGCGAGGAAGTGGTTGCCTACGTGGTGCCGCGCGGCGACAAACAGCCGAGCCGAACCCAGATGCGCGAGTTCTGCCGCAAACACCTGGCCGATTACAAATGCCCGTCGCGGATTGTGTTTGTCAACGAAATGCCGAAAACGGCATTAATGAAAGTACGTCGCTGGGCGTTACGCGACGAATAGGTAAACTACGAACCTTGTCCATGATCGACCGTTTCTGTGACTATTGCCACCGTCGCCATCGGGTTATGTTGCCGTTGGTCCAAAGGTTGTACGACGAAGGCTTTGTGCTCAGTGGCATGGACGGCGATGGTACGCTCTCGTTGAACGAGCACCTTTACGAGATGCGCGATCGTAAAGAAGTTGCCGTCGATATACTCAAGCGCTTCCAAACCGCGAACGAAGGTGAACTGGACCTCTCGCTCGACGGTCATCGACTGCTTCTTCTTCGTTACGACGATCCGGATTGGTTTTTTCGACTGCACTTGGCTTTTATCAATGACAAGTCGATTGACCTGGCGTCGATGCAGCATAAGCTCAGCAATGCATACGGTCCGGAAGATGTGGAAACGGCGTTCGATGCCGCCACCGAGTTTCTCAGCGAGAATATCGATGCGCCGTTGCATTATGAATTGCACACCGACCGGGGCGCTTTTTTGAAGGCGGCGTTGGATAGGGAGCGCTTTTCGTTGCACCTGGTTGATGTGCCGGCCTATTTGCGCATCATCTTTTTCTTTATGCAAAAGGCGGATGTTGCCTTGATGGTTAAGTCACCCCTTGAAATCTTGCGATTGCTGGAAGAGTTGCAGGATATGATTCAGTTTCTGGCCGATTCTTTTGCTGATCGCAATTTGGTCATGGAATTTAAAATTGAAAAGGAAGTTGTTTTTCGTTGTGGCGCTGGTGTGAAACCGACCCTTGGTTCGCGATTCGGACCGACGGCGATTAAGCTGGATGCATTGGCCCGCATTTTAGCTTCGGCGATGCCAAGGAGGGGCGAATGAGCGACCAGTATTACCGCGGGGGGCACAGCGGCAGCTACGGCGCCGGCAACTACGGCCGGCCGCGCATGAGCATCGGTGGTCCTTTCAGCAACGTGGTTAAGGTGTTCATGATCGCTTGCGGCGTCATGTATGTTCTGCAAATTCTCTTTCCCGCTTTGACCAAATACTTTGGTCTGACTCCGCTGTCTTTTTGGCATGGTGCCTTTTTTCAAATCTTCACCTTTCATTTTCTGCATGGTGGTTTGCTGCACCTGCTGTTCAACATGCTTGTGTTCTGGATGTTCGGCAGCGAGTTGGAACGGTTGTGGGGTGCGAAGCGATTTATTGTTTACATGGTAGTTACCGGCTTGGGCGCGGGATTGTGTCAGGTTGTATTTACGCCTTCGTTGCCGATTCCGGTTATCGGCGCCTCGGGCATCGTATACGGCATCTTGCTGGCCTACGGCGTCACCTATCCCAATCGCATGGTTTACATTTACTTTTTATTTCCCGTCAAAGTGAAATACCTGGTGATCTTCATGGGGGTTATCGAGCTGGTTTCCAGCATTTCCGTACAGTCCCAATATTCAGGCGTAGCCCATTTGGCACATCTGGGCGGTATGGTATTCGGGTTGGGTTTTCTGTTTTATCGCCGGCTGTATTACCGACTGCGCGACGTTTACTATCGTCGCAAATTGGACAAACTGAAGAAAGAGCGAAGCAAGCGTATTTACGTTGTACGCGGTGATGACGACGATAAGCCGTTCTATCACTGATTTCCAATTGTCGATTTATTCCTACTCGGTTAGCATGTGTTCGGTCGTACGATAAGAAGGAAACGAATGATGTCCTTTCGCCGTTTACTTTGGTTGGTTGTCTTAGCCCTCCTTTTGTTGACGATTTCCTGCGCTGATGACGACGACTCCGACGACGATGACACCGATGGCGATGACGACGACACTTCCGACGATGATACTTCCGACAACGACGATACATCCGACGACGATACCGGTGATGACGACGACACGCCTTTGCCGTTACACGGCATTTACGAAATCAATGGCGACGATGCGCAATGGGGAAGTTATGCCGGCAGAGCGGAAATACGTTTGTCGGAAGACGGTAAAACCTATCAGTTTGTACGACTCATCGAATATGTCGAAGCGGCTTTCGAAGGCGACGCAATCGCCGTCGCCTGGGCAGGCACGCTCGATGGCGCTGTTGAAGGCTTTGTTGCCGTAACCGCCCTGGCGCAAATCGGCTTCATTGACAGTTACGAGGAATACGAACGCGATCCGGAAATGACCGAACCGTTGCCGGTTCAGGGAACGTTTACCCAAACCTCCGAAGGTGCATATCAGGGGCAGTTTGTTGGCGGCGATCTCATCGATGCAACCGAAACCTGGACGTGGTCCGAACCAAGTGGCGATGAACCACTTTGGGAAAATCAGCGACAGCTTATCGTTGCGCATGCACCGCCGCCGGATTGGCTGCACGATCTTTTCTGGTTGTTGTTTTCCTCGTTCCATGCCCGCGAGGAGATGGATCCCTATCGCGACCGTGATGATTTCAACGCGGCGGTTCATTACACGTGGCTTGATCCCACCGACTTCGATTTTTACCGCGAGAATCCTGATGTGTTGCGCGTCATCCAACAAGTCGTCGACCCGATCAGTCTCGCCGAGACGCGCCTGCGCAATCGTGCGTACCGTCAGACGCTGGCGGAAAAAGCCGATTGGTATGATCAGGACATGCACGACAACCACCGCAACGGGGCGGGATTCATCGCCAACAGTTGGTGGGAGGATGAGGAACTGGTTTACGACGCCGACATGAGCGGTATGTTGTGGACCGGCGTTTACATTGGCAGCCAAGCGTTGCGTTACTTGTCGACCGGCGATGAAGAAGCGCTTGAACATGTCGTCGAAGGTGTGCAGGGCCAGATCGTGGCTTACGACATCGTGCCGGAAATCGGCCAATTCGCCCGCAGCATACGGCTTCACGACGACAACATGCCGGGCGATTGGTTGCGCGGCGAGGGCGATTACAGCGATTACGATTACAAACCCGGCGGCAACAACGACATGCTGCACGGCTACCAGGTCGGTTTCTTTTTCGCGCACCTGGCCATGCCCGACGAGGCCTTATATAACGGTCTGCGCGATGAGCTGGCCCGGGTGCTGGACGAGTTGGAGCAGCATCATCCCGACGCCGGCGATGGCATGATCAACGAAATGAAGATGAACATGCTGTTGTACATGCTTACCGGAGAGTTGCCCTACCGTCAGCGTTACCGGCAATTGCTCAACTTTTTCCTGTATGATTTTTTCCTCGAAGATTTGGGCAACGGTAGCTTTTTCATCTACGGCATTTCCGATTGGTCGGGCGATCATCTGAATGCGCAATCGATGATTGTGCTGACCTGGATGGCCGAGGTGCTTGATGATCCCTCGCTTCCCGAATTGCAACGCGGTTGCCGTCGCACATACTGGCATATGCACGGAGCGCGTCTGCCTCTGTTTTTAACGACCATGGCGGCATTGGGTTACGAGGATCCGTCGCCTGATTTAATCGAGCAGGGCGTCTGGCGTTTGCGCGAATTTCCCTGTCCGAAAGTGCAGTTGAACATCGACTGGCGCATTAATCCGGACTTTACCTACAGCCCGATTCCGGAATTGCCGTGGAAATTCGATTGGGCGACCGGCGATCGCTTGTCCGGTCTCTACGGGTACACCTACTTCGAACAGGCACCCGGACATTTTATGTATCGCAGCAACCCCTTTCGCGGGTATTATGGAAACGAATCCGAGGTGTCGCTGATTTCAGCGGAATACCTCTACATATACTGGCTTATGATGTATCGTGGACTTATCACGGGTGAAGAATGATGAAAAGAACGTTCCCCTTGTTGGTTGTAGTACTCGTGTTGGTTCTGGGAGCCGGCACGGCGATGGCGCAGCAAGATCACAAATACGCGCTGTCGGTGTTTCACTTTAACATTCAATACGTCATCGGCGGTTTGTACGGTTTTGTCCCGCTTGAGCCTGATTTTCCGGCTTGGGAGATCGGGCCGGACGCAGCCGAGGACATGATCGTCGAGGAAAGTTTCGCGCCGATTCTCGATTTGCTCGACGAGCATCCGGATTGGACGTTGACGCTGGAATTGCAGGCTTACTTCATCGAAGTGTTGGCCGAACGGCATCCGGACGTACTCGATCAATTACGTGATTTGGTCGACAGCGGCGGCGTCGAGTTGGTCAGCTTCCACTACGCCGACCAATTGTTTATCGCGTTTCCCTACGAAGATTGGCAACGCAGCAACGACCTCGCGCAAGATGTATTCGAGCAATACGATCTCGAGTTGTCCGGTGCAGTCTTTTGCCAGGAGGGGCAGGGTGCCGAAGGCATGGCGCGGCGAATGGAAGAAACGGGCTACACCGTCATGGCTTGGCCGAAGAACCTGTGGAAGTACCAACACGGCGATTGGGATCCGGCGCCGTATTACACTTTTGGTAACATCCATATGGTGACCGCCGCGAAGGGAGTCAATGATCCGGTCAACGGTGTTTACACAACCTGGACCTTCATGGGTGACGGCGAATTACTGGCGACCGGTGATTGGGATCCGTACTTCCCTTGGTTTTTCAAATACCGGCCGCAAGCGGTGGAGGAGTACGAAACCCATCTACAGGATCTGGTCGATCAAGGCTACGTGATCAGCGGTATCGAGGATTACGTCAACGACATGATCACCTTGGGTATTGATCCGGGCGAGCCGCCGCGGTTGCTCGACGGCACCTGGCAGCCGGGTAGCACCGAAAGCGTGTCGATGTGGCTGGGGCGCGGCGGATTGTGGCGGAAAGACGAACGCGACAACCACGTACGCACCCTATGCAACATGGCGCACCGCGAAATCAAAGCCGCCGACACGATCGCCGCCGAAGCCGGGCTTGATCGCGAAGAGGAATTGTTCGAAGCCTGGCGTAACTTGTTCATGTCGGAAGTTTCCGACGGCAGCGGCATCAACCCGTACCGCGGCGAAATGGAATTCACCGTCGCCAGCGCCGCCGAGGCGATTCGCGTGTCTCGCGACATCATCGATGAAGCCAAAGCCGAATTGGCGATGGACAGTGTGTTGATCGATACCGCCGCCGGCACGGTTGACGAGGGCGAGTTCTCCTGGCCCGGTGAACCGGTTAACGGCCCGGTCAATGTGACGGTTCGGGCGCTGGGTCGTGAATACGAGCAACACTGGTACCAACTGAGTAACGATCCGAAAACCTACCGGTTGGAAATCAACTTCACTGCCGGTACCGATAAGAAACATCGGGAAATGTCAGTGACGTTTCCCGGTTGGGCCGACGATTTTCTGACGACTACCGCGTTGATCGACGACGAGGTTCAGGCTTATCCACGGGCCGACTTTACACTGGAGAACAATCACATGTACCTGCCGGGGCCGATCGGCTTGTTCGGCATTGGTCGCGGTTGGTGGGTCGTCAAAGACATGGCCAATGTGCACTTGGCCGGCTTGATTTACCAGAACAAGAAAGATTTGCGGTTTGAGGATCTCACCGCGCCATGGTTCGAAACGATCACCTGGGTCTTTTACCTGGTGAAGGGCGACGAGGCCGATGCGCTGGCCTTGGCCGATTCCGTAAACGTTCACCCCACCTTGGCGCGATAGGAGGCGACGATGCGTTGGCAGATGATTCTATTGGTTCTGTTGCTGGCGGTAAGCTTGCTGGTAACTGCCTGCGATAACGATGACGATGACGACAACGATGACAACGATGCCGCCCCGTCGGACAATGATGTCGATGATGATGACGACACGGTCGATGATGATGACGATGATGACGATGTGATCGACGACGACGATGACGATGACACCGCGCCGCCGCAGGTCGGTAAGTTCCGTTTCGATTTCAGTTTTGAAGTCGATTTTGAAGCGACGTTGCAGATGCGCCAATACCTCGATGATTCGGTGCAGGGACGTTTTACCGCAACCGACGGTTTTGACGTCATTGCCGCCGGTACGGTGCTGGAAGGCGAGGGACGACTGATTCATTTCCCGGAAGCTTTCGGACGGATGGTCGTGATCAAATTCCAGGGTCCAGCGGTGCCGGGCGGCAAGTGCGGCGAACAGTCGATGAGTTATAGCCTGACGTTGACGGCCAAAGAAGATAACGGTTACATGGTCGGCGGATTGACCGCCTATTGCGGCGCCGACACCTACTTCGGGAAGCCGGCGCGTGTGTTGCGTATTTCGGGTGTGCAAAATCACGAAGAGTAGGTGCTGCTGAGGAAGTACGAGATGAGCAAAATACTGTGGTTGCTGATTTGCGGTTTGTTGATGACAACGATGGTCTGGGCTGATGACGAAGATGGGGACGATTCGCAAACCAAATGCCTTGCCCGCATTGTCAATTTGGAAAAAGACGGTCACGACTTCACTATCACGATCTCCGTTACTGAAGCTGAATCGGAAGATCAGCTTGGTTTGGGCGGAAGTTATATATTGCTGCGCAACGTTTACTGCGAGGTCGGTGACGAGGAAGAAGAAGATCCGGTTGGCGAACTTGTGATCAACGACGATCTGGAATTGACTGCCGATGCCGCCGATGAAGTCACCGAAGACGGTGAATATCTTTTTCAGGTTCTTGATCCGAACGTAGGCGGCGGCTACCTGGAATACGAATTGAGGTCGGCCGATGATGCGCAAACGTTGTGTGACCGCGAATATTTTTTTAACGGCCCCAATTATTCGCCGGATTGCAGCAGTGACGAAGGCGTAGCCTGTGCGGTCGGCGGTCGAGTGAAAACAACGCCGGTGCTGATTATCGCCTTACTTAGTTTGATTGCGTTGTACTGGCGTCTGGTCGGCAAGCGTGATTAAAAACAAACCCGGCAAGCGGGATGGCCTACGCGCCTGCCGGGCATCTATGGGATAACGTGACTTCGCTATTTACAGGTAGCCAAGATCCTTCAACCGTTTCTTGATCTTCTCTTCTTCTTCATCGCTGTAATCCGCTCCCTTTTCGGCGGGAATGTAACCCATCAATTCGAGGGTGCGGATGATTTTATCGTGCGATTCCTGAATCGACTCGGTGGCGGTGTTGACCACCACTTCCGGGTTGTCGGGCGCTTCGTAAGGATCGTCGATGCCGGTGAAGTTTTTGATTTCGCCGGCCAGCGCTTTTTTGTACAAGCCTTTCGGATCGCGTTCTTTGAGCACGTCCAGCGGCGCCTCGCAGTATACTTCGACGAAGCGGCCGATCAGTTCGCGGTTTTCGTTACGGATCGCCTTGTAGGGGCTGATCGCCGCAGCGATGGCAACTGCGCCGTTGCGGGTAAGCAAGTTGCAGACAAAGCCGATGCGGCGGATGTTGATGTCACGATCTTCCTGAGAGAAGCCGAGACCCTTGCTCAGGTTCGTACGCACCACGTCGCCGTCGAGTACTTCCACGTTCAAGCCGCGCTCGAGCAGCGTTTCTTCGATCAATTCGGCCAGCGTGCTTTTGCCGGCGCCGCTCATTCCGGTGAACCACAGGGTGAATCCCTTTTTCATGCTATTCCTCCGTTTCACTACAAAAAGCTTTTACCGATCATATCCGTTGGAACGTCGAGGCCGAAATACGAGAGAACCGTCGGCGCGACGTCGAATATCGAATACTGTTCCTTTTGCTGTGCCTTGGCGTCGCCGGGCAGTGTCAACGTGACGATGCCGTTGTAGGCGTGGTTGGCGTCGTCGGGGCCGGTGTCGTTTTCGAAGATGTGCACTTCGCCGCCGCCGATCTGCGCGGCGCTGCGCCAGTACAGGTTGCCGAAGTAGACGATTAGATCGGGGGCGATGTTTTTCACTTCGCGGTAGGCTTCTTCAGGTCGCAGGACGACGGTGCCGATGTTGACGCCTTTTTCGTCGGTGATCGCTTCGAGTTCTTTTTGCATCTCGTCGCGGAAGGCGTCGTAATCGTCAGGCTCGATGATGCCTTCGGGCTCGCGACCTTTGACGTTGAAGAAAATCCGGCTGTAATAACCGCCTTCGCCCCAGACCTTGGTTTTTGACCAGTCGACCATGTCCATTTTCAGACGCGTCGGCTCAGCCGGCGGCTCTTTCAACGCCAGCAAGCCTTTTTGCATCAGCCATTCGTTGACGCAGATTGCGCCGTGCATCGTTTGTGCACCGTGGTCGGAAACCACCATCACCGCGGTTTCGTCGTCGATCACTTCAAGCAATTCGCCGATGCGCGCGTCGAGGTATTTGTAATAGTCGCGGATGGCGAATTCGTATTTGTGACCGGCTTCGTAAAGGCGGTGCTGCTTGTCATGGTAGCGCCAGAACGCGTGGTGGATGCGGTCGAGACCCATCTCCACCATCATGTAAAAGTCATGCTCACCGTCCTTGATGGCCTGGCGGAAAACTTTAAAGCGGCGCTCGGTCATTTTGTAGATTTGTTCGAGCAGCCAATCTTTGTTTTCGGTGCGGAAATCCTTGACGTCGATGATGTAGTCGCCGCCAGCCATGGCGTCGATTTGCGGCGCCGCTTCGGCGGGGTAGGTCCATTGCACTTCTTTGTTCGGCGTCAGGAAACTGGCGACCAACGTCCCGCGCAACGGTTTGGGCGGGTAGGTTTGCGGTACGCCGAGGATGAAGCTGCTCAGGCGTTTACGCGAAAGGTAATTCCAGATCCGCTTTTCTTTGACGAAGTCGTTGTTGGCGAAATACAGATCTTTGTAACCATAGTCGGCGCGATTGCGGAAACCGTAGAAGCCGAGCTGCCCCGGATCTTTGCTGGTCATCATTGCTGTCCAGGCCGGTACAGTGATTGGCGGATCGGTGCTGCGCATTTTTCCGAACACGCCGTTGCTGGTCAGTTTCTTCATATTGGGCATCAGGTCGGCGAATTGATCGAAAACCAGACTTGGCTCCGCGCAATCCAGACCGATTACCACCATCTTTTTCACGGCAGTCCTCCTAGCTGTTTTGACTTTGGTAGAACTTCATCAAAATGTCGGCCACTTCGGGACGCGTGAACTCGGCCGGCGGACGCTGTCCCTGGCTGAGCATTTCACGCACTTTGGTTCCGGATAGGAAAACATGTTCTTCGTTGCCGTGCGGGCAGGTTTTGATCGAAGCCATGTTGCCGCACTTTTTGCAGAAGAAAGAATGCTCGAACATCATCGGGGTGATGTCGATTTCATCGCGGTCGAATTGCGCGAAGATTTTCTGGGCGTCGTAGGTGCCGTAGTACGACCCGACACCGGCGTGGTCACGACCGATGATGATGTGCGTGCAGCCGTAGTTTTTACGGACAAGCGCGTGGAAGATCGCTTCGCGCGGGCCGCCGTAACGCATCGCTGCGGGGAAGATGCTGACGGCGACGCGATCGGTGGCGTAGTAGCCGTCGATCAACGCTTTGTAGCATGCCATGCGGATGTCGCCGGGGATGTCGCCCTTTTTCGTGGCGCCCATCAGCGGGTGAATCAAAAGCGCATCGACCTGTTCGAGTGCGCACTTTTGCAGGTATTCATGGGCACGGTGAATCGGGTTACGCGTTTGAAAAGCGACGATTGTTTCCCAACCTTTGGCTTTGAATAACACGCGCGTTTCTTTGGGCTCAAGGCGGAACTCGTTGAATTCGTCGTGCTTGATTTTATTCAGCACGGTGATCGGACCACCCAGGTAGGTGTTGGTGACCGATTTCAGATACTGCACGCTCGGGTGGTTTTCGTCGTCGGTCAGGTAAACCTTTTTTGCTTCGTCGTTGTGGTCGACTTGGTACACGTCTTCGATATCCATCACTGCGATGATTTTGCGGTTGGCATCGATCAGGGCGATCTGCTCGCCGACTTTGTATTGACGGGAGTTGTCCGGTTTGACCGCCAGAGTTATCGGCAACGGCCAGACAGGCCCGTTGGCCAGGTGCATGTTATCAAGCACGCCCTGGTAGTCTTCATGGTTCATGAAACCTTCCAAAGGACTCATCGCGCCACAACCTATCATCTCAACATCGGCTACTTCGCGCTCGTTCAATTGCACTTGCGGCAACTCGGCGGCTTTGGCCAACATCGCCTCGCGCATCTCTCCTTTTGCCAACCGGTCAATCAGTCGTCCGCCGTGTGCTTGAATCATCAGCTGTACTCCTTTTCGTTACAGGTAACCCAGGTTGCGCAAACGTTGTTTGATCGCGGCGATCTCATCGGGGGACAGGTCGTCGGCGGTCTTGCCGGCTTCGCGGGCGCGAAGCTGCTCGCCCACCAGGTCGCGCAGAACATACACGATAAATTCCGTCGGACTGGAAAAGCCGGAATCGGCAACGATAATCTGTATTTTCTCGTATAGCGACCGCGGAATTTTGATTGTGACCTTTTCCATGATGCCTCCAGATAGGCTCTGATCGCACTCCTGGAGGAGTGTAGGCTACGATTGGAGTGCTGTCAAGGGAAATTTACCGGGCGTATTCACCGGCTTCAATGGACGTAAGTGTTTGATTTATCCAATCTTTCAGGATTTCATCGTCAGTTTCGGCGAGGGCCTGGTTAAGAATTTGGCGGGCATTTTCGATTTTCCCGGCGGCCAGTTGTTGTTTTCCGATCTCAACATGAAGCAAAGCCAGAGCAGAACCGCTGACTTGAGAGGTAGCCCACTCAATTAAGTCCCGACTTTCTTCCGGGGGCAATTGGGCCGCGGTTTTTACTACCGCTCTGGCCAGGTTGTTCGGTTCGAATTGACCTTGAGCAGCTTGTTTGACCCACTTCAATGCTTCGTTGGGTTGGTTATGTTCAAGCAGCAGATCAACCAAAGCCAGGGCGCTGTCGGCATAAACGGGATGTTCAGGTGAGGTGATTTGCAAATTTTTTCTCAGCAGGTCTTCCGCATGTGCGATCTGGCCGATTTGTTTAAGCAGGATGGCTTCGGTCAGGTTGAGTCCGCTTTGTTGATCAGCCGGTGTTAACGACCGAATCTGTTGAAGGACATCAAGAGCTTCGTTCCACGTCTGCCGCCGCTGCCGGTCGCTCAGACGAACCGACAGCAAGGAGTGTATTCGATCTTGGTGGACCGCGTTTTGACTAAGGAGCATTTCAAGCGAACGTTCGAACAAGCCTTCGGGCAGTTTGCCGTCGGCTTCCTGAGCGGACATCTCCTGCAATGCTTGAACGACCATGCCGAAAACGGGGCAATGGGTGATAAAGCGAGACCACAGTCGTGCGCCGGTTTGTGGCGGACCGATGGCGGTCATGGTTTTTGCCAACCAAAAACGGGCTTCGTAATCTTCCGGCATTTGGTCGATAACGGTAGCGAATAGAAAGGCGGCTTCGATGAATTGACCTTGCGCAAAAGCCTTTTTGCCTTGCACTTTCGAGTTCAGCAACGAGTCGACTTCTTTTTGTCGGGGCGCGTTCGGTCGGCATAAAGGTGGCAAGTGAACGGAAGTTGTGTTGCGACTGGCTTGGTGGTTGGTGAAAATTGTCATTTGTTGATTGGCTGGTAATGGAAAGGAAGCCTGTTGTTTGAAATGATCTTTGGCTGCCGCCAGACTTTCCATCCACGGACGAAAGTCTTCGCTCTGCTGTTTGCTTTCCAACAAATTCGGATGCACGAACGGCCAGTTGTCACCGATGGCAATCACATGGCGTGAGGAATAAACGGACGCGACAAAGTTGTTGAATTGCCATCCGAAGCAATCGGTCGGGACAATTTGCGGAACCATTGCCTGGCAGGGATAGTACATCATTAACAGGGTTTGAAACCGATAGGAAACGATTTCGGTTCGCGAGCAATCAAATGCAATGCGTGCGTCAGGGTCGGCTGCCAATACCGTCAGCAAGCGATCCATGATTGCCTGCTCCAGCTTGCTTGGCGGTTGGGGAGTTGTCACCCCGACAAAGGCCTGCAGCGATTCGTTGTCATGGCTCTTGGCTGTGGCGACCAGCCCACTGTTGACGAATGCCAGAACTAGATAAAAAGCCAGGACCGAGGTGCTCACAATACGCGTTGTTTTATGTTCCCAAGTCCGCACAGCGCTTAAAACGAACCAGAAAGGAAAAGCCAGATACGAGACAAAAGGGTACCAGGGCCTTTTGGTTGCGATGAAAGAATAAAAGATAAAAGGAGTTAGAAAAAAAACGAGAAGGACCAGATCTTCCCCGGTGAATTTTTCTTTGCGCCAGCGGTTTACCAAGAGTATGGCGAGACCGGCCAGCAATGGAAATCCACGGTAGCCGAACAAAAAAAGAAGCAAATAGTAAAAGTCACCTGGTGTTGTTTCTTGCCGAATGTTGTAAGTGTCTGCGCTGAGCTCGGGCGCGATCATATCGCTTCGGGGCACCAACCAGTACGTAATGACCAAAATGAAAACAAGGAGAATCAGGAGGCGTCGATGACGAATGGATCGGTCGGTTGCCGTCAGGCAGAAGATTACCGCCGCCGGTAAAATGGGTAAAAGAATAACGGTTTTCGATAAGGTCATGACGGCCGTCAACGCCAGCGCCGCAATCATGCCGATTCGGCTGCTGATTCGGTCAGCGCACCACAACAAACAAAGTAG
>Ga0272444_10000337_pt1 | contig 52125 bp, 35 predicted proteins | sample SSMForm13_FD_201033 | JGI IMG/M metagenome (GOLD analysis project Ga0272444, IMG submission 201033) | Marine sediment archaeal communities from Little Sippewissett salt marsh, Falmouth, MA, United States - SSM-Form-13 | ecosystem: Environmental > Aquatic > Marine > Wetlands > Sediment ... | reverse complement strand
TTATTATAATGACCAGCGGGTTACTTTTCAACTACTTTTTTTATTTTTTATAACTTCTTCGGGGGCTATGAGTTGCAGTTGGTTTTATTCGTCGGATTGAGAATTACCGGATTATTTTTTCTTTTAAAAAGACAAAATCCTTTTTTAGGGGGGTCATGGCTGGGGAGCAGGGATTCGAACCCCAATTCTACGGTCCAGAGCCGCATGTCCTACCATTGGACTACTCCCCAGAGTTTTCAAGGTTGCAAATATATTTACAGTTGAATTTCAAGTCAAGGTCTTTTTCATATACGGTGGGCATCGCGTATTTTAACGTGGTGAACTTATGCTTCCCTTTTCATATTCGTAGGAATAAACTGGATTAGTGGACTATCGACCGACAGGTTGCGTGTGTTTCCCGAAGACAAGTCGATGTCCCCACCTGCTTATCTAATAAGAACTTATATTCTCCCGCTTCGACTATTATTGACCGACCTTACGGTTAAGACAACATCAGTGTTCAAATTGGGCGGATATTCTCTCATATTAAACGCTCATTTTTTTCAAAAAAAGCATTGACATAAACAGTCCTCACGGGTAACTTGTATATCTATGATTGAGGGAAATTATTATTTTTTCGTTTGGAGGTAAATAAGGCACAAAAGCGACTGTTTTAGAAACTGAACCAGCACAGAGGAAGCATATGAGCAGGGGAGCGGATAACAGCTTCCAACATTCAGTGCGGCTGGTAGTCTTAACGGTCGTAATTTTAGTTGCCTCCGCAACGCAAGCGGCAGAGGGCATTCGTCCTCTGTGTTTTTCTTCCATAAAATATCCCGCCTCGTCTGTTCCACTCTATAATCAGGTTGAAACCTTTACTAAAGCTATTTCGCCGGTAAACACATGTGGCGAAACCGCGATGATAATCGTTCCTAATCAGGCCTACCTTTACGTCGGGCCGCTGTTAGGGGCGGCGTATTCGGCTGTTTCCGCCGGCAAATTCGACAGAATAGTCCTTCTTGGTTTCGACGAGGCCGCAAATCCCGTGACAGTCTATTCCGGACTACGTCTTTCGACGCCCATGGGCCAGAATCCGGTGGATAATGAATTTTGCGCACGGTTTACTGAGATGAAAAGCGTAAATATCCTCACCGCAGCCCCTGAAGCTTGCTTGCCAAGCGCCATCGAAATCCAATTGCCATTTGTGCAATACTATTTTTCGAATGTTCCCGTGGTTCCGATAGGTATTGGCGGTTTTTCCCCTGAGGACGCCCGAATATTAGGGCTGGAATTGGCTGAGCTTACAGGTGGTTCGAGTGTGCTTTTCATTGCGGCGACAAACCTGACGAGTTCTTTCGATATTGAATCGTGTGAATCGAGGGATAATAGTCTGCTCCAACTCCTTAGAGTATGCGATATTGAGAAAATTATTGCGGGATTCGAGAATGGGATTATCGAGGCAGAAAGCCCCGGCGCGCTCATCGTTGCCCTTACTGCTGCCGGGAAAAGAGGCGCGAACGCCTGCGATATTCTAAGGTATGAGAATACCGGCAGAATTACCGGCGACCACCAGTTCGTCTGCGGTTATCTTTCCGCAGTTATAAGCGAGAAATCTGATTCCAGGCCGGTGCGCTCTAATATTTCGACGGAAGAAGGCGCGAAATTTCTTGGATTGGCAAGAGCCGCAATCGAACAGAAAGCGGGATTACGAACGGATTTGCCTCCGAGAATAGAATTTCCCAATAACGTCGAATCGGATGGCGTGCATATCGCACTTTTGTTGGACGGTTATCGTGGTGGAGTGGGTTCCGTTTTTCCGAACGAACCGCTTTATGATGTTGTGAAGAACGTCGCTGTGACTTCTGCGTTCTGCGACCCGCGATATAATCCGATTATGGCGGATGAAATCGCCGAACTGCGAATACGGTTGTATTTTTTGTGCAATTTTATAAGGCTCGATTCGCCAGAGAGCTTTGAACCTGGCCGTCACGGCGTTTGGGTTCGCAAGGGGAGCTATTCCGCGAAAGTATTCCCCGATGAGATGGATATCTCGCTTCCTAAACCCGATATACTTGGTAGGATTTGTCTCGAAGCCGGATTACTTTCCGGATGCTGGCAACAGACCGATACAGAGGTTTGGATTTTCGATCTGCAGGTATTCGAGGAGAAGCGTTGAAACGGGTTCCGAGAAAATACCGCTTTCACCCGGACGATCCGGTTCGGACGACGATCATCGAGAGATTCAGCAATATTCTCGGTCGTTTGAAATGGCCGGGCCTAATAGTTGGCGCGGGAATTCTCATTTTCGCCGGGATACAACTTTTTGTTCCTCGCGCTGAGGCAATGCCCGTCAATCCCCAAGATTCGGATTTCGATTTCACGCCGGTTTGCCGTTGGCGTGGAATAATTAAAAAAGACGAATCGCTATACATTGCGCTTACCGATGCGGGCATGAAACCGCAGGTAGTTTATGACATTGATTGTGGTCTCGACGACGTTTTCGATGTGCGGAAAGTTCTGCCGGGGGATATGGTTACAGTCGATCTGGATAGCACGGGTAGTCTCGTCAGTTTCTGTCTCGAACGATCGCCATGGGAGCATTACAACGTCGTTAGCGAAGGCGATTCCCTTATCGCATCGAAGGACACTATTCCGCTAACATACGTGCTTCGCGCGGTTAAAGGCGAGGTCGGCGCGACGTTGTGGGAATCCATGATTTCTTTGGGAGTTCCCGCCGAGGCCGTCCTGAAATTTACCGACATACTCTCCTTCGACGTCGATTTTTTGACTGAAACCCGTGCGGGTCAACGTTTTGCTTTGATGTATGAGGAATACTATTTCGATGGCGAACCTATCGACGTTGGCCGGGTTATGGCCGCGCATTATTGGATGGGCGATAAGAACTATGGCGGAATATTCTACATGGACCCGGATAGCACAAAAGGCTATTACACACTCTCGGGAAAAAACACGAAGAAGGCGTTACTCAGAACTCCACTAACATTTCGCCGCATTTCGAGTCATTTTACCCACAGCCGTTTTCATCCGATTTTGAAAATCTACCGTCCCCACCTCGGAGTGGATTACGCAGCTCCAAGCGGGACTCCGGTCTCGGCATCCGGCGATGGAACAGTGATTTTCGCAGGATGGAAGGGTGGTTTCGGCAATTATATCGAAATTAGCCATACCGGCGGCCGGATTGTGACATGTTACGGACACCTGAAATCCTTCGCTAAAGGAATCCGTCGGGGAAAAAAGGTTCATCAGGGGCAGCTTATCGGTTACGTTGGCTCGACCGGGCTTTCCACCGGGCCGCACCTCGATTATAGAGTTCGTGTCAACGGGCAGCATGTGAATCCTTTAAAATACGCATTCCCGGACGGTCCGCCCGTGAAAAACAAGTATTTAGCCGAGTTTAAAGAAATCGCCGAAAGCTATATGGCGTTATTGGATGTTCTAACGCCGCCGGTAATCGAGCAAAAAAACGTAGCGGAAGCCGGAATTGTGTCCGAATCGGACGAGAATACGCCTTGACTTTTATAATAAGGGCTTTTATTTAGGTAGGATATAATGTTCACGAAAGAAAATAGAGAGTATACCGATAAAGCGGGGCAACTCGCTGAAGGAAGGGGGCTTGAATGAGCCGATATCTTAAAATGGTCGAAATGACCTTCCTGATCGCTCTCCTTGTAGCGGCCGGAACGGCCCTATCCCAACCATTGAACGCGGAACTTATCTACACGGGATACGGCTTAATCGGCGATACGCTATATGGCGGGACGCTCATTTTAGACGGGTTCGTTCAGGGGCACGAGGCTACGCTCCAAATAATGACGCCGACTGCGGGCGCTGAGTATAAGTATTACCGCACGCCCTATGGCGCGACGGCACCCGACGTAGTTACATCCTGGACCGGCGCGACGACGGCGGATATCGACGGTGGCGGAGACGGCGAAATCTTCGAGTTTACCGCTGCGGCCCGCCTCGGGACCGATAGCACGATGGTTTGTCATAGGCCCGTATGGCTTATGCACGACTGGTATCGCCCGAATCGCGTGGAAGTCGAATCGTATGCGTATGGCGACGACGCGCCGATTCCCTTTATCGACGTTAAGTGGTCGAGGGGCACGGATAGCGCATCGGGCGTGTATTTCTACATGATATATCGCGCCCTGAACGAGGCGGAGCTTACATATATCGATCCGCTTGGTGGGGACCTTGCGCGGGACACCGTGTGGGAGAGTGGCAGCCCCGGCTATATATGGCGCGATTATGGGGTTACGCCGGGGGTGCGATATTACTATAAGATAGTCCCTGTCGATAAAGCCGGATGGGTTCGTCAAAGTGAAAACAACACTATTATAGGTAAAGCGGAACCCTCGCCGGGAGAATTCCCTCCATGTTCTTATCAGGAAGTGCTTCCCCGCTACCACAGCGGAAGCGGGATTATGGTGAATATCGACCACAGTCTTTGCCCCGGCCGTTCCGATCTCGAATATCAATATCGGAAATCACTCGTCACATACGACGCTTTAGGAATCCCGACTATCCATACTGCAAGTTCGGAGTATTCCTCCGGCTGGACTTTGAACGATTTCTATTTCTGGAATACAGAGCAATGCAGCACTTACGCATTTAGCGCGAGGGTTAGGGTTATCGGCGGTATTGAGCATGCCTGGTCGGATTTGACATCTCTTCGCGTTATGTCCACTAACGACGATATTCCGCCGGGTTGTCCTTCCTATTTCAACGCCGTTTCGCTCGGCGAGCTTGGTATTCAGGTGGATTTCACCCACGATCCGGCGAACGACTGCGGTTCCGGGACGATGGGATATTATCTTTATCGCGTGCCGGTATCGGATTGGGGCGACGTTATCGACGATGCTACCGATCCCGCGATAGGATGGGAATTGGCCCTGGAAGATTATCTTCTCCATACATATCCGGTTACGCCGGGAGACATACATTATAGCTATGGCGACGACGGCCCGACCGATACTCTAATAGACCTTATCGATAACGAATGCTATTTCTATCTCGTTTCGCCGTTCGATTCTGCGGGCAACGTGACCTGGGTTAGCGATTGCGATACTATCGGCGGCCGTATCGACACTGCCTGTGTCGATAAAGGAGTTGGCGCGCCGGTGCCGGTTACGCTCGATTTTCCGGAATACGTTACGGACAGCATAAAAGTTAAATTCGTCGATACGACTTTCTGCGACGCCGAACAGGTCGTAATCGAATGGGCGAAAAGCTACGATTTTACTATCGGTTTCGCAAGTGTCGGTCCGATAGATATTCTAACGACGGACGAGGTGGCCGGTGTTTATCGATATGAAAACATCGGCACACCGGGTTGCACCGATTGGGACACTCTGGAGTTCACGCTTTACGATATAGACGAGAATTCTTACTGGTTCCACGCGAAATTCATCGACGGCAACGGCAATCACTCCGAATGGAGCGCGCCGACGCTTAGCACAACAGTCGATAACACGCCTCCTGCAGCGGTGGGCGTGGATTACATACAATCCATCGCTACCGGAGTGGATTCGGTTAAAATTAAAGTTACCTGGGATGCGGGAGGAATTTATGACGCCGGTTCCGGAGTTCAAAGCCTCAAAATTTATCGTTCGGACGCAATCGGTTCGCTGGGTAGCGAAATTGCGTCGCTTGACCCATCGGCCGACGAATACACAGACTACACGCCCGATCCCACGGACAACTGGCACAGCAATGTTTATACTGTAGTTCCGGTAGATGTTATGGGCCACGAGAACACAACCGGAGCACAGGGATATTTCACCGAACTTAGTGGCCCTTTTGGCCTCGAATATCATCCCCCGATACCGCCAAGCATGGTTGCGGTCACGGTTAGCCCATATCTGGATTCATTCACGGTTTTCTGGGAAGATCCCGGCCATGGACATACTATGAATCGCTATACTCTTCGACATTCGGCAAGTTTAACTGGACTTTGGTCCCCCGACCCGTTGCTTCGCAAGGAAGTAAACCTCGGATCGTCTGAATCCTATCAGGCGACATTCCCAATCGAGGAGTTAATGGGTGCGGAGATACACTATTTCACGGTTCGCGCGCGCGATACCGATACTCCGAATAATCAGAGCGGGTGGTCGGCTATTTTCGAGTTTGAGCTTCCCGAACGTTTTTACACGGAATTTACTTATCATATGGCGATGGGATGGAACCTTATAAGCCTTCCGGTAATACCCGATAATAGAAACGCAAGCGTGCTATTTCCGGGGAATGAGGGCGTTTACGAATGGAACCACGCCGCAGGCGCATACGATACCGGAATCGATATAATCGAACCCGGCCACGCGTATTGGATTGTTCTATTATCACCGGCGGATTTCGTGGTATCCGGAAGACCGGTAATGTGGGTCGAAACGGACATGAGCGAATCCGGATGGTGGACCGTTGGCGCTCCATACGATACGCTTCCGATGGGATATGAATATTCAGAATTTTCGTTGCTTTATAGTTACGATGCAATTACTACCGATTATGACACCGTGCCATATCTCGAAAGCGGCCAGGGATACTGGCTGCTCGCCTGGGACGGCGGTGATTTCCGCTCCGAACCGGGAATGAGTTATAGCAAGGCCGCGCCGGGGAATGAGTTGCCGGACTGGGCTTTCAGTCTTTTCGCAAACGGCGAGATGCTTCAAATTGGAGCCTCGGCGAATTCGGCATTCGGACTCGATAGAATGGATTCGCCTAAACCGCCCGCGGTTCCGGGTAGCGATATCGTCGCTTTCCTTGCGGAGGGCGATGGATTTACTTACGACCGCAGCATTCGCCCGGACGGCGAGTGGACGATTATCGCTCCGATACAGACCGAACTCAGTTGGAATCCGAAAGCTATACCCGATGTGGGATTGCTACTCGTGACATCCGACGGGATAATCGATATGCGCGATGTATCCGGTGCGTCGATATTCGGGGAAGCGAAAGTGATTTCCGGAGATGCATTGCCGCAAAGCTTCGCATTGAAACCCGTTCGACCGAATCCGTTCAACCCGACTTGCAAAATTCCGTTCGCGCTACCGGAGGACGTCCATGTGATCCTCACAGTTTTCGACCTCACCGGCCGCTTCGTGACTCGAATAGCCGACGCCGATTATACTGCGGGCGAACACAGCGTGTTCTGGCACGGCACGGACGAATCGGGCGGCGAGATGCCGGGTGGAATTTACTTCTGTAGAATGAACGCGGGAAGCTTCGTCGAAACCCGGCGCATGCTCCTCGTAAAGTAATAGCGAGGTTCGATAATGACTATTATAAATAAGGAGCGAGCCTTGAAATACAATATTGCACAAATAATTACGTTATTCCTGATTGCGGGAATCGCGGGCGCGGTAATGGCGCAGTCACCTCCGGCGATGGTTCCAGAACCGGTGTTCACGGCGGGTTACGAGAACCCTATCCTGTGGAATATGCCGACCCCGTTGCCCGGCACTGTCACCGCATTCGAAATCTGGGTCGATACGGCATCGACGGGATATCCGGATTGGCCGGCATCGTCCCCGGACGAGTGGGGCCCGGGTGATATCTCTATCCGGATTTTAATTCCGTCGTTGGCGGAAAGTTACGGGACAACTTACGGTTCGGACTACGCTTATCCCGTAGGTTCCATGGTTGTCCTTTCGGACGACGAGCCGCTCGAATCCGGATTGCGCTACTGCTACAAGGTCCGGTATCGCTGGCTTAACGTTCCCGACTTCGGATTCTCCGACTGGTCGGAGACCTACTGCAGCACGCAAGACGCCACGCCGCCTACGGGTTGGATCGATTCGCTTCCAATATGGACGAATACGAGCGTTTGCACGCTACATTATCAGCTTCAGGACTATGTTTGCGGGGGAATAGACAGCGCGGTGCTCTATTATAAAACCGCGCTAATCAGCCCGTGGACTCGATATACAACCGGAACGCCCGCGCCTGCCGCCGGCGAGGATTACTACGAAGGCGATTTCTATTTCGATTCCGACGACGCGGATGGCGATGGCCCGTATTACTTCTATATCGCCGGATGGGACAGTCTCGGCAACGGGATAAACCCGATGCCCGGACTGCATTATCCGATGGCTTTCACGCGCATCGACGACACCGATCCGATAAGCGCGATCGATACGTCGTCATTACCCTTATATTATATAGGCGAATCGAGCGGTATCGATCTTGTATATACCGCATCCGATACGTATAGCGGCGTTTATTCCGTAAACCTGGAAACGGATTACGGCGATTCACTGCATTATATCGGCACGCAGTATTTTTACGGCAGCGCCTTGGTGGATAGCTTCTTCGCCTTCACAAGAACCGAAAATGGCGAGTGGAATCTTAAAACGACAGCAGTCGATTCCGCTTTGAATGTCGAGGATGAAGCTACGTGGGATTGGACGATTTATGTCGATACGGAGAACCCGACATTCTCCGGCGTAAGCGTTTACGATACGACAACCGTGTCGCATCGCTACGATGTTCCGGCACTAACCGGTTGGACAAACGAAACTACAGTCGAAGTGGTTCCGGAATCGCCGGACGACCCCGACGTAGATTCCTACAATAGCGGCCTCGCTTCGGTGGATATAGCCTCGAGTAGCGCTTTTACAGACGACTTGATGAACTTCGGTTTCGCGGTGACGCCATATTATTGGGTTACCGCGCCCGGTCCGGATGGCGGCCGTGATGCGTTCGTCCGGCTTTACGATAACGCCGGAAATATCAGCGATGACCATTGGGGTTTGATTGCACTCGATACCGAGGCCCCGCTTCTAAACGAGCCTATCGAGCTTCGCAATACGCTATCCCCCGGAGAATCCACCGATACGACAACCTCGCTTACCGTTGATGTCGTGGCGGATATAGATCCGCTCGGCGGCACGGTCAGCGGGATTTACTTCACTCAGAACCTCGGCGACCTTAACGCGATCGACGATCTCGACTGGGAAGCGGCGGACGGCGATTACAGCTATACATTCACCGGTTTCTCGGATCTCGACTGGATGACGCTTTACGCCGTCGTTCGCGACAGCGCGGGCAATGTTTCCATCGAGGCGTTCGATTCGATTAGATACGTGACAGGCAGCGAGTTCGTGCAAATCGTTTCCATTATGGACATCGACGGCCCGGATACTACGGGTCGCTACACGGACACGACGCTCGTCGAAATAACCGTGCGTTACGGCGACGGCATCGACAGCATATTAATGTGGGACGGCAGCTCCGCGCTACCTCCTGCGGATACGGCGTTCTGGGTGCCCGATCCTCCAGGAGCCGATACTATCGTTACGATAATTGGCGTTCTGGACCGCACCGACGGCTGGCATTCGGTATCCGTAAGAGGAGCGACCGAATACGGCGGTGGAGTCTATACAACTCCGGATACGGCTTCGATTGAACTCGATATCCAATATCCGAGACTGAGCGATTTCAACGTCGAGGATATCACGACGGCTATTGAACCCGCAATTCCCGCCGACGTTGCAGATGCAGGCTGGACAAACGACACTGAAGTAAAAGCGAACTTTATCGGCCCGACCGATACGGGCGGCGATGCGACACACCCCGGCACGGGCATTTACTATTATCACCTTTCCACTGCGGCCGATTCGCTCGCGGCGGGCGGTTTCCCGACTCCTCATATCGTGAACTTCGATATACCCGCTATAGAGACGAACTATGATATCGAGGGCGTAATTCAGGATTCATCGGGTAACTGGTCTTCCGAAGGCACCGCGAACCATTTCCCGATTACTCTCGATATGTATGTCCCCGTGCTCGATTCTATACAACTCTGGGATGAGGAAATGACCTCGATGGAATATACGGACGTCCCCGAGATTACGGTCAAGGCTTTTGGCGAGGACGATTCGTTGCAACCATGGTATGCAGCGATTTTCGAGGACCTCGGCGACTATCCCGGCGAGGTCAGGGCGATTCGCCAGCGATACTACGCAATCGGAATGAGCTACACGCTTAAGGATACTCTGACTGGCGGATTGAAGACTGTTTATGTAGCCTTTATGGACCGCGCGGGTAATATCTCCGGTTGGGCCGAAAACCAGATTAAGTTCAATAAGGAAATCGAGCTTAATCTTACTTTATTCGATACCGATTTCGTGCCGCGGAATACCGATTGCACAAACGAAAGGAATATCAGCGCGGAACTCGGCTACGATGTCGCCGGAACGCCGCCATATAAATATATTCTAACGGAATCGGAAGGCCCGGATCCTCTCCCCGACGATACTCGCTGGGATGATTATGCCGATATCGTCCCGTTCACGCTTAGCACGGGAGAGGGCGAAAAAATAGTGTATGGTTGGCTACTCTCGGTCAGCAATATCGTTAGCCCGGTCGATATAGACACTATTTACCTCGACCAAACCGCGCCGGAAATGGACGGCTTCGAGGTTTGGGACACAACATCGACAGACGCATTCCCCACGATCTTCCAGGCGGCGCTTGGTTGGTCGAATGAGGCATATATTTGGGCGCAGGTTCCCGGAGCAAATGACGAGGGCTGCGGTATCGATAGTATGAAATATTCAGGCGGACTCGAACTCGATGTCTGGCAAGCTATAGATTTCGACATCGACACCAGCGATACAAGTGTTGGCTTTAATTTCAGCACCGATAGTCTTCCGATAGTAATAAATACCGATTCGGAAGGGCGCAAAGATATAACAGCCCGCCTGCGCGACGGCGCGGGAAACTGGGGCAATACGTTCGATCCGAACAGCCAGATTACTATCCATGGCGGGTATGATACGCAACCACCGGATTTCGAATTCCTCGACGTTTACAATACGACTGTCACCGATAGCGTGACCACGACAAGGCCTTTGGCCTTGCCTATCCAATTCACGGACAACCCCGCGCCCGGCTTCCTTTGGAAAGTGTGCTGGGATATCGACGATAACGTGTATTGCACAATCTACGATGATAGTTGGGATACTTCGATAGATAGCGTTTTCTGGGCGGCTTTCCCCGAAAGCCTCGCGGCGACGCTCGTGCCGGACGTTCATTACGATCTGAGCGTCGTTGTTATAGACTCTGCGGGCAACCCGAGCGCGCTTAAAACGGCGGACCTGCTCGTTATCCCGGATACTATTTCTTTCGGATTCACCGTGGTTGATAGTAACGACAACGAAGACTCCGATTACTGCGGCGAATTATCTATAATGACTGTTATCGATATCGCCAATCCGCCGTCGGAGATGAGGTTTGGCGAGTCGCCTACCGGACTCGGCAGTTGGATGCCATATACTCAGGAAGGATGGTTCCGCCTCGGTTCCAGCGCAAACGGTATGAAATACGTTTATGCGCAGGTGCGATTCGGGACTACCGATTTTTCGCAGATCGAAGTTGACTCGATAATATTAGATACTCAGGTTCCGAGCGTCGGAAATATCATTGCATACAACCTCGCATCCGGCGACCCGAACTATACCGAAGAATTCACAATTGGCCTTGAGGCTTCCGGGTGCAGCGATAATTACGAGATTGGTTCGATATATATCTCTGAGGACGCGAGTTTCTCGGTTAACGCGCAACGTTGCGATTTCGATTCCGTTTCAACGAGCGGCGCAATCGGCTGGACAACATACGAAGTCAGCGAGGAGCCCTATATCGAAGAGGGCGCGGAATCCGGCGACGAGATTCGTCAGGATGCCCGTCGATTCTGGGCAAAGTTACTCGACAGAGCCGAAAACGCCGCACCGCAGATAAAGAATCCCTCGATCGTTATCGACCTGGACGACCTCACATTATCCAACTTCCCGAATCCATTCGATCCGGGAGTCGAACCGACAATTATTCGCGTGAAAGGCCTCGACGTAGGTCAATCTGTCGAACTCAATGTTTACGACAACTACGGCAATCTCGTCTGGAAAGTCACCGAGTCCGCTCCGGCGGGCAGCAAAGCGATGGATATCCTCTGGGACGGCAAGAACGGGCAGGGAGACCTTATCGCAAGCGGTGTTTATGTGGCGGTTGTCGATGTTGGAGGAGAAATAATTAAACGAAAGATAGCTATCTGGAAGGGAGGTGAGTAGAATGAGGAATACACTGAATAAATGGACAATCCTCACTACTTTATTACTTGCTGCCCTTATCGGAAGCGCGTTTGCGCAGGACGGCGATGCCGGTCAGGCCGGAGAACTTATGCGTAGCGGTATCGGCGCCCGAAGTTTCGCTATGGGGCGCGCATATACCGTTATGCCCACGGGTGGGGATGGTATCGCGTGGAATCCGGCGGGTCTCGGAAAACTCGGTCGTTGGGAACTCCACCTTATGCACGCGCAGGGTTATGTTGATAGCCGTCTCGAATATGGCAGTTTCTCCATTCCTATTAAAAACTACGGCGGTTTCGGGGTGGCGTTTGCTAATGAAGGCGTTTCCAGTATCGACGGTCGAGACGGATTCAACCGTTCTACGGGCGATGTAACATGGGGTGAATCGGTCGTGCTTTTCGGCTGGGGTCGCTCTTTCATGCAGAATAAATTCTATGCCGGGCTTACCGGAAAATACGTAATGAAAAATATGGGCGACGAATCCGCTGCCGGTCTCGGCGGTTTCGATGTCGGGATTATCTCCAAGGATATTATGTTCAAATACCGCGCCGGATTGGTTGTTCAAAATCTCGGCGCGGGCGATATCGCCGGCGATCCATACCCCATGACTATCCGCGCCGGGCTCGGCTATCGCGCCCTACGCGATCTCTATATAACTGCGGATGGCGAAATGGTTTCCGGCAGGGGAATTTCCCCGCGAATCGGCGCGGAATACAGCATCGGATGGCTTCAACTGCGTGCCGGATACGATGTAATGAAACCCGAAGCTACTTTCGGTTTGGGAATTATGATCGATAACCTCGCCGGTCGGGTTGCCGGAACATACCCCCGCCTGGACTACGCCGGTGGCGCTATGAGCCCACTCGGAATGAGTTACGCAAGAGTCTCGCTTACTGTCCTCGGCGAAGAAATGACGAAACTCGAGGATATCGAGGGCGACCCATGTGCGCAGTTATCCTCGATAGAGCCGCATATGAGCAAACGCGGCTTCGTCGGCGCTAAGGCGAATCTTATCTACGGTATGTGTCGTTTCAGAGCAGAGGTTTATCATGCCCCGTTCGAAACCGAACCCGGTCTTAGCGACATTCACTCGTTCTTCAACGAAGCGTATTACGGTAAATATGGTTCGGAATGGCCTATTATGGTCGTTACCGACAGTCTTGCGAAGACTGTGTTTAACCAGAAAACTCACTATATGTATGCTGAAACCCGTATGGCTAAAGGTTTCGACGCGGATACGAAGAAACTCGTCGAAGATTTGATCTCGGCTGGCGGCGATAGTGCTCAATACGATGTTCGTCTTCAATTCGATCTTGCAAGGACTCAAGAGGGTCTCGGCGAAACTGCCGATGCGCTCGACGCTTATAAGAGTATTGCGGGGCGCGGAGACGATAGTCCGGAGAAAATTCTCGCGTTGTTCCGAAGCGCTCTTCTCATGCGCGATTCGGACAAGAACGCTGCAAAAACGAACCTCGAAACTTTGATTAGCGAGTACGGCAACGGTTTCTGGGATGACAAGGGCAATCGCGTTTCATATCCTATGTTCCCGAAATATAAAGATAACTCCGTCTCAGACGACGCGACGATTCTTCTCGCCGATCTTGTTTTCAACACTGCGGGTGGGGACAAAGCGCAGATTCGCCGCGCACTCGGTCTTTACCTGGATGTCCTGATTTTCTATCCAGACATGGCCGGGGATTCACGCAAAGAAGCTGCCGAGAAAGCGGCAATCTGCTATGAGGAACTCGGCGAAACGGATTTGGCAACCAAGATGCGCGAAAGCGCAGAAACAATGTAACCTAATATAAATGGAAACCTATACATCAAAAGGATCAAGGAGGAGCAAATGAACCTCAGATGCATCGCGATGGCAACCACGCTGTCTTTCTTGCTCGCGATAATCGCGCTCACTACACCGGTAAGCGCACAACAACCTCCCGGGGAATTGGACTCTATATGGCTCCACACTTCCGCGGCCGAGTTCGAGAAAACTGATGATACGTTCGTGCTCACTATGGAGTGGGAACTTTACATCAACAAAGCCAGAGACCGAAGAGGATCGAAGTTCGGAGACTGGGCTGCTCTCGATCCGGAAATTGCGAATTACACGTTTCGTATCGAGGTTGCAACCGATTCTTCGTTTAACAACATTGTAAAGACCGAAGAAACATCCAAATTATCCGGCACTATTCGGGACCTCGATTTCGAGCAGTTCTATTTAGCCCGGGTCCAGTTAGTCGATCCGCCGATCAACTATAAAGACGACTTCGCTCAGGGGACTGTGTTTAAACACGAAAAACCTACAGCGGGTGCTGGTGGAGAGGAAAAAAACCTGCTCTACTGGGTTAAGTTCTATCTGAAATACGGCGGTTGGCAAACCTATTTCATAATCCTCTTTGGTATCGTCGGTATTTTCATTGTGTTGCCGATTACCTGGTGGAAGATGCGTTTGGCAAGTATTTTCCCGCCCAATAAACCCGGTTTCCTTTATGCCGCCCTTCCATTCGATAGGGTTGGTAAAACGGATCATTTATCTGATAAGGGAAATGTTTATGTTCGCGAGGTGGCCAAATACTGGTCCCGCGCGATGGCTGCGATGGTTCAGGACCCAAGTTGTTGGGAATCTACCGATGATTTCATCAATGCCACAATGCAGGAACAGGAAGTGGTCAAAAAGCGTGTATGGGTTGAAGAAGGTCTTCCCGCAATAGAACAGGCTATCGACGTTTGCAAGAACGGCGTGCCCGGGATCAAACTGAAGATGAAACCTCTCGAATATCCATTCCCAAGAGTTCTTCTTGCAGCTCTCGAAAACCAACGCTCTAACCGTAACAACTGGTGGGCGAGCCAGGAAATGGACCGCGCAACAGAGAATACGGCTTATAAAGAGATCGAGGGCATCAAAGGCTGGACCACTATGGCGTTCTGGGCATTGGGTTCTATCGAACCTATGCTTGGTCTTTTCGGAACGGTTCAGGGTATCCAGAATGCGTTTATTGGTATCCAGACGCAATTAAGGGAAGAACCCGACGCTCAGATGGCTCAAACAGTAGAGCGGCTAGCGGGCGGTATTCAACAGGCGCTGATCACTACCATTCTCGGTTTGATGTTCGGCATCCCGTTCATGTTGATGTATTATTACTATCGTGGAAAAGCCGATTTCATATTCTCTAAGTGGGAAGAAATCGTAATCGAGATATTAAATAGAGCGTAGTCCGAGGGAGGTTAAAACATGTCAAAGCCACGAGGGGAACCTGTCCCGAGTGCCGACTGGACTTCCTTGATCGATATTATCTTCCAGCTTCTCATATTCTTTATGATAACACTCGCATTGGGAAGCGTTCAGGAGCAGGCTTCTGCTGCCGAGGAAGGTGAAGAACAGGAAGACCTCCCGGAACTACCCGGAATGACCGATTTAGGCGAGGCTTTGGAGATTACACAGAATACTCTCCTTATCCACGTTGCCGATGACGAAGACGATATGGTAAAAGGAAACCTGGTCGTTTATTTACTCAATCATGAAATACCGACTGTCGAGGATGCCAGAAATGACTCCTCTCGCACAGCCGGGCCGTTCTCGTGGGATTACGCTTTCGATAAGCTCCAGAGGGAAATGAACTCTAAGAGGATGTTCAACGAACCTTTACCGCGTGTAGAGATGCGAGCAACGAAGTCGACCCCATACGGTTACGTTCTCGACGTGATGAATCTGTGTTATCATGACGAGGAGGAGTTACGGATCAACCAGGTGTTTTTCAGATTCGCCAGGTTGATGAGAGAAAAGGGAGGGGGGTGATATGAGACCGCAGAAAGAAATTGAGAAGAACGATCTTACGTCGATGATCGACATTATTTTCCAGTTGATGATCTTCTTTCTTGTAACAATGAGCATTCTGCCGGCAGTTAAATCAGCTCCTCAGGTGGAGGGCAATTTGTCGTTGCCTACTCCGAGTCAGGGTAGCTCCGAAGTATCACATCTCGTCCAGGTAATTGCGATCCCGTTTAAAGCGGACCAATATGGTTACATGGTTCTCGATGGTTCACCCGCATCGGCAGAATTCTACAAGCAGGATATCGAGAGAAGTAGGGGTTTTCTAAACGACTCCTACGGCCTCGAAAGCATTATCACAGTTGCGACTAACAAAGGTCTCTGGTATAACGATGCGGGTATTAGCGCTAAGTTCAATGAGGCTTTTGGCCAACAGGACGTCAAGGTGATTATTCGCGCATCGAGGGATACGCCATACGGCGAAATTGTAAAGATACATTCAATTCTCTACAATATCGGAATATCGAAAATCGCCTGGCTCGATGGGGCATTAAGCACTCTCAGAGCGGATATCAGGGAGGTGAGGTAAATGACCGAACGAAAGATGATAGGATTTCTATTGTGTTCCGTCGTGTTACTTACCCTGATAGTGATATCCGGTTGCAGAACCGGTATCGAGGGTGAGAGTTTTTTCGAAACGCCTGACGGTCCGAAGATTATTTTCCGAGGCGGTTACGGTAATATTGTTATTAAATATCAACCGCCGCCGGAACCGATCTTCAAAGTCGGTAACGCGACGCAGTATGTCGATTTCAATAAACTACAACAGAAATTTGGGATTGTAGAACAACCATTGATAATTTCATTCAATGTGAAAAGCTCCGTTATTGGCGCTACGGTAGAATCGAATACTCTCGATCCGAACTTCGACAGCGAAATCATAGCGATTGTTAAAAGTTGGACATACACTCGCTGGGGCTTCGGAAGAATGAAAGTTAAGGTCGAGATGGCTCGAAGCAGAATCACCGTCGATTTGGGTGGAGCTAATCTTGCTGACCGGGTTCCTAACCAAAGCATGCCCAGATTTGGGGAAGCAAAGGAAATGGTTGCAGCATATGGTTTCAACAAGATCGTAACGGGAGAAATCAGATAGCAGTCCTACGCGCCCGTTTTTTAAGGCGGGCGCATTTTGACAGAATTTTATGAAAACGGAATACTTAGAAACGAGGCGGAGATGAAAGAAATATTAAGATTGGCGCTTGTTCTCATACTTCTTATTGGAGCGGTAGTAATTGCTCAGGAGGCGGAGGATACCGTAGTTGACGAGCCTTTGGGCGAAGTTACCGAAGATACTACGGATGTATCTGCGGGTGAACCCGCCGACGCTACCTCCACTCCGATAGAGGATTTCGCACCGAGCGGAAAAGTGGACATTGGCGCAATCAATGCTGCTTATGAGGCTGGCGCGGATGCTTTAAAAGCGGACGACACCGAAGGCGCAATTAATTATTTCAAGCAAGCTTCCCAGATTGCCGATGAATTCCTTTCCGGCATTGTAGGTCCCGGTGAAGAAGCACAAGCCAAATATTTTCGCGGTTTAGCGAAATACTATTGGGGTAAACTAGCCGAAGACTCGGATATATTAGATCAGGCATCGGAAGGATTCATCGAAGCTGCTACAGCTTTTACGAATATCGAAAAGTTGGGTCGATTCTACCTCGACAGCAAGTATCGTCGTGGCTTAGGATCCTTTAGGCAGTATCAGCTTTCGAAAAACGAAAGCGTTCAGATTCGTCAACTTAGCGAGGCTTATGGTGACTTCCGGGATTTTTTGGAAGACCCCGCTCTCGAGGAGTCGAAATCGGAGATGGGCAAGGAAATCGAACAGGCGAAATATCTCTCGGCTTATTGCTTGCTTATGCGCGGCGTTATTAAGATGTATAGTATTGCCGAACAAAACGCTGCGAAAAACGATCTTTCCACTGCCGCAGGCTATTTTGCCGAACTCGATGACGCGCAGGACGAGCATATTGCCGTGATGTCCCGCTTAATGGAAGGTGAATCGCACTATTATCTTGCGCGTCTCTACATGCAAGTTCGCCCCGATGAATGGAGTGAAAAAGCCCTGTCGAATCAGGCAAGGGACGATGTAATACTTAGCGAGCTTTCAACAGCGAACCAGCGAATAAAGGCCGCCCAAAGCTCTATCGGCGCGTGGGCCGAAGTGAAACCCTATGTGACTTTTAGCTTTCATTCCAACAGGATCGCTCAGGGCGCGGCGGGCGAAACCAGCGAGTTGATTGCCGTTCAGGGCGATATCTCTGGAATGTCCGTATCAGGCCAATGGACCACAGAGCGCGACATCCTTGCTGCAAACACCATGCTCATTCAGTATTTATCGGGCCGAACGGACCTTAGTGGTTCGGCTGTGCGCACATGGCAACCGCTCGTAAGTGAAACATACATGGGAAATTATTGGATCGGTTGGGTAAAATATATCGAGGCAATCGAGCAATCTAATAACTATCCGCAGGCTTCAAGTCAATTCCAGAATGTTCTGGGAAAGGCCGGCGGTTCAACGCGCGAATCGATTATCCGCGCAGACGCCAAGTTCCGCGAGGCTGAGTGCACATTCTGGGAAGCGACTCTTAGGGAACTTTCGCCTATGCTGCAGGATGCCAAAGCTTCTTATCAAGCGTTGACTACGAGTTCCGGTGCATATTATAAGTTTCTTCCTCAGGAGATTACCGATCAAGCGCAAGTCAGGATTCAAATTATTGAAGTCCAGGAAGGTCTTGCCCAGGGAACCGGCGATATTAACAGGGTTATTACACGTCTCCGTATGACCGAACTCGAGCTTCCTGACGATGCAAAAGCATATCTGAATTTCGGGCAGTATTTCCTCGAGAAGGCAAACCGTGAGGCCGGGCAGGCGCGCTTAAGAGACGTAGGATTAGCGAAAGGGCTTTTTGAATATGTCTCGAATAATTCGGCTGTGGCGGCGAATATGCGGAACGAGGCTAAATTCCTTACCGGCGTAGCTATGATCAAACAAGCAACTGCTTTGGAATCACGGGACGAAGCTAAAACCGTGATGACTGAAGCTAAAACGGCTCTTAACGGCGTAAATGCACCGTTAAAAATTGAGGCCAGTTATGCCATCGGTATCGGATATTTCAATATCGAGGAAAAAAGCCAGGCCCAGAGCGCTTTGAGCGGTCTTAAAGACAAGTATATCCGCCCCGCGTATGTTTATGGCATGGCCAACGCTAATTGCGTAACCCGCGGAACATATATCAAGAAGGTTATTGCGAGTACACCCCGAAGCGACACCTGGCACCTCAAAGGTCAGCAGGTTTTGGATCGCCTCGATTGTGCCGGCAATGTTCCGCCGCAGACCGGCGGATTGAAGGAGATCGGCTCGCCGATTACATATGAGTCTCTTGCCGATGCGAAAGCTCAAATGGATGCTATGAGAGCGGAAGCGATTCTCATGTGGCAGAAGGTCTCGGAAGGAAAAAATTTCTACCCTGTGGATAACCTTGTTTCCGATACACCGCCAAAAACAACCGTTTCCGTGGAATTTATCATTCAAGGCACGGACGGCAAATCTATTACAGGCGAGCATAATCTCAGTATTGACGGCGATCCCAATCTTGCGGAAAAAATATCCGGCGATCGCTATCGGGCCACTTTAGGCCGCGCAACCCACGACATAGTCGTCGAAATAAAAGGTTATTATCGTTTCGCCGAAGCCATGTCGATCACGGAGGAACAGGATGTTCCGTTAATCCTTAAAAAAGCCGTTCGCTATGTGAAGAGCGCAGAGCTGGGAGATTCGCAGGAACCGATGGCCATTGCAGCGGGTGAAGGTCAAATTGTCGTAGCGAATAACGAGAAGCGGCTCCTGGTAAGACGCGAGCCGGGGGGCGGGATGATCGGGACGATACCCTACAACGACATACAGGTTGGTGCAGTCAGCGGTCTCGATATCGATGGTGATTATATTCTTGTTGTGGACGGGCGCCGCGGACAAATTAAACTTTCTACCACCGATGGTAGCGATGTTATGCCAATTGCCGTCGAGGGCGAATCATACGGTGGAGCAAACCTTATCAAGCCGGCCGGAGCCGCAGCGTTCGAGGGTAAATATTACGTAGTCGATTCCGGCAATAAACGCGTTGTCGTATTCGAAGGCGTCAACTATCGAAGCAAGTTCGGAGAGGATATCCTCGAGCATCCGATGGGTATTGCTGTCAGGAAGTCCGACAAGAACCTGCTTATTACCGACCTGGTGCTTGGCAAAGTATTCGTTTTTTCTCAAACAGGCGAATTCGTTCAAGAAGTAGAACTGCCTAAGCAGAAAAGCCCGATAGCCATTTACGTCGATCCGGACGGCTATATTTTCGTCGCGGATTACGTGACGGGTCGGGTCTATAAATATACTGACGGATTCGAGATGGTCGGATTGGTTTCCGGCGAGGTTCCCGCTCCTGTGGCGTTAGCGCAGGTCGGTCGCGGCTCGGAAGCGACTTTCTATGTCGCCGGAAAAGATGTGGTTTCTATCCTGAAAGGCGCATGGGACAATGTTTATAACCCGAGTAAGTAAACCCGGGACCTTACTTGCGATTCTCTTAATAGGGGGGCTTCTATCGGCCCCCCTTTTTGCTCAATCCTTTATCGATCTTACCGATGGTATATGTTCCCACCGTTTTTTACAATCCGCAGAGGAAGCTGCTCGAACCTATTACGACGAACTCGGCGTTCCTGAAAATCTAGCTGACCTTATCGATTCCTCATATTATGGCGACGATCAAATTTCTGCGGTTTTCTATATTTATATCGCACATCAGGATGAAGGTCTTGAAGAAATCTATCTTGCGGATTTGGCAAGAACGCTATCCTCATCCGGTTGTTATTATATCCCTGAATCTTTGTTTATAGAACATCTCGTTCGCAATCCCCGCGATAACCGTGCGATAGGTGACTATGCGCTCCTTCTTGCGCGGAGAAAGGATTTCAGCCGGGGCGTGAAAATCATCGAGGACGCGATAGACGATTCGAAACGGGGCAATAGGAAAGCGCTTTATAGAGATTTGGGCATAGTCCGAACTATAGAATACCTGGATACCGATCAGAAGAAAGCGTTAGAACACGCTTTCGAGGCTTTCCGAATGGCCAAGTTCGGGAAAAGCGACGCACCTACGGATTTCAAAGCGAGTAAGCTATCCTTTGATATGGGAGTGGAAACCATAGATGACAACTGGCGCTATAGCCTATCGCCCGCAGTTAAACACATTCTTGGTAGCGATGCAATTATCTTGAGACTTTGCTCCGAGGTCGCTTTCGGTCGCGAAATACAAACTGGAATCGTAATTGACGATCTTCTTCAGATAAGGGATTTATTTGGAACGATTTATATTGCGCCCGGCGAATCTCTAACTTCTTTGCCAGGCGCACTCGAAATATCCACTAATAAAAATACTTTTTTGCCATTCTATGACGGTCTTGCTGGTTTTAGTATATTGGCTGTTTTCCCCGGTGGAGGAACTCGCCGCTTTAATCCGCATTCAGAAATCACCCTCCGCACGGACATCTCTCTTATGCCATTATACGATATTCTTGCGTATGGCGAATACGCTCGTGCCGGCTCGATTCTGACCGCGATGTCAGAAAGCGGAAGTCCACGAAGTTCTTTGCCACTAAGATGGGAAGCCTCGGTGAAACTATCCGCTATCATGAATGATCCGGCGCTCTGGGAGAGTGGTTTGCGGGTTGTCGATTCCCTCATTAATGTGGAATCGGATCAGAATTTATGGGTTTATAAAGGAGCGCTATTTTACCTTCTGGGTCAACCCGGGGAAGCTATATATCCGCTAAAACAGGCGATTGTAGCCGATTCAATGAATTTCTGGGCGATCTACAATCTCGCTCTGGTCGAATACGATCTCGGAAATAAGGAACGCGCCGCCGATCTCTTCCTGAAAACCGCGCGAATTAACAAGCGGATGTTCGTAGCGAATCTATTAGCGGGAGTTATTTTTGAAGAACTCGGCCAAATCGACCGTGCGTTAGAACAATACAACCTTGCCCTGCGAAATGTAGCTTTCAGAAGTAGAGAAATCGAACTATGGATTAAGGAAATTGAAGGACGAGAAGAATAGCTGTTAGCTTTAGTCCAGAACTACATCCGGATACAAATATTGCTTGGGATCAACTGCTTTGCCGGAGATACGGACTTCATAATGGAGATGAATCCCGGTCGCATACCCGGTTCTACCGCATGTGCCGATTATATCCCCACGTTTTACTCTTTGACCCGCTTTCACGCGGATTTCATCCAGATGTCCATAGCGCGTTTCGAAATAGATGTGGTCCACTTTTACTGTCTTTCCGTAACCATGATACCAACCGGAAAACTTAACGCGCCCATCTGCAGTGGCATAGACAGGCGTTCCCTTGCGAGCGCAAATATCGATGCCCTCATGAAATTTCCATATCCCCGTGAATGGGTCGAGGCGTTTGCCAAATCCGGAACTGATATAGCCGCGCATCGGCCAGATAGACGGCGTATGCGCAAAGCGCTTCTTATTCTTTTCAAAAGATTCGCGGGCTTCTTCGAGTGCGGTCTGTTCGGTTTGGGCTGCGAGGATAAGCGAGTCGAGCCGATGATTAACGTCCCTCGTTCTGGCGAGGATCAGCGGCTCATTCGGGTCGTAGGGTAACTGCGGTCCGCCGATACCATATGCTAATTTATTATCGGGAATGTCCGGCAAATCCACGTATTCTCGGATTTCATGCGCCGATTCCGAATAAAGGGTCAGCATTTGCTCGAAAGAATCGACCAAAGCGGTGGTTTGGTCGAGACGGCGGGAAAGGTCGAGGTTTTCCTTGTCCGTAGCGACAGCGCTACCGCGTTGCGCGGTTAAGAATATATTCGCCCCAAGGCCGATGACATTTATCGCTATAAAGGCGATTATCAGGCCCAACACCCACTTTAGTTTTGAACTGTGGACGCTTACTTGCCGGATTTTACCGGAGTGAGGCGGAATTATCTGGAAGTTATATTTATTCATCTTAAATCGTGTAAAAATAAGCAATTACAGTCATCGAGTCAAGTCTTAATTTAAGTTCATGCAAAGCCGGGACCGGAATGCCGGTTGTTTAAGCAAAAAAATAAAAAATCCCTTGCGGTTTTTCGGAATGAGTATATAATTATCCGGTCTTGGCACTCTAAATGCATGAGTGCTAAAAAATAATGTAAGTCATTGTAAACCAAAGTAAAGCAAGGAGAAAAGATGAACATCAAACCACTCGCCGACCGTGTGTTGGTGAAACCCGCCGAGGAAACGGAGCAGACGAAGGGCGGGATTTTTATCCCGGATACTGCCGCAAAAGAAAAACCTCAGGAAGGCGAAGTTATTGCTGTTGGCGAAGGCAAAGTCAACGACGAGGGCAAAATAATCGCCCCGAAAGTTAAAATTGGCGACAAAGTCCTTTTCCGCAAATACGCGGGAACCGAATTGGATTTGGACGATGTCAAATACCTCATCATGGGCGAATCGGACATACTCGCCCTAATAGAATAGTAAAGGAGAATTAGAATGGCAAAGCAACTCGAATATTCCTCAAATGCCCGTGAATTCCTGAAATTAGGAGTTAGTAAACTTGCCCGAGCAGTCAAAGTAACTCTCGGTCCGCGCGGCCGCAATGTTGTGCTCGACAAAAAATGGGGTGGCCCGAATATCACCAAGGACGGCGTAACTGTCGCTAAAGAAATAGACCTCGAAAACCAGTTCGAGAATATGGGCGCGCAACTCGTCAAAGAGGTCGCATCGAAAACAAGCGATATCGCAGGCGACGGCACTACAACGGCAACTGTCCTCGCCGAGGCCGTGTTCCTCGAGGGTATCAAGAACGTAACAGCCGGTGTCAATCCAATGGCGCTTCGCCGCGGCCTGGAGGTTGCCACGGCAAATGTAATCGGTATGCTCAAGGACCTTTCTGTTCAGGTTAAAAGTTCGGACGAAATTGCGCAGGTTGGCGCTATTTCGGCAAACAACGATAAAGTGATCGGCGAACTTATCGCCGATGCGATGGACAAAGTCGGCAAGGATGGCGTAATCACAATCGAGGAGGCCAAGGGCACCGAGACGGTACTCGAAATAGTCGAGGGGATGCAGTTTGACCGCGGCTACCTCTCTCCGTATTTCGTCACTGATCCCGAATCGATGATGGCCGATATCGAGGATGCGGTAATCCTAATCCACGACAAGAAAATCAGCAACATGAAAGATCTCCTGCCGATTCTCGAGAAGATTGCGCAGAAAGGCCAGCCGTTACTCATTATCGCCGAGGATTTAGAAGGCGAAGCGCTCGCGATGCTTGTTGTCAACAAGTTACGCGGGACTGTGAAATGCGTAGCGGTTAAAGCCCCCGGTTATGGCGACCGCAGGAAGGCCATGCTTGAGGATATCGCTGTTCTTACTGGCGGCAAGGTTATTTCCGAGGAACTCGGATTCAAATTAGAGAATACGCGTCTGGAAGACCTCGGTAGCGCAAAACGCATTACTGTGGACAAAGATAACACCACTATCGTCGAGGGCGCGGGAAGTTCCGATGATATCAAGGGTCGCATTAGAGAGATAAAAGCGGCGATGGAAAAAACGACCTCTGATTACGACCGCGAAAAGCTGCAGGAAAGGCTTGCGAAACTCGCCGGCGGCGTCGCTGTTATAAAGGTCGGAGCTGCGACCGAAACCGAGATGAAAGAGAGAAAAGCCCGGGTCGAGGACGCGCTGCACGCTACCCGCGCAGCTGTCGAAGAGGGTATCGTTCCCGGTGGCGGAGTAGCTCTTCTGCGGTGTATTGCGGCTCTCGATGAACTTGATTTAACTGGAGACGCAGGCGTGGCGATTCGCATTCTCAAGAAAGCCATGGATGAACCGCTACGGCAGATTGCTACAAACGCCGGTCTCGACGGTGGCGTAGTAGTTAACAAAGTGAAAGACGGCGAGGGCGCTTTCGGATTTAACGCCGAGACGATGGAATACGGCGATCTTTTCGCCGATGGCGTAATCGATCCGACCAAAGTCGTTCGAACTGCGCTTCAGAATGCAGTTTCGATTTCGTCACTGCTTCTCACTACGGAATGTCTCGTAACGGAAATCCCTGAGGATAAACCGGAACCGCAAATGCCTGCAGGCGGAGGCATGGGCGGTATGGGTGGTATGTATTAAAGATGTTTTTGGGGCGGTTTTTCCGCCCCTTTTTGAATTATTCTATGCAAATTGAATTATCAAATAGGCAAAAGGAAATCCTCCGGGCGTTAGTCGAGGAGCATATTTGCACAGCGGAACCCGTCGGAAGCAATACTATATCCAAAAGCAGTTCGGTAGGGCTTTCGGCGGCAAGTGTGAGAAACACAATGGCCGAACTCGAGGAGATGGGTTTACTATTGAAACCACATACAAGCGCGGGGAGGATTCCATCCGACGACGGCTACCAGTGTTATATCGAATATCTTATGGCCGAACCTACAATTGGCGAGGATGAGCGGGGGGCAATAAATGCCTTTCTCGCGGGAAGTAGGGATATTTTCGAAACGCTGGATGGGATGGCCCGGGTGCTGGCGCAGTTAACTCATCGGCTGGGGATAATCGTATCACCGTTCGGAGATAGCGTGCGTTTGTTTAGGATAAACGTCAACCTTCTAAGCGCAACCCGTGTCATGCTTATCCTCACTCTAACTTCCGGCACGATTCGTAGTATGATACTCGAAATGGATAGCGAAATCGACGGCCGTCGCCTTGCCGCTGTAACTTCACTTATCAACGACCGCCTTTCCGGTCTTACTTTGAAGGAAATCCGCGACACGATTCTCGACCGGCTTTCGGATGTTCGCGCCCTACGCGATACATTTCTAACAAGATTGGTTGGTTCCGCCGAGAGTATTTTTAGGTATGGACTCGAGGAAAGACTTCATTACCACGGAACTGCCGAACTTCTCGATCAACCGGAATTTCATGATTTCGCGAAAATTCGCTCGATAATAAATCTCGTAGAAGACCCAACCGATTTAGTGAACATCATTTCTGTGTATGGCCCCGGGATGTTTTCGGGAATTCGGATTAGCAGAGCAATTGACGGAGTTGCGATTATTTGCGGAGGATATGAAACCGAGCGCGGCAGGGGAATTGCGAGCATCGTCGGGCCGCCGCGAATGGATTACGCGAAGACAATAGGTATTTTGTCATACACATGTAAGTCTCTTAGCAAAGTGTTTGGGTAATTTTGGAGGTATATTGACAAAGAAAAAAACGAATGACTTAGAATCAGAGGATAAAATTCTTGAAACGGAAAATTACGGGGAGTTGACGGAGCGTCTGTTAACTGCAGAGCGAAATGCCGCTGAATTCGAAGACAAATATCTTCGAGTTGCCGCCGAATTCGAGAATTTCAAGAAACGGCAGAATCGTATTTTCGACGAAATGATTAGTTCTGCGCAGGACGCGCTTCTATATAGAATCCTCGGAATATTAGATAATTTCGAACGCGCTCTCGAACATACGAATGAGCCTGTGGACTCAGAGGCTGTTATTGAGGGGATTGAGCTAATTCACAAGCAAATGCAGGATTTGCTTGTCGCCGAGAGTATCGAAGAAATTTATCCTATGGGGGAGTGCTTCGATCCAAATGTGCACGAGGCTGTATGCGTTATGCCCAGCGACGAAGACGAGGAGAAAGTCCTCGAAGTTATTCAGAAAGGCTATAAACGCGGAAATCGTCTCGTGCGGCCAGCAAAAGTAGTTGTCGGCAAACCAAAAACAGACATAGAATAGCCTGATTATGAATCCCTACGAAATCCTCGGAGTTAACCGCGAAGCTACTGCGGAAGAAATTAAACGCGCCTACCGCCAACGAGCAAAGGAATGCCATCCCGATGCGAACCGCGACGATCCTCAAGCCGAAGTGCGTTTCAAGCAAGTCTCGGAGGCATACGCTATCCTGAAAGATCCCGCAAAACGTCAGCAATTCGATATGTTCGGCTCGTCCGGGGGACATTCTAGAGGGGGCGGTTTTGGGTTCGAATTCTTCGATCTTTCCGAAGCGATGAGGCTGTTTACTGAGGCTTTTAGCGGACAACACTCAACGAGGCGGGGAAGGCGAGTTAAAGGTAAGAGTTTGCATATTGAGGTCGAGCTTTCTCTCGAAGAGCTTTATAATGGCGTTACACGCGAGATCACATACGATAGGATGACCCCCTGTGGGGAGTGCGGTGGTACCGGGATCCCCGCAGGCGCCGCAGAAAAAAGCTGTCAATCATGTAATGGAAGCGGATATCGCAAGGTTGTTAGATCGACGCTACTCGGGAGTTTCTCCAGCATGTCAACTTGCCCGGACTGCGGTGGAACGGGAAGAATAATAGAGGAGCGTTGTCAAAAATGCTCGGGTGAAGGAAGAGAATATAAAAAGGAAAAAATAAAAATAGAATTTCCGCCGGGCGCCGCCGATGGTAATTATCGAGTGATTTCGGGAATGGGAAATGCAGGGATCGCCGGTGGATCCCCCGGCGATTTCGTCGCGTATATCAAACAGAAACACCATGATACATACAATCGTCGCGGAGACGACCTATACTATAGATTACCTATTAGCTTCTCGACCGCCGCGCTCGGCGATTCGCTCGATGTTCCGACTATAGAGGGCGAGACCGCGAAACTGAAAATACCGCCGGGAACGCAATTCGGCACGACATTCCGAATAAAGAAAAAGGGCATGCCACATCTCAACAGCGGTGGTAGGGGAGACATGATAGTAACCGTCTATGTCCAGACGCCGCGAAAGCTCTCCCGCGACGAGAAAAAGCTGTTCGAGCAGCTTCGAAAATTTGACCCGGAACATGAGAGCGAACACGACAGCGAAAGCCTGTTCGATAGGCTGAAAGACCTTTTCGAATGATTGCGCGCGGACGGAAAATACACATATACTGGTTGCAGTTCGTTATAGCGGCGATATGGGTGGGTGTCATCGAGGTGCTTCTCTACGGCAAGGTCCCGCCGAAAATCCACTCATTCATAATAGATATTCTCGTGATACTCACCGGAATCCTCGCTTTCGAACCGATAGGCAAGCACATTCTCAAATACCTTCTGATCTGCTTTATCGCTTCGTTCATGATACAGGGATTGCGAGAACTTGGGCATTGGTATATGGCACATGGCGGCGGGTTCTGGAAAATGGGTGGGCCGGTAGTAGTCCTTGTTGTGCTGACTATTGTGCTATTTTTCATTGCCTCGATAACCAAAAAAGACCGCCTTAGATTCTGAGTTATTTAACCGTGGCTATTCCTACTCGATCCTGCGGAATCCGCTTCGGGCTAAATAATACTGCGGAATTAAGAATACAAAACGGGGAAATACGCTTCGTAGACTCGATTTACCAATAGAATCCTTTTTAATTTACCGAATTGGATAAATAACCACATTAATAATCTCTTGCTTTTTCGCGCGAACACCCTATACTTGGCGTTAGAATGACATCTGCAATACGACATAAATCCAATTTAAAATTCGCTCCGCTCGATACGCGCCAAATTTTATTAAAATGCTGTAAACGAATAAAAGAAGCCCCGAAAGAAAAACCGGGAATTGCGATTTGAGAACGAAAAACAAAAATGTGACGCCAGCCGCCAAAAAAAGCGTATCAACGTCGAATAGAGGTGCGAGGAAAAAGCGTTTACGGTTCCCTATCTCGTTTTCGGGGGATGATTCTACCGTCACGATCCGCGTTATCAAATCTCTATTTTATATAATCCTCCTTATTTGCGCATGCATTCTCGTTTACAGCAATACGCTGGAAAACGGCTCCCACCTCGACGATTTCCACGTAATTGTTGGGAATACCGCTATTCGTCAGGTTCACCCAATATGGCGGCATTTCGTCGATGCCTCGACTATGTCGGCACTCGGGTCCACAGTTGGATATAGGCCGCTTTTGCCGTTATCGTTATCCATTACCTATGCGTTTTTTGGCTATAAGGCAGTTGGATATCACCTTTTCAATATCGCTTTTCATATACTTGCCACAGTTTTTCTCTATCTTCTTTTCGTCCGATTGCTGACATTTCGAAAAGCCGGTTCCGATAATCCCGACAGTGGATTGCCCGCCAAGAACCTTGCTTTTCTCGGTGCGTTGATATTCGCAATACACCCCGTTTCCGGTGTTCCGGTCAATTATCTTTCCAGTAGAGATAATATCATGATGTTGTGTTTTCTCATAATTTCTCTATACAGCTACTTAAGAATGCGGCGTATCGGCGAATCGCCACGCCGTTGGGCTACGACGGTGTTTTTTTTACTGCTAGCGTTATTTTCCAAGCCAAACGCACTTATGTTCCCCGCGCTTATTCTGACGTTCGAGCTTACGGTTGCGGGATCAAAAGTGAAATCCGGTAAAATGTGGCTTAAGGTTGGTATTTTTGGGGTGATAGTTTTGGCGCAATACGCTTTTCGAGGTTATGTTTTGTCGCACGTAAATGTTAGCGGGGCAGCGATTTCCAGCACTACCGCCAATCTCGGTTTTCTTCGGATAATAAGCACGGATATCGAGGGCTTGATGTTTCAGTTCAAGGCGCATCTTTTTTACTATTTACGGAATTTTGTGTGGCCGTATCGTTTGCGGGGGCGTCCCGTTATTGATCCGGTGGCTTCTTTTCTCGATTTTCGGATGCTTCTGGGATTCTCTGTAATATTGAGTTCGAGTGTTTTTGCGTGGTTTTCCCGTAAAAAAACACCGGTTTTGTCTTTTTGCATATTTGCATATTGGATTATGTTTTTTGTAACCAAAGGCACCAAATATCCGGCCGATAGGTGGATGTATCCTTCGATGCCGTATATTTCGTTTATCCCGGCATATTTGGCATATAAATATATTCCGCAGCGGATGATTTTGGTCATTTCTATGACTATCCTGGTGTTATATTTTGGGATAAGCAGTTATGCCATGAACGGGGTTTTCCGTGACGATCTGAGTTATTGGGGGCAAGCCGCAAAGTATGGGACGGATGCTATCGGTTATAATGAGCTTGCCAAGGCTTATATCGGCGTGGACGATGTGAAAGTAGAGTATTATTTCACGAAATCTCTGGAACATACTCCGAATTATTATTTAGGATGGATAAATTTTGGGAACTGGCGCATAAAACAGGGCGATATCGAGAGCGGTTTGGCTTTTGTTGAGAAAGGAGTTGACCTTACTCACCGATATGCTCCGACTCGTGAAGCACGCTCCCGGTATTTATACTCAAAGGCTTTGAAAGACGTGAATAGGCCGAATGAGGCCTACGAGGAAATAACGAAAGCGATCCATCTCGAATCTAATATCGAGTATATATACGAAGCTGCGATGCAGGCGCAGACTGATACAATTGGCAGATGGGAAGAATGCCTCGCGTATCTCGAGCTCATCCACGAGACACTACCTAATTATAAATTATCGAGGTTTATAGCCGGATTGGGTTATCAGAATAAAGGGGAAATCGACATGGCTATCGAGGAGTATAAACTCGCGATAGAATATTCCCCAAACCACGCTAAGAGTTATTTTAATATGGGCTATTTGCTCGCAAAAATGCAGAAATACGAGGAAGCTATAGGCTATTTTGAAAAATACCTGGAGTTTGCACCCGATAATGAGGATGCGAAAGGCAATATTCTGTTTTGCCGGAACAAATTGAAAGATAATACCGACGGATAAAGGAATCTACAAATGAGATTCCCGTAAAGCGCTCGGGGAAATCAATACGATGTGCAGCAAATAATTTTGTAATGTAGAATTAACAATGAGCAATGAAAAATAAGTTAATAGACGCGGCGTCACGCCGCGTGTTACGCGAATGTCGAGCGAAACGTTCGACCTATTAAAGTTGGGAGCGGCTCGGTAAGCCGTTTTTTAATCCTCCACCAATCACCCATTGACATGGGGAAGAACGGGCGTTGCAGACGATTATTTGAGGATAATCAATTTTTCAGAGACGATCTCGCGGCCGGTGTTAACTTTGGCAAAGTAAATCCCGTTTGGCAATGAATTTCCTATATTCAACGGGATAAGGTTTGCTCCGGCGTTCAGAACGCCGTCGAATACCACGGAGATTATTCGCCCGGAAATATCGATAATTTCAATTCGGACGTTCGATTCGGTCGCCAACTCGATATCGATATGTCCATTATCTTTAGCTGGACTCGGCGAAAGCGAAATTTTTGTGCCGGTCGCTTCGCGAACCTCGCCGATATCGGTGGGATCGGCTCCGTAAATGTAAATAATGCCGTCGTTGTCGTCCGTAGAGAGCGTTCGTCGGGTATCCCCGGTCGTATATACTCCAAACATAACCTCGCCCAAGTCGGCGATTCCATAGACATCCAACAACTGTAGGCCGTGCCCTGACTCGTGGAGCATGATCGACTCGACATCGTTTTGCGTGACAGGATCTCCCGTCGACCATGGATAATCGTTGTTGAACCTGATATCCATCTCATAGATATACATATCGGGCCAGCCTCCCATATAGATTTGGCAGATACCGAGCGGAGGAGACGAGCCGGGGAAAATTCCGAAATGAATCGAGTTGTTGCCGTTTTCACCGCCATCGAAATCACTGTCGTCGTCCGTGGTCGTTGCACCGTAAAAGTATCTGAACCATGCGCCTGCGGTGGACCATGTGTTAAGCGCATTTTGTATGGCGGTCGGGCAACCGGTGCACGGATATGTCGCGTCGTTATGCGTTAGAGTTATATTCACCGGCGTCGCGGGAGGCCATAGGTTTAAATGATACCCGAAAGTGACATTGAAATCCATAGGGCTGACTAGCGCGGGACCGCTCGTTGGCGTAACTCTAATCGGGCCGGATGAAGCGTGTGGCGCGATATCCGTGTGAATTTCGGAGTCGGTCCAGGAGTGAATGGTTGTCCATGAGGGATCGAGATAAGTAGGATCGTAGCCCGTCCACTGGTAGTAGGTGAACTCGACGGTGCCTGTCGAGCTTCCGAAACCGGAACCCGATATAACTAACGTTATAGTCCCGTCGCCCGCCAGACCCGTGATTGGATTTAGGCCGGTTATCGACATCGGGGAGGCGGTAACTCCTGGTCTGCGGCGAGGAGATTCGGTTTTTTCGCTCCGGGCGAGTCGTGAGATATAATCGGAATACTCAGGCAGCGGGATATTCTCAATTTCGTCGCCGACTATTGTTCTGTAGCCCTGGAAAAGCCCGTTGACGAACCAATTACATTCGAGTTCTTCGAGAAATATCAGCGCCTTTTGTCCGCTTTTCGGTAGGGCTTGATCCTCGACCCAGAGCCTATTCGACGAATTTGGAATCTGGCCGCCCTGAGTGTAGAAATCAAACTGCATCGGCCCCGAGCCTTTAATATACCGGTCTATTTCGATTCGCCACGGGGTGCAAGTATTGTGCCCCTCGATAAACTCCGTCCGTCCTTCGGAAACAACCTCCGCGATAACGATGATATCTGATGTTTCCGCGAGGTGCGAGTCGGAATACTTAGGCATTATCGCCATTAATGACATGGGTATAATTAACGCTAAAATAGCAAACGTTAATGATTTCATAATGTCTCCCTGATGAATTTCGATAATATTACTAGCGTCTACACAAATTTATCGAATTGGCTCGAAAAGTCAAGGGATTGTCGAGCGATATATCCTGTAAAAAATCCGCAGATTCTTATGGATTTTATAAAGTTTCAAAATCTCTCATGATGAAGCGCATAATCGCTTGAAACACCACTGTCTAGTCGATATCACCGGCAGTTTTCCCTGATACATTCCGATCGCCTTCCCTAAACGGGCCGACGAAGCCGATTTTGCGTAACCATGCGTGGACATACCCCGATAGCAGGAAGCAGATTATCCCTAATCCGGCGCCATAGATCACATCCACAGCGTAGTGAAAACGACCGAAGACCGTCGCCAAAAATATTCCGAATGCGAATAAGGCGGGGATCGGCCAGAATTTCTTCATATCGTGAACCGAATTGGCCGCAACAAGTGCGGCCGCGCCACAATGGCTCGATGGAAATGCTGCGCCAGCGATTTTCAGACCATCGAACAACCGCTCGAAAAACGGCCCGAAAAAGAATCCCGTTCGCGGAATATCTATCGCCGATAATAGCTGCACGCGAGGCCCTTGTACCGGAAGGATAACGAAAAGAGAGAAGAAAATCGAGTAAGTGAAAACGAGGTCGAACACCCGCCGTTCCACCATTTTCGGATTTTTAAGCACCCAGTGGACGACTGGTAGGATCACAATCATGAAGAAATAGGAGAAATAGAAGAAATGCAATATCTCCGAAAACCACGGCGCGTTCAGCCAGCCGGCGAAATCGACGGAAGGCTGGCATTTGAAAAGGAGCTTGTCCCAAACGATGAAGTAGTAGTCCAGGGGTTTGCTGAACAGCACCTGATCGATATCATGGGTCTCGCGATACATCGTGCCGAACAGCAAAATCGGATAGCACAGCCGCAGGATAGAAAGCGCATTGCGGCGAATACTCTTAAATGTCGCGATAAAAATCGGTAAAACGGCCAATACGAGAGCATGATGAATGGCGTATTTCGGCCAACCGTCGAGCTTCCCCGTAAGTCCACTTATCAGGATAAACAAACCGGTTACAAAGTAATACGTTAATATTACGATGTCTGTTGGAGAGTATTTCGTTCTATCTGCCATTATATAATTCGCTAAAAGCGCCGGTTTCAATAATAGATTATGACAATCAATGTGTCCAGATATTTCTTAATGAATAAACCACTTGATTTTATCGATAGGTATATCAATATTAGTATTGATGAAATCGAAACTGAGATATTATCTTTTCTCGATACTTTTTATCCTCGCTGCTGGCGCTTTTCTTTCTAACGCTAACTGGGGCGAAGTTATCGGCAATCCGCTGCCCTTCGCCTTTTTCCTAATACTATTCTTAGGCAGCACTTTTCTCCATATCGATATCGGCAAGAATAGCCTACTCACATTGAACGACGCCGTAGGATTCGCTGCCATCCTCTCTTTCGGCCCGACATTCGGCGCAGGTGTTTTCGGAATCGGAATGGTTTTCCATATTATCTGGGACCGAAAAGCTATTTTTCGCCGTATCGTATTCTTGTCTATTGGCATAACAGAATTTTTCGTTGCAGGGATGATATATTTCGGAGTATTCGGTGGTTCTCACGGGATTTCCGACGGAGCGTTGGATGTCGCCTATGCTCTTATCGCAGGATTCTCGCTGTGGCTAATCGACAGGATAAGCGCGTTTGCGTTACTTGAAGCCGCCGGATTGCAGACAGTTCCACAATTTTTCCAGCGTTTGAAACCGTTCGCAGTAAGTTTGCCACCTCTCTATATTTGGGGGATGGGCCTTGCATTTGTGTTCACGAACTCCGGTTACGTTTTTACGTTAGCTTTGACAGTGCCGCTTCTGCTCGTATATGCATATTTTAGAAGCCAGAAAGCTTATCAGGATTCACTTCAGGATACGGTTTTCTCTTTGACCAAGACAATCGATGCGCGGGATGAATACACCGGTAGACATTCGGAGTCGGTGGCCCGCAATGCCGGCCTAATCGCACGAAGAATCGGTTTTTCGGAGGAAGAGGCTGCGGGATTATACGAGATTTCGCTCCTTCACGATATTGGCAAAGTGGGTATTCGCGATAATATTTTGCTAAAACACGGGAAGCTCGACGACGACGAGTGGAAGATCATGCGAACCCACCCAATAATCGGTGCGGATTTGGTCGGCGAACTGCGTTTTCTGGCCGGTTCCGCAGATGCGATTCGGCATCATCATGAGCGCTGGGACGGCGGAGGATATCCGGATGGTTTGCGGGGCGAAGAAATACCGCTTTGGGCGAGGATTATCGCGTTATGCGACGCCTGGGACGCAATGCGCACAGACCGCCCATATCGAAAGGCTTTATCGGTGGAAATAGCGCTTTCGGAAATCGAGAATGGGAGCGGTAAGCAGTTCGATCCGGAACTCGTGCCGTTCGCTCTGGAGGTTTTTCGAGCGGAATCAGATGTGGTCGATGAAGAATAATACGGTTTTCGGTGGAAGGTTACGGATTTCGTAACTCCTTACACATCAAAAAACTCGTGTATTATACTTATAGAACCTTGAAATGTAACAGCATTATCCACTGATAATTATTGAAGAAAAAAAGGCAATCCCGAACCGGGATTGCCTTTTTACCTTATTTCTTTCGTTTATTCCGGGCCGCGTATTATTTCCAGCTCGAGAAGCACACGACGGTTTACCGTCCGGCCTTCGGGCGTTATATTTTCGCCGAGTAATACGCGCTCAACCGTGCTGCCGGTCCAGCTAAGTATTTCGTAAGGATTGCCTTCGCCGAAGCCTTTTGCGGCGAGAGAAACATTTCTTTCTTTTAGCCATTGTTCGAGTTGGGCCTGCGAATTCAATTCCAGAAGATACATCATATAGCGCTTGAGGTTGCTAAGTTCGCGCTCCGCACGTTCTTTCGACAACGCGATATTCGCATACTCCGGTCCGATAGAATCGGTGTGCGCGGAAACGACAGCCGTAATACTCTGGTTTTCGCGACCGGCCTCTGCGCGAGCTATGAATCTTCTCGCTACGAATTCCACGCGGCTTTCGAGGAACTTGGATGCCGGAAGTTCCTGGTTGAACCGGAACAGCACAATAACCAGGCTCTCGATTCGTTTGGCCTGCTTCGAAACATGGATTTCCATTGTATCCGAATAGGTCAGGAAACTTTCGCCCATTTTATCCCGAACATCGAGACGGGCGAAATATTTATGATCGAAGTCCAGAAGTTCGCCGGCATTGTCTCGCCAATCCCAGGCCAGACCGGAGGGAATATTGCCCTTGCCGGCCGCCAACATGCGAACAACATCACCTTTTTCGTTAACGATAACAATACCGAAACTGTCCACGCCTGCATCGACGGTAGCCTCGACCTGAACGAGGTTCTCCTCACGACCCTCGACCTGATAATCCGTGAAAACCCTATCGCCGACTTTTGGCCGCCAGATAACGCCTTCGGAATTCGGGAAGACCAGAACTAAATCCGGATCGTTTTCCGGTTGGAGACTGGCATGGATACGAATTCTATCCGCGATATCCTCGCCAAGTTGATCCCGTAAATAGCGTCCGATCTGCGCAGCTTTATTAAAAGCGAGATCGGCTTCGTCTTTACCATCAACATTATAATATGCTTCGACCAGGACGATCACTTCGGGATTGGTATTCAGTATGCCCTGCATCGAACCGATGAAACCGCTGAGGATAGTTTTTGCTTCCGCCGCGAGGTTTGCAGTGGGCATGGGGATTTCACCGATGAAGTCCCTACCCTCCGGGAACCACGCGGAAAGCTCCGCACGACGGTTCTCGGCAGTCATCATTACCTGATCCTTTGGAATAACCTGATCCTCGGGTTTTCCGGCGCGAGATTTATCCATCGAATAGCCGGTTTCGATAACCACCACCCGATCTTTGGGTGCGCCGAAAGATACAAGCTTGTTACCAACATTGCGTCCGCGGGCGACAGCAAGTTGTTCGGCTGTCGCGGAAACTTCATTAAGCTGGTCATAATAACCGCGAATATGGATAGCGACATCGGGATTTAGCGTAAGGCGTTCCGCAACAGTTTTAAGCATATCGTCGTAGCGGCCATCTATTACCGATTTGCCTTCCTCGAAGAAGATGATCGGGATTATAGGCTCTTCCTCTTGATACAGCGTAAGCTTACTAACTGTGAGTTTGCTGTCGCGTGGGGTGATCATGCCCTCTGGCGTGAGGAATACGTCGAATTCGCCCATACCGACATTGTTCTCCTCGTCTTCCTCGGGGACTTTGCCGTTGATATCCGGTAGGCGGTCGCCCTTATCATCGATTGTGACGAACATCGTATAATGGCCCTTTGCCGGAGGAGACCACGACCATGTGAGTTGCTTGCGTTCGGCGACGTCAAAATTGTGTTTTGCGATAGGAACAGCAAGTTGCCACATACCGGTATCGTCTTGATAATAAACAGCTACCCGCACACCGGTTTCCTCTATTTCGCCGCGGTTTTCTATAACGGCGCGGATTTCAAGCTCATCGCCAATAACGCTGCGCACGGGCGAAATCTCGACCTTGGCATCTACCAGTTCCAAATCGCGGATTGGCGGAGGCGGTGGGTCGAGAGTGAGGTTTACGGCTACTTTATGTGTGGTGAAGAACTCGCCACCGAGATCGTTAAGTGCGGGATAAAGCGCCGCGTAGTCGATTCCCCATCCGAAGCGTTCACCCTTATGCACGTAAGATAATCCAAGAGCGGCTTCATCGCGGTTTAGACCGCCGCGAAGGCCGAAACTCTGGCCGAACCATTTCTCGAGTCCGGCGTGAATTTTCATATCGGATTCGCCGTTGATTTCGCGCATACCGTATTCAATATCCACAGTAGGTGTGAAACCTGCGTAATGGAAAGCCAATCCGCCGCGAATAGTCATCGGCTGCTTGTCGATATCGCCGCCGGAACCGGAAATGGAGACGTCCGGTTGGAGGACATCTTTCGCCGTAGCGCCGATAGATAGCCATTTCACAGGGCGGAAGATTAATCCGACATCGGCAGAATAGGCCATGCTATTGTATCCGGAACTGAAAACTTCATCTGTAGGATCGAAGTCTTCCGTGAAATTCGCCTCGTTGAACCCGCTACGAATTAGTTTGAAATTCGCGCCGATTGCTAAATGATTGCCGTCCGCAGGGCCGTATAGCCTTTTCGCATAACCGAGTGTAACATGCATCTGGCTATAAACATCCGAGAAATATTGGGCGAATGAAATACCGTAGCTACCGCCGCCGCCATACAATCCGAGGTGGTTGACGAACCCGGCGAAACCTTCGTTTAGGCCGTCGTCATCCACGCCGAGATATAGACGCGAATAGCTTGCAGTAAAAGCGAGATTACGGAAGGATTCCATAGCCGCAGGATTCCACGCCGGAGCGTTGGCGTCGGTGGAAAGGGCGGTGTATGCACCGCCGGCACCGAGAGGCCGGGCGCCCATCTGATCGACCTGTGCAATTGTCACTGTCGAGAGCAGGGCCACCGTAATCGCAATCGTAAGGATATTTCTGAATTTCATATCAATCCTCCTATCGAGCGATGCTGATGGTCCCGTTACACACCGTCTCGTCATCCACCCGTAGAAGGTAGATATATGTGCCCTGCGGCAGGAGTTCGCCGGCAGTATCGTTGCCGTCCCAACGCCATTCTCCGCCGCGGGCTTCGGTGATATCCGCAACCATGTTGTTTTTCAAATCGTAGATTAATATGTGAACGTCGATGTCGGCTTTCCGCATATTGGGGAACTCGAAAATCACTTCGTCGTTCTTACCCGGGCTAACTCCCGGTGTTACCGGATTAGGCCCGCGTTTACAGGGCGTGTCGGTAAGCTGGAACGTGAACGAAGTATCGAGAAGGTTCCCCGGACAGGGGTATGTTACCGGGTCCGGGGGTAAGTCTCGGACGAGGAGTCGCACCGTAACCACCTCCCCGTCGTTGAAATTGATACCGGTAGCCGCGATTGGGAAACTAAAGTTAGGATCGGCCCAGGTGACATAGCTATCCGTGCCGAGGACTATCGTCGTATCGGCGTTATCATTATTGATAAGCTGAATTTCGATACCGTCGTAATCTATCGGTAGCATATTGTCCGCTATATCCATAGCCACGGTAAATATCGATGAGGAGATTAGCGGTGGGCTGGTTGGCGACTCGTTACTCATTACCGGAGGAATCAAGTCCACATAGAAATGCCATATCGCGGAACCACCGATAGCGCCGAGAGTATCCGAAACGGGGCCGAGCCAAATCGTGACTTCACCGGTCGTATAGGTATATAAGCCGCTAGGTCTGAAGTATAACGTATCGCGAACAAGCTCAAGTTCCGGGTCGGTGATGAAGAATGAGTCGGCGTTGATACGAAGGATGATACTCATCGTATCGATGGCATCGCCACTGGTCAGGTCGATCCAAATTTCTTCGTCTTCGCATGTCGTCGTGTCGCCATCGCCGGGTGTAATTAACTCCGCAACCGGCGGAATGCTGGTAATAAAACTCCAGACATGCGACTGGGGAAGATTCGGCGTGCAGGTGTCCGGTTGGTCATCCGCCTGAGTAACCTGAACATTAACGGTGTAACTAACCGGGAAAGTAACGCCCGCGGCGGCCATATCGAATGTGAAATCGCCTGTTACCGCGTTATAGCTCGTTCCGGGAGTTAACATATCATATGTTACGCCGTCCACCTCTATCTCGATTGTCGATTCATCGACACCTGTTTCGTCGTCGAAGATATTGCAAGTAAGAACCGGGGAAACCGACGCGCCAACTCCGACAGGGGACATCGCTGTGACTGCCGCGCCCTCGGAGTCCACGTAGAAAGACCATGGCACCGGGTTTTCCATCTCATTGCCCTCGACGTCCGAGACGGGATGAAGCGTAACGTCCACGGGAGCATCGTTTGGGAAATCGGTGGGCGGAATGAAGAGCAACATATTATCGCCTGGGAGCCATGTTAGCTCGGGATCGTCGGCGTAATACGTAACTCCGTTGACTTCGAGTTCGATAGTCGCTGCATCGACCGATTCGTCATCTTCGAGCCTGAGCACTATGTCCGTGCCTGCGCAGGATGTCCACGAACTCGGTGATGGCGCAATCGGAGCCGCTATCGGCGGAGTATAATCGGGAAGGCCGATGCCGAAATATGTGCCGTAAACGACGCTATCGCCGGCGGCGAGGTTGTCCTCCCACCAGATTAGAACCGCACTGTCCCAATAATCGCTTCCGGTGGAAGTGTAATACCATGGTTCTAAGCTTGTGAAGGTTCCCCATTGTCCAACGGCAAATCTATCCGGAGTAGTGGCGTCGGGCGCTAATGTGCCGGGAGAAAGATATCCCGTAGCTTTCAAACTTGCCGGATCGGGCATGCCGGTTGGCAAGGTATCTCTATAAGCCGACCATGTTGTTGGAATATCGGGGGCGGAGAAGACATCATCGACTCCAGAATAACCGTAAATAGTCGCCAATTCTGCCGCATCGTTCGCGCCTACCATTGTGTCCATCTGTAAACGAACACCAATATTATGCGCCGTCGCGTCCAGATTTACTACTCGATATTCGATATAAATACTACCGGCAGTTTTGCCGGTTGCCGTTTGTTCAAGGTAAACGGGCATTACCTTTTGAATGAAGCGGATATTGTCGACGACCCATCCGCCCTCGACATAAGTGCTTCCGCCGGATGCGGAATAAGTTGTGAACGGGATCGAGGTCGTTGCAACATCCATGATCGATTCTGCCGTTCCGAATGGAAATGTTTCGTTCACGAACATTGCCGATGTATAATCGTCGATGTTAAAGACTGTGTTCGATGTTCCGGGCGAGCCGGGATAAGCGAAAACTAAGGTCGATTCGTCCGGCCACGTCCCGATATTGAATTGCCCGGTTTCGTCATCGATATTAAAGGCTATCGAATCGTTGTGGATGTGAACAGTAAGCCTTTCGGTGCTCAATGGGTGCATCGCGAGTTTACGACGGGCATATTCGTCGCTTTGAGCCATCGCGCCACATGCGAATATGAGCACTACAAGGAGGAGACATGCTCCCTTTCGTATCATAAGTATCTCCTTTGCCCTTCTATTATTTGTTTGTTAATTACTTTCACTATAAAATCGGTTTTTTTCAGAAAAAGGAGAATTCACCCTTTTCCTAATATTAATAAGCAAAAATAGGGGCACGAAATATAAAAGTCAAGGGGAAATTCGCCCCTTCGATATATTGGAAAGGCGATTATTCGACTTTCAATTCGCCCGATTTTACGCAATGACGAAATCAGCCCGCTTTTGTTGCTTCACCGATTGGCACAATCGGTTTGCCGTAGGCCTCGTTTATCACTTGAGCCATCGCGAAGTATATCGCGGAAAGGCCGCAGAGGATACCCTCGATACCAGCAAGCACGCCGACGAATTTACTGCCCGTCCAATCACGAATCGCCAATAGCCAGAACAGGACGAATAGCGTGAAAAACACGACCTGTAGTGCTTTCGGTGATTTCCATGTTGCCAGCCACATGAGAAACGTGAATAATCCCCAGAAGAAAAGATACCAGCCGATGAACGCCGTCGGTTCCTGCGCAAAGCCCCATGCCTTGTTCGGTATAACCAGCAACGCCACGAGCGTCAGCCAGAACAGGCCGTAGCTTGTGAACGCTGTCGTCCCGAAGGTGTTGCCCTTCTTAAACTCCATCACGCCCGCGATTATCTGTGCGATTCCGCCGTAAAAAATGCCCATCGCGAGAATCATCGTGCCGAGCGGAAAAATGCCCGCGTTGTGGATGTTGAGCAGCACTGTCGTCATCCCGAAGCCCATAAGCCCGAGCGGTGCCGGATTGGCGAGTTTGTTTTCCATAGTCCCCTCATTTTTCGGGTTGATTACGAAAAAATAACTAAAAATATAGTTTCGGATTTGTTTGTTCGCAAGGCATAGTTTGCCTTATCGACACATGAAAGAAATTTACGACGTAGATTATTTTAGATAGACGGCTTTTCGTGTGATAGAGAGGTTTTGGGTCGAGCACTCGATGTAATATACGCCGGAAGGCGTGTTCGAGGCCGGTTGCCATTTCGCGAAATTGTCGAACGCTTCGGGTTGCGCGATTAATCTTCCCGAAACATCATATATCGCAATATTCACTCCGGTTGGAATCTCGATTTTCAGCGAGGAGTTGAACGGATTGGGGTAGAGGCGAAGCTCGAATTTTTCCGGCGTTTCGTTTTTGACGATTGTCATAGGCGTGCCGGTCGAATAAGCGGCGTAAATTTTCGCGGCCATGGTGTCCTGAAAATCGGACATTTCGATGGTTGTTGGGGGAGAGGTCTCCCAATCGGCGAGGACGGACGCAACCGTGTCAAAAGCCCATTCCAGAGTCGGCCAGATATATTGCAGCGCGCCTTCGCCGAATTCGTCCATCAGGAAGCCTGTGTTCATATAATATGCCGTCGAGTGGTCGAAGGCCGAATCGGATTTGGCCTCCGCGAGTTCGCACATAGGCGCGGGGGAGCCGATTGCCTGCGGGGGTTCGTCGTGCGCCGCCGGGAAAATCGGTAATGGTAGCGAAAGAACCGGCTGCCCGAAGAAACACCACATAAGGATATTTGCCGGGTCGCCGCCCGTCAGCGCGCCCTGCACGACGCCGCAAGCGCGGGTGTTGTAATTACATATTGTCTGGACGGCGGTGAAATCACCGGTGTTGACATATCCCGCGGGCATACTCGGGAATGAACCCGTCCACGGCAGGGGATAGGGATCTTGGTCGGGATATAGTAAATCCGCTACTACATATTTCGAGACGAATTTCGCATCGAGAGAATCGCCGCGAACGGCGTCTGCCATGAGTTGATAAGCCCTTTCCATGCGGTTTTGCCCGACTCTCCCGCTGCCGCCGAGATAGGCGAAGTTAGCGCGAACGACAATTCCGAGTGTGTCGGCGTCGTATCTGTCGTGGGCGTATGGCGAGCATTCGAAAATCGCGCCGTTGCCATAGGCGTCGATAACGGCGTAGTTTGCCGTTGTGCTGCGTCCGCCGCCGTCTGTGGCATCGAGAATGTCCTCGAAATCATCAACCGTCTCGCAGGTTTCGAGGGCTTCGTTCATCATCGTGCCGTTACTAAGGCCGCTTCCGCCGCCGCTAACGTTGTATGCCGCGGACTGGGTAATCGCGAAACCGACCTCGTTTGCGCCCATCCAGGCCGTGCTGCTGCCTCGATAGGAATTTCTTACATAGGCATGTTCTCCGCTCGGTGTATCGACCCGGAATTCGAGGTTCCATGCTGTTATGTCACGATTTTTAAAGACTATGGGTCTGCCGTCGGTGGTCGCCGTGCCTAACGCGAGACCTATTGTGCAGGCCTCCGCCGCGGCGGCGAGTGCGAATATAATCAAAATATTTATTTTAAACCTTTTCATTATCTCCTCGAACGTGATCTCAGAAGAAAATTATAGTGAAATATGGCGCAGTTTCAAGCGATTTTCTCGGGAGCCGTGATCGGGGCGTCGCGTTTCGTTATCGGCGGCATGAAGATTTTGCTAATAACGCCGCTTATCGCCGCCGCCGATAACGAAACCGGGGCAGACCGGATGGAAATGTCGCTGTTTTGCTAAAGTCTGGTAGCCGGTCTGCCTCGAATGGATTGGTTGTGAAATTTTTCAAAAAATTTCACAACCAATCCATTGCGACGCCCCGATGTTCGCACTTCAGAAAATTTTCGTCAGGATGATTTTGTCGCCTTCCATTTTAACATCCGTGGGGAATTGGCGGCAAGCCTCGCCGATGTAGCCGCAAAAGATGTCCGCGATTTCGCCCCTTGCGCGATGCGGATAGCGCGGGTGTTCGAGCATCTCGACCGGTGTGATTGCGACGGCGGCAATCGAGTCACCGTGGAAAGTCAATTCGAGGATACCGGAGATATTGTTCGTGAAGTCGCGCTGGTCGAAAATGAAATTGCCGAGCGAATAGGCTATTAGGCCGCCGTTGTAAAACTCGACGCCCTCCCAGCAATGCGGATGGTGCCCGAGCACGACGTCCGCGCCGGAATCGACGACCGCGTGACCGAGCGCGATTTGCTCGTCGAGGGGGTATAGATAATACTCCCAGCCCCAGTGAATGTGCACGACGAGGACATCGCAGCTATCGCGGGCGGTGCGGACGGCCTCGAACAGCCATTTCGGGTAAGCCGGCGCGCAGGCGGGCCGCTCGCGGCCAATGTAGTTCGTTTTCGTGTCGTTGAACGCGAGGAAGCCGAAACGCTTGCCCTTGCGGTCGATATAAACCGGTTCGAGAGCCTCGGCGAGGTTTTTCCCTCCGCCGACCGGCTCGATTCCCGCGCCGCGAAGGCGTTCGAGCGTATTTAAAAAGCAGGGGAGGCCGTAGTCGAAAGCGTGATTATTCGCGACCGTGAGGACGTCGAAACCCGCGCCCGCAAGCTCCGGCAAAATTTCCGGGTCGGCGCGGAAGACGTATTTTTTGTCCATCGGTTGGCCGAGATGGCTGACCGGGCATTCGAGGTTGCCGGTCGTTATGTCGAACGAGTTCAAATGCAGGCCGACATCCCGCAGAGGCGCGTCGATACCGACCGTGTCCATGTGCGCCTTCACCCCGCGCGCGAACATCATATCGCCGACCGCGGCGAGCGTAACCGTCGTGTCGAAAACCTCGGAGAACTCGATTGGCAATCGGCCATCCGTCGACTCGAAAAAATCGCAAGCCGAGAAAAAAGCAATCGCAACCGCAATAATAACGAAAAAAAATCTCATCAAAATTATCTCGTTTGCAAGCTCCGGGAACAACCTTGCAAGCTCCGTCATCAACTCTGCAAGCTCGGTTGCTTTACATGCAAGCTCCGTCATTTCATTTGCAAGCTCCGGGAACGTCCCTGCAAGCTCCGTTTATTTACATGCAAACAAAATCATTACATTTGCAAACTCAGACACTTTACATGCAAGAAAAGTCATTTCATTTGCAAGCTCCGTTTCTTTACATGCAAAAGCCGTTATTTCATTTGCAAGCTCCGGCGAGGCTTTGCAAGAGAGAAAAGCCTCAACCACGCCATTTCGAGTTTTAAAAGAGCGGGTTTCTATCTCACCTAACCTGAAAAAAAAAATTCCTCGACCACGTGTTAGGTTTGTTCGTGAAGGCGTTTTACCCATCTTACATTTGTAAAGAACAAATTATTTCAGATACACGATTCTTTTCGTCGCCGATTCGTCGCCGATGGTAGCCCGGACGAGGTAGACGCCGGAACCGAGGGAGGGGGCGGGTTGCCAGATGAATCCCCCTAAATCCCCCCCAGACGGGCTCAAGCGCTTTGACAAGGGGGACTTCCCGCGCTCCCCCCTGTTAAGGGGGGCTGGGGGGGTTACCATTCGCCCGCTCACATCGAACACCTCGATCGCGTCTATTCCCATTCCGCAATCATCAATCATAATTCTGCAATTCGCGTTGAACGGATTAGGGTAGGCGGAAATCTCGAATGCCTTCGGTTTCGCGGAGGGGGGATTCTCCTCGATGCCGGTGAAACCGAGGGAATCGGTTTTGATGAGATAGATGTCATCCAAGCCCGCACCGAATGATGATGTGCGTCCGGTGACTACATATCCACCATCGGTTGTCTGGTCAACAGAATAGCCACAATCATACGCACTTCCACCGTAAGAGCGAGTCCAGAGGGTGTCGCCTGAATTGTCTAACTTAATAAGATACATACCGGAAGTTGAATCAACTGCTACGTCGCGATAGTGTCCAACGGCTATATACCCGCTATCTGGAGTTTGGAGAATCGAATAGGCAGCATCTACTTCTGTGTCGCCAAAGGTCTTTGTCCACAAAGAATCACCAAGGCTATCTGTTTTGATAATCCAAAAATCGGAACCACCAGCTCCAAACGAAGCAGTTCGTCCTGCGATTATATAACCGCTATCGAAGGTTGATGCTATTGAACGCCCGCTATCCCAATTAGAAGAACTCCCATAAAGTTTAGTCCATAATGTATCTCCTAAATAATTAGTCCTGAGTAAATAAACATATGTGTAATCCGCAGGAAAAGTTTTTGCCTCACCGACTATTATATAACCGCAATCCGAAACCTGAGAAATCGAATATCCCCTATCAGACGAACTAAGGTCATAGCACTTCGTCCATGAAGTATCTCCATTAGGATCGATTTTAAGAAGAAAGATATCCACATAACTCAAACCAAAGAAAGAAGTATTTCCTATAATTGCGTATCCTTCATCTGTTGTTTGGATTATGCAATAACTTTCGTCGTTCTCGCTACCACCATATGTTCTAGTCCATATTACCTCTCCGTTATAATCAGTTTTTATGACGTAAATATCCCTCATACCAGAGCCGTAAGAATCGGTATGTCCGGTAATAATGTAACCCCCATCTGTAGTCTGTATAACGCAATAGCCGTGATCTTGCCCGCTTCCGCCGTATGTTCGAGTCCAAGCGGTGTCACCCGATGAATCTGTCTTTATAAGGTAAACATCGAAGTGTCCTGCTCCGTAGGAAAACGTACTTCCGGTAATGATGAATCCACCGTCGGAGGTCTGCTTTACACAATGACCATAATCATTATGACTCCCTCCATACGTCCTTTCCCAGCCGGCAATGGCGGGGGAAATCGCGCAAAACACTATCAGGAAAATAAATACCCTATGTTTCATAAATCCTCCTTTAGTCTATTTTCCAATTTCCTCACGGATAGGTATATCGCAGCTCGATTAGGTTCACGCTTTGCTGGCCGGCGATATAGGTCGCCTGCGTCTCGTCGTCGAGGCCCTCGAAATGCTGCAATATCGAGAAGCGATACGCCAGCCGCAGTTTGCCGTAGCCGCCCGGAGAGAAGCACCAGTAGGGCATCAGCGTGAGCGCGTTGCCGCTGTATGAGTCCCACGTGATTTCGTTGTCCGAGAACGGCCGCCCCAATTCGACCTGCGTATCGATAATCCAATCGACCGCAACGCCGCTGCCCTTCAACTGCTGTATCGGCAGCCCGAGGTCGAGGCCGACAATGTGCGCCTGAAAATCGCCGCGCACCGGATAGACCTTGCCCCGCATGAAGCGATAGCTCAACCCGCCATGGAAAAACGGCGGCACATGAACCTCGCAGCCCGCCGAGGCGTCCCCGAGCGCGGCGTAATCGTCCGTGAACGGGAACATCCCGAGCACGCGAATCGGGAATGCGAACCAGCCGCCCTCAAAACCGATTGTCGGCGTGAAAATGAAGCCCATCTCCGGCACAGGGAACCATGTGACTGCGCCGTCCGCGGAGTCCAGCGGGAAAACCATCAGCGGGAAATGCACGAGGATTTCGCCGCGCACGAGTTTGTCCTGCATTGAGTCAGCAAGCGCGGCCTGCAGCGAGTCGCGGTTCACACCCGCCAGGGCGCAGGTCGAGATAATCGCAATCGCGATGATAATAAGCAAATTTCTCATAGTCCGATTTCTCCAAGTCTTTTGAGTCCGAGTTCGATGTCCTCTTCCGGCAGTGTGAGCGAGAATCGGACGTAGCCCTCGCCGCCCGCGCCGAGCGCACTTCCCGGCAGGACGACCACGCCGGCCCGCTCGATTAGCCGTTTTGCGAAATCAGCGCTTTTGATATTGCCCGGCACTTTCGCCCAGACATAGAAAGTCGCGGGGGTGGGCAGAAGCTCCCATCCGAGCGCGATTAGCCCGTTTCGCAATTTATCGACGCGCCGCTTGTAGATTTTCACGACCGGCGGGATTAGGTCCGCAAAGCTGTCCAGCGCGGACATCGCGGCCTTTTGTATCGGGTAGAAAACGCCGGAGTCGATGTTTTTCTTTAACGCCCCCAGCGCGCCGACGACCTCCGAATTGCCCACCGCGAATCCCACGCGCCACCCGCACATCGAGAAAGATTTGCTGAGCGAGTGAATCTCTATAGCGACGTCCTTTCCGCCGACGGCAATCGGGCCAGTAGGTCTTTCGTTATAGTATAATTCAGCGTAGGCCGCGTCGTTCACGAGGATAAAGCCGCGTGCACGCGCCGTCTCGACGGCCTCTTCCCAGAACTCGCGCGGCGCCGTTTGCCCGGTAGGATTGTTCGGGTAATTCAGCCATACGAGCTTCGCGCCGTCCGGGATTGTGGACAAATCGGGGAGAAAGCCCTTCTCCGGCAACAATCTTAGCGGCACTGCCTTCGCGCCCGCGAACACAATCCCCGCGCGATAGACCGGATAGCCGGGATCGGGATAGCAGGCGACGTCGCCCGGATTGAGAACCGCCAGCGGCAAATGCGCAATCCCCTCTTTCGAGCCGATTAGCGCGATAACCTCGCACGCCGGGTCGAGCTTGACATGCCACCGGTTGAGAAAATACCTCGCGGCGGCCTCGCGGAACTCCGGTTCGCCGGCATAGCTTGGGTATTTGTGGGCTTGCGGCTCGTGTAACGCCGCCACCAGCGCGCCCTGGATATGCTTGTCGGTGACGATATCCGGGTCGCCGACGCCGAAATCGACAATACGCATATGTTTGGCGGCCTCGCGTTTCGCGGCGTCGATTTCCGCGAAAGGGTAGGCGAGGAACGATTTTAGTCTGTCAGAATAAGTTTTCATACCGCCAAAGTTACGCACGCACGCGGATTTATCAAGAGTTTTTTGTCGTGCAGGCGTCTTCTCGACTTGCTTCGGTTATCGGGAACCTTACCTGTTTGTCATTTCGATGCTTGAATCCGTAGGAAGCGAAGCGAGAAATCTCCCGCCTATTACGGTCATTCCTCGTCGCTACGCTTCCCTCGAAATGACAAGCGAGAGAAAAAGCTTTTTTCTCCTGTAAGACTCCTCAGCGACGGCTTTTCTCAGGTCGATGCCGCTTTTTCGGAACTCTTCTTCGATTTTTCCGAAGTCCACGGCGATTTCACAGGGGTCTTCGGCGGTTTTTCCGAAGTGAAACCCGGTTTTGTAGAAGTCATCGCCGAAAAAATAGAAGAGTGAATCACATTTCGGGAGATGGTTATAATAAACCGTAAACTCTTTATCATATCAGGCCTTCTCTTTATAATAGAAGGTGAACTCTTTATAATAAAAGGCCTTCTCTATATGATAAAAGGTGAAGTTTATATTATAAAAGGGCATCTCATTATGATAAATAGGGAGATATTTTTAAGGTTATTTCGACCTTTTTATGGGTGATTACTACTCGGTTTCAGCCTTTTTGTCGAGGATTTTCGTCGCTTTGATGTATCTATCGTTGATGAACTCGTCCTCTTCGAGGGGAATCTCCTCGAAAACGACTCTGTAGCCAAGCGCGCGGCAAATCCCCACCACGGCGGAGAAAGGCGCGCTATCATGATTGCGTCCGCGGACGATTCGGGTCAATGTCGCCGTGCAGACGCCGGACATCTGGGAAATCTTCGTTTGCGAGAGGCCGGATTCCCTAATCATTTTGACGAGTTGGTTCATCATGGTCTTAGTTCGACCGACCACAATTTTCTTGTTATGCGCGGTCGTCGCCGCGCGCTTATTGTATTCGTCTTTGCGCTTCCGTTCTCTCGCTTCAATACGTGCTCGAATTTTCGCTTCGTATTCTTCATAATTAAACGCCATCCTTCCTCCTTCTATTCGATGATTTTTATTTGCGATGTTTTATTTATTTTTGTCCTCGACAACCCCGATGCGTTTCGTCCATACCGCCGGTTCGGAATCGGGGTCGATGAAGAACCGATATTTTACAACTTCCGATTCATCGGCGGAAAGCGTATCCTTAGCGGAATAACCTATACTGCACGGGACGCCGAAACGTGGATACCAGTCGAATAATGAATGATAATAGGTTAGTTTTATATTATGAGTCTCAAATATCCCGAGAGACTCGTATTCGGCCGTTTCAAGGTCAATTAGCTTAACTATATAATATTTAGGTTTTCTGAAATACTTAGGGAAACTGCTATCTACCTCCGCTGAACGGCAAAAGACAATCACTTCGGATTTTGGCGAAATACAAACAACATAGCAGTTATTATCGAAGCCGTGTTTTATAGTTATTCCTTCGTCGATATCGAGGTATTCCAACTGCCAGGTTTCTATAGGAGCCCAATCCATCTCGCCGCCCGTTTTACGAATCATATAACGACCGTCGTCGAGAGGGCCAAATACTTCTCTCTCTCCCAATCTCTCCATCACTGAATCGGTTCTGCCTAAAACCTCGCAGTAATACTGGTCCTCGCCAGCATCGACTTTTACGCTGAAAAAAAGCCTATCTTCTGAAGAGAAAGGGAAAGTCCTTGATATATAAACGTTTCTATGCAACTTGAATCGACTGAACTCTTCTCTCACTCCTCTTTCTGGATAAAACAATTCGGCGATGTCATAGCAAAAAGGATTCAAAGATGCTTCATCGCAAGTATCTTTTGTTACGATTGCTATACATGGTTCTTTCGAGTCTATCCATGAAGCGGCGAGGTGGGGATAAGAACGTCGGTTGCGGTTTTCGAGTTTTAAAAGGACGCTATCTGTAACGGTGTCGGTTATAGTAAATTGAAGGAGAGTATCTTCCCGCGAATATTTTCTCCTTAGTTCATAATTTCCGCGATAGCTTATCTGCCCGAACACGACCGACGAAATTATGAGTGCTATTATCAGGTAGATTTGATATTTTCGGAACATGTCGTTTCCTTCTATTCGATAATTTTCATTTGCGATGTTTCACGGCCCCACCGTTATTCGCCCGTCGCTGCTGGACAAGAACCAGTAGCCTTTGCCGGGATAGAGCGAGTCGGCGTGAATATAATCCGTGCCGTCCCAGCCGTATGGCGATGACATACCAAGACCGAGGGGTTCCGTGACAATATGGCTGTTTGGGATTGGATAGCGAATCGACCCGATTAAGTTCCAGCCACGGTAGAGCGTGTCGCTGAACGACGGCAGATTGCCCGGCACCTCGATTGTGTCCGACGACAATCCCAGCGCCCAATAGCCAGCGCCATTAAGTAGGCTGTCTGGCGTGTAATAATCCGGTATCGTGGCGTCGTAGCCGAAAACCGAAGTCCCGAAAGCCGATGTCGGTTCCGATATTGTCGATGGAATCGAGAAGAGATTCCATCCGCGGTTTATCTCGACCTCGCAAACCGCCGAATAGGGCGACTCGTAAGCCCCGATGTCCCATCCGAGACCACGCGGGCGCGCAACGCTATCGTAATCGAAAGCTGGCGCGTAGATAACCGTATCCCAGAGAGCGATATATATCGACTCCGCCCCTGCGTCGATGCACGGCGAACCGTCCTGCAGATGAAAATCATCTCCCGAAGGATTTGCGAGCATCGGAATCGAGTCCAAATTCCCTGGTCCGAACATTATTACGTCGACACTTCTATGCGCGTAGCATTCCGAAGAATCTACAATATTGAAAGCGACGTAAAGCGAGCAGTAAGTTACTGCGCCTTGCGATTCGACATAAATTTCGTTCCATCTTTCTGCCGTATTACCCCATAGGATATTATTAAGGATAATCAATAAACCGTCACGACAGAAAATACCGCCGCCAAGACATTGGTAATAGGCATCGGCTACGGCGGAGTTGCTGTAAATCGTGTTGTTCGCGATAATCGGACGGGAGTTCTGAGCACAATAGATTCCTCCGCCGTATGCCGAAATATCGCCATTATCAAAAGCGATATTTCCGCTGATAATATTGTTAGTTATAGACGGATCGGAGTTTGAACAAACGATACCACCGCCATAACACCCCCAATATCCCCTTGCTAGGTTATTCTCGATAGTGTTTCGAGAAATGGTTGGATTTGCATCCTTACAATAGATTCCTCCGCCATTTCCAAAGGCAGACGTATCGGCGAGTATTAGATTATCCGAAATAAGCGCGTCTGAACAGTAGCAATAAATCCCGCCGCCAGATGAAGTGGAAGGGCCATCCATAGTGTAACTATTAGCCCTATTTTGCTTAATTAAATTATTTATTATCTTAGGACTGCAATATTGACAATATATCCCCCCGCCAAAATCGTATGCTTTATTATGTAATATCGTATTTCCGATTATATTCGCTTCCGAGGCATCACAATAAATCCCTCCTCCGTAGTGCCTTTCAAAATCCTTGCAAGAGGTTTTGTTATTCCGTATAAAGCAGTGGATAATGCTTATATCAGAGTTACAGCAAGACAAACCGCCGCCATAATTATCAGATAGGGCTTCGCCTCTTGCATATCCGTGAGATATTTCGCAGAAAACAAGACTACATGCGGTACTCGAATAATAAAACCTTATCCCGTGATGCCCACCCGTCGAATCGGTCAGCACCGTATCCTCCGCGGTGAAAATAATCGAGTCCTCCGCCGTGCCGATGGCTTTCAGCACTGCCGCCGAATCGACGCAGAATTTGTAATGCCCCTGGAATATGACCTCCACGCCCGGCCCGATTCGCAGGCTGTCGCCGGAGGGCACGCATATCGAGTCGGTCACGTAATATGGCGAACCGGTCGAGTCCCACACCCCCGAGACCGTGCCGGAGACGAAGGTCTGCGCGAACGCGACCGAAACCATCACAAACAACAAAGCAACAATGATTTTTGTTTTCATAATTATCCTCATTTCAGATATACCACCCTTTTCGTTTGAACAAGGGGTTGAAACCCCTTGTTG
>Ga0272444_10000336_pt1 | contig 52169 bp, 43 predicted proteins | sample SSMForm13_FD_201033 | JGI IMG/M metagenome (GOLD analysis project Ga0272444, IMG submission 201033) | Marine sediment archaeal communities from Little Sippewissett salt marsh, Falmouth, MA, United States - SSM-Form-13 | ecosystem: Environmental > Aquatic > Marine > Wetlands > Sediment ... | reverse complement strand
TGTTCGTTGCGATGTCAGCCGTATTGGTCGCAATATCTATTGTGTTCGTTGCAATACCTGCTGTGTTGGTCGCAATGTCCGCCGTGTTGGTCGCGATGTCGTTCTGGTTGACAACTATCGCGTCGTCGAGGTCAACCAATGCACCGTGGACTTCGGTCTCGCCGGAGACAACGGTAAAATCGCCGGTGCTGGTCAACGGCACTTCGATGTCGGTCTGGTCGTCCGACCCGGCGTTATCGAGGGCGGAAAGATCGATGTCCCAATCCGCGCCGGCCTCGGTGATGGTCAATGTATGAGTGCCGTGGGTGTAACTTCCCGCGGTGATAAGCTCGTTGGTGTCATCGAGGTCGCCGTCGGCGGCGATGTGGCCGGCGATGTCACCGGCGTTCGTAGCAATGTCCGCTGTGTTCGTAGCTATGTCACCAGCGTTCGTAGCGATATCCGCAGTGTTCGTCGAGATGTCGTTCTGGTTCGCGACTATCGCGTCGTCGAGGTCAACCAATGCACCGTGGACTTCGGTCTCGCCGGAGACAACGGTAAAATCGCCGATGCTGGTCAACGGCACTTCAATGTCGGTCTGGTCGTCGGAACCGGCGTTGTCGAGGGCGGAAAGATCGATGTCCCAATCCGCGCCGGCCTCGGTGATGGTCAATGTATGAGTGCCGTGGGTGTAGCTCCCCGCGGTGATAAGCTCGTTGGTGTCATCGAGGTCGCCGTCGGCGGCGATGTGGCCGGCGATGTCACCGGCGTTCGTAGCAATGTCCGCTGTGTTAGTAGCTATGTCACCAGCGTTCGTAGCGATATCCGCAGTGTTCGTCGAGATGTCGTTCTGGTTCGCGACTATCGCGTCGTCGAGGTCAACCAATGCCCCGTGGACTTCGGTCTCCCCGGAGACAACGGCAAAATCGCCGGTGCTGGTCAACGGCACTTCGATGTCGGTCTGGTCGTCCGACCCGGCGTTATCGAGGGCGGAAAGATCGATGTCCCAATCCGCGCCGGCCTCGGTGATGGTCAATGTATGAGTGCCGTGGGTGTAAATTCCCGCGGTGATAAGCTCGTTGGTGTCATCGAGGTCGCCGTCGGCGGCGATGTGGCCGGCGATGTCACCGGCGTTCGTAGCGATATCCGCCGTATTCGTCGCGATGTCGTTCTGGTTCGCGACTATCGCGTCGTCGAGGTCAACCAATGCCCCGTGGACTTCGGTCTCCCCGGAGACAACGGCAAAATCGCCGGTGCTGGTCAACGGCACTTCGATGTCGGTCTGGTCGTCCGACCCGGCGTTATCGAGGGCGGAAAGATCGATGTCCCAATCCGCGCCGGCCTCGGTGATGGTCAATGTATGAGTGCCGTGGGTGTAACTTCCCGCGGTGATAAGCTCGTTTGTCGGATCAATATCGATAGTCGATGGTCTTCCGGAGACATCGTCCCAGTGCACAGCCATAGCCGAATCCGCCATGATAGCGTAGGGGGCAGATGTCAACGGGGTTCGCGGAGTAAGGGTTTCGCCTCCAACTATCAACTCGATGTAGTATTGACGAGCAAAATCAAGGTTAAAAGGCGAAACAGCTCCTAAAACCACATCGAAAAGTCCATTGTTAATTGGAACAGATGCGTGGTTCTCACTCCATAAAAGCGTTCCTCCGGTTGGGTCACTGTAAAGCGAAAATACAATATCCACAGGAGAATCGACAGCTACTCCCGCGGTGTCTGTAAGTTTGCCTTGATAATTAAGAGTGAGGGGAACTTGGGAGAGAAGCGAAGAGACTAAAATCAAACAAACCAGAAACCATAACGATTTCATATTGCCTCCATAATTCGGCTGTTTTTCTTAAATACATATAGAATAAAAATGCAAAAAAGTCATATGTCAAGAGAAATTTTTCTATTATGGTAAGAAATATCAGAAATATTAAATGATATAACGCCCCATCAGTTTCATTTTTTTGCATGCCATCGCGAATACTTATAGAATAACAAGAATTACAATCGAGCAGGCGAAAACGATGAAGGTTGCCGGAATTAGAAAGCGGAAAATCCCCCCCCAATTTGCGGAGAAATATTCTTTGGTGAGGGCAAGACACAGATGAACGGGCGAGATAAGCACCCCCGCGAAACCGGAGGCATAGGCAAAAACGAAATTGCCAGCTTCGAAATCGCCGTTTTGCGAAAAAAAGAATCCCAAAAGCAGGGGGAAACCGAGGCCGACATAAGCCGCGTTCACGCCGGTTAGAAGGCCTATGGCGAAGGGAATCGCGAAAAGGAGAACGACATCGGGGACGAATTTGAGAGCGACCGTAAGTTCTTCGAGAAGACCGCTGGTTTCGAGGACGCCTTTGAATATCATGACTCCGGCGACAAGGGTGAGGACTTTCCAGGAGACTGCGTCTTTGAAGAAACCGAGTTTCTTCTTCGGTTTGTAGGGTGCGAAGAGGAGCATCAGCAGGCCGCAGATTGCGACGATTGGAAGGATATCGAACCCGAAGAAGAGCACGAAAATAACCACCGTCCAAACATACCATGTCAGGCGGATGAACTCGCCAAAGGCTCGAATTTTGGATTTCCCGGCATTAGAATGTTCGCCGTTCTTTTTCAGTCCGCGAAAACCGATGAAACTGCCTACGAAAATCGACGCCAGAGTCATCGGCCACATGGGCGCGATCAGTTTCGAGGCTTGAATTCCCAGAAGTCCCGTCGATAGGACGATGCCGGGATATAGGGGCCAGACGTATTCCCATAGGTGCCTGAACCAATAATTCAGGTAAGTAAGCCGTTCAGGGGTGATATCGAATTTGCGCGAACCCTCTTCTACCATGGGAGCCGACAACATAGCGCCGCCGGGCATGGGCAGAAGGCCGATTAGACTCGCCGGGACTATCATACTTATTCGCCTGTCAGAGATTATTGTCTGAAGAGCATCCACGGTGCGCCGAAGGACCCCCATCTCGGAAAGAACCAGGCCTATGAGATTGAGAAGATACACGATCCCCACGAGGCGAATAGTGCCGTATGCTATGGCTGATAGGCCGATAGCTTTGAGAGTCCCGAAAATAGGCATTCCTGAAAGAAGACCGAGCAGAAGGGCAATCCCCAGAAAGGAAAACCCCAGCGGCGCGCGGAGCTTGACCGCCGCCACAAACACAACCGTGATTATCCCTATGATTAGAAGAGGCGACATCAGACCGCGAATTTCATCAGCATGACGTCGCCGTCTTTGACGAAATACTCTTTGCCTTCCTGACGGATTTTGCCCAGGCTACGCGCCTCCGACCAGCTTCCGATTTCGAGAAGTTCATGATATCCGATGACTTCAGCGCGAATATAACCGCGAGCCATGTCGGAGTGGATCTTACCGGCGCATTCGACAGCGGTAGCCGACCGGGCGACAGTCCATGCGCGGACCTCGTTTTCGCCGCCCGTGAAGAAGGTTTTGATGGCCATAGCATCGTAAGCTGAGTGGATGAACATATCCACGGCGGATTTGGAGATTCCCATCTCATGACGGAAAGTTTCAGCTTCTTCGCTGTCGAGTTCGCCCAGTTCGATTTCCAATTGAGCCATGATTGGCAGGATTTTTCCCTTCGGGAAAAGCTTCCGGGCCGATTCAGACAATTCTTCGCGGAGGGAAAATCTTTCCTCGTCGCTGTTTAGGACTATGACAACCGGTTTGGCGGTAAGCAGAGCGAAATTGGCGACGATATCGAGTTGGATATCGTCGAGTTCCAAATCCCGTATCGCTCCGCCCTTTTCCAGATGAGTGCCTAAATCCATCAGCCACTGTCTTTTTTGCTCTAACTGTTTCTTTTCAACATTCGGCGCGGAACGGAGGTCTTTTTCGAGGGTCTCGATTTTGCGTTCGACCACGCCGAGGTCGAAGAGGGCGAATTCGTTGTGGAGAGTCGATAAATCCTCGATGGGATTCGGCGTGCCGAAACCGGCGTCGAAGGCGCGAAGGCAATATACGAGGCAATCGGCGCGTTGAAGTTCGGAAAAAGCCGCGCCCCCTTTGCCTATCTGCCCAACCGTATCCGCGAACTCGATTTCCGCATGGGTAATCTTATCCGGATGGAAAACGCCGGAAAGCTCTATAAGGCGGGGATCGGGGACTTTCACAACCGCCAGATCGAGGCCTTTGCCGGAGCGTCCGGAAGAGCCTTTGTGAGTAAGCAGTTTAAAAAGCGTCGAACGCCCGCTCGATGGTAAACCTATTATCGCCCAAAGCATGATGTCTCCTTGTGAAAATCTAACTACTTAAAATAATGATAACCTCGCTTAAATCAACGTCCAAAATACAAAAGCGAAAAAAACGTGAAAATATAAGGGTTCGATGCTCTACAGGCTTGACTTTAAACTCATTTTTTCGTATCTTGCATGAACTATGGAAAACAGGCTTTTAGACATAATTGTAGAAATCGCGGAGATGGCTAAAACACTGGGCGCGATGCCCTCCGATAAGGCCAAACTCACGGACGACTTCACCGACAAAGGGTATTCGTCAGAGGAAATCGACCGGGCTATCAGATGGGCCGAGGGTAACCTGAAAAGTTCGCCAAAAGCCCCGGTAAGAATCCTTTCGGGTTTCGAGAGAATGCATCTCACAACCGACGGTTTTGGAATTTTGATAAAACTTCGGAATTTGGGACTTCTGACAGATGACCACCTGGAGCTCATTATCGCGCGGTCGGTGCTGTTGGGCGAGGGTCCCGTCGATGCCGACTCCATCCGCTCCATGGCCACGGTCTTCCTCTTCGACCTTAAAGGCACGGAGAGCAAATTCTCCATCTATCTCGATACAGAATCCGGCTTGATTGAAAACTGATGTGGGGCGGCAGAAACAGCAGATCTTATAGCTACGGTCCTCCTCCCCTGGGGCAGGGAGTAATTGGCATTCTTGCGGTTACCGGTTTTTTCTTTCTTGTGCAGATTGTCGCGCCCGGCCTGGCGAATTCTCTTGTTCTTAATCCCCGCACGGTTTTCTCCGAGTTAAAACTATATCAATTAGTAACTTATCTCTTCCTACACGGCGGATTTTTCCATCTGTTCATCAACCTTTTCGTCCTATTCATGTTCGGAAGGGAATTGGAAATCCGATGGGGAACCGGCAAGTTTTTGCTCTACTATTTCTTCTGCGGAATAGGCTCGGGAGTTTTAACCGGGCTGTTTTCCCAATATCCGGTAGTCGGCGCGAGCGGGGCGATATACGGCCTTCTGCTCGCATACGGCGTCCTCTTTCCGAACCGCTATATCCTCATATGGTTCGTTCTGCCGATTAAAGCGAAATATCTCGTAGTGATTTTTGCGGCGATGGAATTCTTCGCAACCATGCGCAACACCGGCGACGGAATATCCCACATCAGTCATCTGGGCGGGATGGTCTTCGGCGCTATTCTCCTTGCGATATGGCATTTAGGCAAAACGTCCCATCACAAGAAGCGGTCGGCGATTCTGCATGATTTGACCGGCGGCCCCATGAGCCCCGCGAACATCGACCGTATTCTCGACAAAGTTATGCGCGACGGCGTGGAATCCCTTACCCCCGACGAGAAGGAGATTCTCATCCGCGCCGGCAAGTTTTACGAAAAGCAAAACCACCCGGAAAACAGATGAAGAGCAAGGTTTATTTTATCCCGTGGCGCGGAAATCACGAGGAGATGGCCGAACGTTTGACCGAACATCTCGAAACGAACAACCCCCCCTTTCTGAAATCGAAGGCAAAGATTGGTATCAAGGTGCATTGGGGCGAGCCGGGGAACATCACTTTCCTGCCGCCCGATTACGCCCGGTCTGTCGCGCAGACGGTTCTTAATAGCGGTGCAAAGCCTTTCATTTTTGATACTACCACGCTGTATCGAGGCGAACGCCGCGACCCAATCGATAATCTCTTTACCGCCCATAAACACGGGTTCGATTATTCGGGAACCGGCGCACCGGCTGTTGTCGCCGACGGCATGATGGGGCACGACGTCGTGGAAATTCCAGTCCCCGGGAAATCTAAATGGCAGAAAAAGGTCAAAGTGGCCTCGGTTGTGGATTATGCCGATGGCGTTATCACGGTTTCCCATTTCAAAGGTCATCTGGCGTCCGGTTTTGGGGGAGCTATAAAAAATATTTCTATGGGAATGGCTTCCCGAGCGACCAAACAGATTATGCACGCCGAGGTTAAGCCGGAGTTTTCTCCCAAGAGATGCACTTCATGCGGGATTTGCGCGGATCATTGCCCCGCCGATGCTATCGAGATTGACGGCGAATATCCCAACATCGATATGAATCTATGCATAGGTTGCGCGGAGTGTATCGCCATATGTCCGACTGGGGCTTACCGCATACTTTTTAATTCTACTCCGGAAGCTTTTTTGGAGAAGTTAGTCGAAACCGCCGCCGCAGTAAACTCGCGGATGACGGGCAGGATGATGCACGTTCAAATCCTCGCAAGCATTGCGCCCCAATGTGACTGTATGGGACGCGAGATGGAACCGCTGGTGAATGACATAGGCATCCTTATCGGCGACGATGTCCTGGCTGTGGATATCGCCGCCTGCGATTTGTTCAACAAGGCTAAACCCTATGAGGGAGCGGAGATAGAGGATGGCAAAGGGGATTACATCACTCAGCTGTTCCCCGGAGTTCCCTATCGATATCAATTCGAATATGCCTCAGCCCTCGGCCTCGGGTCACTGAATTATGAACTTATTGAAATTCAATAAGTTAGCACGAAATCGAAAGAAATCTAAAAAAATCCTTGACTCTTGCCCGATTAGTAATATTTTAATGCCTGCTGTGAAGCTGGATCTTTGAATTCGGACGATTCGCGCCTGTAGCTCAGTTGGATAGAGCAACGGACTTCTCATCCGTAGGTCATCATACGGTTAAGGCGCGAATAGCAAACAGCTTTTGTCAGTTCTTTTTTTATTATTGGACCTGCGCCTGTAGCTCAGCTGGATAGAGCAACGGACTTCTAATCCGTAGGTCACAGGTTCGAATCCTGTCAGGCGTGTTTTTTAAAAATGGCGGGATAGCAGTATTTTGACAAAGGGAGCGCTTGCGGTTGTTTTTGCATCCCACAATACCTTTATCACCGAGCGCTTCCTTTTTGACCCGTGGTGGGTGTAGCTCAGTTGGTTAGAGCGTCAGATTGTGGTTCTGAATGCCGAGGGTTCGAATCCCTTCACCCACCCATTTTTAGCTCTTTGTTTTCGTGGCCCCATCGTCTAGTGGTTAGGATACGGGCTTTTCAAGCCTGCGACACGGGTTCGACTCCCGTTGGGGCTACCATTTGCGAGGACGGCCGTATATTTTGCGGTCGTTCTTTTTGAAAAATGCCGTAGGGCAATTGCTTGCGGCGAGTCGTTTATTTACATAAATTCGGCGGCGTAGCTCAGTTGGTTAGAGCAGCGGAATCATAATCCGCGTGTCCGGGGTTCAAGTCCCTGCGCCGCTACCAATCTGTAAGCCCGAGGATTTTTTCTCGGGCTTTTTTTCCGTCCGGCAAAATTTTTCCATTCGCTAACTTGACTTCTCGAAAATGTGTCTATATTATAATAAGGTTTGAGTTATAACGGAGGAATAATGATAAACGGAATGTATTCTGATAGATATAAAAAGGTTCTGCAATATGCGCGCGAGGAAGCGGCTCGGCTTGGGCATTCCTACATAGGCACCGAGCATCTTCTGCTAGGGATTATACGCGAGGGAAGCGGCAATGCCACCGAAGTAATGCGAATGGCCTCGGTGGATCCTCAGGAGGTGCGCCGAACCATCGAAGATATGCTGGATGCCGGCGACACGACCTATTTTCTTGGCCATATCATAATGACTGCACGAGCTAACAAAGCAATCGAGCAGTCCGCTGTGGAGGCCAAGAATATGGGGCTTCAGAAGATAGGCACAGAGCATCTTTTGCTGGCAATGATCCGCGAGGGCAAATCCCTTGCCGCGCAAGTTCTGCTGATGTTCGAGCTTACTTACGAAGAAGGATTGCGCCTTATTAGCCAAATCGGCTCTTCGGGTGGCTTGAAAGAGCGTCCGGCGCCGACTCGCAGAGACAATCCCGCGCCATACGGCGGTAAAACTCCAGCCCTGGACCAATTCGGAAGGGACATCACACGCTACGCCAAGGAAAAACGGCTCGACCCTGTAATCGGCAGAACCGGTGAGATAGAACGTCTTGCCCAGATACTCTGCCGGCGCAAGAAAAACAATCCGGTTCTAATCGGCGAACCGGGAGTCGGCAAAACGGCTATCGTGGAGGGTCTCGCCCAGAGGATTATCGCCAAAGATGTTCCATATCTCCTTCAGAACCGTCGAGTGGTTAGTCTCGACTTGACAGGCCTCGTGGCTGGAACTAAATATCGCGGGCAGTTCGAAGAGCGTATCAAAGCCGTTCTCGACGAGATCGCCGGCGACAACGAGACAATATTATTCATCGACGAGCTTCACACATTAGTCGGTGCAGGCGGCGCGGAGGGCGCCCTGGACGCCTCGAATATACTCAAACCCATGCTGGCCAACGGCGAAATTCAGTGCATCGGAGCGACTACCCTCGAGGAATACCGCAAACACATCGAAAAGGACGGCGCCCTCGAACGCAGGTTCCAGACCATAACAGTCGATCCGCCGAACCCGGAGGAGACTCTCGATATCCTCCGCGGCCTGAAGAAACATTATGAAGATCACCATAAGGTTACAATCACGCCGGATGCCCTCGAAGGCGCGGTGCGATACGCCGACCGCTTTATTCAGGGCAGATACCAGCCAGATAAATCCATCGACCTGATCGACGAGGCCGGGGCGATGGTGAACCTCGCAGGATATGTCAAACCCCGCCATCTAATCGAGCTTGAAATGGACATCGCAGAACTCGAGCGGGCGAAGGAAGTGGCTATTTCCAGCCAGGAGTTCGAACGCGCGGCGCGTCTGCGCGACAAAATCCGCAACGCTCGAATCAAGTTCGAAAAGGAGGAGGAGGACTGGCATAAGGCACGGGAGGAAAACCGCCCGAATGTTACCGCCGACGACATCGGCCGTGTAGCGAGCAAGATGACCGGCATTCCCATCTCCGAAATAGGGAAAGAGGACGCCAAACGTCTCCTCGAAATCGAAAAGGTCATCGGCAGGGAAGTTGTCGGCCAGGACGAAGCTATTCAGGTGGTATCATCCGCAATTCGCCGTAGCAGAGCCGGACTTGGCAACCCCAACAGACCCGTGGGAAGTTTCCTGTTTATGGGACCCAGCGGAGTGGGGAAAACTCACATGGCAAAGGTTCTAACCCAGTTCCTTTTCGGATCCGAGGATGCCCTTATCCGCGTGGATATGTCAGAGTATATGGAGAAGTTCTCGATCAGCAGGCTTGTCGGTGCACCTCCGGGCTACGTAGGCTACGATGAGGGCGGCGCTTTGACCGAGCAAGTTCGGCGTCATCCTTACAGCGTGGTCCTTTTAGACGAAATCGAAAAAGCTCACCCCGAAGTTTTCGGAATCCTCCTTCAGATCCTCGAAGACGGCATTCTGACCGACAGTTTCGGACGCCGGGTGAATTTCAAAAATACCATCATCATCATGACATCGAATATCGGCACGAAGCATCTCATAAACAAACAGCTCGGGTTCGATTCCAGCGAGCAGATGCCCGAATACGAAGACTCCAAGCGCGACATGATTCGCGAGCTGAAAAAGGCCATGCGCCCGGAGCTTCTCAACCGCATCGACCATGTGGTGGTTTTCAGACCCCTCGGTATCGAGGATATCGAGAGTATAGTCGATCTCGAAATCGCCGAGGTCAACCGTCGAGTGAAACACAAGGATATGACCCTCGATTTGAGCGAAGAGAGCAGAAAATGGCTTGCCGAAAAGGGTTTCGACCCGAATATGGGCGCGAGGCCGCTCAAGAAAGCTATTCAAAAATATGTCGAGGATCCCCTTTCAGCGAAACTCGTCGCGGGGGATATCCCCTGGGATGCCGTGATTTTCGTCGATCTCGACACCAATGAGGACAGGCTCATCTTCCGCCCAATCCTTCCGGAAAAGAAGTCGGAAGAGGGCGAGACGGAAACCGCAGACAGCGTAGAAAGCTGATTTATTAAACATACAAAAGAAGAAGGCCGGTAGATCACCGGCCTTCTTTATGGATTTATTTCTGAATTATCTAATAAGGCGCGACTAAATCCTCGTGGACGAAGCCGATGGTACCGTCGTATTCTACGTGAATCCATTCCCCTTGAGTACCGAGATAGACGACCGTGGAGCCGGAGGGCATTAGTCGCAGTATTTCTGAGACGGTGTTCGGGGAGCTTCGCAGGTTGGATTTTTTCAGAACCTGCCAATAGACTTTTTCGTCGGTCGAGCGGGGGGAGGCTTTTTGACTGGTTGCGCCGAGGGGTTCGAGTAGCCCGGCCATTATCCATCCCCGGTTGTCGGAGATTTTCACATATAACCAGCTACCCTCGCGTTTTTTGAGAGTCAGAAGGCGTCCAGGTTCGAGGATTATCTGGTTCGAACTGGCAGAGTTGGGCTGGGATTTCACCGGAACCTCGCCGAGGGTGCGGATGATGCCCCGAGCGTCGGTATCCTCGACATCCTGATCGAGTATCCATCCGGCGTTTTCGGAATATTTCACCTGAGCGAAGGCGCCGGCGACATCGACGATTTCGATAATCTCGCCCGCTTTTACGGATTTTATCTTGCGCGAACCGAGGTCGGCGCTTTCGTAGAGACCGGTGGCTTCGGTAACCCTGTAAAATCCTGGGCCGACATCGCTTTTTACCTCGATAGGCTCGATGGTCTGAGTTCTATTCTGGTGGTAATATCCCGCGCACCCCATGAAGAGGAGGCTGGCGATTATTATAAGGATAAGATAGCGCATTGGAATCTCCTAATTTTACCCGGCCTCGACGGAGTTGCCGCCTTCGGTTTTGACTGTGAGTTTGGTCAGTTCGCCGTAGTTCTCGGATACCTTCTGGGATAGGATTTGCGCGAACCGACTGAAGCTATCGACCAGAAATCTGGATGATTCTTTGGTGATTTCGTCGCCCGCTCTGCTTGCGCAAAGGACTACGGCCTCGCCCTTCAGGAAAAACTTTGTGTCCCATGATTGGGAGAAATCATTCAGCGAGAGGAGGAAGCGGTATAACTCGGCTTTTTTGCTCTCGTCCCACTTTTCGGGCACGACGAACATGATGCTGTATGCTACCAGCAAATCCAGTTGCCCTTGAAATCTCATAAGATCCACCCAGAAGGGGACTTCGCCGCGGTGGAGTTCCCATCGATAGCCCTCGGCGTGTTCGCCGAAATTGAGATGGGAAACCACGAGGTCTTCGGAAGTTATGTCGGCGAGGCCTTTGGCGATAGCGTCACGAACCTCTTTGAGGGAGCGAATTTTATTTGTTTCTTTTGCCATAATTTTGTCTCCTATATTTGAGATAAAAATTTTCTTTCCTGGCCGATGGTTGTTCTTGCGCCATGGCCGGGGAAGACTAACAAGGAGTCGTCGAAATGGAGGAGGTGGGCGATGGATTTCCGCAGAGCGGAAGTATCTCCGCCGGGAAGGTCTGTCCTACCGACTCCGGAATTGAATATTGTATCCCCTGCGAAGATTAGATTGTCCGATGCCAGAACGATGCTTCCCTCGCTATGCCCCGGAGTATGGATGACGCGGAGTTTCTCCCCGTCGAACTCCCAGCTATTGCCGCCTTCGAGGATTCTGTCCGCCTCGAATTCGACCCTCTCTTCGAACATAGCGGAGAAATTCGCATGGGCGGATTTCAGGTTGTCGGCGTCGGCGCGGTGAATTGCGATGGGCACCGGAAATCGTTCCACAATCTGAGGCACCGCTCCGATGTGGTCATAGTGGGAATGGGTGAGCACAATTTCGGACGGGGTAAGCCCTTTTTCCTCGAGGATTTCGAGGATAAGTTCCGGCTGAGCGCCCGGGTCGATTAAGAGAACTGTCTCTTTGGAATCGTCCCAAACGGCGTAACAATTCGTCTGGAGATCACCGACGACTATCCTTCGATAATTCACAACTCACCGCCGGAGGTTGTATCCATAGATTTTCCGACGCCTATACGAATCTCGCGCGAGCATGGTATTGTCCGATTTATCATCGAGATACTTAGCTCTCCGGCGCGACCATTACCGGCTCTTCATCTTCGAGGAAGATTATTTCCTCGGCGGATTTGCCCATATTTTCAAGCATGAACTCGGCGCTGACCACGAGGTCGGAATTTGGATATTCATTTACGACCCTTTGGAAATAGACGCGGGCTTTGTCGTGGTCATTCAGGTATTCGGAGTAGTTGAAACCTATCATGAATAGGGGTTTGTAGTTGCCGGGATCGTCGGGATAGATTTCGAGAAGTTTTTCGTAGGCTTCGATAGCGCCTTTGAAATCGTTCTTGCCGAGATACACCTGAGCGAGATTGTAGTAGCCTTCGAGGGAGATCGACTGGTAAGTCTGCATTGCTTTTGCGGGGTTCTTTTCCTCTTCGGCCTTAGCATTCTTGAACAGGAGCCAGTCGCGGAGGGCTTCTCCTTCATCTCCGGCGAGGGAGATAGCTTTGGCCATATATTTTTCGCCGGCGGGAGTGCCGCTGTATTTTTCGGCGGCCTTATTGACCAGATTGAATAGTCTTTCCTTGTTCTTGTCGAAGTTCTCCGACTCCGGGTAGTATTTGACGGCGCTTTCGTAGAAGGAGATGGCGTCGTCGAGGTCGCCGCGAGCCGCACTGTCGTTGGCCAACTGGATGTATTCTTCCTCGCTGAGTCTGCTACCGGAACATCCGGCGAAAATAACCATCGCTAAGATTAAAACAACCCATGCTGTCGATTTCATGAAACCTCCATTAATTTTGTTATTCTACATTAATCGCAAATATAGCCTCGGGGAATATCCATGTCAAGGGGATAGTATCGCCTTCGGCCAACACGCAGATTCCCCCGACCATAAGCAATTTCAATACCGGAAGTCGATGAGGAATTTGACTTTTTTGGGAAGGGGATTTGTATTATTGCAGAGGGGCAACAACGGCAGTTTCGCGCAATGGCGTCTTGAAGGATTTTGACCAAGGAAAAAAAAATTCATAAAAATTAGTGAAATTCTCCAAAATATTCATAGCTTTGAATAGAAAGATAAGACGAATCGGGGTCGGCCCTTCTTATCCTTCGGGGGAGCAGAAATTGAATTTGGAAGGAACAACTCATGCGGAAGGCTTTTCACGGCTATTTCGTCGTAGCGTTTGCAATACTTCTCTTCTCCGGCGCGATTTTTGCGCAACCTTCTCTGCTTTTTCAGGTGATAGATGCGGCAGGCAATGAAGGCGATGACATCTCCGCCCCGGGTCATTACAATCTCTCATCCTGTATCGGCCAGCCTACACCAGTAGCCTTTGGGCCTCTTACAAATCCCGCCCATCATCTTTATCCCGGATTCCGCAAAGTCGATTTGGATTTGCGTTACCCTTTTAACTGGCTGAGCATCGATGTCCGCTATTCTTCCGATACGAGTTTTACCCTTTCCTGGTCTGGAATCGATACTACTATAGAAGACGGCCAGGGATGGGGAGTCTGGAATTACGATGTTCAATACCGGCTTGACGGTTCCGGTGTATGGAACGATTGGCTTATGGCGACGACTGATACTTTCGGTGTTTTCGGGCCGGAGAGTCCTGTGGATGTCACGCCAGGCGAGACATATTTTTTCCGGCTTCGGGCCACCGATCTTGCACGGAACACTTCCCCCTGGAGCGACCAGGATTCGATGATTGTGGATTATGCTGTCGAATTCTGTATTCATACCGTCGAACCGGGGGCTTTGACCGACGGAGGCAATTTTGCCATGGTCGAATATCAGCCCCAGCCCGGAGTTACGGAGTCTGAGAATGTTTGGGAGGGATCATGTGTTACAATATGGTGTTATCCCAACTCGAATGCTGAAATTACGGGCTTGACTTCGGCCTCCGACGGCACCCAGCGATGGGCTGTCGATCATTCAGTAGAAGATACTCTTTGGACTATCGACGGTTCCGTTTCGAGTTACGACATTCCATATTGGCATCAGTTCCGTCCGATTATCGAACTCGTTGGCACCGATGAGACACACACCGTCGGGACAATTCACCACGATCAATTCGGCCCGGGGCATTTGGAGAGCGGGCTTTACGGAAACTGGTCCCAATGGACGGATTACGGTTCCCTGCTGGAGTTTGTCGATTCTACTACCGGCGATCCTGTCCGCCATGCCGAGGCCGAAGATTCAGTTCGGTTTCACGATATCGCAGGGGCTTTTGTCGATACGATTCGATATTCCAACATCGGCTTTATGATAAGGATACTCACCAACTTAGGAGATTCGGTGAGCGCGGATGGCGTCTGGCACGAGAGTCCATACAGCACGAACTGGTTTGGAGGCTCTACTCACAACTTCGGCGTTCGGGACACATATTTTGTTCACGAGGGACAGGCGCATATTTTCAATAGGTGGGACGACGGTTCTACTGACACATCCCGCACTATTATTGTCGATGCGGATTCTGTTTTCCATGCGATGTTCGACCGGAATTACCGCGTTTTGATCGAGAATCCCACTGGGTTGGGAGTTCCAAATCCTCCTGTAGGCGCATATTGGCATGGCTTCGGCGACACAGCCGAGGGAAGGATAGATACATCGGGCGTCAGCGGTTGGTGGATAATCGGATATTACGGAACTGGCTCGGCTCTTCCCGGCGGCGGAGATGAGTTCTGGTTTCAGGTTTACGATTCATCCCGAATCACCTGGAGATGGGGGATTGATACAGGAAATCTCTGCACCCTTCAGGTTTACAGCAGATATGGCCATCCCGCGCCGGTGGGCGAGTATATCGTTCCCTTCGGAACTCATGTTTACTTGAGCGTCGAGGACAGCACTTTCGAAGAGGGAGACTGGCACCACTGCACCGGATGGCTTGGCGATGGCGTTGTGGTTCCATCAACGGGCACGGAGAATATCCTCGATTTTGTAATTACCGGAAGCGGTTGGCTCGTTTGGCAATGGGACGGCTCCGCGGATTTACCCCTTTACATTTCTTCGACACCCGATGCTTACGGCCCGCCAAACCCAGGAGTAGGAGTTCACTGGGTGCCCATATTAAGCATGGTCGAGGCTTTCGTGGAGAATAATCCGGACGGGCTCTGGTGGTGTATCGGCAATGTCTGCTGGGGAAGCATGGCGAGTTCAAGCGCGGACAGTGTTTACTTCATTATAGAAGAGCCTTCCGGAATCGACTGGCAGTGGATGTGGTGGGACGGTCCTACGGATACCCTCTGGATTTTCAGCCGATTCGGCGATCCATTCCCGACCCGGGGCAGACATGAATATCCCGCTGACACAATCGATATTGTCGCATGGGTTAATACACCGGTCGATAGCCATTATTGTTCGGGCTGGCACGGGGACGGCAGTGTTCCGGCGACTGGAGATACGAACTGGGTAACATTCCGTCTGGACACTTTCAGCACCCTGACGTGGGACTGGGACGATACTCTGCTTCATCCCTTTAATGTTGCCAGCGAAGGTGGATTGGGCGAACCCGAGCCGCCGGTTGGAGTCCATTGGTTCGACCCGGGAACGGATATTACCGCTTTTGTTCAGAACCCCTATTCCGGATGGTATTGCATCGGTTACTACGGTTTTGGAGATTTGCCGAGTTTCGATTATGTCGATAGCGTAGATTTCACGATATCGCGAGCCACCGGTGTGGAATGGCTTTGGGCGGACGACGCTTTTTCACTAATCGTAACTGCACCCTCATATACGACACCGGTTCCGCCGAGGGGAATCACCTGGCATCCCCACGGCAGGGAGATTGCGGCCTCCATCGAGGATTCCGTTTATTCCAGCCTCGAGATTCGTCATTCATGTCAGGGATGGACTGGTTTCGGTCCCGTTCCGGCAACAGGGGATACGAATTATTTCGAATTCTCGATGACATCCAATGGCGCTATCAACTGGGTATTCGAGGATGAGTATTATCTGAGCGTTCTCCACGAGGGTCTTCCCTTTGCGGTGGAGCCTTCGGTTCTCGGAGTGGAGGGTTGGTATAGCAGTCTGGACACTGCGGTGCTGGTTACGGATTCCGTTGTTTGGGACGGAAGCGAGCCTTACCTTTTCACTTCATGGGAAATCCCCGGAGTGGGATTTATCGGTGACGAATTCTCAGATTCGACATATGTTGTTATGGACGACGCCTACGTAGCTACCGCTATGTTCGGAGTAGCCTATTGGGTTCAGATTCTCAAGGACCCCCCCGAAGATACCCTCGGTTGGATCGCGGTCGATGGGGACACGTTCTTCAATACGTCGGTTTACGAAGCTCACTGGCTTGCCGGAAGAGCCTATGATTTCGAGGTTAGCGGTCTTGATTCGACCGCCGGAGTAAAATATAATTTCAGCGGATGGACTGACGATACCACAGCCTCGCGGGTTAGAGCGTCCAATGTAACCAGCGATACCGTTTTTACTGCGGATTACAATACTTATTATAATATCATCATCGGAAAACGTCCCACTGAGGACACTCTCGGTTGGATGATCGTCGATATGGATACTTTCTTCGCCGATTCTTCGGTGGAGCTTAGTTTTTGGTGGGAAGAGGGCACCGAGCATTATTTGGAAGCCAGCGCTCTGGATTCGGCGGCATTTTACAAATATTCCTTCAGTAATTGGAATGTATCCACACCGACTCCCGATTTAACAACCGACCCGATTTTCGCACCGGATACTTTCCATGCACAATACGATCGCAGTTTCTTATGTAATGCTAGAAAAGATCCGGCTCAGCCATACGGATATATAGAGGTTTTCGGCGAGCGTTACGAAGGAGCGCATTCGGTCAATTTCTGGGTCGAAGAGCGCGGTAGAGTGCCTTTGGGAGTTGGCAAATACGATATTAGCGGAGATTCCGTTTACATATTCCAGTTCTGGGATGGCCCGGGGGGAGGGACAGATACATCTTTCTTAACTGCGGAAATCATATCTCCGGACACTTTCCGCGCTGTGTATCTCGAACAGGAGATCTATTTGAACATCGAATTTGGCCAGTATGGAGTTATGCCCAGCGATTCGGTTTATTGGGAAATCAGAGATAGCCTCGAATACATGGAGTCCTACGGAATGCAGCAGAGCGATTCGATAAAAATATATAACTATTCCAACGTGCCGGTGCAGTTAGGTCTTGGAGTAGGTAGAGTAGTGGATTTAACTGCAGGGTGGGCGGTTGATACTTTGTGGAAACCTTCCTTCTATCCCAATATTCACAGGTTTGTTCTGTTAGGCAGGTTTGAACGGGGTTCTTCATCACCGCCTATGACATGGGACAGGGCGCGGGACTATTTGAAACTTGATGATACATGGGCGACAAGCAGTTATTTGGGAACCAGTGGGTTCAACCTTCAGCCTATCGGTTCACCAAACAGCACGGATATGCTCTGGTTCGAGTTTACCGCCCCTTCTGTATCCGATTATCCTCATCATACACGAATGATAATGGTGAGTTTGTCTGTGAGATTATATCTTCCTTAGGAGAAGACTGAGGAGTCTATTATGAGAAATAAAGCAATTATACTCGTTCTAATCTTTGCGGCGGTCTGCTTCGCGCAGGTGCCCAGGGTAATCAATTATCAGGGAAAACTTGTCGATCCCAGCGGTGTAGCTATCGACGACCCGAGGGATTTGTCCTTCCGTCTTTTCAGAAGCTCGACCGGAGGATCTGCAATCTGGTTCGAAAATCACGCTTCCGTTCCTATTGCTAAAGGTTTGTTCGATGTCCGACTCGGTTCAGTGTCGGCCTTTCCCGATAGTGTGGATTTTACCGAGCAGTATTGGCTGGAAATAGAGGTAGGAGGTATAACTCTTGCTCCGAGAGTTCCTCTGCAGTCCGTGCCTTATGCCCTGGCCGCAGAAACAGCACTCCATGCTACTTTCATCGACAGCGTCAGCTGGATTGACTCTATAAGCTACATCGACAGCGTCAGCTGGATAGATTCCATCCGCTGGGTGGATTCGATAGGCTACGTGGCCTATATCTCATATATCGACTCGGTTGGCTACATCGACTCGATTGGATGGGTAGGCCGAACTGTTTGGGCGGATTCCGCTGGATGGGCGGCATATGTCCATTGGGATTCCATCGACGGCATTCCATCCGGAACATGGGTAACCAGTTTGAACACCTTAACCGGAGATCTCAACTGCGTCGGAACGGGCGGTATCGAGGTTTCCGTCGATGGGTCTAACATCATTTTCGACTTAGTTCTGGAACCCGGGGACTGTCCATTAATTGTCGATTTAACGAGCGGAAGCTCCTCGAATCAATTCGTGCCGGTGAACTTGCAGGCATTTTCGCCGACGGTCGGGCAATTTCTGATAACCGAAGAAGACATGGGTTGCACAGGCGGGCGAATGTCCGGAATCAAGTTATATGCAAATGAAACATCCACAGCTTCAATCAGCGATGTCGATGTCTGGATTCAAACGGTTCTGGTCGATGACCTTTCCGGTGGGTCGATAACGCCGTCCGGCCTCCCTATAGTCTCTGGAATTACTTTGAACCGAGCCTTGGACGGTTCTGTTGTGATAGATTTCCCCTCCGGATACATATACACGGGCGGGAATATTCTTATAACAATAAGGAAGAATAGCACGTCGGGCACGGCCAATACATGGCGCGGCTCTTCGACGACGTCAGCGATGGCTTGGTATAATCCGACTTCGAACACTTTTCCGCTTCCATCAAGCGCGAATTTTAAGCCGAACATCACTTTTAGCTTCCTACCACCAGAATCGCCAGATTTAGTAACGGATGTGAACGGTATTTCCGGTTCGGTTACTATCGAGGGTGGAACGGATATCGAGGTAGTAAATCATGGGGATACCATTACCATCAACTACGACGGCACATCATCCTCCGGTTCGGACAATGACTGGTTAGCAGTAACCAGCGGATCGGATACTACAAGGCTTCGGACAGCCGGCGCGTGGGGATTATCGCGCCATAATAATCTTGCCCATGGAATTCACGATTCCACTCATATTAATTTCGGCGTGGCTTCGATAACAGGCGCTTCCGGTGAGAATATTAAATATGCCACAGTCGGTGGCGGCAGGACGAATGAAGCCTCAGGAGTCGGCGCGGTTATCGCCGGCGGTTTCGACAACGAATCTGCGGACTCCGGTTCGGTTGTTGGCGGGGGGGTTCTTAATAGCTCCCGAGGAAAATATTCCGTAGTGGCAGGCGGCAACGATAATAACGCAACTGCTTTGTGGTCAACAATCGGCGGCGGATATAATAATACATCTTCCGCGCCGAACGCTACAGTAGCCGGCGGATTTATCAATATGGCGAGCGGTCATTGGTCAACGGTCAGCGGCGGGCAGAATAATACCGCTAATTTCGATTACTCCGTGGTCGGCGGAGGCCGGGAAAATTATGCCGGTGGCGAGAGGTCTGTGATACCCGGCGGAAGTATGCTTCGAGTGGGCGCGAGGTCTTTCGGTTTCCGAGGCGGAATAGGCGGTAACCCGGCAGTTTTGCTCGATGTTTCCGGCGAAACGGAGACTTTCCATATCGTAGATGCGAATTTCCATTTCAACTGGGATAATGCTCCGGCTTGGTTCCGTGTGGACGGCGACACCAACGATTTCGCTATTTACATGAACCCCGCCAACGACTATATCGGCCTCGGCACGAATACGCCTACGGAGAAACTTCAAGTTATCGGCAATATTCACGCTACAGGAACTATTACCAGCGGAAGCTCGATACGTATCGACGGCACCCGTAACCCCGGTTTAATAACCGAAACTCACGGCCATATCCATTTCGATAACGAGAATCTCACAACTTACGGCAATGTGGGAATAGGCACGATGGAGATGGTGCGTATGCTCGATGTTCACGGCACTGTGGGGATTAGCGACACGCTGGATATGCGTCAGAACCAGGTGAAGAATATGCTTCTCGATCTGCGGGATGGCGAGAACCCGCCCGATCCTCAAGTGGGGCAGATTTGGATGAGGACGGATCTTTAAATGATGCGGAACAGGACCAACATATCGGCTATTCTGTTATTGCTGGTTTTCGCGGGGCTGGGGTTTGCCCAATCCTTCAGAGTTCCACTCGAGTGCTATCTCGACACGGGAGAGGTAGATATTGTATTCTGTATGGATACGAGCCGTTCGATGGAGCCATATATCGAGGATTTGCAGAATAACATCGTCGAGTTCATCGACAGCATTATCGCGCGCGGATACGATTTCCGGCTGGGTGCTGTGCCTTTCGACGATTATACAAATATCTGGGATTTCGATCCCGGAACCCCCAGCAACCAGATGACTGCCGATACCGTGGAATTCAATGCCTGGCTCGCCGACCTCGATGTCAGTTTGGTGGCAAGTGATTCATGGGAGGTCTCGCTTGATGCCATTTTCGATGCTTTGGTCGATTATGAATGGCGGGAGGATGCTCTAAAAATCATAATAATGTTCACCAATGAGGGACATCATTATCTGGGTGACGGCTCCGGTTTCTCCGATGTTACCCCATCTCAGGTCCTGGATACGGTTATCAGCCAGGGCGCGGTGGTTTTTATTGCCGCGTCGAGCAGGCCGCCATGGGTGGGTTCTCCGATCCCATTTTCGCATATGACGAATTTCATCAATCTTGCGAATTATTCCGGAGGTTATCTTGACTCTTTGACAGCGGACTGGACCTTTATCCTCGACCATGTTGTAGATTTGATTTCTACCTTCACTTCGGTCGAAGCTCTAATTATGAATTCGACCGGAAGCAGTATCTTCATCAATGCCGCTCTGGAACCCCTTACTCCCTCATGCATGTCAATACGTTCAGAGAATCCCGTTATTTCTGATTCCCCGGTTCCGAATGGCGACAATTTCCGCACTTTCTGGAAAGTTATTGTTGATACGACCTGTTCTGATATCGACAAATGTTTCGATCTTATAGTATGGGGCGGCGGTTTCGCGGATACGCTCTATGGCTGTATATATGACCCGACATGCTATGGCTATACTGATGCCGACATAGATCATAGTCCGCCTGTATTCGAGACGACTTGTCTCGAAATTACTCCAAATCCTGCCACATTGAGTTTGAATGTATATAATGACGGCATCAGACCGATTACGGAAGTTAGTGTCAGATTTATCACCACGGACGAGGATTTGGAAATTGTTGGTGGAGATAGTAACCCGATGCTGTTTGACGAAATTGGATATATTAGTTCAGAAACCGTTAATTGGCAACTGAGTGTTGATCCTGAGGGTGTAGGGGAGAGCCATTCCTACCAGATTCAATTCAATTATGTCGAAGGATCGGTCTCATCTGAGGATTATAATTTCACAGTGCCGGAATTTCTTACACCGCCAGTAGTATCAATAACACGTGGAGATACGATAATCTGTCCCGGCGGTTCGGTTATGTTGGAGGCGGGAATTTCTCCGTCGGGAACTTGGGACCATAATTGGACACCATCAGCGGGCTTGGATGACCCCACAGCCTTAACTCCAATAGCGAGTCCCCTCGTAACCACGACTTACACTTTCACCGCTACCGATGGTTACGACTGCACGGATAGTGACGATATTACGGTCGTTGTTGCGGACACGGTTTTTGCCGATGCCGGCCCGGATACGACAGTGTTCCCCGGAAGGATTGTTCAATTAGGCGGAGTTCCCAGCGGGTTCGGAGGTTATGGTTCATTGTTTTACGAATGGAGTCCCAACGAGGGATTATCCGATTACCGGTCGCCAAATCCCGTTGTGTATCCATATCTACCAGCGGAATATATTCTCACGGTAACCGATGAAGCCGGATGTGTGAGCAGGGATACTGTCAATATCAATACTCAGGATCCTCTCGGGTATATTCTTGTTCAGGACGAAACGGAGATTCTCGAGCTTAGAGTCATCGATACATTGAACGCTATTGCCGAAGGGAACGGTGTTATAATGGTAACCATGCCCGGCGGTCTTATCGGCGCGGCGGATTTGGTCGATAGCACGGATACATGGGCTTCTCCGGTTCTTATTCAGACCCCGAGAGGAATTCGTTCGTGGAGGCATCGAATTTTCATACCATAAATTCTCATTTCCCTCTCCTTTGAAAAGACGCCGGTTTTTTGGGTAAATCGGCGTCTTTGTTTATTACGCCCTTGATTTACAGCGAGTTTTAGATTAAATTGCATCGCGAAAGAAGCAAGATGCAAACGAGACAACTGGACATATACACGCCGAAGAGTTATTCGGAATTCATCGACGGACTGTTCGAGGAGCATCACGTTATAACCCTCTGGAAGGAAACGATGGAGGGGGAAATGCTTCATTATCAGCTTCTCACGGCCGCGGATGAAAGCGAACCAATTTTGGACGCCCTGGAGGCTAAGATGTCGGGCGTTGAAGGCTTTCGCATTGTAATTTTGGCCGTGGAAGCATCCATTCCGCGTTTGCCGGACAGGGAAGAAACCGAGCAGAAAATAATCATGGCTGATTCCCCGCGGGTTAGCCGTGAGGAGTTGTATTCGGATATCATATCGACCATGGACATGAACTGGATGTATTTGCTTCTGGTTGCCCTCTCGACCTTCGTAGCGGCGGTTGGTTTGATGAAGGACAGTGTGGCGGCGATAATCGGGGCGATGGTTATAGCTCCCCTTCTTGGGCCGAACGTGGGCCTTAGTCTTGCAACAACCCTTGCGGATTTGAAACTCGGGATACGTGCGGCGCTGACCCTTGTTGTGGGTTTGATAACCGCGCTGATTTTATCCATATTGATGGGCATATTTGTCGATTTCGATCCGGGGATGACGGAGATTGTAGCGCGAACTCAGGTAACCCACGGGGATCTCATTATCGCTCTTGCCTCCGGAAGCGTCGGGGTTCTGGCGTTCACGACGGCATTGCCCACGATGCTGGTGGGGGTTATGGTCGCCGTGGCATTATTGCCGCCGCTTGTGGTTACTGGATTGCTTATAGGCGCGGGTCATATGGACAGTGCCCTTGGTGCGGCATTGCTATTGCTGACAAATCTTATTTGTATCAACCTTGCGGGAGTGATTACCTTCTATATTCAAGGTGTCCGTCCGTTGACATGGTGGGATGCCGAGAAGGCCAAAAAGGCGACATCGAAGGCGATTCTAATCTGGCTTATTCTGTTTGCAATTTTGATTGTTCTGATAACATTATCGAATTAGAAAAGGGAGATAATATGCGCTGGTCACAGGTATTTATACCGACATTGAAAGAAGTTCCCGCCGACGCTCAGGTGGATTCGCATATCCTTATGCTTCGGGCGGGCTTGATTCGCCAGCTGGCTTCGGGGGTTTATTCGTTCCTGCCGCTGGGGTGGAAATCCATGCTCAAGACGATGGAAATTATCCGCGAAGAGATGAACGATATCGGCGGTCAGGAAATACTTCTGCCGTCTCACACGCCTATCGAAATCTGGGAGGAAACGGGCAGAGATGTTGACATGGGTGATATTATGTATCGTTTCAAAGACCGTAAAGGACAGACTTTCGCCCTCGCGCCTACTCATGAGGAGATTATCACCGACCTTGCCCGGGGCAGAATTCGCAGTTACCGTGACATGCCGCAGGTATGGTGGCAGATGCAGACCAAGTTCCGCGACGAACCGCGTCCGCGGTCAGGGCTTCTGCGTGTCCGCGAGTTTATCATGAAGGACAGCTATTCCCTCTGCGCGACATCGGAGCAGTTGGACGAGATGTATGACAACCACGACGGCGCATACCGCCGAATTTTCGACCGTTGCGGTCTGAAATATTTCGTAGTGGGCGCATCCAGCGGGCTTATGGGCGGAACCGGCTCCGAGGAGTTCATGGTGCCCTCGTCAGCAGGGGAGGACATCATCGCGACATGCGAGTGCGGGTTCGCACAGAATCTGGAAATCGCGGAATCCGTTCCCACGGTGGCGGAATGGGTCGAGGTAGATAGGAAAAAGGTTCATACCCCCGAAAAACGGACTATCGAGGAGGTTTCGGATTTTCTCGGCCTGCCGGCTTGCCAGATGCTGAAATCCCTTATATATATGACGAAATCCGGAAAGGCCGTGATGGCATGTCTTCGCGGAGATCATGAGCTTTCGGAAGACAAGCTTCAGGCGGCGGTTGGAGAAACTGTCCGGCCGGCGGAAGCCGAAGAGGTTGCCAAGATTACGGGCACGGAAATAGGGTTCCTTGGTCCTATCGGACTGAAGGGCAATGTTCGAATCTTCGTAGATGCCGCGGTCGATGGTGAGATGCCTTTCGCAACCGGCGCTAACGAATTCGATTATCACATAACAGGCTATACGACCGCCGATATTCCGAAGTTCGAAATTTCGGACATAAGGCAAGTTGCGGAGGGCGATTGTTGTGCTGTCTGCGGCAAGAAACTCGATTTGGTGCAGACAGTTGAAATCGGGCATATTTTCAAACTGGGGACAAAATATTCTGCGGCAATGGAAGCCACCTTTCTCGGCGAGGACGGGGTCGCGAAGCCTATTATCATGGGAAGCTACGGAATCGGCGTGGGAAGAATCCTCGCCGCGGCAATCGAGCTTTATTCCGACGACGACGGCATCTGCTGGCCGATATCTATCGCGCCGTATGAGGTTGTGATAACCGCCCTCAACGTAAACGACGAGAGTATTGTCGAGGTCGCGGAAAATCTGTATGATGAGCTTCTGGAGCAGGGAATCGACGTCCTCTATGACGACCGGGATTTGCGTGCAGGATTCAAGTTCAAGGATGCCGATCTTCTTGGAGCGCCTATTAGAATCACGGTAGGCCGCGGCGTGAAAGATGGCGTGGTCGAAGTCTTCCGCAGGCGCGAAAAGACCAAGGCCGAAGTGCCCATTAACGAGGCTCTGGACGCAGTAATCGACATCTGGGAAGAACTTTTCGCAGAGTTGGTTCAAGTCTGATAGACAATAAATATCCATCAAAAAAGGGCGGATTGACCGCCCTTTTTTTTATTATGTCCCGCTAAAGCTTATTTGATGAACCTTTCCCGCGCTTTTTCGATTTCTTCACGGAGAGGGGAGTCATCGTGCAAATTGGAAAGCCAATCGAGGTAATTAGCGATGCGGTCATTGTCTGCACAGCGGCTCAGCACACCGGAGGTTTGGGAGAAAAATCCAGGGTTGGGCAAATAATTGTGTCGTTTATCCATCGAACCGAAACTAAGCCAGAAAAGGGAATCCATCTCCATCGATTCATCGCTGAGTTCTTTTTCCCAGGCTACTCCTCGGGCGAGGATTAATGCTCGGGCAGTAAGAGGGGATATCGGATCCGTTGAGTAGCAGAAGCGGGCATTTTTGACAGCATCTTCGGGACGCCCCACAAAATAGGCGACTGCGGCCTCGGCGAGGGAATCCAGCAGGACTTGCTGAAGGGGGTCTGTCTGCGCGACAACTTCGAAGGCGATACTCTCCCGCTGACTCCATTTGACCATGTGGGTCAGCGTGTATTCCCCGGGGGGAAAGCATGGAAGACCTACGGGTTCCGCGTAGCTTCGGACATCTTTGTAAGGGTCGTAGAGCCATGTCGTGCCGTCGATTTTGGTGAATTTGTATGAAGCTGATTCGCCGGGGGCGAGGGTATCGCTGACATATTTGTCGATGAGTTCCACTACGGCGTAGGGTTCGATGCTGTCCCCTTTGATTTCGCCCGCGCTCAGAGCATAGCATATAGCGGTATCTTCGGCGATGTTCGTCGCGACGACAGTAAAATGAAGGATTTCGCCCATCTTAAAAGGCTCATCCGGCGGAAGCCATCGGACTTCTATTGCTTCGCGGATGGACTGCATCGGCGGAATAATTTCGGCGGCGGCTGGGACGGCGAGAATAAAGAATAACAGGATTATTTGGATCACAGTTCGGCCTCCTCGGCAAATTCTTCGAACTTCTTTTTTGCGGCCTCGGATAATTTTTCGGGTACTTTAACATTCAGGACGATATAGAGATCGCCGCGTTTTTTGCCGGTGTCTATACCTTTGGCCTTAACTCGCAGTTTCTTTCCAGAGGATGTTCCGGGGGGTATTTTCACTTCGACCTTGTCGCCCAGGGGTGTGGTCAATCTGATTTTAGAGCCGAGGATGGCCTGTTTGAGGTTGATTGTAACGTTGGCATACAAATCGAGGCCCTTGCGCGTGTATTTTTTGTCTCCTGCCACATTGACAGTGACGATGAGGTTCCCCGGTTTACCTCCGGTAGGTGAAGGCTGGCCGAGACCGCGAAGGCGAATTTGGCCGCCGTCTTCGATTCCCGGGGGTATTTTCACATTGATGGATTTCGGCGGTGCGCCGGGTTGCTGAATTTGAAGTGTAGTCTGGCCGCCTTTGATGGCCGTTTCGAAGGGGATTGTTACTGCGGCCTGCAAATCTGCGCCTTTTGAGGGTTGCCGCTTTTTTCGGCCGCCCATATTGAAGAATTGGCCGAGGATGTCCTCCATGCTTCCGCCGCCGCCGCCGAAAAGGTCTTCGAAATTGGCCGAGGTTGTGCGGCGGTATCCTCCTCCAACGCCGGGATAAAAACCTCTGCCGGTCGCCGCATATTTGCGGAGTTGGTCGTATTCGGCTCGTTTTTTCTCGTCCGAGAGGATATTGTATGCTTCGTTGAGGTCCTTGAAATTCTGCTCGGCCTGCGAGTCGTCCGGGTGCAGATCGGGATGATACTTCTTCGCGAGCTTATGAAAAGCCTTCTTGATATCCGCTATTGAGGCGGATTCGGGAACCCCTAATACTTTATAGTAGTCTTTGCTTGGATCCATAATATCGAATGCTGTTTAGTCTTTTGTAGTTCAACCTAATAGATAACCAGAAGATGGACAAAATCAAGGCCAAACTGGGGTGCATCACATAAAAGTGGGAAGCGCCGCCTTGTTCAGGCGGCGCTTTGGGGTAGAGGATAGAATTCAAATAGGGGGAAGGATAGTTTCTTCGCGCCGTCGGAATGGGGGATCCCGCTGGGGAAAGGAGGGGAAATGCAACGTTATCCCCCGTTGCTCGGCACTCACACATCCCGCGAATGTCGTCCCGACGGCTTAAGCGCAAGGTTGCGCCGAAGAGAGGGCAAATTCTGTAAAGAACTTTTCTAATCAAGGTATGATACGGATATATTTTTCTGTTGCAAGTTTTTTCTGAAAAAAAGTGTGGATAGTGTCCTGTGTGTTGTTTGAGACAGCTTCTCATGGCTTCTTTTATTCTAATTCTTCGCTCCATGGCCGGATCCAAAAACCTCCGACTAATCCCATAGGTGTAACTGTAACACGAACCTCGGGGCCGCCTTTTTCGAAATCGCCCCGAAATCTGAAAATGTGATTCCCATTAGCGGTGTAAGTCTCCTTGTAAAAGAGCCGACGGAATTCGCCATATTCGGGAAGAATCTGCTCTTCGAACATGGATTTTTGCCTTTCGGGAGGAAGAGCTGATATTAACTGGGATGTCGCTGTAGCAGAAGGTATGGGCTCGAACTCTCCTCGGTTCCATTTGTTGCAAAGTTTTGTAGCGAAAGATGCGGCGGTTTCCATGTGAGTTCTATTAACTTGAGATTCCGGAATTTTCACGGCGGATTTGGGCGAACCCTCTTGGGAAGGGCATCCGGTGACTGTTACCAGCGCGAAAATCATCGCCGCGAGAATTAGATATTTCAACACATCTTCCCCTATATTATCACGGGGCGGCCACGATAGACCGCCCCGCACGTTGTGTTATTCGACCACTTCGTAATCGGCGTCCTGAATGTTATCGTCGTCGTCCGAAGGACCTTCGGTTTCTCCGGTGGGCTGAGCGCCTTCGCTTCCCGCTGGCTGTTCGCTGTGATATAGCTCCTGAGCCGCTGTATGCCAAACCTGAGTGAGGTTGTCGTGCTTTGCCTTGATGTCGTCGTAGTTGTCTCCCTTGAGGGCAGACTGAAGCTCTTTTAGGGCTTCGGTTACTGCATCTCGGGTTTGCGGTGTCAGTTTGTCGCCGACGTCTTTGAGTTCCTTCTCGGTCTGGTAGGCGAGGCTGTCCGCGGCGTTTCGGGTTTGAATCTGTTCTTTGCGCTGACGGTCTTCGTCGGCGTGAGATTCGGCGTCCTTGACCATCTTTTCGACTTCGTCATCAGCGAGACCGCTTGAGGCTTCGATTCTAATGGACTGCTCCTTGCCCGTGGCCTTGTCTTTCGCCATCACGTTCAGGATTCCGTTGGCGTCGATATCGAATGTAACCTCGATTTGCGGGACTCCGCGCGGTGCGGGGGGGATTCCGTCGAGGTAGAATTTACCGAGGGATCGGTTGTCCCGCGCAAGGGGTCTTTCGCCCTGCAGGATATGGATTTCGACCTGCGTCTGGCTGTCCGCGGCAGTGGTGAATGTCTCGGTGCGTTTGGTCGGGATTGTGGTGTTGCGCTCGATCATAGTGGTAGCTTCGCCGCCGAGGGTTTCGATTTTTAGCGACAGGGGCGTAACATCGAGGAGGAGGACATCTTTAACCTCGCCGCCGAGAACTCCGCCCTGAATAGCCGCGCCCATGGCAACCACTTCGTCCGGGTTGATCCCCTTATGGGGGTCTTTCCCGAAGAAGGATTTTACAACTTCCTGAATCTTCGGCATACGGGTCATTCCGCCGACGAGGATAACTTCGTCGATTTGATCTTTGGTAACTTTGGCGTCTTTGATAGCGCTCTCGACCGGTTTTTTGGTTCTATCGACCAGTTCATCCACCAGTTTTTCGAATTCCGAACGCGTGAGTGTGTAGTTGAGATGTTTCGGGCCGCTGGCATCCGCGGTTACGAAGGGGAGGTTGATATCGGTGGATTCGGTGCTGGAAAGCTCGATTTTTGCCTTCTCCGCCGCTTCCTTCAGACGCTGGAGGGCCATCGGATCTTTTGAAAGGTCGATTCCCTGATCCTGCTTGAATTTTCTCACGAGCCAGTCGATAACCTTCTGGTCGAAGTCGTCGCCGCCGAGGTGAGTGTCGCCGTTGGTGGATTTGACCTCGAAAACGCCGTCGCCAATCTCGAGAATGCTGATGTCGAAAGTTCCTCCGCCGAGGTCGAAGACCGCGATGGTGGAGTTTTCCGTTTTCTTGTCGAGGCCGTAAGCCAGACTCGCGGCAGTGGGTTCGTTGATAATCCTCTGGACGTTCAATCCTGCGATTTTGCCAGCGTCGGCGGTGGCTTTGCGCTGAGCATCGTTGAAATATGCCGGCACGGTGATTACGGCGTCGGTTACCTTCTCGCCGAGGTAGTTTTCGGCGTCGGTTTTGATTTTCTGAAGGATCATAGCAGAGATTTCCGGCGGGGAATAGACCTTGTCGTCGATTTTGACCCGCGCGCTTCCGTTGTCTCCGGAGACCACTTTGTAGGGCACCTCTGAGATTTCGGTTTGCACCTCGTCGAAACGCCTGCCCATAAAGCGTTTTATGCTATATACCGTGTGTTCCGGGTTTGTAACCGCCTGCCGTTTCGCGGGGACGCCTACGAGACGTTCACCCTTTTTCGTGAAAGCGACTACTGACGGGGTTGTCCTGCCGCCTTCGGAGTTCGGGATTACTCGCGGTTCGCCGCCCTCTATTACTGCGACACAGCTGTTAGTTGTTCCCAGGTCGATTCCAATAATTTTTCCCATGATTTCCTCTCGTTGTTATTTTTCAATTTCTAAAATTTCTTCAAAATCCCCGGGACTAAGCCCGGGGCGCGCATTTTCCTTCGGATAAGGGAGAATGGGCGTATGGGGTTCTTTAATCCACGGAGATTGGGATTTCCTTGCGTTTGGCCTCTTCGCGCTTGGGAAGGGTAACGGTGAGGACGCCGTCTTTGTAGGCGGCTTTGATCTTCTTGTCATCAACCTCGGTTGGGATGTAGAAGCTCCTCTGGAACCTGCCGAAAACACGTTCGATGCGGTGCCAGTTGTCCCCTTCGGTTTTTTCCTCAGAACGCTTTTCGCCGGAAATTGAGAGGACGCCTTCTTTCATATTGACGTTGAAATCCTCCTTTTTCATTCCGGGGACTTCGGCCTGAACAACGAGTTCGCCTTCGTTTTCTTTGATATCGACACGAGGCGCCCAGACCATGCTTTCGGATTCGGTTCCTTCTTCGCCGTATGCTTTGCGCATCCTGCGTTCCATTTCCTCGAAGGAATCCATCAGGTCTCCGAAAGGTTTCCATCTTACGATAGCCATGTTTACCTCCTTGGTTTACGTTTTGACTAATTCGTCACAGGAATATATTACAGGAGGCGTGCCAATAGTCGTAAATATCACGTATCTCATTGATTCATGGTGAATTATAGGAAGAAGGGTATCAGAAGAGCAGTCTGTTTAGCATGACAAAGAATGACAAAACAGACGCAGAAGGTCAATAGAGAGACAGATTTTGCCATTTATGACAATTCGTCCGCCTCGTAGAACTCGCCGTTTTTCTTATATAAGCGTTTCACGCGTTCGGAAATGCCGGTGAGTATCTCGTAATTCAGCGTTCCAGCCCAGATGGCGTGGTCTTCGGCAGTTATCGAGCCGCCGTTGTCGTTGCCCAGGAGGATTACGGGGTCGTCGAGTTCCACATGACCGCCGGTTACATCGGCCATGGTCATGTCCATGCACACCCTCCCTACGATGGGGTAGCGTTTGCCGCGAATAAGCACGAATCCTCGGTTGGAGAGAGCGCGTCGAAGGCCGTCGCCGTAACCCGCGCGAAACACCGCAATACTTTCCCTGCTTCGAGTTGTGTATGTCCGTCCGTAGCTGATGCTGGTTCCCGGGGGGTATTCGCGAAGCTGGACTACGCGGGATGTCATGGACATTACCGGTTTGACTTTGACTGTTGCTTGAGTCTCCTGAGACGGATAGAGTCCGTATGCCAGAAGCCCCGGACGGACGCCGTTTCCGAAGACCGGATGCGCCAGAATCCCTGCCGAGTTGGAGAAATGAACTAGAGGCGGTTTGATGCCCAATCTTTCCAGCTCCTCGATTATAACTGCGAAGCGGTTGAGTTGAATTTGAGTAAAGTCCAAGTCAGTTTTACGAGTGGAGTCGGCTACAGGGAAGTGGGAGAAAATGCCCGTTATTTGAAGCCCCGGAAGGCGAGCAATCTGAACGATGTCGCCTATGGCGTCCTGAAACCAGAATCCCGTGCGTCCCATGCCGGTGTCGATTTCGATGTGGCAGGCTACGGGTTTGCCCTGGCGTTCGCCTTCTAGGGAGAGGGCATGGGCGAAGGTTTCGTTAACGACATTTGGGTGGAGGCCATGTTCGACGATGGTTTCGACCTGGCCGAGGGTTGCCGGAGTGAGGACGATTATTTCACCCTTGATTCCCGCTTTGCGGATGGCGGCGCCTTCGGAGACCGTGGCTACACCGAAGTGGTCGATACCGGCGTAGCTCGCTTCTCTGCAGATCGGCACAACCCCGTGGCCGTAGGCATTGGCTTTCACTGCGAGGATAACCTCCCGGTTCTCGATCCACCGTCGTATTTCCATGATATTCTCACGGAAGATATCGAGATCGACGATGCAGTAGGTTTCGAGTTCAAATCCGGAACGGTCTTTCACAGACGCCTTTCTTTCCACTTGAAGGTGTAATTTTTCCCTCTGAAGGGCTATGCAAATCTAACATAAAGGATGTTCCCGAATAATGCAAATAAAACTTACTCAGGAATCCAAACTAAACCGGCGTTATTCTTCGCCGTGTTTCATCAGCCTTATACCATAGTAATGAGGGCCGATGCCGAGGGTCTTCTTTTCTGAGAGACCGGAATCCTTTGCCAAAGGCAGGATTACATCAGAAGAGACTCCTGTCGCCTTGTGATTATCGAGGGAGTTCTTTTTGGGGACTATAATCCATACCGAGCCGCCGGGGGCGAGGATTCTTGTAGCCTCGCTCACGATGTCTTTTGCTCTGCGTTGGTCGTTTTCGGTGAACCATGCGAGGATGGTTTCATAAGCGCCTTCTCCGACCTGGGGAAGCTCTATGCCGCTTCGGAAATCGGCTTCCACGTGCCCTTGCACGATGTTTGGTCCATCGACCGCGAGGATTTTTTTGTCTTTCGAGATGTTGAGCCTTGGGAAAAGCTCATCGGCGGGTCTTAGTTCGAGCATAGCACCTCCTAAAAGCTATCTATGGTTTCTTTTGGTTTTCTAACTATCACTTCATAATAGAACCATCCGCCGATATGTTCGATGGGGATATCTTCGGGGTTCCATTCGGATTCTTCTACAGCGGTGATTGCGGCTCTGTCGATTATTTCGTTACCGCAGGTGGCGAGAAGCTCGGTTTCCCGAACTTCGCCGAAAGCGTCTATTCTTATTTTCAGTCTGACCCTTCTGCCTTGAAGTTCGGAACTCCATTCGGCCTGCGGGTATCTCAACTCGATTCCGCGAATGGGATTTGGCGCGCGGGGGAGGGGCTGTCCGGTTTCGGGGTCGATGTATTCGCCTCTACGGCCCCGCTGTTCTTCCTGACGACGTTCTTCTTCGATTCTTCTCTGTTCAACCCTGTCCAGCTGGTCATCATCGAATTCGGATTCTTTGGTTTCTTCACCTAATGCATATTCATCAGGTTTTTCAGGTTTTAAATCTGGCGCTTCGAGGCCAAGACGAACCTTGGCGAGGCTGGCGTATTCTGTTCCAGAGAAACTATCCGCCAGGAATTGGTAGAGGGATTCGGCGATTTCGTAATTATGTGTATGATTCTCGTGAATATATGCCCTTGCGATGATGGATTTTGGCCTGAATGCGCTGTTTGGGTATGTTTCGGATACAAGCCTGTAGTTTGCGAGGGCGGAATCAATGCGGTTGTAAGTCAGAAGGAACTCTTCGGCTCGGACGAAATAGTAGCCTACAGTTTGAACTCCGAGGGAGTCGAGGGCGGCGCCTCTGCCGACGAAATAATCAGCGGCTCCTACAGCGTAGTCGCTGTTTGGATATTTGATGAGGAGTTCGGCGAAGGCAGAATCAGCAAGTTCTCTGTCTTTTTTGGAGTGGGCATAGACATATCCGAGGCCGTAAGCGGCTTTGGGTGCAAGGCTGTCGTCCGGGTAGTTCTCGACGATATAGGCGTATTGAGCCAGAGCGGAGTCAGGTTGTCCAAGTTCGAGGATGAACATTTCCGCCAGGGCGAGTTCTGTTCTAACTATATCAATATCCGTTGAATCGTTGGCTTCGGCGAGCTGGTTTTTGAATTCCTGCAACCTCGCAATGGAGGAACTTTTCAGCAGTGCGAGTTCATAAACTTCGCCGGTTCGAATCTGTGCCGCGGCGGAATCGAACTCGACTTTAGCGGTAGTTACATCACCGAAATCAAGATGGAGATCGCCCCGTTTATACCATCCCCATGCGGCGTTCTCCGTTTTGGGGTGTTCCCAGCAGACATCGCTCCAGACCTCGATGGCCGATGTTGTATCTGTCAGGAGATAATGAACATCGCCGATACGTAGATCGACTTCGGGCCATCTCGAAAAATAATCATCTTCAGCGCGGAGTTCGAGGTAGAATTCGAGGGCTTTGGAGAGGCTGTCCAATTCGGTTAGTGCTTCTCCGATTAGCATTCTGGAATTGAAATATTCTGCGGGGGTAACTCTTTTTTGGTTGATCTTTTCGGCTTCTTCGATGCAGAGGGTATACATCTCGAAATGGAAAGCGATGTTGGCCAGGCGGAAATATGCGAGACTTTGGTATCTGCCGCTGGGGTATGTCGATAAATAATCGAGATAAGTTTCCTTCGCGGAGATGTAGTCTTCCTGTTCGTAGAAAAGTTCCGCCATCATGAATTTGCTTCTTTCGGCGAAAGCGCCAGCGTCGGAAAGGTTTTTGAGGCGTTCGAGGGCGCGGTCGAACTCGCCGTCTTCGTAGATACACAGAGTCTTCCAGTATTCCGCTTCGTCCGCATACTCACTCTCAGGGAAGGCATCGAGGAGCTCTTCGAACTTACGGAGGGCTTTGGTGTAGTCGGCGGTTCTGTAGAAACTCATTCCCAATAGGAACAGGGCGTCATCGACATACTTGCTTTCGGGATAGTATGCCAGAACTTTTGAGGATTTTGTTATGGCGATGTCATATTGACTCTTAGCCGATGCGGGAAGCTCTTCGGAAGTGCTCCGGAGACGGGTTTTTTCCGCGAGACGGTAGTTCTTTTTGGCCAGGAAAAAGGTATTGTAATAGACGCATCCGCTCGAAAGGAGGACAGCTAAGACCATTATTGAAAGAAGGATTTTTTTCATATATTTCAAGGCCCTTAACCCTCATTTAACAATATACACATACCTCGGGAAAAATCCAGAGGAAAACGCATGGAATTACGCAATAACGGTGCCACCTATGAATTTACGGACTGAGGACATCGGATTTTTCTTCGATATGAGATGTGTCATTAAACAGGAAGTTCGCACGATATTTGGACAAAATTGAGGTTTCGTTAAGTTATCCTTGACTATTTTGTGAAATATTAAAAAATAGGCTTGCATCCTGCAATTCTATTCTTATATTGAAACAACTTTGTTTCTAGAACCGTATTGACAATCTGATAACTCTAACGCGCCTTTTGAGCGCGTTTCGAAGCTAATGTTCGAACAACTGACCGACAAAATAGACGTTCTTTTCAAAGGATTGACTTCTCGGGGCAAACTGAACGAGGCCAACGTTCGCGATGCCCTGAAGGAAGTTCGGCGCGCACTTTTGTCCGCTGACGTCAATTTTAAGGTTGCGAAGACATTCGTGTCAAACGTTCAGGAAAAAGCCCTCGGGAGTGCGGTTCTCGAATCGATTACGCCCGGGCAACAGTTCATTAAAATAGTCCACGACGAGATGGTAGAGCTTCTGGGCAGGTCGACCCCGGAGATAGATATCCCCCACAAGACTCCCGCGAATGTTATATTGGTGGGGCTTCAAGGATCGGGCAAGACCACTACAGCCGGAAAACTCGCCAAGTTTTTCGCCGGACGAAAGTTTAAGCCTATGCTGGTGGCGTGTGATATTCACCGTCCCGCGGCGGCGCGGCAGTTGCAGATTGTCGGGCAGAATGCCGGCTTTCCCGTTCTGGTTTTCGAGGAGGGAGAGACTCCGGCGCAGGTAGCGCATCGGGCGCAGTTTGAAGCACGTCAGCAAGGCTACGACCTGATCATTCTCGACACCGCCGGAAGGCTTCAGATAGATGAAGCAATGATGGCCGAGGCTCGGGATGTTATCGACGAGGTTCAGCCGGACATGACCCTGCTGGTTTTGGACGCCATGACCGGGCAAGAGGCTGTAAATGTCGGCACGGCTTTCAATGAAAGCCTGGGTGTGGACGGTTTTGTTCTTTCCAAGATGGACGGCGATGCCCGCGGCGGCGCGGCACTGAGCCTTCGCGAAGTTACCGGCAAGCCGCTGTATTTTATCGGCACCGGCGAGAAACTCGATGCCCTCGAAAGGTTCCACCCCGACCGGATGGCCGGGCGAATCCTCGGAATGGGGGATGTCGTAACTCTGGTCGAAAAGGCGGAGTTCGCTTTTGACGAAAAGAAAAGCAAAGAACTCGAAAAGAAGCTTCGCAAGCAGAAGTTCGACCTCGACGATTTTAGAGAGCAGTTGAAACAGCTTCGCAATATGGGCCCGCTGGAGGATCTTCTATCGATGATTCCGGGCGTGAAGAAGTCGATGCTCAAGGGAATGCAGATAGACGAGAAGGCTACGGTGCATATCGAGGCCATTATCGACAGCATGACCCCCGCGGAGCGTCAGAAGCCGACCATTATCGATGGAAGCCGGCGCAAGCGGATCGCTATGGGAAGCGGAACGACCGTTCAGGAAGTTAACAGACTGCTCAAGCAGTTTTTTGATATGCAGAAGATGTTCAAAAAGATGGGAAAGGGCAAAAAGATGTCTTTTCCCGGAGGATTTGGATTTTGAATTATATGAATCATAAACCACTACGGAGGTTAAAAGTTGGCAGTTAGTATTAGACTGAGACGTGGAGGGAAGAAGAAAAAGCCCTTCTACAGGATTGTAGCCGCGGATTCGCGTTCGCCGAGAGACGGACGCTTCATAGAGATACTCGGATATTACAATCCGATTCGGGAAGAGGAATTCGACGTGAAGACCGACCGGGTTATTTACTGGCTCGGAGTCGGCGCAAACCCCAGCGATTCCGTTCGCACCCTTTTGAAACGCAAGGGCTTGTGGAAGGATATCGTGAACGGATCCGTTCCCGAAGATTCAAAAAAGGAACCCGAAACCAAGATCGACCTGGAATCGATTAAAGAAACCGTTTCACAAGATTCCGTAAAAGAAGAAGAATCTAAAAAAATCAATACAGAACCCCAAGGAAAAGATGAGCTTCTTGAACAAGATATTCAGCCAGACGCCTGAAAAGCTGAATGAAACGGAAGGAAACGACATGGAAATGACAGAATTCGTCGAGAGCATCGCGAAAGCTCTTGTCGATAACCCCGAGGAAGTTGATGTCCGGGAGGTTACCGGCGAAAGAACCATCGTTTACGAGCTTCGCGTCAACGAAAGCGACCTTGGAAAGGTTATCGGCAGAGGCGGGCAAACCGCTCGTTCGATTAGAACCCTTCTGAGCGCGGTCGCGGCGAAACAAGGCAAACGCGCGGTCCTCGAAATTATCGAATAATCGCAGTCGTTTTTTACGGCGCGAGGAGCGAGATGCGATCATGCTGAAAATAGCAACGCTAACCCTATTCCCCGCGCTGTTTGAGACATACGGCGGCGAGGGACTGTTCGCGAAAGCCGCGGAATCGGGTATCGTGGAGCTCGAAACTATCGATATTCGAGATTTCGCGTTGGATAAACACCGCACGGCAGATGATATACCATACGGCGGAGGCGCAGGTATGGTAATGAAACCCGAACCGATAGTCCGTGCAGTCGAATCCATAGAAAACGAATTCGCCACCGCCGAAAAGCTCATCATGAGCCCCAGGGGTAAATTGTTCACTCAGGCGGATGCTGAAAGATTCAGCGAAGCCGAAAGGCTCATTGTTATTTGCGGACGTTACAAAGGCATCGATGGCAGGGTGCCGGGTATTATAGGAGCGAGAGAGGTTTCCATTGGAGACTACGTTCTCAGCTCGGGCGAATTGGCCGCTTTGGCGGTTATAGACGCTATCGTAAGGCTGATTCCCGGATACCTCGGCGATCTGGATTCCGCGGAAACGGATTCCCACAGCGGGCCGAACAGGCTACTGTCGCCGCCGGAGTTCACAAGGCCAAGGGAGTTCCGAGGCCATCGGGTTCCGGAGATTCTCTTGTCCGGCAATCATGCCGCTATCGACGATTGGAAGCGGAGACAATCCCTTCGGCTGACATTCGAGCGACGGCCGGAGATAATCGACAAATCTGAGCTGTCGAGGCAGGAAATCGCTTATATCGAAGCTTTGAAAGTCCGCGATGACGATTGAAAATAAATATCGCAATTTTGAGCGAAAGTATTAGAATATATCGAAAATGATAATTTCAAGATACAGGAGACAAAGATGTCTGACGCAATCATAAGGAATGTTACAGCGAAATATCTCAAAGACCTGCCAAAATTCGGGCCCGGAGATACGATCAAGGTTCATGTTCGTATCACCGAAGGCGAAAAGACGAGGATTCAGGTCTTTCAGGGCGTCGTTATCGGAAGAAAAGGGGGCGGAATCACAGAGAAGATGACCGTCCGTAAAATGTCTTCCGGAATCGGCGTGGAGAGAGTTTTCCCCATTCACTCGCCGAATATCGACAAGATCGAAATCGTCAAATACGGTAAAGTGAGAAGGTCGAAACTCTACTATCTTCGCGATAAGATCGGCAAAGCCGCGAATATCAAGGAAAGACGCTATCAGAAGAAAAAGTAATGGCCAACGCGAGGCCATCTTCGACTTTTCCTTCCGAACTCGAGACTCGGTATCTCGAGAAGGGGGTTCTCTTTGCCGGCGCAGATGAAGCCGGACGGGGGCCTCTTGCCGGCCCGGTCGTCGCGGCGGCAGTAATCTGGGATTACGAAAAGCCGCCCATCGGATTGAACGATTCAAAGCTCCTGACCGAAGTTGAAAGGCGGGAGCTTTTTCCTTATATTATAGCCAACGCGTCTGCGGTTGGAATATCATGCGTCTCCCATATCGAAATCGATCGATACAACATCCTGCAGGCATCACTCAAAGCGATGGCGAACGCCGTGGCCAAACTCGAAACCGCTCCCGATATGATAATGCTCGACGGCAATCAGAAATCTCCTTACATTCGAAACGATCAGATTTGCTGTATCGGGGGGGATCGGGAACATCTGGCGATCGCGGCGGCGAGTGTCGTCGCGAAAATTGTTCGGGACAACCTGATGCGTTTTTTCGATTCCATCTATCCCGGCTACGGTTTCTCGAAAAACTTCGGCTACCCGACTCCGGAACATCGCGAGTTGCTCCGGAAACAGGGCCCATGTCCAATTCATCGTAAAACATTTAACGGCGTCCGTCAATTTTTCACCCCCGACCTCTTCGCACGATGAAAATCCTTTCGAAATACATCCTTCGAGAACACTTGACGCCATTCGTTGGAGCTATTGTCATAACTATGTTCGTAATGATGATGGATTTCGTGCTGGATATTTTGAATCTTATCATCTCAAAGGGCGTTCCGGTTTGGACAGTCCTTCAGCTTTTTGTTTTGAACTTCGCGTGGATGCTCGCCCTCGCCGTGCCGATGAGCTGTCTAATCGCCGGGCTGATGGCCTTCGGACGTCTCACCGAGGACGGCGAAATCACCGCGACCGCCAGTTCGGGAATATCCCTCCTGCGCCTCATGGTCGCGCCGGTGGTAGCCACGCTGGTTATCTCCCTTTTCATGATATACTTCTCAGATAGAATCTTGCCCGAGTCCAACTACGAAGCCAAACTCCTTCTGGGCGACATCAAACGGCAGAGACCGACCCTCGCCATCAAAGAACGGGTTTTTATCGATGATTTCCCCGACGCCGGCCTCTACATCGAAGAGGTGAACGAAAAAACAGACGAGCTATACGGAATCACAGTTTTCGACGGCCAGAACCGCAAAGTTCCGAGAATCGTAAAAGCCGATTACGGAATTATGAGCTACAACGAGGCCACCGACGCCCTCACTTTCGAGCTTCACGACGGCACGATTCACGAAATCGACGAGCGCGACCCGAGTAAATACACTCGAGTCGATTTCGATATTCAGACCATCCGGTTCAAAGACCTCGGCCTTCAGATGCAAAGACGGGAATCGACCCATCGCGGCGATAGGGAGCTGAAGATTTCCGACATGAAATTCCGAATTGCCCAAAAAGACACGGCGGTTCAGAAATCCTTAGACGCCATCCGCGATGTTTCGGAAAAGGCATATCGCGCGGCATTTTCTCCAAGTGCTGGAGATACCCCTTCCGATTCCCTTGTAATTATCAATTCCCTCAAGCGCAGAATAAAAGCGACAATCCAGTCCATCGATAGCCAGCGGAATGCGATTCGAGCGCATCAGCGCTTTATTCGCAAATACAAGGTGGAAGTGCACAAAAAAATAACTTTGCCCTTCGCCTGTTTGTTTTTCCTGATAGCCGGCGCTCCCGTGGGAGTTTATACAAAGAAGGGGGGCACGGGCATCGCGATAGGTTTCGGCGTGCTGTTTTTTGTGTTATACTGGGCCTTCTTAATCGGCGGTGAGGGGCTTGCGGACAGAGGCTACATAGCTCCATGGCTGGCTATGTGGAGCCCGAACTTCGTGATGCTGGCAATAGGCGGATGGAGCCTTTATCGCACAACCTGGTCGAGCCGTTTCCGCGGGTTTAGTTTCATAAGCAAAACCATAAGCTGGGTCTCCTCCAAATTCCGCAAAAAACCCTAATTGATTTTGGATTTAGGTTTTGGGAATCGCTCCCTGAGCCAGCTTACAGCCCTGCTCGGTCGATAAACGGTCCCTGAGCTTGCTTACAGCCCCACGCGCCCGATAAGCAAACTCAGTGTCCGTAGTTCGTTGAGTTGACGCAGGCGTAGCGAAACGCGCTCCTATTCCATCGATTTCAGCCAGTCGGCGAGTTTGGCGCGAATCTCGTCGCGGACGCGTCGGAAGAATTCGAGTTTTTCCTCCTGGGTGCCCTCGGCATGGGCGGGATCGTCGAAGGGCCAGAATATGCGGTTTTCATCGGCCAGACCCGGCCATAGACGCGGGCAGGTCGCGTTCGCTTTGTCGCAGACGATTATCACGTAGGAAATCCATTCATGCCCCAGAATTTTGCTGATATCCTTCGGTTTCTGGCCCGAGATGTCGATTCCGACTTCGTCCATGACTTTCACCGCGAGGGGGTGAACCTCGCCGGAGGGGTCCATTCCCGCGCTCATGACCTCGAATTTGACGCCGGCCATATTGCGCAGGAAGCCTTCGCCCATCTGGCTTCGGCAGGAATTGCCGGTGCATAGAAATAGAACTTTTGGTTTGCCCATGATGCCTCTTTTTTGCTTTAAGATTAGGTTTTTACATGAAGAAATGTTTAACGGTTAGATAAATTCCCAATAAGATTAGGACGACGCCGGTGATCCGCCTCACCCATATCTCGACCGCGGTTACTTTTTTAAACGCCGAAGCGACTTTGTTCGCCGCAAAGGCGATGATGAAGGAGAAGACGATTACCGGTGCGCCTGTGCCGAGGCCGTATAGGGACGGCACTAGAAATGCGTCTTTCTGCTGGATGGCGATTGGAATTAGCGACCCGAAATACAGCGCCGCGGACACCGGGCAGAATGCGAGACCAAGGATTATCCCCAGCGGGATTGCGCCCCAGATGCCCATCTTGTCGATGCGAGCGCGCATTTTATCGCTCATGCCTTTGCCGCCGATGTTAAAGGTGAATACACCGAGCAGAAGGAGACCTATGACGATGAACAGCGGCCCGAGCACCGGCTCCATTATCTGCTGAAGTTTGAAGGATAAGCCGGGTATGGATGTCGCGCTGAAGACAATTAAAATTCCAAGCACAAGATATACCAGAATTCGCCCGAAAGTGTAAAGGAGGCCGCTCAGGAGGACTTTCGAGGGTTTGTCGATTCGTCCACTGATGTATGAAATCGCGGCGATGTTGGCTGTAAGAGGGCATGGGCTAATCGATGTGAGAATTCCAAGCCATATTGCAGATCCGATTGCGAGAATATACTCCGTCAATTCTCTACTCCGGATTTAAAAGCCCCGATTTCGTCGCGGATGTATGTCATAAATTCATCCTGATCTTTTAGCAGGTTCCAGACGCGGGCGAGGTTTTTCCATGAAACCTCTTTGCCATCGACCTTTTTGGAAACGATGACGGATTTGGTGACAAGCTCGTAATGGTCGATGTAGTGCTCGTTTTCGGGCTCTTCGATGTTGATCATCTCGAATTTCATCTTGCCGCTTTTTATTTCGTCGGTGAAGTATTTATTGACGGTCTCTTTCGTCCAGTTTTCGATTTTATAGCAGGAGGCGCATCGGACATTGCTGGTCATGTAATAGACGACATAATTGGCGTCGGCGTCGGATGTGGTGGCTTGCCCGGGTGTTGCTTCGGCGATTTCGACGTCGGGCGTTTCCGGTGCTTTTTCCTGGGCACATCCGGCGAACAGAATCGATAGTGCGATAAGGATTATGAATGTCCATCTCATAGTTTGCTCCTTAATATTTTATCGCGTTAATAGCTTTTTGAGCTCGTCTGGGGACGGCACTTTGCCTGAAAGAACTACTACACCGTCCACAACAATCGCCGGAGTAAGCATCACGCCGGCTGACATAATTTTGCCTATGTCGGTAACCTTTTCTATCTCGCAATCGATTGAGTTCTCACTGCATACTTTTTCGACGAGTTCAGCGAGTTTCTTGCATTTGGGGCATCCTGTGCCGAGGACTTCGATTTTCATATGTTCTCCTTTATGTTGTTTATAGTGTTTAGTTTATTTGGTTTCGTTGCTGTTATTTCCAGTTTTGGGATCGGTCAGGGAGGCGAGTTGTTCTCTGAGCTGTTGCTCAAGAATCTGCATCGACTGAAGGCGGGAAATCTCTTCGCCTTCGCTGTCGAAAAATATAACGGTAGGAACAATCGTCGTTTTTAGACGGTCGTTTAATTCCGGTTCATCATCAAGATTTATTTCGATATAAGCAAACTCGCCATTATTATCTTGAGCAATCTTTCGTGTTAATTCAAGTGCTTGATTACATTTTTTTAGAGTGCAAGGACAGACTTTGGAATTGTGAACTATTGTCAGAATCGGTTTCCCTGAAGATATAGCGCTATCTAAATCCGAAGAGACATAGATTTCGTCACTTATGTCTTCAGCAATCGCACCCAAAGCAAGAAGTAGCAATAATACTGTTAGGGTTGTTAATATATTATTCATTCTTTTCTCCTATGTCAAAGGTTAAAACATCATTCCGAAAATTATCCCGCTGATTGTCGCCATGACGATTACCAGCATGACAAAAACAACGGTCTTCTTCGTGCCCATCACCGAGCGGATTACGAGCATGTTAGGCAAACTCAATGCCGGGCCTGCAAGCAAAAGAGCCAATGCCGGGCCTTTGCCCATGCCTGCGCCTATCAGTCCCTGTAATATAGGCACTTCCGTGAGGGTGGCAAAATACATGAACGCTCCGGCAAACGATGCGAAGAAATTCGCACGCAGGGAGTTGCCTCCGAGAGCTTTATAAACCCATTCCGATGGGATGATGCCCTCGTGATCCGGCCTGCCGAGGAAAAATCCCGCAAAAAGCACACCCAGAAGGAGCAGGGGCAGTATCTGTTTCGCGAAACCCCACGATGCTGAAAACCATTCGCCTGTCTCATCTGTAGATTTGCTTGTAAAGTATGACAGCCCGATAATAGCTATTCCGAAAGCAATCAGCGGCTGTTGAGGAACGAGCAACGCGGAGAGGGCTGTGGGAATCGTGATAACGAGAAACTGCCAGAGCTTGAAATCGAACCAGGCGACGAGACTCGCGCCCAATCCCACAGCGAAAACCGAGGTGATAATCCATTTATTCTGATAGACGATATTGAAAAAGCCAGATGATTGTTCCGGCGCTCCCCAGTTGGCGAAAACCAACACACCTACCATCGACGTGAAATAGAGAATGGTTTGCCACAGAGGCCTTCCGTCGCCGCTGTCCGGCATTTGAAGTTGAGCATCGACACGCTCTTTTTCCTCTTTACGAAATATGAAATGCATAGCAAGGCCAATAACCACGCTGAAAACTATCGCGCCGACCGCTCTGGCTATGCCTATCTCGATCCCCAGAACTCGGGCGGTGAGGATGATTGCGAGGACATTTATCGCCGGGCCGGAATACAGGAAGGCAGTCGCCGGGCCGAGTCCCGCGCCCATTTTGTAGATGCCCGCAAATAGCGGAAGCACGGTGCAGGAGCAAACCGCGAGAATCGTTCCGGAAACCGACGCGACGCCATACGCCACCACCTTTTTCGCCTTCGCGCCGAGATATTTCATCACCGAGTTCTGGCTGACGAATACCCCTATTGCGCCGGCGATGAAGAACGCCGGAATCAGGCAGAGGATGACATGCTCGCGGGCATACCATTTGGTGAGGTGAAGCGCCTCCATTATCGCGTTGTCGAAGCGCGAGACGCCGACGGGCAAGTAGAAGGCCACAAGAAACGCGCCGATAATCAGCGCAAGCTTTTTCCATTCGGATTTCCAGTTCATTTGCACCCCATTTCAGCGGAACACCCGTTTAAGCTCAGATCCACTTCATTTTCCCGAATTACCAAATTCTCGATACAGTCCATGAAACGCAGAATGCAGGGGACTTTGAGGCGATACATCATCTTCTTGCCGTCGCGGGTGAAATCGACAACTCCGACATCTTTCAGAATGGCCAAATGTTTCGAGACGGTGGAATAATCGGCATTTACCAGATCAACAAGGTCGCATACGCAACATTCGCCTTGAGCGAGCTTTTCGACTATCGCCAGACGGGATGGATGCCCCAGCGCCTTGAAAATATTTGCCTTTGCAGTGATTATGTCCATATCCATTTCAAACTCCATTGTTGATAAACCACATCTATCGTTTGGTCATAATACCAAACATCTTCCGAAAGTCAAGCCCTTTTTTTGTTTTTCTCGAACACCCATCCAGTGGGCTTTACATGACATCCCCGCCCCTCCTCCCCGGCGTTGAGTAGCCGAAGGCAAAATTCCCCTTCATGAGTTAAGGGGTGGCGACGAAGTCGACGGGGTAGTTGATGTTCTCCCGAACCGCCCGCCCACGAAAAAATATCAATTCCCCGGCACATTTTACTTGACAGCCCGCAAACGCCGTATTAGATTGGTAGCGTAATTATTGAAACAGGAGAGCAAGATATGCCGGAACTCGAAGTAATCAAACAGGCGACTTTTCATAGCGAACGCGAAGTCGAAACGAAGTTTGTCGTTCCGATTTTGAGCGCTATCGGTTACGAAGGACGCGAAATAGTCGAGGAATTGTATGTGCCAAACGTCGAGGCCGTCGAAAAAGCATCCGGCAAGAAAGTCCAGCATCGCAAGCCCGATTTCATCATATTCGATTCCGGTTATACCGACCTCGAACATACGCTCATCGTAATCGAGGCGAAAGACCCCCGGCAGGTAGCAGATGTCATAAACGACTACAACACACTGACCCAGGCCTGGGCATACGCGAAAGCTCTTGCCGCTCCGCGATTCTGCACAACCAATGGCGACGAATTCGCCGTCTATCAACTGGATATTTTCAGCGACGACCCCGCCGACAGCAGACTTCTTTATTCTTTCAAGCGAGATAAACTCGACAAATCCGTAATCCACGACCTCAAATCGCTTATCGGCAAACGGGCGATACTCGCCCTGCGCGACGACTCCGCCGACGAACTGAAAGAGTTGCGCGTCCGGCAGGCGAATATGACCGCCGCCGCTTTCACGGACGAAATCGCGCAATTCACCGGGCAACTCAGAGACGACATCCTCGATAAGATTAAGCGTATGCGGAGGCAGGACCCGAATTTCGCGAAGAAGCTCGAAGACCTCGAAAGCGACAATATTCGTAAGCTTTCCGATGACGCGGACGACGACCTCGCACTTCGCGCCGCCTACGATTTCCTGTTTAAACTCATTTTCGCGAAAATTTACGAGGACAAGGGTTACTCGAACGGCATTCGCTTCGTGCCGACCTTCCTCGAACGAAAAAAAGAAACGCTCAAGAAGCCGTTGCCCCAGTTCGTGGGCGAGATTGTCGAGGACGCTTTCTCCGAAGTCGGCAAGAGCTATTCGAGGCTGTTCCAACCTCACGAGATTTTCTCGCGTCTCGTGCCTTCGCCCGCCATCATAGCCGCAATCGTGGAGGAAATAAGCTCCTACAATTTCAAGGAAGTTACGAACGACATGCTGGGCGACGTTTATCACCGCGCGTTAATCGCTCAGGTGTCCCGCCGCGAAAAAGGGTCGTTCTTCACGCCGCGCTATATCGTCAATGAGATAATAAAGAGCATCCCCGTCGAAGAGCTTAAACCGGAACGCGAGGATTTCGCCGCCGCCGATTTGTTCTGCGGCTCGGGCACCTTCCTGCTCGGCCTCTATGACGAGTTGAAGAAGTATTGCAAAAACTACGTCGGCTACGGGGACAAATATGCCCACGAATGGATTCTCGGCAAACTCTACGGCAACGACATCGACCCCTTCGCGACCATGTTGTCGATTATCAACCTCATCCTGCGCGACGCCATGCACCGCAACGGTTGGCACATCGCACAGGGGGACTCCTTCAAGTTCAAGCAGTTCTCGCATTTCGCGGACGAACGCTCCGGTTATTCCAAAGAACTTCTCGCGCAGTATGCCGAGGTATTCGGGCACGGCTACGATTTAATCGTATCTAACCCGCCATACGGCGCGAGTGTTTCCGACGAGATGAAGGCGAATTTCCGCGACTATTTCAAAGAGGTGCAGCAGGGGGGCTACGACACCTATCGGTTCGCGATCTTCGAGGCGGTGGAACTGCTAAAGCCCGGCGGGTATATGGGTTTCATCGTGCCGAATACCTGGCTCACCATTAAGAGCGCGGAGAAACTGCGCAAATACATCCTCGCGCACTGCCGTATCGTGCGCCTTGTGAACCTGCAGCAAAATGTTTTTTGCTTAAAGGGCGCCGCGGCGAACGTGGACACCATGCTGGTTATCCTGCAACGCAACCGCACCGCGAAACCATTCGAGAACGACGACAACATGGTCGATGTCTGCATTATGCCCAACAAAACGGACACGCCGGAGGAGGATTTGGCGAAGGGCCGCTTCAAACTCCGCCACTCGGTGAGGCAGGGGGATTGGAGGGAGAATTTCGCTACAGAAATAAGGCTAATTTTCGATGAAAAGGAAGATATGCTATGGCGAAATGTTGAAGAGGATAGTCTGGAATTAGGTAAGATTTCAGAAATCCATTTTGGCAAACAATTAAGAGATAGAAAGAAATATAAAAATGATGTTTTAAAAAGAATGAAGTCACTTAATGAAATTCCAGAAGGTTATGAACCATGTTACACCGGCGAAGATGTAAGTAGATATTTCTGTAGCTGGAATGGATTAGCTTGTTTATTAGATCGTACCGCAAAAAGAGGTGGGTGTTGGGACGAGGAATTTCATCATTCAAGACCAAAACTCCTTACTAAACAAATCGGACCGCATCCAGAATTTGCAATTGAAAATCTGGGAATAGCCTGCTTAAATACTATTTTTATGGTTGTTCCGAAACCAGAATGGAATCCATTATTCTTACTGGGTCTTTTAAATTCAAAAATTATCAAAGCCTATTGGCATTATAGGTTTGAAGACAAACGACCAACTTTCCCAAAGATAAAAGGCACTTATCTATTATTACTCCCCATCCGCCCCGCCCCGCCGGAGGTTCAGACGGGTTTCGCGGAGAAGGTGGATAAGATGCTCGCGCTGAACGAGGAATTGGTGCGCCGGGAAAATGTAGGGTCGAGGCCTGCCTCGACCGCAACCGAAACGGGCGACGCAGGCGTCGCCCCTACGGAATACGCCGATTGGGCAGAGGACAAAATCAAGAAGGCAATCGCCGCCACGGACGCCGAAATCGACCGCATGGTTTACGACCTCTACGGCCTGACGGACGACGAAATCGCAATCGTGGAGGAATCCGCGAAATGAACGCGGCGTTGCCCATACAGAGACCTGCTCGGTTGCGTGATTACGATTTACCCCGTGAGATATTCACCGGATTTAGATTTCAATTGGATAAAAATATTCTATCTCACGGGGTGAATGCGACCCCCGGCGCGTATTTCGTGACGGTGTGTTGCCAGAAACGCAACCCGTATTTCGAGTTTAAACCGGCGAAATCGATGATTGAATCGGTTTGGCGGGACATTCCGAATCAATTCGCGAATGCAGGTATCGATGTCTTCGTCGTAATGCCCGACCATTTCCACGGAATTATTATAATGAAACCAAACGACAACGAAACCGTAGGGGAGCGCCCCCGTGCGCTCCCGTCGCGTGAATCATCGAAAGGCGCCGGTTCCACGAACGGGAAGGCACAGGGGCCTTCCCCTACGAAATTTGGGTCGGTTATCGATGTTGTGCAATGGTTCAAATCTCTGACCACGGCAAAATACAGGCATGGGGTCAAATCCGAAAATTGGCCGCCGTATTTCAAGAAATTATGGCAACGTTCCTTTTACGATCACGTTATCCCCGTGAGATAATGAAATATTACGTTTACATATTACAATCATGTAGAGACGGTAATTTCTACGTAGGATATACGAAGGATATTCAAAAACGACTGGAACAGCATAATAAAGGGAGAGTGCCATCGACGAAGAACAGACGGCCGTTAGATCTCGTATATTGGGAAGGTTGCCTTAATCAGCAAGATGCAACACACAGAGAAAAATATCTAAAAACTGCATGGGGAAAGAGATATATTAAGAACCGTCTCAAGAATTTTTTGGAGGAGGATTAAGATGAATATCTCACGGGGTAAACGGAACGACACCGACCTCGCGATATTGCGCGATTACATTTTGAATAACCCATTGGAATTGAATATCGTGGAGGATTCCGCGAAATGAGAATAAATAACGACAACATAACCGCCACCCAAACCGCCAGGATAGACGACTTAGCGGGCGGGGAGGTGTAAGGAGGAAAGATGTGCGAAGAAAGTTACGACGACCTTTATGAACGCCTTAAAACTAATACAAGTAGCCCAACGCTTGTTTTAGCTGGGCCGGGGGCAGGAAAGACACATCTTATTGCTGACAGAATTGAATGGTTAATAAGAAATCAAGGGATTCCGAAAGAACGTATTACAGTGCTGACATTCGGTAAAGACGCGAGCCTTGATATGGAACGTAAAATAACTGACCCGAACGGGAACTGGAGGCTAACACAAGATGAAAAACCTGAAATTAAAACGATAAATGGGTACGCACTCTCATTAGTGAAAGAACATGCCTCCAAAATAGGCCTGAGAAATACCCTTAGGGTTCAACCGGATAATAAAATAAGAGAGCTGATTTTCAAAGACGCTTGTTATTTAGCTGGTCTGGACGAACGCTGTTACAGGGAAGCGCTTAAATGTAAGGGGTTCGGGGATTGCGATTTAAATGAAGAGAACGATAAGTGCAAGGTATGCGCAAAGTATCTTGAAATCATGAAGAAGTGCAATTATATTGATTTTGATGATCAAATATTATTCGCTTGCCGAATACTGGAAGAAAATCCTGATATTCTTGAAGCTCATCAAGAATCTTGTGAATATCTATTGGTCGACGAGTATCAAGATATAAACGCCGCACAGCATAAATTTATAAAACTACTCAGCGGTCGTAATCCAAATGGGTTGTTCGTTGTTGGTGATGACGCCCAAAGTATCTATGGATTTCGTGGTGCGTCACCTGATTTCATTCTGAACTTCGAGAAGCACTATGAAGGAGCAATTAAGGAATCATTGCCGAGAAGTTGGCGTTGCCCAAAATGCATCATGGAACCGAGTTTTTCGATTATACAGGAACATTATGAGGAATGGGCTGGTAGTCCTTATACGGAATACGCTGAAGAAGATACGGAAGCACCAATCGTATATCAGATGAGGAGTGGAAAGACCGAAGCAAAAATGGTAGCAATAATCGCAAAAGAAGGCATTAATGCGGGGAAAAAGGTGTTAGTATTAGCACCAAAGGATGCATATTTCTTTGAAGTCATGAATTACCTTGATAACTACTCGATACCTCATGAATGCCCTGTGGGATTAATACCTAAAAGGATATGTATTCTTAAGGACTTTTTAGATTGGATTAGGGAACAACAAGATAATTTCTCGACGAGAATTGTCCTAGAGCACCTTATCAATACTGGACCAAATAAAGTTGCCGGGGCGGGAAGAACAGCAAGTACAAAACCTGAAACTATCGAACATCGAATAGAATGCGAGAAGAAAATAGCTTGCCTATGGGACAACGTTAGTATGCGGAATAAGCTAATAAATGTAATTATTGATTCAGATGATGATTTTATTTCAAGTATTGCTGGAACCTTAAATTGTCTAATTGAAGCTTATAATACTCAGTCAAGAACTCTAAAAGGGGAATTTATTAAAAGAATAGCTATAGCGATGGGCAAGTGGATTGACCCTCAAGAGATTATTAAAGACATAGATTCAATACATAACCTTCTAAATAAGGAGACTCCAGTCGCTAAAGGAGTTGTTCAACTAAAATCGATGCGAAAATCGAAAGGGCTTGAAGCCGATATTGTAATAATTATTGGCCTAGAGGACGACGCAATACCGAAAGATGAAACAGATTTAGATGAGAAAGCTCGATTGTTCTATGTCGCTATGACAAGAGCTAAAGAAATGCTATTTCTATTTCACGCTTTTAAGAGAAGCCGCGGAATTACATACGGCCAAGAATTAAGAGATAAAAATAGATCAAGATTCTTAGATATTTTGGGTATTAAAAGTGAATGGAAGAATATTTCACCTTAAGGCGGGTTAAATGAACCTCACGCATTCATCATCGGCGGGGAGGAGGAAGTTGAGAGTTGAGGGTGGAGAGTGGAGAGTGAGTGGATTCCCGCTTTCGCGGGAATGACAGAAAATAAAATTGGAATGACAAAAATGGAGGTTGAGACGAGGTTTTCGAGGGAAATAGGGTTAGAATTGGGTAAATATCCCCAAAAAAGCATTGAAAAGGGCGTTTGGGGTGTTTTTCGGCTCAGGGTAATTGACAGCATGCTCAGGGTATTTCAAAATCAGCTCTGGGTAATTGACGTTGTGCTCAGGGTATTTCAGAATAAGCTCTGGGTAATTGACAGCATGCTCAGGGTATTTCGGAATAAGCTTCGGGTAATTGACAGCGCGCTCAGGGTATATCAGGATAAGCTTCGGGTAATTGACAATGTGCTCAGGGTATTTCAATATAACGGCAGGGTAAGTATTCCCGGTGGCGGGGCAGGTATTGCAGTCGTCTGGATGGATGTGTTCGAAGTTCGGGAAAGTAATCGTCAAGGCAGGGCAATCGTTTATGGAGTTCGGGAAAATACCTGCGGAGGGCGGTTCGATGATTTTGAACCAAGCAATTTTCAAACAAGCCGTGAATATATTTATCGTGAAAACCGACGAAGGTCGCCGGGTTCTGATGAAATAGCATTTCACGGCGAAGGGAGGCCGAAATGGCTATCAAAACGAGACAACCAAAGGACCTGGGGATCGACGATTTCATAACCTTCGTTCGAAGGTTGTTGATATGGATTGCGACTCAGGTGGGCGATCCGGACTACAGAGCCGTCCTCGTTGACGGACTTGAGGCCAAGCTCGATGCGCTTGTGGCAAAACTCGCAGAATACAGGCAATTGCAAATCCATGTGCCTGAAATAAACGATTTATACACGACTGCCGCCGATACACTACACGATGGGCTTGAGGTGCTAAAGGGCATATTGCCATCGTTCTTCGACGATCCCGACGTTCTGGGGTTTTTCGGATTGGCCAAACCTATTCCCACGGATTTGGACGAGTTATTCACTCTGGGCGGAGTTTGTTTCGGAAAATGGGACGAGGTTGCGGGAGAGCCTGAATATTCGGATGTCGAGACGGATTTCGAGAATGTCCGCGTTATGTTCGACGATTTCGTTTCCAAGAGGGACGAATACGAGTTGAAGTATCAGGAATTGCAGGACGCGCAAAACGAGATGGTCGCGCTGAGGGAAGAGATCGAGGAACAGGAACGGAATATTTTCCAATACTATCGTTCGAAGCATCCGGATTATAAGGCCGAGTGGTGGACGAATACGCCCTGGGGGACTTCCGGCGGGGAGGGGGAGCCTTCGGTGGAATATCCTGTGTTTCCCGAACCGCCGGATATATTTACGGCTGAGGATAAGGGCGGCGGCATGACTGAAGTTGTTTACGGTTATGTCGATGGCTCGACTCATGGTCTGCTCGAACGCCGCAAAGTCGGTAGCGCGGAGCCGTGGATAGAGGTCAGCGATCATCTGCCCATGGACAAAGATAATATGTTGCCCTATCGCGAACTGCATGTGCCTCCCGGCGAATGGGAGTATCGGTTCACACCCATGAACGGCGATGAGCACGGGGCGTCGGTTAGTGCAACGGTGGTGGTCGGGGAATAGCGGCGTGCGCCGCAGGCGACGTGCTCAACCCTACGGGATTCGGCGGCAGAGCCGCTTCCAAGGTGCTCAACCGCTTCTTGACCAAAGGGAAATCCCACGGAGCGGATTCGCTTTGGGAAATAGAAATTATGAATGATGAAGGGCGGTTAGGAGGGCCGCCCTTTTTTTAATCCCCCCAAACCCCCCTTTGACAAGGGGGGCTTTTTATATTAGACACCCCGTCGCTTCGCGCCACCCCTCTGGAAGAGGGGAATGTTATAGTAGAACCCTCCTGACCCCCCTTGTTAAGGGGGGCTTTTATATTAAACACCCCGCCCCTTCGGGGCACCCCTCTGGAAGAGGGGAATGTTATAGTAGAACCCTCCTGACCCCCCTTTTTAAGGGGGGCTTTTATATTAAACACCCCGCCCCTTCGGGGCACCCCTCTGGAAGAGGGGAATGTTATAGTAGAACCCCCCTGACCCCCCTTGTTAAGGGGGGGGGAGCTCGCCTCGCTTTGCTCGGCGGGAGGGGGATTGTGCGTGGG
>Ga0272444_10000335_pt1 | contig 52187 bp, 52 predicted proteins | sample SSMForm13_FD_201033 | JGI IMG/M metagenome (GOLD analysis project Ga0272444, IMG submission 201033) | Marine sediment archaeal communities from Little Sippewissett salt marsh, Falmouth, MA, United States - SSM-Form-13 | ecosystem: Environmental > Aquatic > Marine > Wetlands > Sediment ... | reverse complement strand
GATGATCTGCCGCACGGCCTCGTCTTTGAATTCGGGTGTATAACGCTGATTACTCATGGCTACCTCCTATGCTCGAATTATAGGCCGGAGGTGTCCACTAGACCGGGGGCAGTCCAATCCCCTTATTAGGGTGTCCACGAAATCAGGGGTGCCTCAGTCTGTCCCCGATTATTGCGAGTCTACAAAAGGGTACTGACCCCTTTTATCATGATCTACCCCCGATTATTCGCGCGACCACCTTTACAGTGACAAACTCAGGTCAAGCGATTAGCGCAAATGGAGGATCAAATGGATCATAAACTTGAGGACGCGTACCGAGAGATAGAGCTTGGCATCCAACTATACGAACTTAAGTGCCCCGAGATCAGAAGCATTTGGGGACAACTTCATCAAAGAATCCGTGATGAATCCCTTTCGAAAAGCGTAGCGCCCGAGGAATATGAGGAACTTTATTGGCACGCGAACGAGTTCCTAAGCGACATCGAATCAGCATTCAATTTCGGAGCTCAGAACGACGATTCCGCGAGACCGCCACGTTGGTTTCATCGTCGATTGGATTTGAAAAGGGAACCGCGAGATCTGTTAGATGTCACGCTTGGAGTTGACCAAGAGATGATCTTGGATTGTGTAACACGATATCTCAATTCACCCTCTTACCAACATGACTGGTTGGATTGGCTATTCCTCGACTCACTTATATACCTGGAATTAGCTGTATATGCGGACGAGATTGCCTCGGGTTTCGCAACCGGAAATGTTCGGCATGCATATATATTGGCGGCAGGCGATCTCAAGAAGGCCGAATGGCTTGAAACCAAGTCAGAATTAATAGTCTACGGTTTCAGATATGGCCTACCTCTGGTAGTCCTGGCCACGTTATTGATCATTGGAGAGATAGAGGCCGCCACGGTACTGGGAATTGTCTATGCTGGCTACCTTGTGTTCCGCGCTCTGCTCTGGCCACGTCGTTTCTGGAAAAAACGAAACGAGGAAAAAGCCACTAGAGAGCACGCTGAAAGGCTTGGGAAAATGCTTGCGGCGTATTATTACCTGAAACCACCAATCATTCATCTGGAAACACTTAATAACGCGCTACAGGCAGCAGCCAAAGATGGCGTATTGTTCGACGCTTCCGTTTATGCCTTAGCAGATCAGCAGCGATACAAGAGCCAGCACATATTGTCGCCATACTTAAAGCTTAAAGAAGCCGGTTGAATTGATTTGCTTGAGGATCAGGAGAGAAAAACTCTAACACCCCCTCGGGGAGAACCAGTGTTTTTGATAGAGCTGGCAACCACTTCCATACTCTTCGCTTGTAGTAGTAGGTGACATGATCCGTCGCGGCCAACTTCTCAAAAATAACTAGCAAGCCCTCAAGCTCAAAGATCAGTTCACGCAAGGGTGTAAGAACATACTCATTCGTCGGGTCATTTAGGATTGGCTCATAAGCGGCGTTTTCGTCACGCACCATTGCAATGAACTTATTCGGGGATATGTTGATGTAATTTGGTTGCGCATCTTTTGGATGGGTTGGTTTGAGTTTTAAAGTGACGCCCTCATCCAAAGCAAGCTGTAAATCCTTCCATACGCGCTCAATGACGCGAATAAGGTCCTCCTTATGCTCCTCTAGCTTCAACTGCTCGAGCTGCGCATCTGCCACACTCTTTTGCTGCTCAAGTGCCGCAGCGGCCCGTTTATTGGCGATACGTGTTTCATAGAGTTCGTATCGAGTAGCCTCTAACTCGTTGCTTTGAAGCCGGAGAGCCCAGACGAGGGCTATCAAAGTAATGAAGGTTAGGATGGGATTCAGTACGCCACCAAAGTAATCCCCAAACTCGCCCCACGTATTTTGGGCGGGCGCCCAAGCACCATCGAAGTGTGACCTATATAGAGAAAAGACGGCGATAGCAGCTAGCAGAGCCACAATGACGAGACCAACCAGAAAAGCGGTGGTCGCGTTAGTGCGGGACGAGCCACATTTGATCGGAAGCTGGGTAGCGCGTTCACCTTCTTGTTGCCGCTCCTCCATTGCTAGGCACACCTCCTTGATGAAGATCGAACTTTTTTCTTAACCCGAGCGACGACAGTTTGTTCTAGGAAGAAAGCGTTCAAGTTACACGGAACGGGATGCCTGACGCTTTCGTAGCACTCTCGAAAAGTCGGCGAATTCCTAGCCCAATTCCTAGCCAGGAGGCCAAGCCCCACGCAGCCATTGGCCTCATAACTCTTTGAAAACAATGGTGCCGTTGAGAGGAGTCGAACCTCCGATCTACTGATCACGAATCACACTCAGCGCACTTCCGCCTTCCCGATCCCTCGTCCATCTGACGCGGCCTCCACGCGCCGCGCCTTCTGATCCCAGATCACCACGTGCATGTTGCCGTAGGACGAGTCCAGCGGCTGCAGCTCGTGGCCGCGCGACTGCAGTTCGAGCTGCAGGGCATCGTCGAAGGCCAGGGGTTCGAACTGGATGGCGTCCGGCAGGAACTGGTGGTGGAAGCGGCGGTGTTCGACGATGGCCTTGGCGTCCTTCCCTTCGCTGAACTCCAGCGCGGCGAGCAGCACCATGGAGATGATGCGGCTGCCGCCGGGGGTGCCGATCACGGCGATGCGCTCGCCGTCGTCGAGGAAGGTGGGGGTCATGCTGGAGAGCATGCGCTTGCCGGGCTGGATCGAATTGGCCTCCGCGCCGACCAGGCCGTAGACGTTGGGCACGCCGGGCTTGGCGGAGAAGTCGTCCATCTCATCATTCAGCAGCACGCCGGTGCCGGGGACGACCCAGGCGGCGCCGAAGGGGTAGTTGATGGAGAGCGTGGCGGCGACGCGGTTGCCGTCCTTGTCGATGATGGAGAAGTGGGTGGTGTCCTCGCCCTTGGGTGTGCTGTCCACCACGCCGGGCAGCAGTGCGCTGGGCGTGGCGCGGTCGAGCCGGATGCCGGCGCGAAGTCCCGCGGCGTACTGCGGGTGGGTGAGGCGGCTGATGGGCATGTCCACGTAGTCGGGATCGCCCAGGTACTCGGCGCGGTCGCGGTAGGCACGGCGCATGGCCTCGACGATGACGTGGGTGCGGGTGGCCGCGTCCATGGCCGCCAGATCAAAACCCTCGAGGATGTTCAGGGCCTCGACCAGCACCACGCCGCCGGAGGACGGCGGGGCGGCGGCGGTGACGGTCATGCCGCGGTACTCGCCGCGGATGGGCTCGCGCTCGACGATCTCGTACTCGGCCAGGTCCTGCAGGGACCAGATGCCGCCGCCGGCGCGCACGCCCTTTACCAGCTTCTCGGCGACCTCGCCTTTATAGAAGCCGTCGTGGCCCTGCTCGGCCAGGGCGCGGAGCGTGGCGGCGAGATCGGGCTGGCGGATGAGCGCGCCCTCTTCCGGCACCTCGCCATCGCGCAGGAAGATGCGGGCGGCCTCGGGCGCGGCGTTGAGCGCGGGCTTGCGGAAGCCGGCCATGCGCCGGTAATAGGCATCCACCGCGAAGCCTTCCTCGGCCAGTCGGATGGCGGGGGCGAGGCTGACTGTGAGCGGGAGCGTGCCGTACTTCTCGGCCAGGTGCGCGAGCGCGGCGGGCTCGCCCGGGATACCGGCGGCCAGCGGGCCGTCGATGGAGGCGCGCGGGATGACCTTGCCGTTGGCGTCGAGGTACAGGTCGCGGTGGGCGGCCAGCGGGGCGCGCTCGCGCCCGTCGATCATGGTCTCGAACCCGTCCTCGGCGCGGTGGATGAGCCAGAACCCGCCCCCGCCGATGCCGGAGCCGTAGGGCTCGACCACGGCGAGCGCCGCGCTCACGGCCACGGCGGCGTCGAAGGCATTGCCGCCAGCCTCGATGACCTCGTGTCCGGCCGCGGTGGCCGCCGGGTGGGCAGAAGCAATGGCCGCGCGGCCCGGGCCGTCCGCCGCCTGCGCGGTGAGGCCGAACAGGACGAGGCTGAAGAGCAGGCCCCGGATCAGGGTACGGGAAAGCAAAAAGGCCCCATGACGGGGCCTTTTCGTGTTCGGCGTGTGCGAGAACATAGGAATCCGCATCAGGCGCTGGTCAGCTTTTCGTACTTGGCCTGCAGCTCGTCGCGGGTCTCTTCGTGCTCCGGGTCGACCAGGATGCAGTCGACGGGGCAGACCTCGATGCACTGGGGCTCGTCGTAGTGGCCGACGCACTCGGTGCAGAGGCTGGGGTTGATCTCGTAGATCTCGTCACCCGGGGAGATTGCACCGTTCGGGCATTCCGGCTCACACACGTCGCAGTTGATGCATTCGTCAGTGATCAGCAGGGCCATAGCGTCACCTTGGTTCGTAAATTAGCAATGCCTGAAATTCTAAATGATCCGCGCCCGCAGTGCAGCCTCGACGTGGGCGTCGACGAAGTGTGATACATCCCCGCCGAGCGATGCAATTTCCCGCACCAGGCTTGAGGACACATAGGCGTACTCCTCGGCCGGCGTGAGGAACAGCGTCTCGAGATCCGGCGCGAGGTGGCGGTTCATGCCGGCGAGCTGGAACTCGTACTCGAAGTCGGACACGGCGCGCAGCCCGCGCAACACCACCTTGGCCCCCTGCTCGCGCACGAAGTTCACCAGCAGGCCGTCGAAACCGATCACGTCGACGTTGTCGAGGTTGCCGAGCGACTGCTCGGCGAGCGCGATGCGCTCCTCCAGCGGGAAGAAGGGCTGCTTCTTGGCGCTGGCGGCCACGGCCACCACCACGCGGTCGAACAGGCCGGCGGCACGGCGCACCAGGTCGGTGTGCCCGCGGGTGATGGGATCGAAGGTCCCCGGGTAGACGGCGGAAATATTCATCGGGCTAGTATTCCGGCTGCCGGGGATGGCTGCAAGCGCGGCAATGCGGGCAGAGGCCCCGCGCCGGTGAATCCGGAAACGAACTTCAATGGCAAGAAGTACGTTTCCGTACTATTCTCAAGGGACGATGCCAGCCCCCGGGAACACCCCATGACCGCCGCCGACCTCCACCAGCAACTCGATGACGCCGCCGAGGCGCAGATCCCGCGCGAGGAGCAGGCCGCGGCGGGGCTGGCGGCGTTTGCCGGCATTGCCGAGGAATGGGGGCTCAACACGGACGAGCAGCGCCGCATGCTGGGCAACCCGGGGCGCACGCGCTTCTTCGCCATGAAGCGCGGCGAGAGCACCGCGCTCTCGGACGACGAGCTCGACCGGCTGGCCTACCTCACGGCCATCTACGCCCTGCTCAACATCCTCTACAACGCCGAGGGCGTGCGCGCCTGGCTGAACAACCCCTCGCGCCCGGATTCCATGTGGCGCGGGCAGTCGCCGCTGGATTACCTCAAGACCGGGCGCATGGAGGCGCTGATCGACGTGTACCGCTACCTCAACGGCCTGCGGGGCGCGAGCTGAATGCGCTTCAAGATGCCAGGGACGGCACGGCTGCGCTGGCAGCACCAGTACCGCATCATCGCCACGCGCTACCCGCCCATCGACCTGTTCGAGCGCCTCGACCTCGACGACACGCAGAAGCGTGCGCTGTGGGCGCTGCAGGGGCGCATCAACCCGCGCCTCAGGCAGGCGGCGGGCGACCTCGAGCGCGTGCGCCCCGAGGACATGGTGAGCGGCCCCGGTGCGAGCACGGTGATGGCGGCCTTCACCCACACGGGCTTTCCCTCGCGCTTCACCGACGGTGCCTTCGGCATCTACTACGCCAGCCGCCGGCTGGAGACGGCGATCCGCGAGACCGTGTTTCACCGCGAGCGGGACGCGCGCGAGCGTGGCATCCCGGCCCAGGAGTTCGACATGCGCGCCTTCATCGGCACGGTGAAAAAGCCGCTGTACGACGTGCGCCGGGGCTACCCCGCCCTGCACGACCCGGACCCGGCGAGCTACCCGGTGGCCCAGGCCTGGACGCGCCAGCTGCTGGACCGGGACCCGGATGCCTGGGGGATCGTCTTCAACTCGGTGCGCCACGAGGGCGGCGAGTGCATCGCCGCGCTGCGCCCGCCCGCGGTGAGCCTGCCCACGCAGGGGCCGCTGCTGTCCTACGTGTGGGACGGGGAACGGGTGACGGAGGTGTACGAGAAGTCGGGGCCGCTGCTGCGGTTCTAGTGGAGTCGTGAGAGACGACGGCGGCCGATGCGGCCGCCGTCGTCACGAGACCTCAGTAGGGGCTGCGGGCCCTGAGGTCGTTGAGGTGGCCGGCGAGCTCGTCCAGGCGCTGCTGGCGGTAGGCGATGTCGGCCTCGATGTCGCGCTTCTCGTCGTTGAGGTGCTTGATGTCGGCGAGCAGCGCGATGCGTTCTTCCGGGGTCAGCCCCGGGGAGACCAGCAGGGTCTCCTTTTGCAGGATGTCGTCTTCGGTGGCGTGGTAGGCGTCGTGCAGCCGATCGATCTCGCGCTCCTCGCTGTTCACGTCCGACTGCACGTCGTGGATCTGGCGGCCGTAGTTGTAGGCGTAGGCGAACTCGTCGGCCAGCTCGGTGGGGCACACGCCGCGGTAGGACGAGCCGTTCAGCCCCAGGCGATACCCGTTGTGCGGCTGGCAGTAGGTCTTGAGCCCCTCGGCGCGGCCGGCGTTGTAGGCGGCGAGATCCACCTTCACGCCGTGGTCGGCACAGGCCTCGCGGTGCTTGGTGATGCGGTTGGCCGGCTGGCCGGAGAGCCCGTCCTCGTAGCCGATGGTGTGCCAGTCGGCAGCCAGGCATTCCTCTTCGCTCAGCGTGGCGCAGCCCGAGAGCCCCAGCGCGGCCAGCATGGCCAGTGCCCCGGCGAGGCGCACCGCGCGATATCCCGTTGATGCCATTTTTATTCCCCCAATATTTGTTAAGCCCCGGTGTTTCTCGAGACCGCGATGGCGCCCCCCCCGGCCGCCATCGTCACGGGGGACAGTAAACCACAAACAACTGAATCGCGGCTGACCGCCCATCGTGCCGATGCGGCGGCCTGGTCGGGGCACAGCGCGAGGAGGAATGCCGCGTGTACGCGGCTATTTCTGGATTCCGGCCTAGGTCGGAATAACGGTGGAGGGCGCGCGGGCCAGGTGGTAACCCACCTGCCCGGCGCTGCGGGTCTTGAGCAGTTCCCAGCCCTCGGGGAGCCCGGGTTCGCCGAGTTCGGCCTCGGCCTCGATGTAGACGCGCGCGCCGGGGGCGACCCAGCCCTGGGCCAGCAGCGCGAGCGTCTCGGCGACGAGATTCTTACCGTACGGCGGATCGAGGAAGATGACGTCGAAGGGTTGCGGGGACTGCTGCAGGAAGGCCTGCACGCGGCGGGCGTGCACGGTGATGCGCCCGGCATCCAGCGCGGCCGCCTGTTCGGAAAGATGCGCGGCGACGCGGGCGTCAGCCTCGACCAGCGTGACGTGGCGCGCCCCGCGCGAGGCGGCCTCGAAGCCGAGCGCCCCGCTGCCGGCGAAGAGATCGAGGCAGCGCGCCCCTTCGGTCACGCCTTGCAGCCAGTTGAACAGCGTCTCGCGCACGCGGTCGGGCGTGGGCCGCAGGCCCGGGGCGTGCGGCACCGGCAGGCGGCGGCCGCGCCACTCACCGCCGATGATGCGCAGGCGGCTGGGCGCCCCGGCCCGGGCGTGGCCCCGCCCGGGGGCGGCGCTGCGCCGGCCCGGAGCCGTGCCCGGTCCCCGTCTACCCGGCCTCCGGGCCACCCACGATCACCGTGATCATGCGCTCGGTATCGACGCGGCGCTGGAAGGCGTCCTTGATGTCCTCGAGGCTCACCGCCTCGACGCGCGCGTTGAAGCGGTCGAGGTAGTCCAGCGGCAGGCCGTAGAAACCGATCATGGACAGGTACTGGACGATGTCGCTGTTGCTGGCCACGCGCAGCGGGAAGCCGCCGGTGATGTTGGCGAGCGAGGCGCGGTATTCGTCGCGCGTCGGGCCCTCGGCCACGAACCCGGCGATGGTCTCGCGCGCGACGTCCACGGCCTCCCCGGCCTGGTCGGTGCGCGTCTGCAGGCCCATGAGGAACGGGCCGTTCTCGGCCATCGGCAGGAAGTAGCTGTACACGCTGTAGGACAGGCCGCGCTTCACGCGCACCTCCTTCATCAAGCGCGAGGTGAAGCCGGAGCCGCCGAGCACGTGGTTGCCGAAGTACAGCGCGAAGTAGTCGTCGTCGCCGCGCTGCATGCCGGGCTGCCCCATGAAGACGTGGGCCTGCTCGGAGGGGAACGGGATGGTGATGGTCCTACCCTCGGTGAGTTCCGGCACCGGCGGCAGGTCCGGCGCGGCCTCGCCCGTGGGCAGGCCGGCGGCGATGCGCTCGGCCAGGGCCTCGGCCTGCAGTCGGTCGAGGTTGCCGACCAGGGCCAGCACACCGTTGCGCGCGACGTAGTAGCGCTGGTGGAAGGCCACCAGGTCATCGCGCTGGAGGGCCTTGAGGCTTTCCTCGGTGCCGATGGTCGGCGAGGCGTAGGGGTGATCGCCGTACAGCGCCTCGTAGAAGGCCTTGCTCGCGATCTCGCCCGGGTCCTGTGCCTGCTGGCGCAGGGCGACGAAGGCCTGCTTGCGGGCCCGCTTGAAGTCGCGCGCCGGGAAGCGCGGGGCCTCGACCACCTTGATGAAGGTGCTGAAGGCGGGCTCGAACCACTCGGGGTCGGTGAGGCTGCGCAGCGACACCCAGGCCATGTCGCGCAGCGCCCCGGCGCCGAACTGGGCACCGACGGACTCGAAGCGCTCGGCGATGGTGTCGGCGTCCCAGCTGCCGGCGCCGCTGTCGAGCAGGGCGTTGGTCATCTGGGCGATGCCCGGCTGCTCGCCGTCGCGGGCGCTGCCGGCATCGAACACCAGGCGGATGTCGACCATGTCCAGCTCGGGGGCCGGCACGAAGTACACGCGCAGGCCGTTGTCGGTTTCCCAGTGCTGGATCTCGGGGGCCGCCTGCGCCGGCAGGACGACCAGCGCGAGCAGCAGGATTACGAATCGCAACATCATGCAGTGATTCCTTTACGTTTCAGGGCCCGCGCCTAGCGCAGGTGGCCCTGGAAGTTGCTTGGCGGGTTGGCGGGGTCGATCGGCTGCGGATCGAGGTGCGCCACGGTGAGGTGATCGGCGATGAGGTACTTCTGCGCCACCGCCTGCACCTGCTCCGGCGTGACCGCGCGGATGCGCTCGGCGTAGTCCGCCGCCAGGCGCCAGCCCAGGCCGACCGTCTCCAGCGCACCGAGGGTCATGGCCTGGTGCTGGATGGAGTCGCGCTGGTAGATCTCCTGCGCCACCACCTGCGCCTTCACGCGCTCCAGTTCCTCGGCCGTGACGGGGCGCGTGCGCAGCTTCTCGACCTCCTCGCGCAGGGCCTTCTCCACCTCGGCGCGGTCGTGCCCCGGGGCCGGGGTGCCGTCGAGCATGAGCAGGCCCTGCAGGCGGGCGGCGGCGTTGTAGCCGGCGCCGGCGCTGGCGACGATCTCGCGCTCGCGCACGAGGTTGCGGCTCAGGCGCGCGCTGCTGCCGCCGTCGAGGATGCCGGCCAGCACCTCCAGCGCGTAGGGCTCCCAGGCCTCCTCGGCGGTCATCACCACCGGGACCTTGTAACCGAGCAGGACATACGGCAGTTCGGCCGGGGCCTTCACCGTGATGCGGCGCTCGCCGTGCTGCGGGACTTCCGGGCGCGGCTTGGGCGGCTCGACCTCGCCCGCCTCGATGCGGCCGTAGTAACGACGCGCGAGGTGCAGCACCTCGTCCGGGTCCACGTCGCCCACCACCACGAGGGTGGCGTTATTGGGCGCGTACCAGCGGCGATACCAGGCCTTGAGATCGTCCAGCGTGAGGCTTTCCAGGTCTTCCATCCAGCCGATCACGGGATCGCCGTAGGGGCTGTTGAGGTAGGCGGTGGCCTGGAAGCGCTCGTAGGTGAGCGCGCTCGGGTTGTCCTCGGTGCGCAGGCGGCGTTCCTCCTGCACCACGGCCCGCTCGCGCTGGAAGTCGTCCTCCTTCATCAGGAGGTTGCGCATGCGGTCGGCCTCCAGGCGCATGGCGATCTCCAGCCGGTCGGCGGCCAGCACCTGGTAGTAGGCGGTGTAGTCGCGGCTGGTGAAGGCGTTCTCGCGCCCGCCCTGCTCGGCGATGATCTCGGAGAAGGTGCCGTTGGGGAAGCGGCTGGTGCCCTTGAACATCATGTGTTCGAGCACGTGGGAGATGCCGGTGATCCCGCCGTGCTCGTAGGAGGAGCCCACCTTGTACCAGACCTGCTGCACCACGACGGGCGCGCGGTGGTCCTCCTTGACGATGACCTTCATGCCGTTGCGCAGCATGAACTCGTGGGTGTCGGCAAACGCCGCATTGGAGGTGCATTCGGGGGTATTGCAGGGCTCGGGCTGGGTGGCCGCGGAAACCGCGGGCGCGACCAGTGCAAGCGCCAGCAGACCGGCCAGCATCGCATTTCTTCGCATGTTCGATTTCACCTAAAAGGCTGGGGTGATAGCATTGGGTGGCCCATTGCCGCCGGGCGCATCTCGCCGGCGCGCCACTCTTCTTGATTGATTTAGGCCTGACCGCTGCCCATGCAGCGCGTCCTGTCTTGGTAGACTGACACGAGCATGTTTGGTTTCGGAAAACGCGACAAGTCCTCGGATTCCACCGGGGAGGCCCCGAAGAAGCAGGGCCTATTCTCACGCCTCAAGCAGGGATTGTCCAAGACGGGACGCGGCCTGTCCGAGGGCGTGGCGACCGTCTTCCTCGGCAAGAAGGAAATCGACGACGAACTGCTCGAGGACCTGGAGACCCACCTGCTGATGGCGGACGTGGGCGTGGAGGCCACCCAGCAGATCATCAAGGACCTGACCGCGCGCGTGGCGCGCAAGCAGCTGGCCGACGCCGACGCCCTGTTCGCCGCGCTCAAGGAAGACATGACGGCCATCCTCGAGCCGGTGAGCGCGCCGCTCGTGATCGACGAGACGCACACCCCCTTCGTGATCCTGGTGGTCGGCGTGAACGGCGCCGGCAAGACCACCACCATCGGCAAGCTCGCCAAGCGCCTGCAGGGCGAGGGCAAGTCCGTGATGCTGGCCGCCGGGGACACCTTCCGCGCCGCCGCCGTGGAGCAGCTGCAGGTCTGGGGCGAGCGCAACGAGATCCCGGTGGTCGCCCAGGGCACCGGCGCCGACTCGGCCTCGGTGATCTACGACGCCCTGGAGGCGGCCAAGGCCCGCGGCATCGACGTGCTCATCGCCGACACCGCCGGGCGCCTGCACACGCAGTCCAACCTGATGGAGGAACTGCGCAAGGTGCGCCGCGTGATGGGCAAGCTCGACGACAGCGCCCCGCACGAGACCCTGCTGGTGGTGGACGCCGGCACCGGCCAGAACGCGCTCAACCAGGCGCGCCAGTTCAACGAGGCGATGACGCTCTCGGGCATCACCGTGACCAAGCTCGACGGTACGGCCAAGGGCGGCATCCTGTTCGCCATGGCCAAGCAGATGAACATCCCGATCCGCTTCATCGGCGTGGGCGAGAGCATCGAGGACCTGCAGGTGTTCGAGGCCGGCGCCTTCGTGGAGGCGCTGCTGGAAGACGCCCGCGAGGCGGCCGAGAACGAAGCCTGAATCGACGCCCGTGACCGACGCCCGAGACGCCATGATCCTGTTCCAGAACGTGAGCAAGCGCTATCCCACCGGCCAGGAGGCCCTGGGGCAGCTCAACCTGGAGGTCGATGCCGGCGAGATGGCGTTCCTCACCGGCCACTCAGGCGCCGGCAAGAGCACCCTGCTCAAGCTCATCGCCATGATCGAGCGCCCGAGCCGCGGGCACATCGTGGTCAACGGAAAGAACCTGCACAACCTGCCCAAGCGCCGCATACCGCAGTTCCGCCGGGACATCGGCATCATCTTCCAGGACCACCACCTGCTGCACGACCGCAGCGTGTTCGACAACGTGGCCCTGCCGCTGATCATCGCCGGCTTCCGCCAGCAGGAGATCGGCCGGCGGGTGCGCGCCTCGCTGGACAAGGTGGGCCTGCTGCACAAGGAAAAGGCCTTCCCGGTCACGCTCTCCACCGGTGAGCAGCAGCGCGTGGGTATCGCCCGCGCCGTGGTCAACCGTCCGCCCATCCTCCTGGCGGACGAGCCCACCGGGAACCTTGACCCGGCGCTGTCGCGCGAGATCATGGGGCTGTTCGAGGAGTTCAACCAGGTGGGCACCACCATCCTGGTGGCGAGCCACGACCTCGACCTGATCACGCCCATGGGCAAGCGCATGATCTCGCTGAAGGACGGCCGCCTGCTGGCCGACCAGGCCGCCGCGGAGGTGCAGGCATGAGCGCGCGCAGCGCCAACATGAGCCCGCGCGGCGCCAAGTCCCGCAGGCCCGACGTGCACGCGCGCGCCGCGGCCTGGGCGCTGAGCCACGCCCGCTCGCTCTTCTTCAGCCTGGGCAAGCTCTACCGCGCCCCCATGGCGAGCCTCATGACCATGGCCGTGATCGGCGTGGCGCTGGCCCTGCCCACCGGCCTGTACCTCATGCTCAGCAACCTCGAGGCCATCAGCGGGGGCTGGGACGAGAGCGCGCAGATCTCGCTGTTCCTGGAACAGTCCGTCTCCGACGAAAAGGCCGAGGCCCTGGCGAAGGAACTGCGCCTGCGCGACGACGTGGGCGAGGCCCGCGCCATCGGCAAGGAGGCCGCCCTGGCCGAGTTCCGCGAGCTCTCGGGCTTCGGCGCCGCGCTCGACGCGCTGAGCGACAACCCGCTGCCCGCCGTGGTCGTGGTGCAGCCCGGCATGGCGCTGAAGGACCCGCTGCGCATCCAGCAGCTGGTGTACGACCTCGAGAAGCAGCCGGGCGTCGCGCGTGCCCAGCTCGACCTGCAGTGGGTACAGCGCCTCTACGCCATCATGGAGACGGCCCAGCGCGGCGTGCTGGTGATCGGCACCATGCTCGGGCTGGCGGTGCTGCTGGTGGTGGGCAACACGATCCGCTTGGACATCCAGAACCGCCGCGACGAGATCGAGGTGGCCAAGCTCATCGGCGCCACCGACGCCTTCATCCGCCGCCCCTTCCTCTACGGTGGCATCTGGTACGGCCTGCTCGGCGGCGTGCTGGGGCTGGTCATGGTGGAGGCCTCGCTGGGCTTCCTGGCCGAGCCCGTGAACCGGCTGGCCGGCCTCTACGGCGGGCATTTCGAGCTGCTGGACCTCGACCTCGGCAGCGCCGCCATGGTGCTGCTGATCGCCATCGGCCTGGGGCTCGGCGGCTCGTGGCTCGCCGTCGGACGGCACCTGAGCGACATCGAACCGCGCTAGCCCCCGCACCCTTCACACATCGCGCGCCCCCGCCCTTGGGTGGGGCGCGTCTTTACCCGTACAATGGGCTCACTATAAGAATGAACCCGCACGGGACACCCACCAGATGGATACGCCACGCAGAATCATGCTCGTGGACGGCTCGGACGCGACCCGCAAGATGGTCGGCCAGTTGCTGCGCAAGCAGTTGAAGGATGTCGAGGTCGTCTGTTTCCACACCGCCCGGGAGGCCCTGGGCACCCTCAAGCTCGAGCATTTCGACCTCATCAGCACCGCGCTGGCCCTGCCCGACATGGACGGCATGGCCTTCACCGACGAGCTGCGCAAGATCGGGGGACACGAGAGCACCCCGGTGATCGTCGTCTCGGGCGATGCCGCGGGCCTGAAGGGCGGCGAGGACTCCGAGGTCACCGCGTTTTTCGACAAGTCCCGGGGCATCAAGGCGCTGGTCGAGTTCATCGCCGACCACCTGCCGGCCGGCAATGGCGGGAGCGCCGGCACGATGCCGGAGAATCCCCGCGTGCTGTACGTGGAGGACAGCCTGACCGCGGCCATGGCGGTCAAGCGCATCCTCGGCAAGCACGGCGTCGAGGCGGTGCACGTGATGACGGCGGAAGAGGCCCTGGAGCTGCTGCAGGGGAGCGAACCGTTCGACCTGCTGGTGAGCGACCTCTTCCTGCCGGGGCGCATGTCGGGCGCCGACCTCGTGCGCCAGATCCGCCACGGGCTCAAGCTCGACGGCCAGGCCCTGCCCATCCTCATGATCACCGTGGACGGCAGCGGCGAGGCGGAGTACCGCAAGCTGCTCGATAGCGGGGCGAACGACTACGTCACCAAGCCGCTGGCCGAGGCGACCTTCGTCGACAAGCTCACCACCCTCCTCTCGGCCACGGCCTAAACCCCATTCACCGTCAGGGAACTCCCGCGGGATTTAGCACTCAAATACCGCGAGTGCTAAACTACGCGCTATCGATTCGTTTGGGGGATTCATGACGTTGGACAAACACGCATTGATGACGACTTCGCAGCAGCTGCCCGCTCCGGTCGGCAACCTGGACAGCTACATCCAGGCCGTCAGCCGTCTGCCGGTACTGAGTGCCGAGGAGGAACGCGCCCTGGCGGTGCGCCTGCGTGACTTCAACGACCTGGAGGCGGCCCGCCGCCTGATCACTCACAACCTGCGCTTCGTGGTGCAGGTGGCCCGCGGCTACAACGGCTACGGCCTGCCGCTGGGCGACCTGATCCAGGAAGGCAACATCGGGCTGATGAAGGCCGTCAAGCGCTTCGACCCCGACATGAAGGTGCGCCTGGTGTCCTTCGCGGTGCACTGGATCCGCGCCGAGATGCACGAATTCATCCTGCGCAACTGGCGCATCGTGAAGGTCGCGACCACCAAGGCTCAGCGCAAGCTGTTCTTCAACCTGCGCAGCGCCAAGAAACGCCTGGGCTGGATGAACCGCGAGGAGGTCGAGACCGTGGCCAGGGACCTCGGTGTGAAACCCGAGGAGGTTCTGGAGATGGAATCCCGCCTCAGCCACCACGATACGGCCTTCGAGGCGCGCGCCGACGAGGACAGCGAGAACGCGGCCTTCGCGCCGTCGCAGTACCTGGCGGCGGATGAGAGCGCCGATCCGGCACACCAAGTGGAAGCGGACGACTGGGACGCCTACAGCCGCGAGCGCCTGAGCCGCGCCCTGGGCGAACTGGACCAGCGCAGCCGCGACATCCTGGCCAGCCGCTGGCTGACCGAGGAGAAGGCGACCCTGCACGAGCTGGCCGACCGCTACCAGGTCTCGGCCGAGCGCATCCGGCAGATCGAGAGCAACGCGATCAAGAAGCTGCGCCACGCCTTCGCCGCCTGACCGGCGGGTCTTCCGGCCCCACAACGAAAAACGCCCCGCATTGCGGGGCGTTTTTCGTTGTGACTTCTGCGTCGCTCAGCCGGCGATGATCACGGAGAAGAAGCTAATCCAGGACCACACGATCAGCGCAACGGTCAGCGTCAGCGGCAGGTTGTAGAAACTGAACACGGCTATTCACCCTTGTTGCATGCGGAAATACTGGCGGCAATCCTACGCCATCAGTCATCCTGCTTCAAGTCGTCGGCCTTCCGGGCCGAGCCCGCGCCCTCCCCGTCGGCGCGGGGACGGCGCGGGATCATCGGGTCGTCGTCATCCATCAGGATGCGGTGGGCCGGCCCCTCCAGGTCCTCGAACTGGCCGCTTTTCACCGACCAGGCGAAGGCCACCGCGGCGATGACCATGACCACCACGGCGATGGGAATCAGCAGGTACAGAATCTCCACGCGCGTCTCCTCAGTCCGCGTCGGCGCCGCCGGTGGCGGCCGGGCGCGGCGTTTGCTGTGAGCGGCTCACCGCCGGGTGACTCAGGCGCAGGGCATTGATCACCACCAGCAGCGAGCTCAGCGACATGCCGAGCGCGGCCAGCCAGGGCGTGAGCAGCCCGGTGGCCGCGATAGGCAGTGCCACCACATTATAACCAAGGGCCCAGCCGAGATTCTGGTGAATGATGCGCACCGTGGCACGCGCCTTGGTCACGGCCAGGGCCAGGGGCGCCAGGCGGTGCGAATACAGCACCATGTCCGCGCTGGCGTGGGCGAGCTGGGTGCCTTCGGCCATGGCGACGGAGACGTGGGCCTGCGACAGCACGGGGGCATCGTTGACGCCGTCCCCGATCATGGCGACGGTGCGGCCCTCGGCCTGCAGCTCGCGCACGCGGGCGAGCTTGTCCTCGGGCGTGAGTGCACCGGCGTACGAGGCAATCCCGAGCGTACCGGCCACGGCGGCCACGGTGGCGGGTGCGTCGCCGGAGAACAGGTGTACCGCGAGGCCGCGCCGCTGCAGGGCCTCGACGGTCTCGACCGCATCGGCACGCAGGCGGTCGGCCAGCAGGAAGGCGGCAAGGGGTCCGTCCGCGCTGCCCAGCAGGACGACGGTCGCCTCCGGGTGCGCCGCGGCGAGCGCGTCCAGGCGCTGTCGGGTGGTGGGGTCTGGTGCGCCCACCCCCGTCACGAAGCGGGGTGAGCCGATGCGATAGCGGATGCCGTCGACCAGGCCTTCCATGCCGTGGCCCGGGGTGGCGACGAGTTCGCGGGCCCGGCCGCCGGCCGGGGCCTCCCGCGTGAGGACGCGGGCAACCGGGTGCTCGGAGTCGGTCTCCAGGATGGCGGCCAGACGCAGGCAGGCGTCTCGATCCAGCGCTCCGAGGGTCTCGACGGCGGACAGGCTCAGGCGCCCCTCGGTGAGGGTGCCGGTCTTGTCGAAGACGATGTCCGTGGTCTTGGCAAGCGTCTCCAGGGCATGGCCCCGGGTGGTGAGCAGACCCTCGCGCATCAGGCCACCGGTGGAGGCGGTGATGGCGACAGGCGTGGCCAGGGCAAGCGCACAGGGACAGGTGGCCACCAGCATGGCGACCACCACCCAGAAGGCGCGGTCGGGGTCGATCCACTGCCACCAGACGAGGCCGACCACCGTGGTGAGCAACAGCACGGCGGCCACGAACCAGCCGGTGCCGCTCTCGGCCAGGCGCGCAATGCGGGGGCGCTCGGTCTGGGCACGTTCGAGCAGGCGCTGGATCGCGGAGAGCGTGGTGTCCTCGCCGACGCGCTCGACGGCCATGATGAGCGGGCTTTCCACGTTGATCGTACCGCCCGTGAGCGGGTCGGCCACCGTGCGGGGGCGCGGCAGGCTCTCGCCGGTGAGCATGGACTCATCGACGCTCGAACGCCCCTCCTCCACTGTGCCGTCGGCCGGCACGGATTCGCCCGGGCGGATGCGCACGCGGTCGCCGGGCCTCAGGTCGTGCACGGGCACGAGTTCGTCGCCGGTCGCGCCCAGGCGCGTGGCCATGGGCGGCAGCAGGCGGTTGATGGCCTCGGTGGCCTGGCCGGCGCGCTGGCGCGCCCCCATCTCGAGGAAGCGCCCGGCGAGCAGGAAGAAGATGAACATGGTCACCGACTCGAAGTAGACGTCGCCGCTGTGGGTGACCGTGGCCCAGACGCTCGCGAAGTAGGTGCTGAGGATCGCGAGGCTCACGGGCACGTCCATACCCAGGCGCATGCGCTTGATGTCGCGCCAGGCCGACACGAGGAAGGTGCTGCCGGAATAGAACACCACGGGCGTGGCCAGCACCAGGCTGACCCACCGCAGGAACTGCATCATCTGCGTCTGGGTCTCGTCGCTCTCGCCGATATACAGCGCCACGGCGAGCATCATCACCTGCATGGCACCGAGGCCGGCCACGGCCAGTCGGCGCAGGGCCGCACCGCGTTCGCGCTGGTAGACCTCCTCCTGCCGGCCCGGATCGAAGGGGTGCGCGTAGTAGCCGATGGCGGTGATCGCGTCGAGGATCTTGCTCAGGTGAATCTGCGAGTCGTCCCACCGTACCCGCGCGCGGTGGGTGGAGTAGTTCACCTTGAAGTCGATGACACCCGGGAGGCTGCCGACGTGACGTTCGTTGAGCCAGACGCAGGCGGCACAGGTGATGCCCTCGAGGATGAGCGCGGCCTCGCGGACGTTCTCGCCCTCGTCGTGCACGAAGCTGCGCTGCAACTCGGGATGGTCGTAGAGCGACATGTCCCGCAGCTCGGGCGGCACCAGCTCGTCGGCCGTGCGGGCCCGGTCGGTGCGGTAGCGGTAATAGTCGGTGAGTTCGTTATCGACGATGGCCTGGGCGACCGCCTGGCAGCCGGCACAGCACATGGGCCGCGACTCGCCGTCGATGTCCACGCGCAGGTCGAGGCCCCGGGGAACGGGTTCGCCGCAGTGGAAGCATTCTGTGCTGGACGGTTCGGGCATGGGTATCGGGATCAGGTCCGGCGTGGCGGCGCCGGGGATGGCCGACCCGGTGCACGGACCGGCGTCGACCGGGTTACTCGTCGGCGGCCGCGGCGAGCGAGGTCATGCCGCGATTCTCGTGGTGCAGGTCGCCCTGGTCCACCTCGATGACCACGTTCCAGATGCCCGGCAGGGGCAGGGTGATCTCGTGTTCGTAGACACCCGGGGCCGTCTCCTGCAGCGTGTAGCTCGCGTCGCGGCGCCTGTCGGACGGGCGCAGGAAGCTCACCTGTACGGCGGCGCCCTCGATGGGCGCCGACTCGCGGTCGGTCACTTCCACGCGGAAGACGGCGGGCTTCCCGGCCGTCGGCTCCTCGACCCAGCCCTTGCTCAGTTGCCAGCCGCGGCGCTCCTGTTCCTCGAGCTGACGCAGGTAGTCGTTGTACAACGACTCCTTCTTCTGGAAATCGTGCGAGACGGTGCCGGGAAAGAACGACGTGATCTCGCCGCCGGCCCGCGGCTCGGGCAGCAGGAGCGAGGCCATCTTCTCGCTCATGCCGCGGTCGGAGAGCATGATGATGGTCGAGTCGACGACCACGAGCCCGAGGAAGAACAGCACGATGGTGGTCGGGCCCCAGTGGAACCAGCGGCCGTTTCGCTCCTCGTCCTTGCGTGACTCCCAGCTGGTAGTGATGATGCCGAGACCATAGGGCGTGATCACGTACAGGGCGATATGGATCGCGAAGACGTCGGCACCGGGCCAGGAGAAGATCGACACCGGCACGTAGATCCCGATCACCGCGAAGATGACGATGGCCGCCACGTGCTTCCCGCTCAGGCGCGAGAACTTGTAGATCAGCACGAAGGCGATAAACGCCAGCGCAACGCCGACCCCGAGGCTGATGAGCAGATTAGCGGCCATGTTCAGTTCAGCTCCGGGTTACGGGGTGTGGAACCGGGACTCGACGACGATCGGCTTGATGTCCTCACGATCGGTCGGAGTCAGCACGAAGACGAAGTCACGCTGGGTCGGTCCCGCGCCCGCGGGCTTCGGCGCAATCACCTGGACCAGCAGGCGCGCACTCTTTTCGGGTTCGACGTGCAGATGCTTGATGCGGCCCGTGTCGACCTCGGCCCCCGGCAGCCCCTCGATTGTGATGTCGATGGTCATGGGCTTGGTGGTCTTGTTGTTGGCCTTGAGCTCGTAGCTGTTGCGGATGCGCCCGTCGGAGAGCTGGACGTAGAGCGGCTGGCGCACCTGGCGCGCGCTGGCATCGTAGGGCGCCTGCGAAGCCACGTTCCAGACGAGCGTGCCGGTCAGGATCGCGAGCAGGATGCCGTAGCCCACGGTCTTGAGCTTCAGCACGCGGGTCTTGTTGCCCTCCAGCGCATTCTCGGAGGTGTAGCGCACCAGCCCGCGCGGCCACTCCATCTTGTCCATGATGCTGTCGCAGGCATCGATACACAGCCCGCAGTGGATGCACTGGTATTGCATCCCGTTGCGGATATCGATGCCGGCCGGGCAGACCTGGACGCAGTAACCGCAGTCGATGCAGTCGCCGACGCCCTTCGCCTGGCGCTCCTCGCGCGTCTTCAGTCCCTTGGCCACCTTGCTGCGACCGGCAGTGCCCTCGCCGCGCTCGGCGTCGTAGGAGACGATCAGCGTGTCCTTGTCGAACATCGCGCTCTGGAAGCGCGAATAGGGGCACATGTAGGTACAGACCTGCTCGCGCGCCAGCCCCGCCATGACGTAGGTGGTCGTCATGAGGAAGAACGTGGCGCCGTATGCGGCGAACGGGGCCTGGCCGGTGAAGAATTCGACGGCGAGGTCCGGGGCATTGCCCCAGTACATGGTGAAGCTGAAGCCGGTGAGGAAGGCGACGCCGAGCCACAGCAGATGGGTCAGGCCGAGTTTCGTGACCTTCTCGCCGTTCCAGGGCTGCTTGGCCAGGCGGATGCGGGCGGGACGCTCGCCCTGGACCAGGCGCTCGATGGCGATATAGACATCGGTCCACAGGGTCTGAAAACAGAAATAACCGCAGAACACGCGACCGGCGATACCGGTGACGAAGAAAAGCAAAAAGGCCGCAATGGCGAGCAGCCATGCGAGCCAGAAGATGTCCTGCGGGTGGACGATCAGGTCGAACAGGTAGAACCGGCGTCCCGGCAGATCCCAGAGCACGGCCTGGTCGGGCCCGACCGGGCGCTCCCAGCGCATCCAGGGCAGGAGGAAGTAAACGCCGTATGCCAGCGCGAGAATGCCCCATTTCAGCCGTCGGAACCGTCCCTTGACCGAACGCGGATAAATGGGAATTCGTTTGGCGTAAAGCTCGATCGGTTCTTCTGAACTCATCGCCTCGACCGGTTGTAGTGGAGAGACTGGCGGGGTTGGCGGCGCCCGGAACGGGCGCCGCCGGGGTGTTGCGGTAGCGGTTTACTGACCGCCGGACAGGCTGTAGACGTAAGCCGTCAGCAGCTTGATCTCACCGTCGGACAGACGGCCTTCCCAGGCCGGCATATGACGCGAGATACCGTTTTCGATGACGTGCTTGACCGCGGCGTGCTTGGCTTCATAGCCCTCGGCACCGTTCACGTCGGCGACGGTCCAGATGCTGTCGGTCAGGTTGGCCGATCCGACGGACTCGAGGCCCGTGCCCTCGGAGGTGTGGCAGTAGTAGCAGCCACCGGTTTCGCCCTTGAAGATCTTCTGACCCATGGCGACCTGCTCGGCATCACCGCCTTCGTGACCGGACATGCTCAGCACGTAGGCCGCGGTGGCGTCCAGCTGCGCTTCGGTGAAGGTCGGGCCGAAGCCGGGCATGAAGCCCATGCGACCCTGGCGCAGGGTTTCCTCGATACGGGCGGTGGAACCGCCCCACAGCCAGGCGTCGTCGACGAGGTTCGGGAACAGGCCGACCACGCCGGTACCCCCGGAGCCGTGGCAGGCAGCGCAGTTGTCACCGAACAGGCCCTTGGCGTAGGAGCGCATGAACGCGGACTTGTCCGGGTCGGACAGGATCTCGTCATACGAGGCGCCGATGATCTCGTTCAGGTACTGCTGCTGCTTGACCGCACCGTCGGAGTACTCCATGTCGTGCGCGAGCAGGGCACGGGTATTCCAATGGGTAGTGGTTTCCTCACCGGTCTGGTCGACGGTGAAGGTGATGGTGTTGCCGATACCCTTGGTGTAGCTCGTACCGATTGGCCATGCCGGATACAGGATCCAGTACACGATCGCGAAGATCACGGTCGCGTAGAAGGTCCACACCCACCAGCGCGGCAACGGGTTGTTATATTCCTGCAGATCACCGTCCCAGGCGTGACCCGTCGTCTGTACTGCACCGGTTTGCTTATCAGTCGCGTTGCTCATGATTGCTTTCCGCCTTCTTGTCTACGTCGGCACCTTCCTCGTCATCGAGAGGAATGTACTTATAACTTTCGAGTCGCTTGGACCGCCGCTTGTTGGTGTACACGTAGAGGAAGATGCCCACGTACGTGCTGAAAAAAATCACCAGCGCAACGGTCTTGCTGTTCCCCAGTTGGGTGATCCAGTCCCAGAGTTCTTGCACCGTACTCACCCTCGATTGAACGAACGCCGGGCCGCCGTCATGCGGCGACCCGGGGCGCGAATTAACGGAACTGGACGAAGTAGTCCTCGTCGTAACGGCTGAAGTCGACCATGGTACCGAGCACCTGCAGGTAGGCGACCAGGGCCTCCATCTCGGTCACGCGACCACGGACACCGTCGTAGTTGCCGATCTGGGCCTGCGCGAGCAGGTTGGCTTCAGCGCTGTTGATGTCGAGCATCTTGGCCACTTCTTCACCGAACTTCTCGACGTTCGCCGCGTACTCTTCCGGCGTTTCGGAGTAGGGAACCCCGACGGCCTTGAGGGCACGCATGCGATCGGCGATGTCGGCATAGGCCAGGTCGTTCTCCATCAGCCACGGATAGTTGGGCATGATGGATTCCGGCACGACGGAACGCGGCGCGATCAGATGCTGGACGTGCCATTCGTTGGAGTACTTGCCACCGACGCGGGCGAGGTCCGGGCCGGTACGCTTGGAGCCCCACTGGAACGGGTGGTCGTACTGAGACTCGGCGGCCAGCGAGTAGTGACCGTAGCGCAGGTCCTCGTCACGGAACGGGCGGATCATCTGCGAGTGGCAGGTGTAGCAACCCTCGCGGATGTAGATGTCGCGACCGCGCTGCTCGAGCGGGCTGTACGGACGCACACCCTCCACCTTCTCGATGGTGTCGTCGATATAGAACAGCGGGACGATCTCGACCAGACCGCCGATGCTGATCGCGAGCATGGTCAGGATAATGAGCAGGCCCGCGTTCGTTTCGATACTTTCGTGCTTCATCATGGTCTTACAACTCCGAAATTAAGCGTTGGCCATCTTGGCGGCGATCTTGGCTTCGATCGCGGCCTGCTCGCGCTTGGCGGCGCGCACGGTCATGTAGAAGTTGTACGCCATGATCACGACGCCGGTCAGGAAGAACAGACCGCCGATCGCGCGTACCGCATACGGACCATGCAGGAAGGCCACCGACTCAACGAAGGTGTAGGCCAGGTTTCCGTACTCATCGAACGCACGCAGCATCAGGCCCTGACCGATACCGGCGACCCACATCGAGGTGATGTAGAGCACGATGCCGATGGTGGCCAGGAAGAAGTGCACGTAGATGAGCTTGACGCTGTGGATCTTGGTATCCCACAGGCGCGGAATCAAGTGATAGAACGAGCCGATCGACACCATGGCCACCCAGCCGAGCGCACCGGAGTGCACGTGGCCGACGGTCCAGTCGGTGTAGTGGGACAGGGCGTTGACGCTCTTCAGCGACATCATCGGACCTTCGAAGGTCGACATGCCGTAGAACGAAAGCGAGGTGATCAGGAACAGCATGATCGGGTCGGAGCGCAGCTTATCCCAGGCGCCCGACAGGGTCATGATGCCGTTGATCATACCGCCCCAGGACGGCATCAGCAGCAGGATGGAGAAGGTCGCCGCCAGGGTGGAGGTCCAGTCCGGCAGGGCAGTCCAGTGCAGGTGATGCGCACCCACCCACATGTACAGGAAGATCAGCGCCCAGAAGTGGATGATGGACAGGCGGTAGGAGTACACCGGGCGACCGGCCTGCTTCGGCACGAAGTAGTACATCATGCCGAGGAACGCGGCGGTCAGGAAGAAGCCCACGGCGTTATGGCCGTACCACCACTGGGTCATGGCGTCCTGCACGCCCGAGAACAGGCTGTAGGATTCGAGGCTGAACATCGAGACCGGCACGGCCAGGTTGTTGAAGATGTGCAGCAGCGCGGTGGCCAGGATGAAGGCCATGTAGAACCAGTTGGCCACGTAGATGTGCGGCTGGGAACGACGGCGCAGGGTCTGGACGTAGATCCAGAAGTAGACCACCCAGGTCACGGCGATCAGCAGGTCGAGCGGCCAGATGAATTCGGCGTATTCGCGACCCTGGGAGTAACCGGCCATGTAACCGATGACGCCAAGCAGCAGGGCGATGTTCCAGCCCCAGAAGGTGAAGCCGGCGAGCGCGTCGCTGTAAAGCCGGGTCTGGCAGGTACGCTGCACCACGTAATAAGAGGTGGCGAACAGCGCGTTACCGCCGAAGCCGAAGATTACCAGGGTGGTGTGCACCGGACGCAGGCGTCCAAAGGTAATCTGAGCGATGTCGAAGTTCAGGAACGGCCAGGCCAGCTCGCTGGCGATGTAAACGCCTGCCCCCATACCCAGAATGGCCCAGACAACGGCCATAATGGCGAACTTCTTGATGATTTCGTAGTTATATTGGTCTGTCGATGTTACTGCCGAATGCGCCATCGTGTGCCCCTTAAAGCCTATTTATACGTCCAAAAGGCAAAAATTTAGCCTGCGAAGCATACAGAAAAATCCGCAAATGGCAAATCAAGCCCGAGCAGGACAGTGGGTTATAGGATGCAGTCGTGCATCCTACAACCCCGGGGCACACGGCATATTGAGCGAGATCAGATTTGGGCGATTCGCTCGCCGATAATGGGCAGGAAGCGGTCGATCAACAGGAAGGCGAACAGCACCATGAGATAGACGATTGAAAACACGAACGTTTTGATCGCATCGCGCGGATCGCGGGAACGGATCATGTGGACCGCCCGGTACAGGAAGACGCCGCCGAGGAGCAGCGCGCCGACCAGGTAAAACAGGCCGTTTTCGCCCATCAGGTAGGGCAGCAGCGTCACCAGCACCAGCAGGATCGTGTAGAACAGGACATGCCAGCGGGTGAACTCGTCGCCGTGGGTCACCGGCAGCATGGGTATCCCGACCTTGGCGTAGTCCTCCTTGCGGTAGATCGCCAGGGCCCAGAAATGCGGCGGCGTCCAGGTGAAGATGATGAGAAACAGCACCAGGGCATAGGCGTCGACCTGGCCGGTGACGGCGGTCCAGCCCAGCAGGGGTGGCGTGGCGCCGGCAGCCCCGCCGATGACGATGTTCTGGGGGGTGGCCCGCTTCAGGAACATCGTATAGACAAAGGCGTACCCGACCAGCGATAGAAAGGTGAGCACCGCGGTGATGGCGTTGACCTGGAAGATCAGGATCGCCATGCCGAGGGCGCCGATCAGGCTCGCGAACGCGAGGCAGCGGGTCACATCGAGGTGACCGGTGGGCAGCGGGCGGCGCTGGGTGCGGCGCATGATGCCGTCGATGTGGCGGTCCACCACGTGGTTGATGGCCGCGGCGGCACCGGCCACCAGGGCGATCCCGACGGTACCGAACACCAGGGCATTCCACGGCACGGCCTCGGGGGAGGCGAGAAACATGCCCACCCAGGCCGTGAAGATCATCAGCGCGACGACCTTCGGCTTGCACAGTTCGAGGTAATCGCGGGCCTGGGCCCAGGCACCGGGTTGCAGGGTCAGAGCGCGGATCAGGGACGACATGGGGCTAACCTCGCTGTTCGGTGTGAGATGGGCCTGCGCTCAGGATGGTCGCAAGCAGGGTGACAAGGGTCAGGAGCAGGATGGCCGCCACCGCGTTGTGCGCGACGGCCACCGGCAGCGGCAACTGGAACACGATGTTGGACACGCCGAGCAGCACCTGCAGCGTGAGCACGCCGAGCAGGGCGGCACCGAGCAGGCGCAGGAACCCGGCACCCTGGAGCAGGATCACCAGCCCGAGCACACCGAGGTAGGCCGCCGTGACCACCGCGCCGACGCGGTGGGTGAAGTGGATCGCCGTGCGCGCCGGGTGATCCAGCACGCCGAACTCGTAATTGACGCCCAGGCCCCGCCACAGCACGAAGGCCTCGTCGAAATCCATGTCGGGGAGCCAGCGCGCCTGGCACTGGGGAAAATCCGGGCAGGCCAGCGCCGCGTAGTTGGAACTGGTCCAGCCTCCGAGGGCGATCTGGCCGACGAGGATGACCACACCCAGCGTGGCCCAGGGCAGGAAGCGACGGGCCCGGGTCGGCGCGCCGTGCCGCTCGCGCCCGCCGATGGCCAGCCACCAGAGCAGGGTCAGCGTCGCGAAGCCACCGAGCAGGTGCCCCATCACCACCAGCGGCTTGAGCTGCAGGGTGACGGTCCACATGCCGAGCAGGGCCTGGAACACGACGAGACCGACGAGCAACAGGGGCAGCAGGACCGGCTGACGCGCGTGCCGACGGTTCATCACGGCGATCACCGCAAGCCCCGCAATGAGCAGGCCGAGCGTGCCGGCGAAGTAGCGATGCACCATCTCCTTCCAGGCCTTGTGCCCCTCCACCGGGCGCTCGGGGAATGCGGCATTCGCGCGCAGCACCTCGTGCTCCTCGTCGGGGACGCCCAGGTGACCGTAGCAACCCGGCCAGTCGGGGCAGCCGAGCCCGGCATCCGAAAGACGCGTGTAGGCGCCGAGGATCACCACGACCAGTGCAAACGCGGTGGCAAACAGCGCCAGGCGGCGAAACCAGGTATGGAGCCTATCGTTAGCCAACTTTAGACACCTTCAGCAGTCGCTTGAGATCCTTCATCAAACCCTTGGCCGTGACGGTATCGTCGTAGGCCAGCACGAGATTACCCATGGGATCAACGAGGTAGAGCTGCTGCGGGGAAAGCCCCTGGAACCCCCCGGCCCCGCCCTCGATCCGCGCGATCGACATCCCCGGATGATCGCTCAAGAGCTGCGCGGCCGGTTGGGCGCCGGGCGCCACTTCGAGATAGAGGCGCTCCACGCGCGGGGCATCACGCCCAAGCGCAAGACGCACCTGGCGCGCCTTGAACAACGCGGCCTCGCAATAGAGATCGCAGCCTTCCTCGGCGTAGTAGACGAGCGTCCAGTGGCCGTCCCAGAAATCGGCCGGCAGCGCCGCCCCGCCCTCGTCCACCGCGACCAGTTCACCCACCGGTGTAGCCGGGTCGATGAGTGAACCGTTGTTGGTGTGCGACGCGGGCGCCCACTCGAGCACCAGCAACAACACATAGGCGAGCAGCAGCGGCCCGACGAAGGCGGCAAAGATCCCCAGCAACACCACACGTGAACGCCGCGTCGACGGCGTCATCAACTCCTTCGACTTCATGACTTGCTCACTCATGTTCACTCCTGCGCTTGATATTCAGGACCAGGTAGATCACCAGCACCGCGATGGCGAGCCCGAACCACTGCACGGCATAGGCAATGTGCTTGGCCGGCGTCATCGGCACCACCTGCCAGTCCCGCACGTACCCCTCGGCGGCCTCGCCGGACAGACGCACGGTCATGGGCAACAGCGAGGCATCCAGCCGCTGGCCGAGCTGTTCGAAATCGAGGTACTGCACGATGCGCGGCCAGCCCGTACCGGCGTCGTCGATACCCCCAAGGCTGTAGGCCGGCTCGAACGGAATGTAGAGCCACCCTTCGACCGACACCGGCTCACTCTGCATCTGCAGAGACGGAAGATCGCTGCGCGAGGCGCCGAGCGGCACCCAGCCACGGTTGACCAGCACGACCCGGCCATCGGCAAGCTGGAAGGGCGTGAGCACCTCGAAACCGGGCTTGCGGTCGTACACCCGGTTGTCGAGCAGAAACTGGCGATCGGCGAGGTAGCGCCCACGAAGACGGACGTGTCGGTAGCGCAACTCGTCCGCCGGGGCCGTCGCAGAGATCGCGGATGCCGTGAGTGCGGGCCCACTGAGCCGGTCTTCGAACGTCCCGATGAGCTCCCGCTTTTGTTCGGCACGCGAGAGCTGCCAGAAGCCAAGGGAAAGAAAAAGTACAAGCAACACGATCATCGCCAGACTCGGCAGCAACGTGGGCGAAAACTGGTACTCACCCGTACGCATATCCACGCGTTACACAATTACCAGCATCCAACTGGGCTATACTTGCGCCTACCGAAAACGCGGAGCGGTCCATGATCATAAAACTCACGATCCTGATTCTATTTGCGGTCATACTCGGTAGCCTGGGGTCCGCCTTGTTTTATCTACTCAAGGACAAGGGCGAGTCGAATCGCACGGCCAGGGCCCTTACCCTGCGTATCGCGGTCTCGATCGCCGCGTTTCTCTTGCTGCTTTTGGGTTACTGGGCCGGCCTGATCGAGCCGCACGGCATCTACCCGCCTCCCCAGTGACACCGTTTTGATGACGCCGGGATGCCATGGGCATCCCGGCGTCTTTTTTGGCTACAGCCAGTACACGAAGATAAACAGGCCGAGCCAGACGACATCCACGAAGTGCCAGTACCATGCCGCCGCCTCGAAGGCGAAATGGTTCTTCGGCGTGAAATGACCTTTCAACACACGGATCAACATGACGGTCAGCATGATTGCGCCGATGGTCACGTGCAGCCCGTGGAAACCGGTGAGCATGAAGAAGGTCGAGCCGTAGATACCGGACGTCAGCTTCAGGTTGAGTTCGCCGTAGGCGTGGCCGTACTCGTACATCTGGAATCCGAGGAAGATGAAGCCGAGCAGTACGGTGGCCAGTAGCCCCAGCACGAGCTGGTTCCGCTTGTCTTCCTTGAGTGCATGATGCGCCCAGGTGATGGTGGCGCCGGATGTCAGCAGGATAGCGGTGTTGAGTGCCGGAATACCCCAGGCCGCCATGGCGGAGAACTCACCGCCTACCTCGCCAGGGCCACTGGTCGGCCAGGCAGCCTCGTAGCCCGGCCAGAGCACGGAGTTGGTCATCACCCCATCGCCTTCGCCGCCCAGCCACGGGATCGAGTACTGACGCGCATAGAACAGCGCACCGAAGAATGCCGCGAAGAACATCACCTCGGAGACGATGAACCAGAACATGCCCCAGCGGAAACTCAGATCGACCTGGGCGTTGTATGCGCCGGACTGGCTCTCCTTGATGACGGTACCGAACCAGCCGAAGATCATGACCAGGGTCACGACCACACCCGCCAGCATCAGCAACTCGCCGAAGCTGCTTCCGTTGAGCCATGTGGCCACCCCGACCAGCAGCGTCGTCAGGCCGATGGACCCGACGATTGGCCAGTGGCTGCCATGCGGTACGTAATACTGCCCCTCAGCATGTGCCATGTTGTTTCCCCCTCTCTTTGTTATCCCACCCGGCGCAGGAAAGTGACCGCTTAGTCATTCAGGGCGACCTGTTTTCCGGCGTCGAAGAACGTGTAGGAAAGCGTGACCGTAGCAACAGAGGCCGGCAGCTTCGGATTGATCACGAAGCTGACCGGCATGTCACGACCCTCCCCTGCATGAAACAGTTGCTGCGTGAAGCAAAAGCACTCGGTCTTGTTGAAGTAACGCGACGCCTGATTGGGCGCGACGCTGGGAATGGCCTGACCGACCACGTCGCGATCGGTCAGGTTTCGCGCGAAGAACTGCACCGTGTAGACCTTGCCGGGGTGCACCTTCATCTTGGGCACCTCGGGCTCGAACTCCCAGCGCATGTCCTGGTTCAGGCTGGTCATGAATTCGACCGTGATCTCGCGGGACATGTCGACCTGGTAGCTCTCGGCCACATCGGCGCCCACCACGCCGGTCTTGCCGTTGAGCCCCGTGATATCGCAGAAGACGTTGTACAGCGGCACCAGGGCGAAACCGAAGCCGAACATCGCGATCACGAAGACGGCGAGCTTGAATGGCGTGCGGTACGGGTTGCTGTTCGCGGTCATCAGCGAGCCACTCCTCAGCGACTTGCCATCATGAAAAAGAACCCGACATAGAACCCGATGGCCACGAGAAACAGCAGCGCAACCGTGATGCGGATTTTCAGTCGTTTACTGGCGTCAACCACTCCGTTACTCCTCGCGGGGCGGCAAGCGCCGCCCCGCTGCTGATTGCAGTTACTTCACTTCGGGTGCCGTGGTGAAGCTGTGGTAGGGCGGCGGCGAGGACAAGGTCCACTCCAGACCGTGAGCCCCTTCCCACACTTGGTCGCTGGCTTTTTCGCCGCCGCGAATCGTCTGGAAGATGATGTAGACGAACAGCAGCTGGGCAAAGCCGAATCCGAAGGCCCCTACCGATGCAATGGCGTTGAAGTCGGCGAACTGCAGGGCATAGTCGGGAATACGCCGCGGCATTCCGGCCAGACCCACGAAGTGCATCGGGAAGAAGGTCAGGTTGACGAAGATCGTCGATAGCCAGAAGTGCCACTTGCCGAGCGTTTCGTTGTACATGTGTCCGGTCCATTTGGGCAGCCAGTAGTACACGGCGGCGATGATGGAGAACACCGCACCGGGCACCAGCACGTAGTGGAAATGGGCCACCACGAAATAGGTGTCGTGGTACTGGAAGTCGACCGGCGCGATGGCGAGCATCAGGCCGGAGAACCCGCCGATGGTGAACATGATGACGAAGCCCAGCGCGAACAGCATGGGTGTCTCGAACGTCATCGAGCCCTTCCACATCGTGGCCACCCAGTTGAAGACCTTCACCCCGGTTGGCACGGCGATCATCATGGTCGTGAGCATGAAGAACAACTCGCCGGCGAGCGGCATGCCCACGGTGAACATGTGGTGCGCCCACACGATGAACGACAGGAAGGCGATACTGGCGGTCGCGTACACCATGGATGCATAGCCGAACAGCGGCTTGCGGGCGAAGGTCGGGATGATGCTCGAGGCGATGCCGAAGGCCGGCAGGATCAGGATGTACACCTCGGGGTGACCGAAGAACCAGAAGATGTGCTGGAACATCACGGGGTCACCGCCGCCGGCCGCGTTGAAGAAGCTGGTACCGAAGTACTTGTCCGTCAGCAGCATGGTCACGGCGCCGGCCAGCACCGGCATGGTGGCGATGAGCAGGTAGGCGGTGATCAGCCAGGTCCATACGAACAACGGCATCCTCATCAGGTGCATGCCGGGTGCGCGCATGTTGAGAATGGTGGCGATGACGTTGATGGACCCCATGATGGACGAGATCCCCATGAGGTGAATCGCGAAGATCACGAAGGGGAAGGCGTCGCCCGTCTGCAACATCAGCGGCGGATACATCGTCCAACCGCCCGCCGGCCCGCCACCGCTCATGAACAGGGTGGAGAGCAACATCGCGAAGGCGAAGGGCAGGATCCAGAAACTCCAGTTGTTCATGCGCGGCAGCGCCATGTCGGTGGCGCCGACCATCATCGGGATGAGCCAGTTGGCGAGGCCCGTGAAGGCCGGCATGACCACGCCGAAGATCATGACCAGTGCGTGCATGGTGGTCATCGAGTTGAAGAACTGCGGCTCCACGATTTGCAGACCGGGCTCGAACAACTCTGCGCGGATGACCAGTGCCATCGCCCCGCCGATGAAGAACATGACGAGCGCGAACATCAGGTACAGGGTCCCGATGTCCTTGTGGTTGGTGGTAAACAGCCAGCGCTTGATGCCGGCCGGATGCTCCTCGTGATGCGTCTCGGAAATCACAGCACTCATGAGTTCACTCCTTCAGCCGCGCTCAGCGCGCCGCCTTGATGTCGCTGGGTTGGACGATATCCCCGGTGTCGTTACCGAAGGCATTGCGCTGATAGGTGAGGACCGCCGCCAGCTCGACGTCACTGAGCTGCGGACCGAACGCCGCCATCGCCGTACCCGGCTTACCGTGCATGACGATGTCCAGGTGCTTGCTCAGGTCACTGGTAGCGATTTGACTGCCCTTGATGGCAGGAAACATGCCGGGCAGACCTTCCCCGTTGGCCTGGTGACAGGCCGCGCAGTTGGTGCCGTACACCGACTCACCCTTGGCCATCAGGTCGGCCAACCCCCAGTCCTTGCCAGATGCGAGCAGCTCCGCCTCACGCGCGGCTTTCTGCTCGTCGACCCAGTTGAGGTACTCCTGTTCTTCGAGGGCAACGACGACGATCGGCATGAAGCCGTGGTCCTTGCCGCAGAGTTCGGCGCACTGGCCGCGATAGGTGCCGGGCTCGTCGATGCGCGTCCAGATCTCGTTTACGAACCCTGGAATGGCATCCTTCTTCACGGCGAGCTCGGGCACCCAGAAGGAATGAATGACGTCATTGGCCGTCACGAGGAAGCGGATCTTGGTATTCACCGGCACCACGACAGCATTGTCGACTTCCAGCAGGTAGTGATCGCCCTTGTCGGCCCGGTTCTCTATCTGCTCGCGCGGGGTCGAGAGATTGCTGAAAAACGAAATGCCGTCATCCATGTAGTCGTAGTGCCACTTCCACTGGTAGCCCGTGACCTTGATGGTCATGTCGGCGTTGCTGGTGTCCTCCATGGCGATCAGCGTCTTGGTGGCGGGGATCGCCATGCCGACCAGGATCAGGAAGGGCACCAGGGTCCAGAAGACCTCGACGGTCGTGCTCTCGTGGAATTGAGCCGCCTGATGGCCCTTGGATTTACGGTGCTTGATGATGCTGTAGAACATCGCACCGAATACGACGATGCCGATGACGACACAGATCCAGAAGATGAGCATATGCAGGTCGTACACGGTACGACTGATCCCCGTGACGCCCTCGGTCATGTTCACCTCCCAATCGGCACCAGCCCCCCCGGCCGACAGTGCCAGGCCAGCGCCGAGCAGCGCCCCCATGGCTCTCTTCACATGCGCATTACTCATGCATCCCTCCTAAATGGTGGTGAGATGGCCGCATTCCGCCATCCGGTTTTTATCCGAATCTCGTGGACTCGTTATAGTTATCAGGGCCGCCGCCGCACCGCGGCAGCGGCCGGGTTCTTGCGTTTAGCGGAGACCGCCGCCCGGACCGCCCGCCAGAGCGATCACGAGTGAACAGCAGCTTCGGGTTCGGCGCTCGCATACGCGCACGCGCGGCTCGGCGCCATGACGTCCGCCTTCACGCGCGAGGCGTTGACGGCGGGCGCCAGCAAGAAATGGAATGCGGCAAAAGACGGGGTGCCAGACGGCACGAAGATGGGCATAGGGAGAGGCCGCCAGCATCGAGACCGATGCGGCAGCCAGCAGGCCTCGCAACCCTCTGTGCAACCGACCGTTAAGCCGGGCCAGAAGACGACGCCCGAAGACTCCTTGATTCTGGTGGTTCGCTGCCATGCGCCTCCCTCCGGGTCCCCTGTAGATTTATGTCGTTATGGGGATCCCCTCCACTTACAAGGCATGCTAGCGCAGAGAAATAACAGCCACAATATCTGTGATTAATTGGGCGTATTAGATTTTTTTTATATATTTCCGCTCACAAAAACTATTTTATGCCGATTAAAATTTTTTTTACCCATTCAATTCAATCTGTTACAAACAATCACCGTTCAATAAACTTATTGAATATCCCGGTATATAAAACCTCTGAATAGAGCTTTTATATAATTTCTATAAGCAAAATCCGGGAAAAACCGAAAACCGGCGCCGTTTACTCAATCCTCGCCGCCAGGGCGATACACCTTGACCGGGATTTCCAGCGGGCGCCCCTTGGGACGGGTCGGCGGTGGCGCGTCCGGCGCCCACGCGTGGCCGTAGACGACCTCGTAGGTGGCGGGCAGCAGCTCCTCGGGAGTCCGAAACGCCTCGTAGGCGGCCTCGACCGCCTGCAAACGCGCCCTCCCGGTCAGGCCTCGTTGCCGCTCACGCATGGCGTTGGCCGCGCCGATCGCCTTGAGGTCGCGCATCAGCTGGCGGGCACGCTCGTAGGTCACGGTGATCATCTCCATGTCCATCACCGGATCGGCGAAACCGGCCCGCACCAGGGCGTCGCCGACATCGTGCATGTCGAGAAACTCGTTGACGTGCGCCCCGGCATCCGCGGCCTGCCACGCCGTGCGCAGCTCCCTGAGCGTATCGGGGCCGAACGTCGTGAACATGAGCAGCCCGTGAGGCGCGAGCACGCGCCGTAATTCCGCGAAGACACGGTCAGGCTCGTCGAGCCACTGCAGCGTCAGGTTGGAGAAAACCAGGTCGAAACTGCCGTCGGCGAACGGCAGGGCCTCGATGTCGGCATTCACGCCCAGCGGGCGGCGCAGCCAGCGCCCCTTGCGCCGCGCGATCTGGACCATGCCGTAGGCAAGATCCAGCGCGACCACCTGGGCCGAGCGGTAGCGCTTGAGCAGCGCATCGGAAGCCCGGCCGGTCCCGGTGCCTGCATCGAGCACCCGACTGGGTTCCAGCTTGATGTAGTCGAGCCGCTCGAGCAGCCGGGCGCGCACCTCGTGCTGCAGCACGGCCGCCTGGTCGTAGGCGCGCGCGGCGGCGTCGAAGGCGCGGCGCAAACGCGACTTGTCGATGTGATAGCGACGATCCGTCATTCCATGGCCCTCGCCAGCGCCTCGAGGAAACGCCCCGGCTGGGTCAGAAACGGTGCGTGCCCGGCCCCCTCGAGCACCTCGACACGCACGCCCGGATGCAGGCGCGGGAGCTGGGTCGCCAGCCCCTTCGGCACCAGGGTATCCAGGCTGCCGAGAATCGCCGCCACCGGCCCCTCGAACGCCCCCAGGAGGTCGCGCAGGTCCGCATCCCGCAGGATTGCCAGTCCGTCGCGCAGACTCTCTGGGCGCGGGGGGCAGGCGGCAAGCTCGGCGCGCAGGCCCCGCAGGGTCGCGGAGGCCCCCTTCACGCCCCGGAACTGCAGGGACAGGAAACGCGCAAGGGTCGCCTCGAAATCCGCCTCCAAGCCGTCAGCAAAGGCCGCGAGCGTGGCCGGCGCCATGGCCTCGGGCCAGCCCGGCCGCTGCAGGAAGCTCGGGTTGCTGGCCACCAGCGCGAGCCGCTCGATACGCCCTGCCGCGCGTGCGGTCGCGGCGGTCGCGATCATCCCGCCGAGCGACCAGCCCAGCCAGATTGCCCGCTCCGGCGCGGCCTGAAGCACCGCGTCGGCCGCCGCCTCGATCGAGCCCAGGCGCCCCGGCGAGCGGCCGTGACCGGGGAGATCGATGCGGGTGACGCGGTAGCGGGCCTCGAGCCCGGCAAGCACCGGCGCCCAGACACCCGAATGCAGCCCCCAGCCGTGGAGCAGCACGAGGTCGCCCCCCTGTCCGGAGGTCTGCGTGTAAAGTCTGGATTCGGTCAAAGCCTCGCCCCGTTGCGGGCCGGCTCTCGCGGCCGGCCGTCAACTGCGGTTATCATTTGCGCCCCACACCCCACCCGGACGTGAGTCGCCCCATGCTGATGAACAGCCTGCTCATTCTCGCCGCCTACCTGCTCGGCTCGGTTTCCACTGCGGTCATCACCTGTCGCCTGATGGGCCTGCCCGACCCACGTCAGGTCGGCTCCGGCAATCCGGGCGCGACCAATGTGCTGCGCGAAGGCGGCAAAAAAGCGGCCATCATCACGCTTCTGGGCGACATGCTCAAGGGTCTGCTCCCCGTGCTGGCCGGTCACGCCCTCGGGGTGCCAGCCCCGGTGCTGGCCGCCATCGGCCTGGCGGCGTTCGTCGGCCACCTGTACCCGGTGTTCTTCGGCTTCAAGGGTGGCAAGGGCGTGGCCACGGCGCTGGGCGTGACCCTGGGCTTCAACTGGGCACTGGGGCTGGCCGTGCTCGGTACCTGGCTTGCGGTCGCGTTCGGCTCGCGCATCTCGTCGCTGTCGGCCCTGGTGACCGCACTGCTGGCGCCGGTCTATACCTGGCTCATCACGGGCTCGGTGGCGCTCGTGATCGCCGGGGGCGTGATGACGCTGCTGGTTTTCTGGCGCCACCGCAGCAACATCCGCAATCTCATCAACGGCACCGAAGGCAAGATCGGCAGCAAGAAGTAACGCTCAGGCCGGTACCGCCAGGCTGTCCAGCGGCCAGCGCGGGCGGGCGCGGATAGTGGGCACGTCATGCTCGCCGGCCTGCAGGCGAAGAAAGCCGGCATAGGCGATCATCGCACCGTTATCGGTGCAGAACTCGGGCCGCGGATAGAAGAGCCGCGCCCCCTCGCGCTCTGCGATCGCAGCCAGGCGCGCGCGCAGGCGCCGGTTGGCACCGACCCCACCGGCCACCACCAGCGCCTTCACCCCGGTCTCGCGCAGCGCGCGCCGGCACTTGATGGCCAGCGTCTCCACCACCGCGTCCTCGAAGGCCCGCGCGATGTCCGCTTTCGCCTCCGGGTACTCGTGCAGGGTGTTGAGGGCATAGGTCTTGAGGCCGCTGAAGCTGAAATCGAGCCCCGGCCGGTCGGTCATGGGCCGGGGAAAGGTAAAGCGCTCCGGGTTGCCCGTCTCGGCCAGGCGGGCCAGTTCAGGGCCCCCTGGGTAGGGCAGCCCGAGGAGCTTGGCCGTCTTGTCGAAGGCCTCGCCGGCGGCATCGTCCAGGCTCTCGCCCAGGATCTCGTAGCGCCCCACCCCCTCGACACGCACCAGCATCGTGTGACCGCCGGAGACCAGCAGCGCGACGAAGGGAAAATCGGGGGCCTCCGCCTCGAGCATCGGGGCCAGCAGGTGGCCCTCCATATGGTGCACCCCAACGGCCGGCACACCCCAGCTCCAGGCCAGGGAACGGGCGATCGAGGCGCCCACCAGCAGCGCACCGATCAAACCCGGCCCCGCGGTATAGGCCACCCCGTCGATATCGCCCGGACCCGAACCTGCGGCCGCCAGTGTCTCGCGGATCAGGGGCGCGATCTTGCGGATGTGGTCGCGCGAGGCGAGCTCGGGCACCACGCCGCCGTACTCGGCATGCAGCTTGACCTGGCTGTAGACGCGATGCGCCAGCAGCCCGCCGTGCGCGTCGTACACCGCCACGCCCGTCTCGTCACAGGAGCTCTCGATACCCAGTACCCGCATTACCGCCTCTATATGATGTTGATGCCGCCTCCCGGCCGGGGCCGGTATTATGCCACGCGGCCGCACCGAGGGGCCGCCGGCTTTTGCATTTTCACGGGCCATGGCTATAATGCGCGGTTCCTTAATCCGACTGGTTTCAATGGAAACCCAAAACATCCATCAGGATTGGTGATATTCGATGCCTCACGTACGTGTTAAAGAGAACGAACCCTTCGAAGTCGCGCTGCGTCGTTTCAAGCGCACCTGCGAGAAGGCCGGCGTGCTGACCGAAGTCCGTCGCCGCGAGTTCTACGAAAAGCCGACGGAAACCCGCAAGCGCAAGCAGGCCGCCGCGGTCAAGCGCCACGCGAAGAAGGTCCAGCGCGAAGTCGCCCGTCGCGTCCGCCTCTACTGATCAAGTAGAGCGACACAGGACGGCTAAAGCGTCATGCCCGAGTCCGCCTCCCCGCTGAAGGCCCGCATCACCGAGGACATGAAGTCGGCGATGCGCGCTGGCGAAAAGGAGCGTCTGGCGACGATTCGCCTGATCCTCGCCGCCATCAAGCAGGTCGAGGTCGACACGCGCACCGCGCTGTCCGACGAGGACCTGATTCCCCTGCTGGACAAGATGTGCAAGCAGCGGCGGGAGTCCATCGAGCAGTACGAGCAGGCCGATCGCGAGGACCTGGCCGCCAAGGAGCGCCAGGAACTCGAAATCATCCAGACGTACCTGCCGGCCCAGCTGAGTGCCGAGGAAATCGACGCGCTCATCAGCGAGGCCATCGCGCAAACGGGCGCCGAGAGCGTCCGCGACATGGGCAAGGTCATGGGCATCATCAAGCCCAGGGCTCAGGGCCGCGCCGACATGGGCGCGGTCAGCGCCCAGATCAAGGCCCGACTGTCCGGCTGACGTCGATAACCCCGTCCTTTGCGGGGTTGCGCGTCTGCCCCGTGCCATCCAATCTAGAATTCGGTCTCCGGCGGCTCCTCGGACCGCCGGCTTGGTGAAACGGCGAGCGTTAGGTAACGAGCATGGCCAATCCGATGCAATTCCTTGAGATTCCCCGACAGGACCCCAAGAAAGAGGCTGTCGAGGTCCGTATCCACGAGTTCAAGGAAATCTACGGCCAGTTCGACGCCGAGACCGCCAAGCACCAGGCCGGTCGCTGCCTCGCCTGCGGCAACCCGTACTGCGAGTGGAAGTGCCCGGTCCACAACTACATCCCGAACTGGCTCAAGCTGGTCAACGAGGGCAACCTCTTCGAGGCGGCCGAACTCTCCCACAAGACCAACTCCCTGCCCGAAGTCTGCGGCCGCGTCTGTCCGCAGGACCGCCTCTGCGAAGGCGCCTGCACGCTGAACGACGGCTTCGGTGCCGTGACCATCGGCTCGATCGAGAAGTACATCACCGACGAGGCCGTGAAGGCCGGCTGGCGGCCGGACCTCTCCCACGTCGTCGACACCGGTAAACGCGTGGCCATCATCGGCGCCGGCCCGGCCGGCCTCGGATGCGCCGACATCCTGGCCCGCAACGGCGTAAAGCCGGTCGTATTCGACCGCTACCCGGAGATCGGCGGCCTGCTGACCTTCGGCATCCCGCCGTTCAAGCTCGAGAAGGACGTGGTGCGCATGCGCCGTGACCTGATGGAGGGCATGGGCGTCGAGTTCCGCCTGAACGTCGAGATCGGCAAGGACATCCCCTTCCAGGCCCTGCTCGACGAATACGATGCCGTGTTCCTGGGCATGGGCACCTACACCTACATGAAGGGCGGCTTCCCGGGCGAGGACCTGGCCGGCGTACACGAGGCACTGCCGTTCCTCATCTCCAACATCAATCGCGAGATGGGCTTCGAGAAGTCCCGGGCCGAGTTCATCGACATGAAGGACCAGCGCGTGGTGGTGCTGGGCGGCGGCGACACGGCCATGGATTGCAACCGCACCTCGATCCGCCAGGGTGCGGCCAAGGTGATCTGCGCCTACCGTCGCGACGAGGCCAACATGCCGGGATCGCGCCGTGAGGTGGCCAACGCCAAGGAAGAAGGCGTCGAGTTCATGTTCAACCGCCAGCCGGTGGAAATCGTCGGCGAAAGCCGTGTCGAGGGCGTCAAGGTCGTGTCCACGCGCCTGGGCGAACCGGACGAGCGCGGCCGCCGCCGGCCCGAGGTGGTACCGGGCTCCGAGGAGATCATCCCGGCCGACCGCGTGATCATCGCCTTCGGCTTCCGCCCGAGCCCCTCGAACTGGTTCGACGAGTTCGACATTGCCATCGACGAGGGCGGTCGCGTCAAGGCCCCGGCCGAGCAGGAATTCAAGTTCCAGACCTCCAACCCGAAGGTCTTCGCGGGCGGCGACATGGTGCGCGGTTCCGACCTCGTGGTCACCGCCGTGTTCGAGGGCCGCAATGCCGCCGAGGGCATCCTCGACTACCTCGGTGTCTGACCACCCGATGAGCGACCTCAAGAACGACCGCTTCCTGCGGGCCCTGGCCGGCGAACCGGTCGACACCACCCCGATCTGGATCATGCGCCAGGCCGGGCGCTACCTGCCCGAGTACCGGGCGACTCGCGCCAAGGCCGGCAGCTTCATGGATCTGTGCCGCAACGCCGAACTGGCCTGCGAGGTCACGCTGCAGCCACTGGAGCGCTTCGACCTCGACGCGGCCATCCTGTTCTCCGACATCCTCACCATTCCCGATGCCATGGGGCTGGGGCTCTCGTTTGCCCAGGGCGAGGGGCCCATGTTCGCCAAGCCAGTGCGCGACGCCGCGGCGATCAAGGCACTCGGGGTGCCGGACATGGAGGACGATCTCGGCTACGTGATGAACGCGGTGCGCACCATCCGCCGCGAGCTCGATGGCCGCGTGCCGCTGATCGGCTTTTCCGGCAGCCCCTGGACGCTGGCCACCTACATGGTCGAGGGGAGCTCCAGCAAGGAGTTCGCGCACATCAAGGGCCTGCTCTACGACCAGCCGGGCCTGTTGCATCAGTTGCTGTCGGTCGTGGCCGTGAGCGTCGCCGAGTACCTGAACGCGCAGATCCGCGCCGGCGCCCAGGCCGTGATGATCTTCGACACCTGGGGCGGCACGCTGACGCCGGAGGCCTACCGGGAATTCTCGCTCGACTACATGCGGCGCATCGTGGATCAGCTGATCCGTGAACACGACGGTCGGCGCGTGCCCGTGATCCTCTTCACCAAGGGCGGCGGGCAGTGGCTCGAGGCGATGGCCGAGACGGGCTGCGACGGGCTGGGGCTAGACTGGACGACCAACATCGGCGAGGCGCGTCGCCGCGTCGGCAAGAAGGTGGCGCTCCAGGGCAACCTGGACCCCTCCGTGCTGTACGCCTCGCCGGAGCGCATTCGCGCGCAGGTACACAAGGTGCTGGAAGATTTCGGCGAGGGCAGCGGGCACGTGTTCAACCTGGGCCACGGCATCCACCAGCACATCGATCCGGATCACGTGAAGTCGCTGGTCGACAGCGTCCACGAGATCGGACAGCGATTCCACACCCGCGACGCCGCACTCGGTCGCTAGCCCCAGACGTCCGCGTGCTCCCGCGGACGCCCCGCTCAATCTTCCGCCAGCAGGGCCTCGACCTCTTCGAGGGTCGCGCGCCGCATTGGACGCCCGTCCACCGGTGACAGCGGTGCCTGGCGAATACCGTCGACCGAGAACACCACGGCCTCGATCTCCGCGTCGCCCGCGACGAATGAAATGCTGGGGATATCCCGCTGGTCGCCGGCGAAACGCAGGCGGCGCTCGCCGAGCTGGTAGGGAATCTCGCGATCCATGAGCAGGAAACAGACCTCCTCGACGGAATCGGCGAACAGATGGAGGGTGACCCGCCGGGTGGTATGCGCAGTGCCCTTGAGCGCCGAGCCCACGAGGCGCGGTGAATAGTCGGCGAACAGGCGCATGGCGTTGAGCGCGGCACGACGCAGGGCCGCGACGTGCGCCCGCTCCGCGTCCGTTTGAAACAGGCTCTGGCGTTCGAGGACGGCGGCCTCGATCTCGACGTTCTTGGGCAGGTTGCGCGTGGCACCCAGCCCGAGATGCTCGGCGGCCTTGCGCTTGGCCACGCCGAAATCGTCCAGCCCCTCGTCGAGCACGAGCCGCGCAGCCTCCTGGGCGATCAGGAGCCGCTCACGCTCCAGGGCGTGACTGTTACGCGCCATGGGAAGTCCTTCAGAACAGCTGCTCCGGGATCTCCAGCCTACCATTGCCGTCGCCCGGGGTCGCCCCGTCGGCCGAGCCCACAGTGGACGAGGCCTCGGGGACGTGGTCGGTCCGGAAGGTCTCGAAGATCGCGGCCGGATTGTCGGAGCCGGCGAGCAGACCGGTCTCGGGGTCGATGCGCACAGTCACCATCCCGTCGGGCTGGCGAAGGCTGTGCTCCGGACGCCCGGCGAGCACCTCGCCCATGAAGCCGACCCACATCGGCAGTGCGGCCGAGGCCCCGGTCTCACCGCGGCCGAGCGGCTGCAGCTGGTCGAACCCGACCCAGGCGGTGGTGGCCACGTCGGCGTTGAATCCGCTGAACCAGGCATCGTTGCCGTCGTTGGTGGTCCCGGTCTTGCCGGAGAGGTCGTTGCGCCCGAGGGCCATGGCACGCCGCCCGGTACCCTCGCGCACGACCGACTGCAGCATGCTGACGATCTGGTAGGCGTTTTCGGCCGGGATCACACGCTCAGCAGGCAACCACGCGGGCTGCACGTCCTCCACCTCTGCGTCGGACGCAATGAGCGTGGCTTCGGGTTCCGGCGCGGTCTCGCTCAGCGCGGAGCGACAAGCCTCGTCACAGGCACGCTTGGGCTGAGCGGTGAACAGCACGTTGCCGTCGATGTCCTCGATACGCTCGACGACGTAGGGCTCGACCAGAAAACCGCCGTTGGCGAACACGCTGTAGCCGCGCACGAGTTCCAGCGGCGTGAGCGTGCCACTCCCCAGGGCCAGAGAGAGATCGCGCGGCAGACGTTCCATGTCGAACCCGAAACGCGCCACGTAGCGGTAGGCGTAGCCAAGACCGATGGAGTTGAGCAGCCGGATCGAGACCAGATTCCGCGACTTGGTGAGCGCCACGCGCAGGCGCGTCGGGCCGTAGAACCGGCCGCTGTAGTTTTCCGGGCGCCAGGTCGCCTCCAGCGCGGGGTCCTCGAAGACCACCGGCGCATCGTTGACGAGGGTTGCCGGCGTGTAGCCCTTTTCCAGGGCTGCGGAATAGATGAAGGGCTTGAAATTGGACCCGGGCTGTCGCTCGGCCTGCACGGCGCGGTTGAACTTGCTCTGGTAGAAGTCGAAGCCACCGACCAGCGCGATCACGGCACCGTCCTCGGGCCGGATCGAAACCAGCGCACCGGAGACGGCCGGCACCTGGCGTAACGCCCAGTACGGCACGGCCTCGGTGGTCGCGGTTTCGCCGCGGGAGGCCTCATCAGTCGATTCCGCCTCGCTCTCGGGCGCCCCCTCGAACGGGGCGACACGCACGATGTCACCGGGCTGAAGCACGTCGGATGCGTCGTCCAGTTCGGGCCCGACGGTGCTCTCGTCGATGTAGCGGCGCGCCCATTCCAGCCCCTCCCAGGGAATCACGCCGAAACCGAGATTATCCACGTAAACCCGTGCACGCCGGGCCTCCACCGCCACCACGACGGCCGGGGCCAGGCCGCCGATCTCCGTGTACGCATCGAGCAGTGTTTCGAAGGCCTCGTCGGTGGGCTCTTCGGGCAGATCGACCCGCGCCTCGACGCCCCGGTAGCCGTGGCGCAGGTCGTAGTCGATAAGCCCGGCACGCAGGGCCCGGTTCGCGGCCGCCTGCGCCTTGGCATCGACCGTGGTGAAGACCTGGTATCCGCCCGTGTACGCCTCGTCCCCGAAGCGCTCGACCATCTCGGCGCGCACCATTTCGCCGACATACAGGGCGTCGATTTCGGCCAGCGACAACCGCACGTCGGCCGTGAGTTCGGTCGCGACGGCCTCGTCGTAGCGCGACGCGTCGATCTTGCCGAGTTCCAGCAGGCGCCGCAGTACGTAGTTACGCCGATCCCGTGCGCGCTCGGGGTTGGCGATGGGGTTGTAGCGCGACGGGGCCTTCGGCAGTCCGGCGATCATGGCGATCTCGGGCAGGGTGAGTTCCTGCACGGACTTGCCGTAGTACACCTGGGCGGCAGCACCCACGCCGTAGGCCCGGTTGCCGAGGTAGATCTTGTTGAGGTAGAGCTCGAGGATCTCGGCCTTGTTGAGCTCGCGCTCGATCTTGAGCGCGAGGAAGATCTCCTTCAGCTTGCGGGTGTAGGTCTTTTCCCGGCTGAGAAAGAAGTTCCGCGCCACCTGCATGGTGATGGTGCTGGCGCCCTGGGTGCGGTCTCCCGCAAGATAGTTGCTGATCGCGGCGCGCACGATCCCCCGGTAGTCGACGCCGGGGTGCTGGTAGAACCGGTCGTCCTCGGCGGCGAGGAAGGCATCCTGGATTTCAACCGGGATCTCCTCGATGGCCAGCGGCACGCGGCGCTGTTCGCCGTATTCGGCGAGCAGCTGCCCGTCCCTGCTGTAGACCTTGAGCGGCACCTGCAGGCGCACGTCGCGCAGGGCCTCCACGTCCGGGAGCTGCGGGGCGAAATACAGATAGGCGCCACCGGCGGCCAGCCCACCGAGCACTACCCCGGCCAGGGCCAGGTAGACACCCCAGCGAATCAGACGTAAGAAGACTTTCATAAATATAAGGTTAGGTATGGGTGCTGGATGAGGCGGGTCGCGACCGTCGGGGCGTTATGAAACCCGAATTCAGGAAGGACAACAAGCTTTGCAATTTATACTAGTATTTTTATATAGTTGGCACTAGTATCTAATAAAAAATATAGCAATAATTCGTAACCACCGGCTCTAAAGGGAAAAACTGTGCTCCCGTTCACAAGAAAGAAGGTTCCGGTATTGGGGATCGATATCAGCTCCACTTCGGTGAAGCTGGTGGAGCTCGCGCAAACCGGCAGCGGATATAAAGTGGAGAGCCACGCGGTGGAGCCCCTCCCGGCCAACGCCGTCGTGGAAAAGAACATCGCCGAGGTGGAGGCCGTCGCCGAAACCATACGCAAGGCCATCAAGCGCGCAGGCACCAAAAACAAGCTCTGTGCCCTGGCCGTTCCCTCCTCCGCGGTCATCACCAAGGTCATCACCATGCCGGCCAGTCTCAACGACGCGGACATGGAGACCCAGATCCAGCTGGAAGCAGACCAGTACATTCCCTATGCGCTCGAGGAGGTCAACCTCGATTTCGAGGTGATCGGCCCCACCGAGAAGAACCCCGAGACGGTGGACGTGTTGCTCGCGGCCTCGCGCAGCGAGAACGTCGAGATGCGCGTCGCCGCCGCCGAGATGGCCGGGCTCACGACCAAGATCATGGACGTCGAGGCCTACACCATCGAGAACGTCTACCCCCTCCTGCCCGAATACGAGGCCACCCGCGAAAAGGTGGTCGCCATCATCGATGTCGGCGCCACCATGACCAGCATCAACGTGATGGAGCAGGGCAAGCTGGCCTATACCCGCGAACAGCCCTTCGGCGGCAAGCAGCTCACCGAGGAAATCATGCGCCGATACGGCCTCTCCTATGAAGAGGCGGGCCTGGCGAAGAAGGAAGGCGGCCTGCCGGACAACTACGTGCCGGAAGTGCTGGAGCCCTTCAAGGAAACCATGGCCAACCAGGTGCACCGGTTCCTGCAGTTCTACTTCGCAGCCAGCCAGCAGGCGGCGGTCGACCACATCGTACTGGCCGGCGGCTGTGCGGCGATCCGGGGCATCGACGAGATGATCGAGTCCCAGGTCGGCACCCCGACCACGATCGCGAACCCGTTCTCGCGCATGTCACTCGCGTCCCGCATCAACCCGCAACGCCTCGCCGATGACGCACCCTCGCTCATCCTGGCGTGCGGCCTGGCCTTACGGAGGAGTTTCGCGTAATGGCTCATATCAACCTACTGCCCTGGCGCGAGGTCGAACGCAAGCGCAAGCAACAGGAGTTCCTCACGCTCCTGGCCTTTACCGTGGTGCTGGCGGCCATCGTGGTGTTCTTCGTCCGGGTCCACGTGAACGGGATGATCGAATACCAGCAGAGCCGCAACACCTTCCTCGAGAACGAGATCAAACTGCTCGAGAAGAAGGCCGAGGAGATCAAGGAACTGGAAGCCACGAAGAAGGCCCTGCTCGACCGCATGGAGATCATCCAGCAGCTGCAGGCCGCGCGTCCGGGCGTCGTGCACCTGTTCGACGAGATGGTCACGACCCTGCCTGAAGGCCTCTACCTGACCTCACTGAAACAAAAGAATGGCAGTGTGAGCATCGATGGGCGCGCCGAGTCGAAGGCACGCGTCGCGACCTACATGCGCAACCTGGAAGCCTCGGAATGGCTCAAGAACCCGCAGCTCACCGTTATCGAGGTCAAGGAAACGGACACCATGCGCGCCAGTGATTTCTCGCTCAGCGTCGAGCAGACCACGCCTGGCGCCGAAGAAGAAGACGTCCCTGGGCAGCAGCAGGCGGCAGCGCCGAAGCGGGGTAAATAACGATGGACTTCTCCGAACTCAAGAATTTCGACATCAACCAGCTCAATGATGTCAACAACCTCGGCAGCCTGCCCTCGGCCGTCAAGGCCATCCTGATCGCCCTGGTCTTCATCATCGTGATCGGTGCCGGCTATTACTTCGACACCAAGGGCCTGCTCGAGAACCTGGATCGCGAGGAGCGCAAGGAAACCCAGCTGCGCCAGAAGTTCGAGACCGAGCAGCGCAAGGTGGCCAATCTCGAGGAGCTCAAGCAACAGCTCGAGGAGATGCGTCGTTCCTTCGGCGCCATGCTCCGCCAGTTGCCGAGCAAGACCGAGATTCCGAACCTGATCGTGGACATCTCCCAGACGGGGCTTTCGGCAGGACTGGAAATCGAACTGTTCCGTCCGGAAGCGGAGGTCCGCAAGGGCTTCTATGCCGAGAAGCCGATCGAGCTGCGCGTCATTGGCAACTACCACCAGATGGGTAACTTCGTCAGTGGCGTGGCCGCCCTGCCGCGTATCGTGACGCTGCACGACATCACGATGGAGCCGATGGACGATGGCCGCCTCAAGATGGAGGCGACGGCCAAGACCTACCGCTATCTCGATGACCAGTCCGGCGAGTGAGTCCGCTTATGACCAAAGACAACAAAAAGACCGGGCCTGAGGCAATGAATCGATTCAAGGGAGTCAAACTCGTCGCGGCGTTGCTGGCCGGCAGCGTGCTGCTGGCGGGCTGCGGCGACGACATGAGCGACCTACGCGCCTACGTCGAAGAGGTCAAGGCGCGCAAGACCGCGCCGCCGAAGGCGATCCCGGATATCAAGCCCTACGAGAGCTTCGCCTATCCGAACCACGTCAAGAGCCCGTTCGACGCGAGCATACTCGCCTCCGCACCGGATGTGACGAACACCAACATCCCGGAACTCGAGGAAGACCGCCCGCGGGAATACCTCGAGAACTTCCCGCTCGACAGCCTCGACATGGTGGGAACGCTCGAGCAGGCCAATACCCTGTGGGCGCTGATCAAGACCCCGGACGGCACGATCCAGCGTGTCACCCTCGAGAATTACATGGGCCAGAACAACGGCAAGATTATGAAGATCACGCCGACGCGACTGACCCTGAAGGAATACATTCGTGACGAATTCGGTGGCTACATCGAACGCGAAACCGTTGTCGCCATTAGCGAATAAGTGAAAGAGGACATAGCAATGACTTCAGTCCGTGCCCTGCATACCACCCGCAACCGCCCGCTTACTCGCTATTCGGCGGCCCAGCGCATGATCTGGACCCTGGCCCTACTCGCCCTGCTGGCGATCGCGCCGGCCGCGATGGCCAACACGCTGGAAGACATCAGTTTCTCGACCCTGCCGGGGGATCGCATCGAGCTGCGCTTCACGTTCAGCGAGCCGGCAAGCGAGCCGTTGAGCTTTACCATCGACGACCCCGCGCGCATCGCCCTGGATTTCGACAACACCGTCAACGGCATGAGCCAGCGCACCAAGCCGATCGGCATCGGGGTGACCCGCAGCGTGACCGCGGTGGATGCGAAGGGGCGCACCCGCGTCGTCATCAACCTGGCCCAGCCCGTCGGGTACCAGACGCGCGTCGAGGGCAACGAGGTCATCGTGGCCCTGGGCGACAGCGGCAGCGAAGCGGATTTCACGGCGACGGCTACCACCGCCGCGCCCAGCGCGAAGCCGGCATCGATGGCGACGGTCCGCGAGATCGAGAACGTGGATTTCCGCCGCGGTGCGAACGGCGAGGCGCGCATCATGATCGACCTCTCCGATCCGCGCACCCCGATCGACCTGCGCGATCACCAGGGTGAAGTCGTCCTCGACATCGTCGGCGCGGCCCTGCCGAAAGACCTCGAGCGCCGTCTCGACGTCTCCGACTTCGCCACCCCGGTACAGACCATCGACGTGTTCGAGACCGACGGCGACACCCGCATCGTCATCAAGGCCGCGGGCGATTACGACCAGATCGCCTACCAGAGCGACGACATCTTCACCGTCGAGATCAAGGAATACGTCGAACAGCTGGTCGAGGCCGAGGCCCGCGAAAAGGTCTGGGAAGGCGAGAAACTCTCGCTCAACTTCCAGGACATCGAGGTGCGCTCGGTACTGCAGCTGATCGCCGATTTCACCGGCCTCAACGTGGTCGTGAGCGACAGCGTACAGGGCAACCTCACCCTGCGCCTGAAGAACGTGCCCTGGGATCAGGCCCTGGACATCATCCTCAAGACCAAGGGCCTGGCCATGCGCCAGAACGGTAACGTGCTGCTGATCGCGCCGGCCGAGGAGATCGCGGCCCGCGAGAAGCAGGAACTCGAGGACCAGCAGTCCATCGAGAAGCTGCTGCCGCTGCGCACCGAACTCATCCAGATCAACTACGCCAAGGCCTCCGACATCGCCGGCCTGCTGATCGCCTCCAAGGCGTTTGAGGGCGCCGAGGGGTCCGAGGGCGACAATTCCCTGGCGACCGTGCTGTCACCGCGCGGTTCGGTGATGATCGACGAGCGGACCAACACGCTGCTGGTGCGCGACACCGAGCCGTCCCTGATCGCCGTGCGCCGCCTCATCAACAAGCTGGACATTCCGGTGCGCCAGGTGCTGATCGAGTCCCGCGTGGTCATCGCCACGGACGACTTCAGCCGCGAACTGGGTGTGCGTTTTGGCATCAATGACCAGGGCGACCCGAGCAGCGATGCGAATCGCCGCCTCTACACCTCGGGCAGCCTCAACGGGACCACCCAGCAGATCAATGGTGACGACCTCGAACTGGTTGACCGCCTGAACGTCGACATGCCGGTGAACAACCCGGCCGGTAGCTTCGGCCTGGCACTGGCGAAGTTGCCGCTGGGTCTGCTGCTCGAACTGGAGCTCTCCGCGGCCCAGGCCGAATCCAAGGCCGAGGTCGTCTCCAGCCCGCGCGTGATCACGTCCAACCAGAAACAGGCAATCATCCGCCAGGGTGTGGAGATCCCCTATCTGGAAGCGACGTCCAGTGGCGCGACCAACGTGTCCTTCAAGGAAGCCGTGCTGAAACTCGAGGTGACCCCCAGCATCACGCCGGACGACCGGGTCAACATGGACCTCGCCGTGCACAAGGACAACGTGGGCGAACTGTTCGCGGGCATCCCGAGCATCGACACCCGGTCGGTGGAGACGCTGGTCCTGGTGGACAACGGCCAGACCGTGGTACTGGGCGGCATCTACGAGACCGAGACCTCGCGTGACGTGAAACGGGTACCGTTCTTCAGCGACATCCCGCTGGTGGGCGCGCTGTTCCGCAGCACCACCAACGTCAGCGACAAATCGGAGCTCCTGATCTTCGTGACCCCGAAGATCATCTCGGAGAATCTGCGCCTGGTGAACTAGGTCCGCCTCAGGCAGACCGGTATACTGAGAAGGCCCGCGCTGCGGGCCTTTTCTTTGTTCGCTTGACTGGATCCCATGCCGCAGAAACGCAACATCATCCTCGTGGGCCCGATGGGGGCTGGCAAATCCACCATCGGACGCCGCCTGGCCAACCTGCTGGGGCGCGAGTTCGTCGACAGCGACAAGCAGATCGAGGCCCGTACCGGGGTGGATATCCCGACCATCTTCGAGTTCGAACAGGAAGACGGGTTTCGCGACCGCGAATCTGCGGTCATCGAGGAACTGACCCGGCGCGAGGGTATCGTGCTCGCCACCGGCGGCGGGGCGGTGTTGCGCCCGGCGAACCGGCAGCACATGAAGGAGCGTGGCTTCGTGATCTACCTGCGCACCTCGGTCGACGAACAGCTCCGGCGCACGGCCCACGACCGCAACCGGCCGCTGCTGCAAACGGCCGACCCCCGCGCGAAACTCGAGGCCCTGCTCGCCGAGCGTGCACCGTTGTACACCGAAGTCGCCGACCTGATCGTCGATACCGACCGCGGCAACGCGCGGGCCCTGGCCCAGCGGATCGTCAAACGCCTGCGCCAGGCGATGAACGACACACTATGAACCCGCCCCGCTTTCCGCCGGCCACGGCATTGCTTTAACATTGGACCATGCAAACACTTCACGTCGACCTGGGTGATCGCAGCTATCCGATTTATATCGGTAGCGGCCTGCTGAATCAGCCCGATCTTCTCTCCCGGCACATCAAGGGCCGCTCCGCGGCCGTGGTGAGCAACGAGACGGTTGCGCCCCTCTACCTCGCGCGACTGGACGCCGCACTCGCCGGTCTCAAGCATCACGCGGTGGTGTTACCGGACGGCGAGCAGTACAAATCGCTCGAGACCCTGAACCGGATCTTCACCGAACTCCTGGAACAGCGCTTCGATCGCAACACCACCCTGATCGCACTGGGCGGGGGCGTGGTCGGCGACATCACCGGTTTCGCCGCGGCCAGTTACCAGCGCGGCATCAACTTCATCCAGGTGCCGACGACCCTGCTCGCCCAGGTGGACTCCTCGGTGGGCGGCAAGACGGGCGTGAACCACCGGCTCGGAAAGAACATGATCGGAGCCTTTTACCAGCCCCAGTGCGTGATCATCGATACCGATACGCTCGACACGCTGGATGACCGGCAGCTGAGCGCTGGCATCGCGGAGATCATCAAGTACGGCCTCATCGGCGACCTCGAACTGTTCGAATGGCTGGAAGCCAACATCGAGCGCCTGCGGGCACGCGAACCCGAGGCCCTGACCTACGCGATCCACCGGTCCTGCCAGGATAAGGCCGCCGTGGTCGCGGCCGACGAGCGCGAAGGCGGAAAGCGCGCACTGCTCAACCTGGGCCATACCTTCGGCCACGCCATCGAGACCGGCATGGGCTACGGCGAGTGGCTGCACGGCGAGGCGGTGGGCTGCGGCATGGTCATGGCGGCGCGCATGTCGGCGCGTCTGGGCTGGATCGACGCCGACGCCGTGGCCCGCACCACAGACCTGGTCGCGCGCGGGGGCCTTCCCACCGAGCCCCCTGAGGCGATGAGCGCCGAACGCTTCCTGGAGCTCATGGCGGTGGACAAGAAGGTCATCGACGGCACGCTTCGCCTGGTGCTGCTCAAGGCCATCGGCGAGGCCGTCGTGACGGCCGACTTCGATCCCGCCGCGCTGCACGACACCGTGTCGTCCCGGGACGCGGCCTGACCCATGACCGGCGCGCTCGAATCACTGCCCCAGGTCTCCGGCCCCGCCGCCTATGCCGCTTCCGACGCCGCCTCCCGCGGGCGGCGTTTCGAGGAAGGCCGTCCGTCCTACCGCAGCGAATTCCAGCGCGACCGTGATCGCATCATCCACTCGGCGGCGTTTCGGCGCCTGGAGTACAAGACCCAGGTCTTCGTCAACCACGAGGGCGACCTGTTTCGCACCCGGTTGACCCACTCGATCGAGGTCGCCCAGATCGGCCGCTCCATTGCCCGTGCACTCGGGCTCAACGAGGATCTCACCGAGGCCATCGCACTGGCCCACGACCTCGGTCACACCCCCTTCGGTCACGCGGGGCAGGACGCGCTCAACGAGTGCATGAAGGACTACGACGGCTTCGAGCACAACCTGCAGTCACTGCGCGTGGTCGACCAGCTCGAGGCCAAGTACGCCGACTTCCCCGGCCTCAATCTCACCTTCGAGACCCGCGAGGGGATCCTCAAGCACTGCTCGATGGCCCATGCGCGCGAACTGGGCGAGGTCGGCGAGCGCTTCATCAAGAAGCAGCAGCCATCGCTCGAGGCCCAGCTCACCAACCTGGCCGACGAGATCGCCTACAACAACCATGACGTGGACGACGGGCTGCGGGCCGGCCTCATCCACATCGACGAGCTGCGCGAGATCCGCCTGTTCAACGACCAGTACGAGGCCGTCTGCCGCCGATACCCCGACCTCGCGGATCGCCGCACCATCCACGAGACCATTCGCCGCATGATCAACCTGCTGGTGGTCGACCTGGTCGAAACCAGCCAGTCCAACATCCGGGCGGCCAATCCCGCCTCGATCGACGCGGTGCGGCACCTCGAGCATCCGCTGATCGGCTTCTCCGAGGGCGTGCGCGAGGCCAACCTCGAACTGAAACGCTTCCTGCGCACCCACTTGTACCGCCACTACCGCGTGCACCGCATGAGCGCCAAGGCCAAGCGCGTCATCAAGGAGCTGTTCGCCGCCTTCATGGAGGACCCCCGGCTGCTGCCGCCCGAGCACCAGGATCACACACGATTGCTGGAGGCCGACCAGGGCCTGTCCGGCCGCGCCCGTGCCGTGGCGGACTACATCGCCGGGATGACGGACCGCTATGCCATCGCCGAGAACCGCCGGATCTTCGATCCGGCGACCACGTCCTGACGGCAGCCACATGGACGGCACCCTTCTCAACGCAGACTGTCTCGAGCAGCTGGGCCTCACCCAGCAGCCCTTCCTGCCCCAGTGGCAGGCGGCTTTCGGCTTCGCCGACACCTCGCTCGACATGCCCCTCAACGTCACGCTCGAACACCTGCGCGACGCCTCGCCGCCGGTGCTGATCAAGGGCGAGTACGGCATCGGCAAGAGCACCCAGCTGCAGCGCTTGATGGCGCGGGGCGACGACCTGCACTTCTGCCTGATCGAGGCCGGCCCCGACACCAGCATGGCGGCGGTCGATTACGCAGTGCGCCTGCAATGGCAGCCGCACCCGCGCCATGGCGAACCCAAGAAGCTCTCCCTGGACCGCTACCTCGCGGCGCTGTGCGAGGACGGCATGCGGCCGGTGCTGCTGGTGGACGACGCCCATCACCTCGAACCGAAGGTGCTCGGCACCCTGCTCAACCTCAAGCAGCACATGCGCAACAAGCTCGGGCAGACGCTGGGCGTGGTGTTGACGGGCGAGCGCAGCATCGACGACACCCTCGCGTTGCTGGAGGGCAAACTGCGCATCGTCGACGAGCTTTATGCCATTAGTGCCCGGCCGCTCAACCGCGAACAGACCGCGCAGTACATCCAGCACCGGCTGGAGGCCGCAGGCCGGATCGAGCCGATGCCGCTGGATGCCGACGCGCTCGACGCCATCCAGCAACAGACGGGCGGCCTGCCCCGGGACGTGAACGCGGCGGCCGTGGCCGCCCTACAGGCGCAGTGCGAGCGCAGCGGTCGCGGCCCGGCGGCAGCCAAGGGTTTGGCGGGGGAGCGGAAAAAGGGGCTACCCGGCCGCCTGCTGATGCCGGTCGCCATCGCACTGGTGGTCATCGGCCTGCTCGCCTCACTCTATGGGCTGATCGCGGGCCTACTCGGCACCGACGACAAGAGCGAGGTGGAAATACGGGACGACGCGACCGGATCGAAACTCGCCATTCCCACGCCGACCGACAGCGCGGCGCGTGGTCCGTCCGCCACCGACGCCGATACCCAGTCGCCGCCCCCGGACGAGGCACCCCCAACCGCGGCCCCCGTACCGGAAGAGGTGGCCCAGGCGCCGGAAGAGGGGGTCCCGCGTCAGGAACCCGCGACGGCGGCGGAATCGGAGGCCTCCACAAGCCCGCCGAGCTTCGACTTCACCGCCGACTTTGAGGCGACGCAAACGGCCGAGACGCCGCCGTCGCCCCCCGTACCCGCGGCCGCAGAAGCCGTCGCCGAAC